>Ga0207684_10000107_pt1 | contig 157396 bp, 163 predicted proteins | sample KBSK5501metaG_FD_184342 | JGI IMG/M metagenome (GOLD analysis project Ga0207684, IMG submission 184342) | Corn, switchgrass and miscanthus rhizosphere microbial communities from Kellogg Biological Station, Michigan, USA - KBS K5-50-1 metaG... | ecosystem: Host-associated > Plants > Roots >... | reverse complement strand
GCGCCTGCTTGGGCAGCAGCGTGCTGGAGAAGTTCAACGCATCGCTGCTGTTGGACGAGTGCCACAAACCGAACTGGTCGGGATCGGGCCCGTTGTCGAACGCGACCAGCGCCATCTGGTACTTCTTCCCGACCAGGTAGCGCGACACCAGCACCGTGGAAGGCACCACGTCCACCGTCAGCTGCACCCCCACCGTCGCGAACTCCTTGGTCAGCAGGTCGGCGACCTGCACGTAGGGATAGGAGTCCGCGGTCACGATCGAGATCGAAAAATCCTTTCCGCTGCGCTGGCGCACTCCCCCATCCGGCGGCAGCAACCAGCCCGTGGCATCCAGGGTGCGCCTGGCCGCGGCGATGTCGAACGGGTACTTGCCCGCGGCATCGCGATCGTACGCCCAGTCGGTGGGCGGGATGGGCCCAGGCGCCGCATCCGCCCTCCTGTCGAGCACGTTCAGGACAGCACGCCTGTCGATCGCCTGCACCAGCGCCTGGCGCACGGCGGGCGGATTGAAGTACACGGACATCTCGGGGCTCACGTTGAAAAGCGCGGCGGTGAAGCTGAACGTCTTCAGCTCGTTGATCTGCAGGTCCGGCCGCCTGGCCAGCGTGCCCAGCTGCGGCGGCTGCAGCGCCCCCACCGCGTCGGCCTCCCCCCGGGACACCGCATCCACCGCATCCGCAAGGGTCGGGTAGCTCCGAAAGACCAGGTGATCCAGGTTGGGGGCGGCGGCCGCGAAGGGGTTGCGCTTGAGCGTCACCGACTTGTGGTTCTCGGAGATCGAATCAACCATGAACGGCCCGGTCCCGAACGCCATGGCCGCGCTGTGCGGATCCAGCGCCATCGCCTCTGTGGGCACGTCCTTGAAGACGTGCTCGGGGATGATGCCCTGGCGCAGCGCGAACGGGAACGAGGAACTGGGCGCCTTGAGGACGAACCGGACCTCGTTGATCCCGTTCAGCTCCACCCGCACCTCTTTCCAGAACTGACCCTGCGGCTGGTCGTAGGCGCGGTCCTGCATGACGTGGAAGGTGAACAGCACATCGTCCGCGGTGAACGGCTGCCCGTCCGCCCACTTCAGGTCGGTGCGCAGCTTGAAGAGGTAGGTCGTGCGGTCCTCCGACACGCTCATCGACTTCGCCAGCAGAGGCTCCACGTTCTGCCCCGCATCCACCGTGATCAGCCCCTGGAACACCAGGCTGTCGATGTCGCGCGCGTTGTCCTCCACGGCGAACAGCGGGTTGAGCGACTGCGCCTCCCCCACGATCGCCTCGACCACGGTGCCCCCTTTCTGGGGGCCCTGCTTGAGGATGACGGCGGCCGGGTCGCAGGCAGCCGCCACCGCCAGGCTGAGCGCGGCGAGCGCGATCAGCCTTACGACCGCGCCCTCGGGGGCGCGACCCCTACTGGCCGTGAGTGCTGACCCAGATGTTGGCGACGGAGACGATCAGGAACCCTGCGACCAGGACCCACGACGTCCAGTAGAGCTGCCGCTCCAGGCCGCGCCGGGTGCGGTAACCGCCACCCAGACCCCCGTCGCCGCCGCCGATGGTGCCCCCGAGGCCCGTGGCCTTGGGGGTCTGGACCAGGATGCACACCATCATCAGGACGCCGATCGCGACCTCGAGCACGATCAGCGCGCTGCGTACTTGAGCCATGACGAAACCCGGAGTTTACCCGGCCTGGCCGAGCCTCTCCTCGACCGCCCGCCAGTTGACGGTGTTCCACCAGGCGGCCACGTAGTCCGGCCGCTTGTTCTGGTACTTGAGGTAGTAGGCGTGCTCCCACACGTCCACGCCGAGGATCGGCACGCCGCCTTCCATGATCGGGTTGTCCTGGTTGGGGAACCCCTTGATCTGCAGCTTGCCGCCTGCCAGGTAGGCCCAGCCCCAACCCGACCCGAACTGTCCGATGGCCGCCTTGGAAAGCGTGTCCTTGAAGGTGGCGAAGTCGCCGAAGGCCTGGTTGATGGCCTCGGCCACCTGGCCCGAAGGCTCACCCCCGGCGTCGGGCCCCATGAGCGTCCAGAAGATCGAGTGGTTGAAATGGCCGCCGCCGTTGTTGCGGACCACGGTCCGGACGTCCTCGGGCACGCTGCTGAGGTCGCCGAGCAGCTCCTCGATCGACTTCGAACCGAGCTCCGGGTGCTTCTCGAGCGCGCCGTTGACGTTGTTCACGTAGGCCGCGTGGTGGCGGTCGTGATGGATCTCCATGGTCTGGGCGTCGATGTGCGGCTCCAGCGCGTTGAACGGATAGGGCAGTGCGGGCACCTCGAAAGCCATGCTCTAGGACCTCCTCATGTCTTGGACGAGATATGGCCGTAGACCTCGGCCACCGTGGTGATCATCTTGGAGAACTCGTCTGCCTTGAGACTTGCTCCACCGACCAGGCAGCCGTCGCACAGGGGCAGCTCCACGTAGGACTGGATATTGGCGGCGTTGACGCTTCCACCGTACAGGACGCGCACCTTGCGGGCGGCGCCCTGCCCGATCACGTCGCCGACCGTGCCCCGGATCAGCCGCATGGTCTTGTAGGCATGCTCCGGTTCCGCGTTCTTGCCGCTCCCGATCGCCCAGACCGGCTCGTAGGCGATCACGAGCTGCGCCGAATCGTCGGCGGCCAGCAGGGACAGGCCCGCCCGGACCTGGTCACCCACCACCTGGTCGGTATGCCCGGCTTCGTAATGCTCGTCCAGCTCCCCCACGCAGAGGATCACCTGGAGCCCGGCCGCGATGCCGGCGGCGGCCTTCTTGGCGACGTCCTCGTCCGTCTCGTGGAAATGGACGCGCCGCTCCGAGTGGCCGACGATCACCCACTGGCACCAGCCGGAGAGCATGGCCGCCGAGACCTCGCCCGTGTAGGCGCCCGACTTCTCCCAGTAGCAGTCCTGGCCGCCCAGCTCGATGCCGGTGTTCTCGATCAGCTCGGCCACCCCCAGGAGCCAGGGAAAGGGCGGGCAGAGCGCCAGCTGCACGCGGTCGGCGTGCGCCTTGTAGACGTCCAGGATGGCCCGCACCAGGTCGGCCGCGTCGGCCGCGCTGGCCGGGTTCATCTTCCAGTTCGCGGCCAGCAGGGACTTCGCTCCCTCCAGGTGAATCCCCATCAGGTTTTGTCTCTCAGGACGGCTACGCCGGGCAGTTCCTTGCCCTCCATGTACTCGAGGGTCGCGCCGCCCCCCGTGGACACGTGCGAGAACGGCCCCAGGCCAAGCTTCTCGACGGCCGCCGCGGTGTCCCCGCCGCCCACCAGCGAGTAGGCGCCAGACCTGGAGATGGCCTCGCCCAGCGCCCGCGTGCCCTCGGCGAAGTCGGGCACCTCGAACACGCCGGGGGGCCCGTTCCAGACCACCGTGCCCGCGCCCTGGAGGCGCGCCGCGTAGAGGTCGCGGGTGCGCGGCCCGACGTCGAGGACCATCCAGCCGGGCTCCACCGCGTCGATGGCCACGGTCCGGGTCTCCTGGCCGGGGTCCATCCTGCGGCCGACCACGGCGTCGACCGGCAGCACCAGCTTGTCCCCCGCCTCCCGCTCGACCGCCCGGGCCTCGTCCAGCGCCTCCGGCTCCACCAGGCTGGACCCCATCTCGATGCCTCGGGCCTTGAAGAAGGTGTTGGCCATGGCTCCGCAGACGATCAGCACGTCGACCCGGGGCAGCAGGTGCCGGAGCACGCCCGCCTTGGTCGAGACCTTGGCGCCGCCCACGATCGCGACCAGGGGCCGGCGCGGCTCATCGAGGGCCTGGTGCAGCGCCTGCAGCTCGGCCAGCATCAGGTCGCCCGCGTAGGCGGGCAGGTACTGCGCGACACCGACCACCGAGGCGTGCGCGCGGTGGGAGGAGCCGAAGGCGTCGTTGCAGTAGATCTGGCCGAGGTCGGCCAGCGCTCTGGCGAAGATGGGGTCGTTCGCCTCCTCTTCGGGATGGAAGCGGACGTTCTCCAGCAGCGCCACCTGCCCCGCCTGCAGGCCGCCGACCGCCTCCTGCGCAATCGCGCCCACGCAGTCGCGGGCGAAGACGACGGGCAGCTCGAGCTGCTCGGCCAGCCCGTGCGCGACGGGCTCCAGCGAAAACTCCGGGTCGCGGCGGCCTGCCGGGCGCCCGAGGTGGGAGGTCACGACCACCCTGGCGCCGCGGCCGGCCAGCTCCTTGAGCGTCGGCGCCGCGGCCCGGATGCGGGCGTCGTCCTCGACGCGGCCGGCTTTCAGCGGCACGTTGAGGTCCTCACGCACCAGGACCCGCTTACCCGCGACGTCCACGTCGCGGATCGAGGCTTTCACGGCCCGCAGGTCAGAGTGTCGAGCCCATCAGCGTGATCAGGTCGACCATGCGGCAGCTGAAGCCCCACTCGTTGTCGTACCAGCTGACGACCTTGGCCCAGTCGTCCCCGAGCATCGCGGTGAGCGGCGCATCGACGATCGAGGAGTGCGGGTCGGTCTGGAAGTCCGAGGAGACCAGCTCCTCGTGGGAGACCCGCAGGATGCCCCGCAGCTCGCCGTCCGCCGCCTCTTCGAAGGCCGCGTTGATGTCCTCCCTGGTGGTGATCCTGGACAGCTGGACCACCAGGTCGATCACCGAGACGTCGAGCACCGGCACCCGGAAGGAAAGCCCATGGAAGCGCCCGCTGAGCTCGGGCAGGACCTCGGCCACGGCCCGGTTGGCGCCGGTCGAGGTCGGGATGATGTTGTCGGCGGCCGCCCGCGCCCGGCGCAGGTCCTTGTGCGGCAGGTCCTGCAGCTTCTGGTCGGACGTGTAGGCGTGGATCGTGGTCATCATCCCCTTCTCCACGCCGAAGCTGTCGTTCAGGACCTTGACCACGGGCACCAGGCAGTTGGTCGTGCAGGAGCCGTTGGAGACCACGTGGTGGCGCTTGGGGTCGTAGCCCTTGTCGTTCACCCCCATCACCACCGTGTAGTCCTGGTTGGTGGCGGGCGCCGAGATGATCACCTTCTGGGCGCCGCCCCGGTCGCGATGGACGGCCGCCTTTTGGGCATCGGTGAAGAGGCCGGTCGACTCGACCACGATGTCGACGCCCAGCTGCTTCCAGGGCAGCCCGGCGGGGTCCTTCTCAGAGAGGAAGCGCACCTGGCGCCCGTCGACCAGGATGTGGTCGCCATCGGCCTTGACCTCGGGTCCGAAGGTGCCCAGGGCGGTGTCGTGCTTGAGCAGGTGAGCGAAGGTCTTGGCGTCGCCGATGTCGTTTACGGCGACGATCTCGAAGCCGGCGCCGAGGCTGTGGGCGGCCCGGTACACGTTGCGGCCGATGCGCCCGAAACCATTGATTCCGACCTTGACGGCCATGCTCGCTCCCCAGCTTGATTATCCCCACCGAATCTGCGATTCGGCGGGGACCCCTACGACGAACGGAATCCGACGCCGTAAATGTTAGGCGGAGCGGGTGACCGGCCTCGCCGAGTTCGAATCGGGGTCGCTGAGGGCGTCGGCCATCTCGACCAGCCGCCGCAGGCGGTGGTTGATGGCCGACTTGGAAAGCTGCATGTGCTCAGCCAGCTCGGTGAGGTTGAGCTCGGAGTTCTGGCGGCGGGCAAGGGCCATGTCCTGCAGCGCCGGTGAGAGCCCGGCCAGCAGCCCGGCGCCGTCCAGCTTCTCGATCGCCGCCACCTGGCGCAGCGCGGAGCCGATGGTCTTGTCGATGTTGGCGGTCTCGAAGTTGAGCCGGCGGTTGACCTGGCCGCTCACCTCGCGCACCACCCGGACCTTCTCGAACTCCATCACCGCGCGGCTGGCCCCGATCAGGCCGAGGGTCCGCACGATGGCGTCACCCTCCTTCAGGTAGACCACGTGGTGGCCGGCGCGCTCGATCATCCCGGCCCGGATCCCGGCATCGTGGAAGAGGCGGAGCAGCGAGGTGCCCCAGCCGAGCGTCGGGACCGTGAACTCCATGTGGTAGCGGCCGCTGGGCGCGTTGACCGAGCCGCAGCCCAGAAAGAACCCCCTGAGCATGGCCTTGCGGTCGCAGGTCTGGTCGGGCAGCGCCTTGGCCGCGGTGAGCGCGAACATCGGCTCCAGGCTGACCGGGATCGGGAGCTCGATGAAGAACGCCATCTGCTTGGCGCTCTTGACCGCCTGGTACTTGGCCTCGATGCCCCCCATCACCCGGGCCAGCCGAACGACCTTGCGTGCGACCGTGTTACGCAGCAGCGGGAAGTAGGCGGCCTGGCCGATGCCGGTGCGCACGACCCGACCGCGCGTCGAAAAGAAGATGCCGAGCATCTCGCTGACCTGACAGCACGGCCGCGCGGGCGTGAGCCCCGCGAGCTCGGCTTTCACCTCCGCGGCGAATGACGTCGGTACTGGACCCCCGGGTTTAGATTCCTCCCCCCGACCGCCTGACACCCCAGTGTAGAAAGGTTCTCCCACATAATCAAAGGCAGGTGAGCGAGGAGGTCAAGCCCGGCCCGACGGCCACCGCGCGAGAGACGCGGGCTTCTGCGTCGGGACTCGACCGCGAGAAGCTCCTCACCATGTACCGGCAGATGGTCCTGGCGCGCGCCATCGACCGCCGAATGTGGGTCCTCAATCGCCAGGGCAAGGCGCCCTTCGTGATCTCAGGCCAGGGCCACGAGGCCGCGCAGGTCGGCGCCGCCGCGGCGCTGCGCCCCGGCCAGGACTGGCTGGTCCCCTACTACCGAGACCTGGCCTTCTGCATCGCCATGGGCATGACCGCGCTCGACTTCATGTACTCCGTCTATGCCCGGCGCGAGGACCCCAACAGCGGCGGCCGCCAGATGCCATCGCACTTCGGGCTCCGGCGGGCGCGGATCGTGACCTCCTCCAGCCCGGTCGCAACCCAGGTCATCCACGCCGCCGGCATCGCCTATGCGTCAAAGGTGCGCGGGCTGGACGAGGTGAGCGTCACCTGCCTCGGCGAGGGCGGCACCTCCAAGGGCGACTGGCACGAGGGCCTGAACTTTGCCGGCGTGCACAAGCTGCCCTTCATCTGCATCGTCCAGGACAACGACTATGCGATCTCGGTGCCGCACCGGCTGCAGATGAGCGTCGACAGCGTGGCCCGCCGGGCCAAGGGCTATGGGCTCTTCGGGGAGACGGTCGACGGCGGTGACATCCTGGCCACCTACCAGGTCACGAAGCGCGCGGTGGAGCGGGCCCGGGCCGGCGAGGGCGCGACGCTGATCGCGGCCAAGGTCGCGCGTTTCACCTCGCACTCGTCGGACGACGACCAGCGGCGCTACCGGCCCCAGGAAGAGCTGGAATCGCTGCTTCGCCGCGACCCCATCGAGCGCTTCCGCAACCTGCTGCTCGAGGAGGGGGTGCTCGACGAGGCGGGCGACGAGCGGATCCAGCAGGAGGCGACCGCGGAGGTCGACGCCGCCGTGCGCACCGCCGAGGCGGCGGAGCCGCCCGACGTCGCCGATTTCACCACCAGGGTGTTCGGAGACTGATGGCGGTCGTCACCCTCATCGAAGGGCTGCGCCAGGCCATGGACGAGGAGATGGCCCGCGATGAGCGGGTCTGGATCCTGGGCGAGGACGTGGGCAAGAAGGGCGGAGTCTTTTTGGCCACCGAGGGCCTCCACGCCAAGTACGGCGAGGCCCGCGTGCTCGACACGCCGCTGGCCGAGTCCTGCATCGTCGGCGTCGCCATCGGGTCCGCGATCAACGGCCTGATCCCGGTCGCGGAGATCCAGTTCGCGGACTTCATCCATCCCGCGTTCGACCAGATCGTCAGCGAGGCGGCGCGCATCCGCTACCGCTCCAACGGCGACTTCACGTGCCCGATCGTGATCCGCGCCCCCTGGGGCGGAGGGGTCCACGGGGGCCTCTACCACTCGCAGTCGGTGGAGGCCTTCTACGCGCACGTGCCCGGGCTCAAGGTGGTGATGCCGAGCACGCCGGAGGACGCCAAGGGGCTCCTCAAGTCGGCCATCCGCGATCCCGACCCGGTCATGTTCTTCGAGCACAAGAAGACCTACCGGCTGATCAAAGGCGAGATCCCCGAGGGCGAGTACACGACGCCCATCGGTACGGCGGCCGTGCGCCGCCAGGGCGGCAAGCTGTCCTGCTTCGCCTGGGGCCTGATGATGCATTACTGCCTGGAGGCCGCCGAGGCGGTGGCCGGCGAGGGCATCGACGTCGAGGTGGTCGACCTGCGCACCCTGCGGCCCCTGGACAAGGCCGCGGTCCTGGAATCGGTCAAGAAGACCGGCAAGGCGATGGTGGTGCACGAGGACAACCTCACCGGCGGCTTCGGCGCCGAGATCTCGGCCATCATCGCCGAGGAGGCCTTCGAATACCTGGACGGCCCCGTGCTGCGGGTGTGCGCGCCCGACGTGCCGGCGATGCCGTTCAACAAGCCGCAGGAGGACGCCTTCATGCCCAATCCGGCGAAGATCGCCGACGCCATGCGCAAGCTTGCCGCCTACTAAGGCCCCCAGCGTCTCGGACCTCGAGTACTCCCAGCGCCGCGAGGCGGTGGCGGCGGGCCTGGAGGCGGCGCGGCTGGACGCGCTCTGCGTCTTCTACCCGGCGCGCGTGGCCTGGCTGACCGGCTTCCACCACATACCGACCGAGCGTCCGATCACGGCCCTCCTGGACCGGGACGGTTTCTGCACGCTGGTGGTGCCCGCGGTGGAGAAGGAGCACGCCGAGTCGGTGCCGGGCGTCGACCGGGTCGACGTCTACTTCGAGTATCCGGGCGAGCGCCACCCCATGGAGACGGTCAGGGACGCGCTGGCCCAGATCCAGGCCCGGAGGGTGGCGGCCGACCACGACGGTTACATCGAGTACTGGGGGTACCGCGGGCCGCGCCTCACCGACGTGCTGGGATCGCGCCCGGCCGACGGGGAGATGCTGATCGAGTCACTGCGCCGCGTGAAGTCGAAGGCCGAGATCGAGTGCCTGCAGGTCAGCGCCGAGTGGTCCGGGCGGGCGCACCGCGAGATGCAGGCGGCGATCCGGCCCGGGCGGACCGAGATGGAGTGCTACGAGGAGCCTGCGGCGCGGACGCTGCAGCGGATGATCGCCGAGATGCCCGGCTGGCGCCCCCGGCGTTTCGCCGGCAGCGGACTGACCTGCATGTTCGTGGGCGGCAAGAAGACCGCGATGCCCCACGGCTTTGTACGGGGGCAGGGGCTGCAGCCGGGCGACGTGCTGGTCAGCGGGGCGGGGGCCGACATCGACGGCTACAGCAGCGAGCTGGAGCGCAGCATGATCATCGGCGAGCCGACGGCCGAGCAGCGCTCCGCGTTCGCCGCCATGGTGGCGCTGCAGGACAGGGCGTTCCAGGTCATGAAGCCCGGGGTCCCCATGGGCCAGGTCGAGCTGGAGGTGATCGCGGTCGCCGGCGAGCTCGGGCACACCGACCACCTCCGCCACCACGTCGGCCACTCGGTGGGCCTTGAGGTGCACGAGGCGCCCTTCCTCGACCGGGGCGAGACCGACCCGCTGGAGCCGGGCATGGTCTTCACCGTGGAGCCCGGGATCTACCTGCCCGAGGTGGGAGGGTTCCGGCACTCGGACACCGTGGTCATCACGGAGGACGGCTGCCGCCTGCTCACCGACTACCCGCGGGACCTGGAGTCGCTGACGATCCCCCTTCCCTGAGGGGAGGGTTGGGGTGGGGTTCGGGCTAGCTTGCTTTCCTGGTGTGGGGGCGCACCAGTAGGCGGACCTCCTGGGGAAACTTCTCGAGGATCGGTTCGGGGACCTGGTAGCCGCCCTCCATCGACTGCTGCGCGACCCAGAACTCGAGCACGCTGCCGATCAGCTCGACGCAGGCGCTGACCGGCAGGCCCAGGCCCTCCATCTCCCCCGACCGGGTGCCCAGGAACGCGCGCGCCTGGCGCTCGTACTCCCGCGCCAGCATCTTCATGCGGCGGCTGTGGGAGGCGCCGGTCTGGCCGGCGCGGATCGCCCTGAGCTGCTCGCTCTTGGCGTGCCACAGCTCTCGAGTCACCTCCCGCGTGGCTTCCCCCAACCCCAGCCCGATGGCGCGGATCCCTTCCAGGCGCCTCTCGTCGACCTGCTCCACCCAGCCCCGCCGCGCCTTGGCATCCCCCAACCCGCAGGCCGCGTAGAAGCCGACCGGGCGCCCAGGCAGGCTGTGCACCTCGAGGTGGCGGCAGGAGTTGTGCCGGGCCAGCGGCCGGTACTGTGAGTCGACCGCCAGGAACTCAGTCCGTTGGTAGGCGGGGCAGTCCTGGAAATCGTCGGGAAAGGGGCGCGCGAAAGGACACGCGTCGGCTGGGCGGGCCATGTAGCAACGAATATGAGAAGGGCCGGCCTCATCTCGGCCGCTATCCTGTGAAGTCTTCCGTGGACATCACCGGGCGCCTCGTCCGCCTGCGCGCGCTGCGCCGCGAGGACGCGGAGGACATCGCCCGCAACGTGGCCGACCCGGAGGTCGTGCAGTTCCTCGACAACTGGGCCTGGCGGCCCTATTCGGTCGCCGACGCAGAGGAGTTCGTCACCCGCCGCGACCCCTCCGAGCTGCGCTGGGCGATCGACCGCCTGGAGGACGGGCGCTTCATCGGCGTGAGCGGGCTGCGCAACCTCGACTTCCGCAACCGCAACTGCCACTGGGGGATCTGGATCGGGCCCTCGCAGAACTGGGGCCAGGGCTTCGGGAGCGAGACCTGCCGCCTGATCACGACCTACGCGTTCCGGCACCTGGGGATGGAGAAGGTCTACCTTGCCTTCTACGAAGGCAACCAGCGCGGGCGCCGCGCCTACGAGAAGGCCGGCTACCGCCTGGAGGGAACCCTGCCCCGCGACGCCTGGCGTGACGGCACGTTCGTCACCTCGTACCTGATGGCCGCCTACCGGGACGACCCGCTGTACGGCTCATAGCCAGCGCACGGCCTGGCCGTGCGAGCCACAGGTGGCGACCAGGCGCTGGCCGCCGCCGGGCCAGCTGGTGAGCCGGACCTCAAAGGTGGTGGAGCCGGGCTCCAAGCGCAGCCAGGCCAGGGGAGCGTCGATGCCCGCCGCGCGGCCGGCGCGCAGCAGGGTGCGCTCGATCCGCTCGCGTGCCGCCCGGGGCAGGTACTGGACGAACACCGAATGGAAGACCACGGTCACGGAGCCCTTTACCGGCCGTGCCAGTTTGCGCTCCAGCCAGGTCGCGGCGTCCGCGCGCTCGACCTCGACCGGCACGCCTCGCGCCACCTGGAGCGCGCCCCGGAGCAGTTCGAAGCGCCGCGGGTTGGAGGGCCAGACGAAGGAGGCGAGCGTCAGCGCCCCCTCCTCGGTGGCGGGGTCGATCGGGCGCAGGTCGCACCCGCTGCGCTCGGTGACCCGGACCTGGCGCGGTTGGAACGGCGGCGGCGCGACGAACAGCCGGTCGAGGCAGACCGGCGAGGCCGGGTCACCCCAGGCGCTGGCGCCGGCCTCGTAGCGATAGCGGTCCCAGCGCAGGTTGAGGCCCGCGCTGGCACCGACCTCGAGCAGGCGCAGCGGCAGGCGCCAGGCCTGCGCCAGCTCCAGGAAGCCGCCCAGGAGGGCCGCCGAGCGGCCGACCTCGTTGGTCTGGCAGGGCCTGGCGACCGACTCCCGGAGCTCCTCCTGGTGCTGGACCAGGGCCGCGCGGAAGAGCGGCCAGGCGGCGGGCGCATCCCCCGCCGCGTACGCCCGTGCCAGGTCGGGCAGCCTCTCCTCCAGCACCAGCCGGCGGACGCCGGCCAGGAAGCGCAGGGCCACCGCCGCGCTGCCGGGCTTGGCGGCGTGCGGCCGCAGGAGCTGCCAGGAGGGCCCGCCGGCCTCTACGTCCTCGGCCGCCCTGACCAGGAGGGCCGCGTAGAGCGGCTCCTGGGACTCGCCGCACCAGTCGGCCTGGCGGCGCAGGCGCGCGGCCAGGCCCTGCCGCGCGTCGTCAGGCACGCGTCCGGGCGCGGGCCACCTCGATCTCGGCCGGCCGGTTGGCATAGCCGGGGTGCGAAGGCTGCCGGGCCAGGTACCAGGCGAGGGTCTCGGGCAGCGCATCCTCGAGAGCCGACGGCTCGAACCCGAGCTCGCGGCGCGACCGAGTGAGGTCGTAACCCGCGGAGCGGGCCGGGTCCGGCCCGTAGGGCGACGCGCCCACGGGCAGCTCCGAGTAGGGGATTGGCACCAGCTCCGGACTCCGGCCCCGGGTCCTGCCCAGCGCCTCCAGCAGGTCGCGCAGGCTGACCCCCTCGAACGCGATGTTGAAGGCCCGGCCGGCGAGCGGCCGGGCGGGGTCGCAGGCGAGTGCGCAGGCGTAGCCGACGTCCTTGACCCAGGCCAGGCCGGCCTGCCGCTCGTAGGACTCCTCGGGCACCAGGATCGGCCCGCCGTCCTCCACGCGCTGGATGTAGGCGGCGATGCGCAGCGTGTGGTCGTCGGGACCGAACACCGCCGGCGGGCGGATCACGGTCCAGGGAAAATCGGTCGACCTCGCGAGCACCGTCTCGCACCAGCGCTTGCCTTCCCGGTATTCAAGTTTCGGGCCGTCTGGCACAGGGCCGGGGAGCGGAGTGAAGTCATCCTCCGCGGCGGGCTTGCCATTGAGGTCCGGATAGACGCCCGTGGAGACGAACACGTAGCGCTGGCCGCGGAAGCCACCGAGCATCGTCTCGACCTCGCCCGGCTGATAGGCGGCGAGGTCGAGAACCACGTCCGGCCGCACCTTCTCGAGGGCGGACCGGAGCTGGTCAGGGTCGCCGCGGTCGAAGGCGTGGAAGCTGGTGAAGGTCCCGTACGGGCGCGGCGTGCGCCCGGCGGCCACCGTCTCCACGCCTCGCCGCATCAGCTCCTTGCAGGCGGCGACGCCGATGAAACCCGCCCCGCCGATGACCAGTGCTCGCGTCACAGATCGCGCGCCGAGAACTCGACCTCGACGCCTTCGAGACCGGACAGCCGGCGCGCCATCTCGGCCGCCAGCACCACGCTGCGATGGCGGCCGCCGGTGCAGCCGAAGGCCACCACCAGGTGGTCGCGCTGGTAGCGGGGCAGCGCCCAGCGGAGGTCGGCCTCCAGGCGGTCGGCCAGCTGCCTGGCGGCGGGCTGGCCGAGCACGTGGTCGATGACCGGCTGATCGAGGCCGGTGAGGTCGCGCAGCCCCGGCACCCAGTACGAGTTCTCGAGGAAGCGCACATCGACCAGCCAGGCCGCGTCCTCCGGCAGGCCGTTCTTGTAGGCGAAGGACAGGCAGGTCACCAGCGGCCGCTCCCGGGGGCGCAGGCGTTCGGCGAGCCCCGCCGCCTGGTCGAGGCCGATGCGGTGATGCGCGCGCTCGTGGCTGCCGCCCTCCACGCCGTCCGGCGGACCCACATGGACGAGCGTGTAGCGCACCCCCTCGCGGTCGAGCGCCAGCAGCTCGTCGCGTGGATGCGGGCCGAGCACGCGGACGTCGGTATGGGTGGGCCGGAAGAAAGCGGCGGCGGCCTCGGCGTCCGCGCCGCCCAGCACCACCACGGGACCGCTTATATCAATTCCTTGAGGCGCACCGCGACCCGCTCAGAGATCCCGACCGCGCGCAGCTCGTCGAGGCTGGCATCGCGGATGCCCTGCAAGGAACCGAAAGCCTTCATAAGCGCCTTCTTGCGCGCCGGCCCGATGCCCTCCACCGAGTCGAGCGGCGACGTCAGCGCCTTCCTGGACCGCACCTTGCGGTGGTGGGTGATGGCGAAGCGGTGCGCCTCGTCGCGGACCCGCTGGAGCAGGAACAGGGCCGGCGAGTTGTGCTCCAAGATGATCGGCTCCACGCGGTCGGGGGCGAACACCTCCTCGCGCTGCTTGGCCAGGCCGAAAGTTGGGATGTCGGCGAACCCCGCCGCCTCCAGCACCTCCAGGCCCGCGCTGAGCTGGCCCTTGCCGCCGTCGATCAGGACGAGGTCCGGGCGGGCCGAGAAGGAGCGGTCGCCGACGTCGGCCGCGTCCTCGCGGCGGAGCGCGGTCTCCAGGCGGTCGAAGCGGCGGCGCAAGACCTCCTGCAGCATCGCGAAGTCGTTGGGGCCGGGGGTGAACTTGATCCGGAAGTGGCGGTAATGCTCGCTCTTGGGCCGGCCCTCCTCGAACACGACCATCGCCCCCACCGCGGAATCGCCCTGGATGTTGGAGATGTCGTAGCACTCGATCCGGTGCGGAGCCTCGGGCAGGTCCAACGCCTCGGCGAGGGCGCTCAGCATGGGCTCGGTCCGGCTGCGGTCGTAGTCGGCCTCGATCCGCAGCTGCTTCAGGCTCTCGGTCGCGGTGTCGGTGAGCTGGTCGAGGAGGCCGCGCTTGCGGCCGCGCACGGGAACGTCGAGCGCGACCGGCCCACCCCGCTTGGTGACCAGCCAGTCGTGCACCAGGTCGCGCTCGTCAGGCTGGCCGGGCAGCAGGATGGTGCGCGGCACATGGGTGGCGCTGGCGTAGTACTGGAGCACGAAGCCGCGCAGCAGCTCGCCCTCGGTGGCCTCGGCCGCGCCCTCCAGCGGGTGCCCGTCGTGCCCGATCATCTTGCCCTGCCTGATGTAGGCGATCTCGACATAGACGTCCTTTCCGTCGCGCGCGTACGCGACCAGGTCCTGGTCGTCGCGGCTGTGCGTGAGCACCTTCTGGCGGTCCGCGATCTTCTCGATCGCCAGCAGCTTGTCCCGGTAGCGGGCAGCGTTCTCGAAATCGAGGGTGTCGGCGGACGCGCCCATGCGGTCGCGGAGGTCGCGGGTGAGCACGTCCGAGCGGCCCTCCATGAAGAGCGCGACCTGGCGGATGGTGGCGTGGTACTCGTCCCGCGTGACGCGCCCCTCACAGGGTCCGGGGCAGCGCCGGATATGGAAGTCGAGGCACACCTTGCCCTGCCGAAAGATGTCGTCGGAGCAGGTGCGGAACGGCAGCAGCTGGCGCAAGGACTTCACCGTCGAGCGCAGCGACAGGGCGCTCGTGTAGGGCCCGAAGTAGAGGCCTCCGTCCTTGGCGATGCGGCGGGTGTAGTGGACGCGGGGGAACTCCTCGGTCACCGGCAGCTTCAGGTAGAGGTAGTTCTTGTCGTCCTTGAGCCGGATGTTGAAGCGCGGCTTGTAGTGCTTGATGAAGTCGTTCTCGAGGACCAGCGCCTCCACCTCGTTGGCTGTGCGCACGAACTCGAAGTCCCAGACCTTGCGCAGCAGCTCGGCCAGGCGGGCGTTCTGCGCGTACCCGGGCGTGAAGTAGGAGCGCAGGCGGTCGCGCAGGCGCAGGGCCTTGCCGACGTAGATGACCTGCGCGGCCTTGTCCCGCAGCAGGTACACGCCGGGGCTGTCAGGGACCCCGCGCAGGCGCTTCCTGATGCCCTCACTGTTGTCTGTCGCAGTGGCCATCCGGCCCGATTCTAGGTAGGCCGTGCGGGCTTAAACTTCCGCCGGATGTCCGAGCCTCCTCCCGCCCTGGGGCCTCAACCGAGCACCACTGTGCCTCACCACTACGCGCCGCCGGGGTACCCGGCCACGACGGCGGGCGCCGCACCGCCCACCAACCAGCTCGCGATCGTTAGCCTGGTGGCGGGCATCGCCTCCTTCGCGATCCTGCCGGTGATCGGGGCCATCATCGCCGTCATCACCGGCCACATGGCCCGCTCTCAGATCAGGCGGACCGGCGAGGGCGGGAGCGGGCTGGCGGTGATCGGCCTGATCCTGGGCTATGTCCACCTGGCCCTGGGGGTGCTCGTCCTGCTGCTGTTCGTGGTCGTGTTCTTCGGCATCCTGGGCCTGGTCGCCACCCAGCACCCCACCGGGTAGGCGCCCTCCCTTACGGGAGGGTTGGGGTGGCGTCGCGGCGGCGTTAAGCAGCGCCTCCACGACGCCCTGGTCGAGCACGCGGCCGAGAACCAGCAGACCCACCTCAGCGTGACGGTTTCGGTGGAGACGCTGCTGGGCCTGGAGGGGGCGCCGGCGGCCGAGATCGAGGGCATGACCCCATCGCCCAGCGCACGGTCGAGCGATTGGCATGCGACTGCTCGGTGCGGCGCATCCTGCTCGACCCCAAATCGAACCGGGGCGGCGACAGCGACCTCCCCAACCAAGCCTTGGTCTGCTACCACCACCATCGGCTGCTGCATGAAGGCGGGTGGAAGATGACCATCGGGCCCAACGGCGAGATCGTGGTCTTCAGGCCGCCCCCCACCTTCGGGAACTGGGCGCGAGGCCCCGATATTGAAATCGCCGTCTAAGGTGAGATTCCCGCATGCCGATCACCCTCAAAGGGACCAAGCCGCTAGCTGAGTCCGAGCTCTGGCAGGTCGAAGCCTCCTTGGGCGTCTCGATCCCCCAGGGCTACCGGACCTTCCTGTGCGCGACCGACGGCGGCCGGCCGGATGAGGCTTGGTTCTCACCCATGGTCGGCGTGACCGATTTCCTGGGGGCCCAGGACATCCTGGCGACACGCTCGCGCCTCAGGGGCCGGCTACCCGAGACCCTACTGCCCATCGCGGCCGCGGCGGGCGGGAACCTAGTCTGCATCTCCACCGCCGAGGGCCAGGTGGGCGCGATCTATTTCTGGAACCACGAGCGCGAGCACCTGGGCGATGTGGCGATTGAGAGACTCGCGTCATCTTTTGATGCCTTCGTCTCTCAGCTTCGAGTACTGCCGCCTGTAGAGTTGCCGCCGGCACGCGTCATCAGCGTTGACGTCGATCCCGAGTTCCTCCAAGAGGTTCGCGAGCAACAGGCGCGGGACAGGAAACGACCAGTCTTGAGTTGGCCACCCACCCCACCCCAACCCTCCCCTTAGGGGAGGGGGTCATCGCTTTAGAAGTGCACCCCTCGCATCAGGTAGGCCAGGGCGGCCTGCTCCATCGGCATCTCCGCGTCCTCCTTCTCTTTCCGCCGCGGTCCGTTCTTGTGCTCGCTGTCCGGGAACACGTGGTAGGCGCCGGTCATCACGAAGTTCAGGAATCCCGGTGAGATGGTGTCGACCGCCTCGCCCAGCTTCCCCAGCCGCGTGCTCACCTCCGGCGCCTGGGTGAGCACCGCCTGCACCACCATCTCCGCGGCCTCGTCGGAGGATATGGTCGGGAAGTTCTTGTAGATCCCGGTGGGCGCGATCATCGGGGTCCGCACCAGCGGCATGTGGATGTTGGTGACCACGATCCCGTCTTCGGCCACCTCGGGCGCGATGCAGCGCGCCAGCGCAGCCAGCGCGGACTTGGAGGCCACGTAAGCCCCGAAGCGCGGCGGATATGCCTGCACGCCGATCGAGGAGATGTTGATGATGTGGCCGCTCCCGCGCACCTTCATGCCCGGGATCACGGCCAGCATCAGCTTGACCGCGCCGAAGTAGTTGAGCTGCATCGTGCGCTCGTAGTCGTGGAAGCGGTCCAGTGACTCCTTCACCGAGCGGCGGATCGAGCGCCCGGCGTTGTTGACCAGGATGTCTACCTGCCCGTGCTCCTTGAGCACCCGCTCGATCATTCGCTGGTTGGCAGCCATGTCGGCCAGGTCGGTCGGGTAGACCCAGGCCTTGCCACCGGCGTCCTTGATCTCCCTGGCCAGGGCGTCCAGCTTCTCCTTGGTGCGCGAGACCAGCATCATCCGGGCGCCGTGGCGCCCCATCTCCAGGGCGGTGGCGCGGCCGATGCCGCTGGAAGCGCCGGTCACCACCACCACGCGGTCCTCGAGCGCGGCGCGCAGGTTGCGCGGCGTCAGCGCCTCGGGGTCGAGGTGGCGCTCCCAGTAGTCCCAGATCTTCCAGGCGTAGGACTTGAGCGGCGGCGGGGCGATGCCGGTGCCTTGGAGCGCGGCCAGCGTGTTGTCGGCCTTGAAGCGGGCCCGGCTGTTGACATAGCCGAGAGCGGCCTCGGGGATCTTGACGCGGTCGAGGAACTGCCGCCGCAGCGCCTGGTAGGGCTTCCAGCCCGTCAGCAGGCCGCGGAACTCCTTGGGCACCATCCCCACCGCGCGGGGATCGACGCGAAGCGTGAACTGAGGCCCATGGGCAGCCTTGAGGAAGACATTGACGGTGTCGCCCAGGCTCAGCGGCTCGGGGTCGACGAGGTGGAAGGTCTTGCCGTCGAGGCCGGGCCTCGACGCGATGGCGGCCATGGCCCTGGCCACGAAGTCGACCGGCACCACGTTCAGAGGGTTGCCCTCGTAGCCGACCAGCGGCCACCAGGACGGGATCGCGTCGCGCACCCGCTGCAGCAGCTTGAAGGCGTAGTAGGGGCCGTCGACGCGGTCGGCCTGCCCGTCTTCGGCCGAGCCGATCACGATCCCGGGCCGGTAGATGCGAAATGGGGTCCGGGCCTCTTCGCGCACGATCTTCTCGGCGTCGAACTTGGTGCGGTAGTAGGGATGGTCGAGCTTCTGGCCCTCGTCGAACATCTCCTCGCTGAAGTCGCCCTTGAACCCGGCGCCGGCCACCGCGATCGAGCTCACGTGGTGCAGCCGCCGGGCCTTGATGGCATTTGCGAAAGCGACCACGTTGCGGGTGCCCTCGACGTTGGCCGCCTGGTTCGCGGCCGCGTCCGCCTCCAGGTCGTAGACGGCCGCCAGGTGGAAGACCTCGGCGCCCTTCAGCGCGGCCAGGCCGGCCCGGGCGAGACCCAGGTTCTTCTTGGTGATATCGCCGACCAGGGGCTTGACGGTGCGGCCGGCGCCCTTCAGCTTGCCTGCCGACTGCTTGCGGACCAGGACGTGGACCGGCTCCTTGCCCTTCGCCAGCTCGGCCACCAGCCGACGGCCGATGAAGCCCGTGCCGCCCGTGACCACGTAGGCCATCGGCGTCCAACGTTAGCGGGTCAGGAAGTCGGCCACCAACCGGTTGAAGTCGGGCGGCGCCTCGATGTGCGGGCTGTGCCCCAGGCCGTCCAGGAGCTGCAGCCTGGCGTCCTGCACCGCCTCGGTCACGGCGCGCGCCTGGCCCTGGCCGGGCAGCGAGTCATCGCTGCCGCACACCACCAGCACCGGCGCGTCAATACGCGGCGCCAGCGCCCGCAGGTCCTGGCCACGGTCGCACTGGATGTATCGGAGGATGGTCTCCCGGGCGGGCGGGCGGCGGTCCATCTCCCGCACCACGGCCGGCACCAGCCGGTCGAAGGTGGCGCGCCCGAAGGCCTGCAGCACGAGGCCGGCATGGAGGTCGTGGTCCGAGAGATCGGAACGAGCGAGCGCGTCCCAGTGATCCATGACCGCCAGCAGGTAGGCGTCCATGTAGAGGGCCGGCGCCACCGCCACCACGCGGCGCGCGCGATCCGGCCAGCGCGCCGCCAGCAGCAGGGCCAGGTAGGCGCCCAGCGAGTGACCGACCAGGTGGGCGCGCTCCAGGCCGGCGGCGTCCATGGCCGCGACCACGTCGTCGGCCAGGTCGTCTGGCGTGAAGGGGGTGCCGGGATCGGGCGTCTCCCCCATCCCCCGAGGGTCGAAGAGCAGCAGCCGGAAGCGCGCGGAAAGGGCGCCGACCTGCTTGAGCCAGGCCCGGCGGTCACTGAAGGTGCCGGGGATCAGGACGACGTCCGGACCTTGGCCGACGAGCTCGAAAGCGGGAGTCAGCGGAGTTTCAGAGCCGCGGCGTCGAGCTCGTAGATCTCTCCGAACTTGCGCTGCACGTAGCGGATCCAGGGCTCGGCTTCGAGGGACCGGCCCGTGATGCGCTCCAGGAGCTCGCCGGGGGTGAACTTGCGGCCGTGCCGGTACAGGTTCTCGACCAGCCAGCCGTGCAGCTGCTTGAACTCGCCCGCTGCGACCTGGTCGTCGAGGTCGGGAATGGCCGCGCGTATGGTCTCCATGAGCTGGGCGCCGATCACGTTGCCCAGCGTGTAGCTGGGAAAGCCGCCGAAGGAGACGCCGGACCAGTGGATGTCCTGCAGCGCACCCTCGGCGTCGTTCGGCACCTGGATGCCGAGATACTGCTCGACCTTGGCGTTCCAGGCCTCGGGCACGTCGATCGCCTTGAGCTCCCTCTCCAGCAGGTCGTTCTCGATCTCGAAGCGCAGCAGGATGTGCAGGTTGTAGGTGACCTCGTCCGCCTCGACCCGGATCAACGAGGGGTAGACCCTGTTGACCGCGCGGTAGAAGGCCTCTTCGTCGACGCCCCGCAGGCTGCCCGGAAAGGCTTTCTTGAGGGGCCCCAGGAAGTGCCGCCACATGGGGCGGCCGCGGCCGATCAGGTTCTCCCAGAGCCGCGACTGGGACTCGTGCACGCCGGGCGAGGCGCCGCCCCACAGCGGCGTGCCCTCGAGCTCGAGCGCGTGGCCCTGCGAGTACATTGCGTGGCCGCTCTCGTGCATGGTCCCGAACAGGCCCTGGGACAGGAACGACTGGCTGATGCGGGTCGTGATCCTGACGTCGCCGGACCCGAAGCCGATCGAGAAGGGGTGCGCCGAGAGGTCCTCTCGCCCCCGCTCGAGATCGAAGCCAAAGGCGCTGATCACCTCCATCCCGAAGTCGAGCTGGGCCTTCTCGTCCCAGTCTCCGTGGAGGATGGAGTCGTCGATCGCGTCCTGGCGGCGACCGATCTCGCGCACGAGCGGCACGATCGCCTCTCGCAGCCGGCCGAACAGTGCCTCCAGCTGGCGGGTCGTGATGCCCGGCTCGTTGTAATCGAGCAGCGCGTCGTAGGGACGCTCGGCATAGCCGAGGGCCTCGGCGATCCGGCGGTTGATGTCCACGTTGCGCTCCAGGTACGGGGCGAAGAGCTTCCAATCGGACGTCTCCCGCGCGCGCTGCCAGACAGGCCGCGCCTCGCTGGAGGCTCGCGCCGCCTCGGCCACCAGCTCGGCGGGGATCTTGACCGCGTGGTCGCGGTCGCGCCTGGTCACGCGGACCAGGGCGCCGTCGTCAGTCTCGGGGTCGAGCGCGCGGGTTTCCAGCTCCTCGAGCAGGCGGCCCACCTCCGGCTCCACCAGGCGCTCGTGGGCGAGCTGGCTGAGCGTCGCCATCGCCGACGCGCGGCCGGCGACGCCGCCCGGCGGCATGTACGTCTCCTGGTCCCAGGCCAGCACGGCGGTCGCCCGGTCCAGGATCGCGATCTCGTGCAGGATGCCCTTCAGGCGATCGAGTGAGTCGCTCACGCGGTGGCCTTCTCGCGCACTCGGCCCGTCTTGACCGGCTTGGCGGCCTTGAGGCGCCGGCCGGCCCGCTCCAGGATCGGCCGCAGGTAGCGCCCGGTGTAGCTGGCGGGGTCCTCGGCCACCTGCTCGGGCGTCCCCTCGGCGACCAGGCGGCCGCCCTTGTCGCCGCCTTCCGGGCCCAGGTCGATGATCCAGTCGGCGGTCTTCAGAACATCGAGGTTGTGCTCGATCACGATCACGGTGTTGCCGTGGTCGACCAGCCTGTGCAGCACCTGGAGGAGGCGGTCGACGTCGGCGTAGTGGAGGCCGGTGGTCGGCTCGTCGAGCACGTAGAGCGTGCGACCGGTATCCCGGCGCGAGAGCTCGGTCGCCAGCTTGACCCGCTGCGCCTCGCCACCCGAGAGCTGGGTCGCGGGCTGCCCGAGGCGGATGTACCCGAGACCGACATCGTGCAGGGTCTTGAGCTTGATGCGGATCCGGGGCACGTTCTCGAAGACGTCCATCGCCTCGTCCACCGTCAGCTCGAGGACCTCGGCGATCGAGTGCCCGCGGAACTTGACCTCCAGCGTCTCGCGGTTGAAGCGGGTGCCGTGGCAGACCTCGCAGGGCACGTAGACGTCGGGCAGGAAGTGCATCTCGATCTGGATGATCCCGTCCCCCTTGCACGCCTCGCACCGACCTGAGTTGGGGACGTTGAACGAGAAACGTCCCGGCTTGTAGCCGCGCAGTCGGGCCTCGGGCAGCTGCGCGAAGAGCTCGCGCATGTAGCTGAACATCCCGGTGTAGGTGGCCGGGTTCGAGCGCGGGGTGCGCCCGATCGGCGACTGGTCGATGTCGATCGCCTTGTCGATCTGCGCCAGACCCTCGATCGCGCGGTGCGGTCCGGGCTTCTCCTTGGCGCGGTAGAAGTGCTGCGCCAGCCGCCGCGAGATGATGTCCGTCACCAGGGACGACTTGCCGGAGCCGCTGACGCCCGAGACCACGGTGAACGTCCCCAGCGGGATGGCGACGTCGATGTCCTTGAGGTTGTTGGCCCGCGCGCCCCGCACCACCAGCAGCTTGCCGCTGCCGTGGCGGCGCCGGGCCGGCATCGCGATCTCCAGCTCGCCGCGCAAGTAGCGCGCCGTGAGGCTGTCGGAGTGGGCGATCAGCTCCTCGACCGGGCCCGCCGCCACGATCTCACCACCGTGCTCGCCCGCGGCGGGGCCGATGTCGACCATGTAGTCCGCGGCCCGGATCGTCTCCTCGTCGTGCTCCACCACGATCAGCGTGTTGCCCAGGTCGCGCAGCCGGAGCAGGGTCTCGATCAGGCGCCGGTTGTCGCGCTGGTGCAGGCCGATCGAGGGCTCGTCCAGGATGTAGAGCACGCCCATCAGCTTGGAGCCGATCTGGGTGGCGAGCCGGATCCGCTGTGACTCGCCCCCCGAGAGGGTGGTCGCGGAGCGGTCGAGGGTGAGGTATTCGAGACCGACGTCGAGCATGAACTGCAGCCGCTCGCGGATCTCCTTGAGGACGCCGCGCGCGATCTCGTTCTCGCGGTCGGTGAGCTTGCCCGGCAGCAGCTCGAAGAAGTGGATCGTCTGCTCCACCGCCAGCTGGCAGACCTCGGAGATGTTGCGTGCCGCGATCGTCACGGCCAGCGACTCCGGCTTCAGGCGCGCGCCCTTGCAGGCCGGGCAGGGCTTCTCCGAGAGGTACTTCTCGAGCTCCTTCTTGAGGTAGTCGCTCTCGGTCTCGTCGTAGCGTCGCTGGACGTTGGCCAGGACCCCCTCGAAGGGGGCCTCGTACCAGCGCTTGGCGCGGTACTGGTTCCGGTAGCTGAAGCGGATCTTCTTGTTCCCGCTGCCGTCGAGCAGGAAATCGATGTCCTTGGCGGGCAGCTTGGAGACGGGCTTGTCCATGTCGATGCCGAAGGCTTCGCACACGGTCTCCAACAGCTCCGGGTAGAAGAACTGGGACCGGCTCCAGGGCGCGATCGCCCCCTGCCGCAGCGTCAGCGAGTCGTCGGGGATGACCAGCTCGGGGTCGACCAGCAGCTGGGAGCCGAGGCCGGTGCAGGTGGGGCAGGCCCCGTGCGGGGAGTTGAAGGAGAAGTTGCGCGGCTCCGGCTCGGGCACGCTGATGCCATCGACCGGGCAGGCGTAGTCCTGGCTGTAGGGGATGTCCTCCTTCTTGTCGATGTCGACCACGATCACGCGGCCGCCCCCCATGCGGGTCGCCGTCTCCAGGGAGTCGACCAGCCGCGTGCGCTGGTCCGGCCCCACCACCACGCGGTCGACGACCACCTCGAGGTCGTGCTTCTTGTTCTTCTCGAGCGGGATCTTGTCGTCGAGGCTGTACTGGGTGCGGTCGACCCGGACCCGCACGAATCCCTGACGCCGGATGTCCTCCAGCAGCGAGCGGTACTCGCCCTTGCGGCCGCTGACCACCGGCCCCAGGATCAGGAGGCGGGTGCCGGGCGCCATCTTTTCGACCTGGTCGGCGATCTGGTCGACGGTCTGCTTGGTGATCTCGCGGCCGCAGATGGGGCAGTGTGGGTGGCCGATGCGGGCGAAGAGCAGCCGCAGGTAGTCGTAGACCTCGGTCACCGTGCCCACCGTCGAGCGCGGGTTGCGGGAGGTGCCCTTCTGGTCGATCGAGATGGCCGGGCTGAGGCCCTCGATCACGTCGACGTCGGGCTTCTCCATCTGGCCCAGGAACTGGCGCGCGTAGGCCGACAGCGACTCCACGTAGCGGCGCTGCCCCTCCGCGTAGATCGTGTCGAAGGCGAGCGACGACTTCCCGGAGCCGCTGAGGCCCGTGAAGACGATCAGACGGTCGCGCGGGATCGAGAGCGAGACGTCCTTGAGGTTGTGCTCCCGCGCCCCCCGGATCGTGATGTGGTCGATGGGCACCCGGCTAACTCTCCCCTTCGGAGGTGATCGCGAAACTGCCGGTGGCGGTCGCCACCAGGGTGCGCCCCGGGCCCTCCACGCGGCATTCGGCGACCCCCGTCCGGCGGCCGGCGTGGAGCACGCGCCCGGTCGCCCGCAGGCGCTCCCCCGGGCGGGCGACGTTGATGAAGTTGACCTTGAGGTCGAAGCTGACCTGGCGCGCGCCCGCCGGCAGAGCGGTGCCCATGGCGCGGGCCATGGCCGAGTCGCAGATGGTAGCGATGAAGCCGCCGTGGACGACGCCCAGGCTGTTGGCCATCTGCTCCCTGGCCTCCATCTCGACCACCGCCCTGCCCTCCGCGGCCTCGACCAGCTCGATGCCGAGGAACTTCCAGGCGCCGGAGGGCGGAGGACCACCTCCCCTCTGGGGAGGTCGCTCCGCGCGCAGCTCGGGGCGGGTGGGGTTGGTCATTGCCTCCACCCCTGCCTGGGTATGGCGAGGCAGGTGGACGAGGCGTGGGCGATCAGCTTGCCGTCCTGGTCCAGCACGTCGGCCTCGGTGAAGCCCAGCGTGCGCCTGAGCTCGATCACCCGGCCCACCGCCCGCAGCCGGCCCTCGACCACGGGGCGGATGAAGTTGATCTTGAGCTCGATGGTCGTGTTGGACTGGTCGTCCGGCTGCATGGCCAGCAGCGACATGCCCATGGCGGCGTCGGCGATCTGGGTGATGATCCCGCCCTGGACCACACCGCCCTTGTGGCGGTGCTTGGCGTCGGCGACCAGCTCGACCACGACACGGCCCTCGTCGACCTCGGCGATGCTGGCGCCGATGGTCTCCCGCCAGCCCGCGCGCGGACCGTCACCGACCATCCCCTGGCGCAGGGCTTCCAGGTTGGTTATGGTCCGCGCCTCGTCCGGCGGTAGTTCCTGATCTGACCCTTGGGCCTGAGCGCGGGCGCCGCGGCGATGGCCAGGGCCACGTCCTCGTCGTCCTCCCCGCCGGCCGACTCGCCGGCGATCCGCTTGCGGAGGGCGATGATGCGGTCGCGCACGCGCGCGGCGTCCTCGAAGGCGAGCTCGCGGGACAGCCGCTTCATCTCCTTCTCGAGGTCGCGCACGATGGCGAGCAGGTCCTCGCGCGGCAGCCCGGCGCCCATCATCAGCTCGACCGCGTCGGCCTGCGTGTCCTTGTCCTGGACCTCCAGGTTGTAGATCGCCTTCTTGATGGTCTCAGGCGTGATCCCGTGCTCCTCGTTGTAGGCGACCTGGCGGGCCCGACGCCGGTTGGTCTCGTCGATGGCCTCGCGCATGGAGTCCGTGATCTTGTCGGCGTACATGACCACGTGGCCCTCGATGTTGCGGGCGGCGCGGCCGATGATCTGGATGAACGACCGGTAGGCGCGCAGGTAGCCCTCCTTGTCGGCGTCGAGGATGCCGATGAAGGCGACCTCGGGCAGGTCGAGGCCCTCGCGCAGGAGGTTGATGCCGACCAGCACGTCGTAGGTGCCCAGGCGGAGGTCGCGCAGGAGGTCGATGCGCTCCATGGCGTCGAGGTCGGAGTGGATGTAGCGGACGCGGATCCCGAACTCCTTGAGGTAGTCGGTGAGGTCCTCAGCGAAGCGCTTGGTGAGCGTAGTGACGAGCGAGCGCTGCTCCTTCTCCGCGCGCCGCTTGAGCTCAGCGACCAGGTCGTCGATCTGCCCCTCGGTGGGCCGGACCTCGACCACAGGGTCGACCAGGCCGGTCGGCCGCACCACCATCTCCACAGTGCGCTGTGAGCGCCGCATCTCGTAGGGACCGGGCGTGGCCGAGACGTAGAGGCGCTGGCCCACCCGCTCCTCCCATTCCTCGAAGCTGAGCGGGCGGTTGTCGAAGGCGCTGGGCAGCCGGAAGCCGTACTCGACCAGGGCCGCCTTGCGGGACCGGTCGCCGCCCAGCATCCCGCCGACCTGGGGCACGCCGACGTGGGACTCGTCGACGAAGACCAGGGCGTCGTCGGGCAGGAAGTCCATCAATGTGTACGGCGCCTCGCCGGGCTGGCGCCGGGTGAGGTGCCGAGAGTAGTTCTCGATGCCCGCGCAGGTGCCGGTCTCGCGCAGCATCTCGAGGTCGAAATTGGTGCGCTGGCGCAGCCGCTGCGACTCCAGCAGGCGGCCGTGGTCGTCGAACCACTTGCAGCGCTCCTCGAGCTCCGCCTCGATGTCGCGGATCGCGATCTCGAGCTTGGCGCGCGGGGTGATGTAGTGGCTGGCCGGGAAGATCTTGACCTCGTCGCGGGCCCGGAGGATCTCGCCGGTGACGCTGTCGAGCTCGACGATGCGCTCGATCTCGTCGCCGAAGAACTCGATCCGGTAGACCTTCTCCTCGCTGGCAGGGACGACGTCGACCACGTCGCCGCGCACCCGGAAGCGAAGGCGCCCGAGGTCGTAGTCGTTGCGCTCGTAGAGCATCTCGGTGAGCTTGCGGAGCAGGATCTCGCGCCGGATGGACTGGCCTTTGACGAGCTCCACCGACTCGCCCATGTAGTCCTCGACGGAGCCGATGCCGTAGATGCAGCTGACGCTGGCGACCACGATCACGTCGCGCCGTGTCATCAGCGCGGTGGTGGCGCTGTGGCGCATGCGGTCGATCTCCTCGTTGCGCGAGGAGTCCTTCTCGATGTAGGTGTCGGAGCGCGCGATGTACGCCTCCGGCTGGTAGTAGTCGTAGTAGCTGACGAAGTACTCGACCGCGTTGTTCGGAAAGAGGCGCCTGAACTCGGCGCACAGCTGGGCCGCCAGCGTCTTGTTGGGGCTCATCACCAGCGCCGGCCGCCCCAGCTCCTGGATGACCCAGCTCATGACGTTGGTCTTGCCCGAGCCGGTGACACCCATCAGGACCTGCTCCTGGAGGCCCTTTTGGAAGCCGTCGATGACCTGAGCGATCGCCTGGGGCTGGTCGCCCGCGGGCTCGAAGGGCGCCTGGAGATCGAAGCGGGAGGGCATTGAACCCTAAGATTCTACGTCGAACACCCGTTCGAACCCCCTCCCCTTTGGGGAGGTCGTGCCCGTTGGGCGCGGGTGGGGCAACTGTGACGCCCCCACCCCTACCCTCCCCGCAGGGGAGGGGGTTCTAGCTCGACGTCACCAGGTAGTTGTCGAACTCACCCGGGCCCTCGCCGAGCACCCCGGCGCTGCCGCTGGCGAAGACCGTGGAGGTGGCGGTGACGGTCGCCGGCGCCAGCGCGCCGGAAGGATCGGTGACGGTGCAGGAGAGCGAGCCGCCGACCGCGCTGAAGCTGAGGGAGTAGAACTTGGCGGGGTCGAACTGCCAGCTCAGGTTGGCCCCGATCTGCGTGTAGTTGCCGCCCGTGACCTGCCACATGGTCAGGAAGCCACCGTGGTCGAGACCGCAGGCGTAGAAGTCGTTGGCGTCCTGGAAGCGCGTGATCAGGCGGGCGTGGCCGGTGGTCGAGGCCGCCTTGACGCTGGCGCTGACCTTGATGTTGGTCCAGCTGGTGCTGGTGGAGACGCCCACGGTCGCGATCGCCCAGCTGGTGTCGGGCGTGTAGAGCACGTGGGAGCCGTCCTGGACGATCTGCCAGTTGCCGGTCCAGAGGTGCCAGCCGGGGACCGCGGTCCCGATCGCGTCCTGCTCGAAGTTGTCCTTGAACAGGTAGGGCGGCGGCGTGGGCGTCGGGGTCGGGGTGGGTGTCGGCGTGGGGGTCGGCGTGGGCGTGCGGACCGGGGTCGGCGTGGGCGTCGGGACCGGTGTCGGCGTGGGCGTGGGCGCCGGTCGCGGGGTGGGTGTCGGGAGCGGGGTCGGGGCGGGCGTCGGAACCGGGGTCGGCTCGAGCGTGGGCGTGGCGGTTGGCGTCGGCTGGGGCGTGGCGACGGCGGCGACCGGGTGCGGCGAAGGCTGGTGCGACCCGAATGGCAGCCACGACTGACCGTGGGCGCTCGGCAGCCAGCTCAGGCCCTGGCCCGCGAACGGGAGCCAGGCCGTCCGGCCGCCGGTGAGCCAGACCAGCGTGCCCGGGCCCTTGCCCAACACGAAGAAAACGAGGAGCAGGGCGAGCAGAAGCGCGGCAGCGGCGGATTGGGTACGGCGCCGGCGCTCATCGCCGGCCACATGGGCGTGCAACCTCCCTCCTCAGTCGAGTCAACGCCCGGTCGCCGGCGAGCTTGCGAGATCGAGCTGCGCGAACCGGCCCTCCCACCGGCGCGCGCCGGGCGTCCAGGCCACGGAACGCCGGAAGGCGGGACCGGCGAAGGCGAACGAGTGGTACTCGCCGTTCTCCCCACAGGCGTCGACGTCGAGGGTCACGATCTCGCGCGCGAAGTCGGGGTCCACGACCCGGCCCAGCCAGGACTCGTCAAGCCGATCCAGGTCGACGCAGGTGACCACCGCGCGGCCGCCAGAGCCGACGAAGTCGGCCAGCAGCGCGGGCGAGGGCTCGCCCCAGAGCGGCTCCACGTGCTCCAGGCCGGCGCCGGTGACTCGATCCTCGTACCAGGCGCGCACATCGGCGAGGTGGATGTCGCCGAGGACGACCCCGGCGCAGCCGCTCGCGCGCAGGCCCTCCAGCTCGCGCTGGAGCGCGGAATCCATCTCCGGCCAGGCCGTCCCCACCGCGACCAGGCTCGGGACCCCGGTCGCGGCCGCCTGCTCGCGGATCAGATCGATCGGCGTGGCGTGGAAGCGGATGCGCCCGCTGGCGGAGTCATAGAAGGTGAGCAGGGTCTGCACATCGAGGCCCGCCCGGCGCGCGCGGTCGAGCGCCAGCGCCGAATCCTTGCCGCCTGACCACATGAGGGCGTAAGCCCTATGGGAGCTCGAGGATCAGCGCCTCCACAACGCTGCCGGCCGGGTAGCCTTCCGCGCCCGGCGGGATCCGCACCAGCGCGTGCGCCCCGGCCAGCGACATCAGCCTCGACGACGACTGCGAGCCGGTGGAGGTGGCGACCAGGTCGGGACCCTCGCGGCGCAGCCTGACGCGCTGGTACTCCGTGCGGTCGCCACTCGCCAGCGCGTCATAGTCGAGGCGCACCGGCAGCCGCGGACGCTGCAGGCGCGCGTATCCCTGCAGCCTGCGGAGCGCCGGCCGCACGAAGACCTCGAAGGTGACCAGCGAGCTCACCGGGAACCCGGGCAGCCCGAACGCCAGCTTCCCATGGGGCAGCGTGGCGAAGGTGAACGGCTTGCCGGGCCGGAGCTTGACGCGCCCGACGTGCACCTCGCCCAGCGATTCCAGGAGTGGCTTGACCAGGTCATGGGTGCCGACCGAGACGCCGCCCGAGGTCACCAGCACGTCGCAGCGGTCGAGCGCCGCCACGACCAGCTCGCGCAGGGGCTGGGGCCGGTCGGGCGCGATGCCCAACAGCTCGACCTCCGCCCCAGCTTCCCGCAGCGCCGCCAGCAGGGCCCAGCGGTTGGAGTCGGTGATCTGGCCCGGCCCCAGGGGCTGTCCCACCTCGACCAGCTCGTCCCCGGTCGACATCAGCGCCACCCGCGGCCGCCGGTGAACCCGCAGGCGATCGATGCCCAGAGCGGCGACCAGGCCCAGCTCGGCCGCACCCAGCGGCTGCCCCCTACTGACCACTCGGTCGCCCGGGCGCAGGTCGGCCCCGGGCGCATGGAAGTTGCGGCCGGCCGCGAAGCCGGTGGGGACGACGACGTGCTCGCCGGACTCTTCCACGTCCTCGACCATCACCACGCTGTCGGCGCCCTCGGGCAGCACGCCGCCGGTGAGGATGCGGGCGGCGGCGCCGCCCTCGAGCTGACCTGCGAAGGGGCGGCCCGCCGCGGACTCCCCCACCACCCGCAGCCGGCCGCCGCCGTCGGCGGACCGGATCGCGTAGCCGTCCACGGCGCTGGCCGGGAAAGCGGGGAGCAGGCGGCTGGCGACCACGTCCTCCGCGGCGACCCGGCCGGGGGCCTCCGCGAGCCTGACCTCCTCGGCCGGCAACACCGGGGTGTGTTCCAGCACCAGCGCCGCCGCCGCCTCCGCCGCGAGCATCTGGTAGGTGGACGCTTTCACCAGGCCGAGTCTAGAGGCACCACCTCGAGCCGCATGCGCGCCCGCAGCCGGGCTAGGGCCGCCACGATGGGAGCGCCGACGGCGATCACCAGGATGGCGTTGCCGACCGCGCGGAAGCTGTCGTAACCGAAGGAGGTCACCGCGTAGAAGCGCGCGAAGCGGGCCAGCGCCGCGGCCGGCGCGAGCCCCTGGACCCAGCCCAGGTCGCCGCCGCGGAAGTACGTGCTCCAGTCCCAGACGTCCATCACCGCCCCGAACGCGTAACCACAGACGGCTCCGACCGCGGCCAGGACCAGCATCGAGGCGGCGCCGCCGCGGCCGCGCAGGGCGAGGCCGGCCCAACCCGCCACCATCCCCACCCAGCCGGCGGCGAACAGCTGGTAGGGGAGCCACGGCCCGACCCCGCCGGTCGCCAGCGCCGAGACCAGGATCCCGAGCGCGCCCGCCAGGAACCCGAAGGAGGGGCCCAGCGCGAAGCCGGCGCACAGGATGGGCAGAAAAAACGGGCTGAAGCCGCCGATCCCGGTCACCACGGCCATCCGGAGCGCGGTGTCCAGGGCCGAGACCGCCGCCAGCAGGGCGAGGCCGCGCGAGTCCAGGCGCCGGGTGCCAGTCTCGAGGGCGGCCAGGCCGACGACCGCGCCCAGCGCCACCGCCAGCGCGGGCGCGCTCGAAGGCAGGGCCAGCCCCAGGAACGGCCACACGAACAGGCCCAGGCCCACGATCGAGACCGCCGCCAGCCTCATCCCCGCACCACCGACAGGCCGCCGCCGGCGACCCTGGCAACCCTGTCCGCAACCGCGGCCAGGCGGCGGTCGTGGGTCGCGATCACCACCGAGGTTCCGGCCTCCAGCAGGCCGTCGACCGCGTCGACCAGCAGCTGCAGCGAGGCCGCGTCCATTCCGCGCGTGGGCTCGTCGAGGAGCGCGATCTCCGGCCGGACCGCCAGCACCGCCGCCATGGCGGCGCGCTCGCGCTGGCCGCCGCTGAGGTCGCGCGGGTGCCGTTGTCCGAGCTCGGCAAGGCCGAAGCCCTGGAGCACTTCCGCCACCACACCCGGCGACGCATCGGCGCCGGCCAGGCGCAAGGTGGCTGCCACCTCGGCGGCCACGGTCGGGCGGTGGAGGAGGGCGGCGGGGTCCTGGGGGAGGTACCCGACGCGGCCGGGTGCGCGCTCGACCCGGCCCGAGATGGGCGCGACCAGGCCCGCCAGCGTGCGCAGCAGCGTCGTCTTGCCGCCTCCGTTCGGGCCCTCCAGCACCAGCAGCTCACCGCGTCGGCCCAGCAGGCTGGAGATCTCGATCAGCGGCTTGCGACCGAGACCCGCGACCAGCGCCGAAACCTCCCAGGCAGTGGCCCCCGGCGGGGCCCGGTGACGCCGCCGGAGTGGCGTGGCGGGCGCCGGCGCTCCTCGCGCGACGGCGCCCTGTTCAACGCGCAGAGTGGCCGTGGCCAGCGGCAGGAGGCGCTCTACGCGGTGCTCCGAGACGACGACGGCCAGCCCTCGACGGGCGAGGTCCGCACAGCAGGCGAGAACCGCGTCTGCGCCCTGTTCGTCGAGCTGCGAGGTGGGCTCGTCAAGAACGAGCAGCGCCGGCTGGAGGGCCAGGGCTCCCGCGATCGCCACCCGCTGCCGCTCACCGCCGGACAGCGTCGGCAAGCGCCGGTCCCGAAGGTGGCAGATGCCGGCCACCTCCATCGCTTCCGCCACGCGGCGCGCGGCCTCCCGAGGCGGGGTGCCGACATTCTCGAGCGCGAAGGCGACGTCCTGCTCCACGCGGCCGGCCACCGATTGGCGTTCCGGGTCCTGGAAGACGAAGCCGACCTCCCGGGCCAGCCGCGCCGTGGGCGTCGCCAGGACGTCCAGGCCGGCAACCCGCGCCGTCCCCTGCCAGCGCCCGCCGTGAAAGTGCGGCACCAGCCCGTTCAGCACCCGCAGCAGCGTCGACTTGCCGCCGCCGGAGGGGCCGGTGATCAGCGTCAAACCGGCGTCCAGCTCAGCCTCCGCTTCCCGGAGCGCCCGGCTGCCGCCGGGGTAGGCGTAGCTCAGGCGGTGGATCTGGGCGAGGGCCACGGCAGCGCCGGGAATGCGAGCAGCAGGGACGCCACGATCAACGCCGGCGTCACCGGGGGCAATGTGAGCTCGGGATACGGGTACCAGTCGGCCTCGAGTCCGAAGAACCGGGCGCCGAGGAAGACCGCCGCGGCCACGACCGCCGCCACCGCGATCAGGACCGCCGCCGGCGTCCAGCGGTCCGGCCGCAGGCGGGAGCGCGTTCCCGCCCCGAAGGCGCGGGCCTCCATGGCCTCCGCCAGCTGTACCGAGTCCTCCACCGCGGTCAGCGCCACCGGCACCAGGAGGTCCGCCCAGGAGCGCGGTCCCCGGGGCCGCCACCCGCGCATCACCTGCGCCTCCCGCACGCTGGTGTAGGCGCGGGCCAGGGCCGGCACCAGGTTGAGCGACGCCGCCGCCGCGACGCCGGTCCTCTCCAGCGGGCGCGGCAGCTCCGCGACGACGTCGGCGGGCTCGTAGAGGAGCGAGATCGGCGCCACCGCCAGGAGCGCCGCGACCAGGCCCGACCCCGCCACCAGGCCGTAGGCGAGCGATTCCAGGGTCACCGCTCCCCCGATGCCCGGCACCGGTTGCGGCAGCGTGGCCAGCAGGTGCCCGCCGCTGTGGCTCAGCGCCAGGTTGAGGATCACGGCGCTGAACCCGGCGATCCCGCCGGCCAGCAGCAGCGGGCGCAGGCGGCGATCGGCGGGCCGGTGGCGGACAAGCAGGTTGAGCGCGATCAGGGCCACCAGCACCCGGTAGACCGGGTTGCCGGTGGCCAGGACCACCACCAGCGCCGATGCCGACCAGGCCAGGGCCGCGCGAGGTCTCACCGGCGGATGTGCGGCGCCACGGCCTGGAGCAGCAGCCAGCCGGCCAGAGCTCCGATCGTGAGAGCCGCCACCACCCACCCGGGACTGAGTCCCGCGCCGGCGCCGCCGCCCGCCGGCGGCGGACGGCCGGCTCGGCCGGAGGCCGGTGGTATTGGCGTGGGCGAGATGGTCGGCGAGATGGTGGGTGATTCCTCGGGTGGCGTGGCGGCCGGCGCCGGCGACTCCGGGGCGGGCGGGACACCGGTGGCTGCAGGTGGTGCCGGGCGGCTCGGTGGCGTGGTCGCCGCCGGGGGCGCCACCGCCTGGCAGGCATTGATCAGGGGCGGTGCGGCGCCGCCGGTCGAGGGCACGAAGTGCCAGCCGAGGGCATCGCCGTCGGCGAAGGTCTGGGCGCTGACCCCGAGATTGGAGGTCCCCCAACCGTGGCCCTGGCGGGAGACGAACATGGCCCAGTAGGGGCTGCTGGAGGTGAAGCAGCCGGGTGGATAAGTGCGAGGCTCGTAGTCGATCTGGCAGACCGCCTTTCCGAAGGAGTACTGCACCGACTGCCATTCGACACCGCTCAGGTCCATGACCTGCTCCCCCGTGATGGTCGCCGTATCGAAACCGACGCAGAACGTGAGCACCGCGCCGGACGAGTGCTCGACCACCAGGCTGGCGTGGTGGGCCCCCGCCGCCTGCGCGCAGACCGGGCGCGCGGCGCCACCCGACGCCGCCAGGGCCAGCCCGCCCGCCGCGGCGGCGGCGATGCCGAGCGCGGCCAGGCGGGCGGCCCGGATCACGGCCTGTTCAAGAAGAGGTAGGCGGCGCCCCCTGCCACCACCAGAACGGCGGCGGCCGCGGCCAGCCCAAGGTAGAGCGCGAGAGGCGGCCCGCCGTTCGGCGTCGCGGGTGCCGGCACGGCTGATGGGGAAGGCGTCGCGGTCGGTTCGCTCGTCGGGCTGGGCGACGGCGTCGGAGTTGGGGTCGGAGCAGCCGAAGCCGAGGGCGAAGGGGTTGCGACCGGCGCCTGCGCGACCGGGGGCCCCGGCCGTGCTTGCGTCGGGGTGGGAGCGGGAGCAGGTGCCGGCGTCGGCGACGGCGACGGGCTGGGGCTCGGGCTGGGACTTGGCGCCGGTGTCGGCGTCACGCAGCGCTGGGCCGGCAGCTGGTTGGCGGCGGTCGGCCCGGGGCTGGCTGCGAGCGTCGTACCCGAGACGTAGGCGGCAAAGACCGGAAAGAACACCCGCTCCAGGCCGGGTGCCGCCTGGCTGGTGGTCGCCACATCGACGCCCGCATAGCCGGCGAACCCCCCACTGGTCGCCTGGTTGGCCAGCAGCCACCCAACCGCGGTCGACCCGCCGGAGCTCCATCCGGCCGCGGCAGGGTCCTGGAAATCGGCCAGCAGGGCCTGCAGCACCAGTCCGGTGGAGACCGGGTCACTCCCGCCCCCAGCCTGGTACTGGAATCCTGCATCCGCTGCCTGCTGGGTGCGCAGCCAGGCCAGCGCCGCGGCGTCGCGCGCGTGATCGCCTACGGCAGCCAGCGCCAGCAGGACGAACGCCGTCGAGTTGGTGTCGCTGGTGTCGAAATTGGTGGTGGCGTTGGGATCGTCTTTGACCAGCTGGAAGTCCCAGCCGCCGTCGGTGTCCTGCGAGTTTCGGAGGTAGTCGATCGCCGCCGAAGGTACCGACTGGCCGGCGGCGGCCAGCGCCAGGATCGCGAGCGAGTCGCCCTGGGCCGACCCGGCCTGGTAGGCACCGCTAGAAGCGTCATAGAAGGCTTTTAGCTTCGCCACCAGGTCGATCCCGTTGAACGCGGTCGGATCCTTGCCAGCCGCCTTCACCGCCAGGATCAGCCGGCCTGCGTTCCCGGCATCGGCGCTGGCGGCGCCGGCATTGGCGCTCAGAAAGGCAATTACCGTCTGGCCGGACCCGTTCTTCAACTGGTTGGGGTCGTATCCGGCCCCGGCGGCGGCGATCGCATAGAACTCGCTCGCGTCATACGCCGAAAAGCCGGCCGGCTCCGAGCCGTCGGAATTCTGCTGCGACTGGAGGTACTGCAGCGCGTGCAGCTCGGCAGCTTGCTCGATGCTCATGACCACTGTCGAGGGAAAGGTCCCCTTCACGGGGAACGCCTGGAAGAGCAGGCCGCCCAGCGCCTGGCTGGAGGTGGCGACGTCGACTCCCGCGAAGCCGGCAAAGCCGCCGGAGGCATCCTGGAGCGCGACCAGCGCTGTGTACGGAGTGTGCCCAGACCTGCTCCAGTCGCACCAGGGGAAAGCAATGGTCGCGGGTCCGGTGGCGATTAGCGCCTGCAGCACTACCGCAGTGGAGATGGCGTCGGTGCCGGAACCGGCCTGGTAAGGGAATCCGCCGTCCGCCGATTGCTGCGTCTTGAGCCAGGCCAGCGCGGCAGCGTCGCGCGAGTGATCGCCTGCGCTGTCGAGCGCCATCAGCACGTAGGCGGTCGAGTTGGTGTCGCTGGTGTCGAAGTTGGTGGCGGCGTTGGGGTCGTCCTTGACCAGCTGGTAGTCCCAGCCACCGTCGCTGTCCTGAGTGTTCCTGAGGTATGCCCTGGCTGAATCGGGTATCGACTGGCCGGCCGCGACCAGCCCGAGGATGGCAAGCGCGTCCCCCTGCGCCGAACCGGCCTGGTAGGCGCCGGTGCCGGCGTTGTAGAACCCGTTCAGCTTCGAGATCAGATCGACCCCGCCGAAGGACGCCGGATTCTGGCCGGCCGCCTTGACTGCCAGCACCAGGCGCCCGGTGTTGCCGGCGTCGGTGCTCGCGGCGGTTGCGTTGGCCGCCAGGAAGGCCATTACCGTCTGGCCCGACCCATTTTTCAGCGAATTGGGGTCATAGCCGGCGGCTGCCGCCCCCATCGCATAGAACTCGGTGGCGTCGTACGCGGAGAAGCCCGGCGGCTCCGAGCCGTTGGCGAGCTGCTGCGACTGTAGATAGCGCAGGGCCCGGGACGCCGGGTCGTTCTGGGCGTGGGCCGACCGCGTCCCGGCGGCGAAAGTCAGAGCAAGGAAGAGAACGGCCAGTGACGCGCTGGCCGCGGCGAGGTGCTTGCGCAAGGCGATTCCTCCAGCGGCTCGACACGGGTCGGTCTCCTGACTCGAGGATCGATGCTCGCGGCCGCCTTCCCAGGGCTCACGCCCCGGTGGCCGATGGCCGTCCGCTCCCCTCTGACAGTTGCGCGACAGCGCCGGATTTGCACCGGCTTCCCTGCACCCGCGCGGCTATTCGGTTGTGACCGCGGAATTATCCCCTATCGGCGCGGCGTCCGCCGAGACCCACCCCTCCCCTCCCTGCGGGAGGACCTCCCCGCCGAGCGGGGAGGAGACGTCCCGCGCCTACTCGTAGCGCAGCGCGCGCATGGGGTCGAGACGGGCCGCTCTAACGGCCGGCGCCAGGCCGCTGACCAGGCTGAGGCCGATCGCCAGCAGGACCGCGATCAGCGCGATCCGGGGCGAGACCACGAACAGTGGATCCCCGACCAGGCGATTGCCGAGCGACGCCAGCAGGCCGGCCAGGGCGGCCCCGATCAGGCCGGAGGCGGCACCGATCACGGCGGCCTCGGCCACGAAGACGAGGGTGACGTCCTGGAAGCGGGCACCCAGGGCCTTCAGCACGCCGATCTCGCGGGTGCGGTCGATGACCGACATGTACATGGTGTTGACGATCGCGAACCCGGATACGCCGAGGGTGATGGCGGCCAGGAAGCCGACACCGCGTCCCACGCTGGACGCGGACAGCGAGAGGATGAGGCTGGTCAGCGCGATGCCCAGCGCCGCCCCTGCCGCCGTGAGCGCGGTGCGCAGCGGGCGGCGGCTCACGGCGTCCAGCCCCAGCCGCAGCGCGTCGATGCGGCGCAGCCGGGTCAGCGGGTCCAGCCCCAGCGGCGCCCGCGTCGTGCGGCGTCCGTGGCTCTTGTTCACGACCACCCGCCCGTCGCGCATCTTGATGACCCGATCGGCCCCGGCGGCGACCTCGGGATCGTGGGTGACCAGCACGACGGTGGCGCCACGGCGGTGCAGGTCGCGGAGCAGCGCGAGCACCTGGGCGCCATTGGCGGAGTCGAGGTTCCCGGTCGGCTCGTCCGCCAGGACCAGGCCCGGCCGCCCGGCCAGCGCCCGCGCCACGGCAACCCTTTGCTGCTCGCCGCCGGAGAGGCGACCGGGACGGAACCGGGCTCGGGCGCCCAGACCGACCAGCTCGAGCAGGCGCCGGGCGCGCGCGCGGCGGGCGGTGGTCGGCACGCCGGCCAGCGCGAGCGGCATGGCGACGTTGTCCTCCGCGCTCATCGAGGGCAGCAGATTGAAGGTCTGGAAGATCGTCCCCACCCTCTGGAGGCGGTAGTCGGCGAGGGCCGGCTCCGGCAGCTGGTCGAGTGCGGCCCCGGCGGCGTAGACGTGGCCGGTCGTCGGCCGGTCGAGGCCGCCGAGGAGGCCCAGCAGGGTGGACTTCCCGCACCCCGAGGGCCCGACCACCGCCACGAAGTCACCGGGCGCGATCTCGAGGGAAACGTCCTGGACCGCCTGCACGGTCACATCGCCCATCCGGTAGGAGCGGGTGACCCGGTCGAGGCGCAGACCGACCGGCTGTCCGAGCAGCTCCCGGAAGCCGTCAAAGGCCGAGGCTGAGGTCGGAGGCTCGGGGGCTTCGACCACCGCGACCGGTACCGTCGCCTCGAGCACGAGGGGGGCCGTGGGCGCCTCGACTACCGGCTCAGCTACCGCCTCGGCAGGCTCCTGGCCGGCGGGCAGAGCCTGGTAGGCGACGATGGCATCGGCGGCCCGCTCGATCGCCGAGCGCTGGCGGCGGGAGCGGCGCGGCGGACGCTGCCCGGGCAGGGCGCCGGGAGGGTCTCCCGGGACCTCCGCGTCCTCCCTCCGCTGGGCGTCTGCCACTAGGGCCCAGATCGTACGTCCTACACGGGCATCAGCCAGACGCGGACCCCCGCGGCTGGCCTTCGCGAACCTCCCTGAGCACCCACTCCAGGTACTGCGGCAGCCCCGATTCCACCGCCACCACGAGCACCTCGGGGAGGTCGTAGGCGGTCTCGCCCCGGATGAAATCCTCGATCGCGCCCACCTTCTCGGCCGTGGTCTTGAGCAGGAGCAGCGCCTCGTGGTTGCGGCGCATGCGCCCCTCCCAGAAGTAGAAGGTGTGGACCGTCGGGATGATCGAGCCGCAGGCCGCGAGCCGCATCTCCACGAGCTTTTCCCCGGCCCGCTCAGCCTCGTCGCGGCTGCCCAGCGTCGCGAAGATCATCACCACCTCGGAGGGCACCTGTTAATCAGATCACGTCGACGCCCACGGCCGGTCGAGCCAGATGATGGCTCCGGCCAGCACCACGCCGCCGAGCAGGAGCCCGCCGATCACGTCCGACTCCCAGTGGACGTTCAGGTAGAGGCGATCGAAGCTCTCGGCCGCGATCAGCACGACCGCGGCCGCCACCGCCAGCCGGCCGACCCATCTCCGGTGCGCCAGCCGCGCGACCACGAAGGCGAGCAGGCCGTACACGACCACGGTGCGGACCATGTGACCGCTGGGGAAGCTGCCGGCCGCGACTCCCTGGCCCAAGAGCTCGCTGACGCTGGGGCCGTCGGAGTGGGCGATGTTGGGCGGGGGGCCGGGATGGTCGACGATCCGTTTGTAGATCAGCTCCAGCACCACGGCGACCGGAAAAGCGAGCACCGCGAGGGAGTCGACGCCGAACCCGCGCCGCCACATCCAGAGCCCGAGCAGCGCCGCGACCAGCGTCGTCGCCTCCAGGCCCCCGAACAGCGCCAGCCCCTGGAAGACGGCGTGCAGCGGCTCCCGCCAGGCCGCGGTCATGGCCGCCGAGACGTCGCGGTCGAGCGTGTGCATGGTCCCGGCGGCGACCACCGCGGTGAAAGCCATGAAGGCGACCGCCAGCGCGCCGAACGCGAAGAGAGTCCGTCTTAGCGCTGGCAACGCCTGCAGAAGACTGTGGTGCGCCCGGCCAGGCGCACGCTGGCCAGGGGGCGCCCGCAGGTCGGACAGGGCTCGCCGCCGCGCCCGTAGACCAGGAGGCACTCCTGCTGGGAGCCCCGCTCCCCGAAGGCGTCGCGATAGCTGTCGACCGAGCTGCCGCGGTTGGCGATCGCCGTGGTCAGCGACTCGTGCAACGCCTCCCGCAGCCGCTTGACGGCCGGCCTGCTCAGCGACGAGCCCGGCCGGTCCGGCCGGACCCGGGCGCGGAAGCAGGACTCGTCCGCGTAGATGTTGCCCACGCCCGCCACCACCGCCTGGTCCAGCAGGAGCGCCTTGAGCGGCGCCCGCCGGCGGTGCAGGCGCTGGTAGAGGTCGCCCGCGGTGAAGGCGTCGTCGATCGGCTCCGGCCCCAGGCGGGGGACCGCCCGATGCGCGAGCAGCTCCGCCTCGGTCCCGAACAGGAGGCGCCCAAAGCGGCGGACGTCGCGGTAGCGCAGCTGCCTGCCGTCATCGAGCAGGAAGGCAGCGTGGACGTGGGGCGCGAAGGCAGCCTCGGGATCGAACAGCTGCAGGTGACCGGTCATCCCGAGGTGGATCACCATCAGAAACCCGTCGGTCAGGTGGAAGAGCAGGTACTTGCCGCGCCGCGTTAGCCCCTCCACGGCGCGCCCCGTCACGCCCTCGATGAAGGCTTCCGGCTCGGGATGGCGGACGATGGTGGGAAAGCGCAGCTCCACGCGCGCGATGACCCGGCCGACCAGGTGCGGCCGCAGGCCGGCCGCGACCGTCTCCACCTCCGGCAGCTCAGGCAACTACCGTGGCCAGCTTGCTCATGTCGGCCCAGTTGGGGCCCACCCTGGACTCCACCTCGAGTCGCGACTCGAGCTCGTAGGCGTCGGTCATCACCCGCGGGACCATCTCCGAGAACACGTCCAGCTCGCCCCGCGGGATCTCGAAGAGCAGCTCGTCGTGGACCTGCAGCAGCATCTTGCCGCGCAGCCCGGCGGCCTCGATCTCCCGCTGCAGGCGGACCATCGCGATCTTGATGATGTCGGCGGCCAGCGACTGGAAAGGGAAGTTGATGGCCATCCGCTCCGCCGCCATCCGAAGCTGGTAGTTGGGCGAGCGCAGGTCGGGGATGGCGCGCCGGCGGCCCGTCGCGCTGACCACCACGCCCGTCTCGCGCGCCGCCCGGCGCACGCTCTCCAGATACTCCTTCAGGCCGGCGTAAGCCGTCCAGTACTCCTTGAGGAACTCGCGCGCCTCATCGCCGGGGATGCCCATCTGCATCGAGAGGCCGTACTCGCCCTGCCCGTAGATGGACCCGAAGTTGGCGACCTTGGCCAGGCGCCGCTGGTTGGGGTCGACCTGGTCCAGCGGCACCTTGAACACCTGGGCCGCGGTGGCCGCGTGAATGTCCTGCCGAGCCGCGAAGGCAGCCAGCAGGTTGGGATCGCCCGAGAGGTGGGCGGCGATCCGGAGCTCGATCTGGGAGTAGTCGGCCGCGAACACGAAATGGTCCGGGCGCTCGGCCTTGAAGGCGCGCCGGATGCGCTGACCGAGCTCGGTCCGGATCGGGATGTTCATCAGGTTGGGGTTCGAGGAGCTCAGCCGTCCGGTGGCGGTCGCCGCCTGCCCGAACGAGGTGTGGACGCGCCCCGTGGTGGGGTCCATCAGCTCGGGCAGCGCATCGACGTAGGTGGACTTGAGCTTCGAGAGCTGCCGGTGCTCGAGGATCAGGCCCACCACCGGGTGCTTCTCGCGCAGTGCCTCCAGCGTCTCCGCGTCGGTCGAGTAGCCGGTCTTGGTGCGCTTCCCGACCGGCAGCTTGAGGTCCTCGAAGAGGAGCTTGGCCAGCTGCTGGGGGGCGTTCAGGTTGAACTCGTAGCCCGATAGCTCCGAGACCTCGGCCTCGAGCGCCGCCAGCTGCTCGCCCAGCTCCCGCTGCATCTCGCGCAGGTAGGGGATGTCGACCGCCACCCCCTCCCACTCCATCTGCGCCAGCACCCGCGCCAGCGGCAGCTCGATCTCGTGGAAGAGGTAGTCGACCTGGATGTTGCGCATCTCCGCCTCCAGGCGCGGGTGCAGCTGCAGGATCGCCTGCGCCCGCTGGCCCGCATAGGTGGCGGCCTCGTGGACGGGAGCGGCCGAGGGCTTGATCAGGTTGCGGCCGACCCCCAGCAGCTGGTCGGCGCCCATCAGCGTCATCCCCAGCATCTCGCGCGCCAGGTCGTCGAGCCGCGGGTCGCGCGCGCCGGCGCCCAGCAGGTACGCGGACAGGAATGTGCTGAAGACCCATTTGTAATCCTGCTCGTCGACCTGATCGAGGAGGAGCTGCATGTCCTTCACGTCGTGGGTGGAAAGAGGGCGCGCGGCCAGGGCGTCCGCGACCTCGGCCGCGGGCCGCCCCGCCAGCGGCAGGTAAAACGCGTCCTCCCTGGTGGCGATCCCCAGGCCGACCGGCGTACCGCCGCGCGCGGGCCCGTCCCAGAGGCCGAAGACGCCCACCTCCTCGGCGACGGAGATCGCCGCGCACAGCTCCTCGAACGAGGCGTGGTCTGGGACCAGCCGGACGCCGTGGAGGTCCTCGGGAGGCGCGAATTCGAGCTTGGCCTGCACGGGCACCACGTCGGGCGCCGGGAAGCGCGCCAGCAGCTGCCTGAACTCCAGCTCGTCGAAGACCCGGCGCGCCTCCTCGGGGTCGTAGCGGGTCCAGCGCGCTTTGTCCAGCTCGAGCGGGACCTCGACGTCGGTCCGGATCGTGACCATCCGCTTCCCCAGGCGCACCTGGTCGGCCGCGGCCTTGAGGTTGGTCTTCACCCGGCCCTCCTTGAGCTCGTCCAGGTGCTCGAGCAGGTTCTCTATCGAGCCGTACTTCTGGACCAGCTCGCCGGCTGTCTTGTCGCCGACGCCGGGCACCCCGGGGATGTTGTCCGAGGTGTCGCCGCGCAGCGCCTTGTAGTCGATCAGCTGCGGCGGCTCGAAACCATAGCGCTGGCGAACCTGGTCGGGGCTGTACAGGAAGGTGTCGGTGATCCCGCGCCGGGGCACCAGCGCGTCGACGTTGTCCGTGACCAGCTGCAGGCAGTCGAGGTCGCCGCTGACGATGGTCACGTGCAGGCCCTCGGCCTCCCCTTTCCGGGACAGCGTGCCGATCACGTCGTCGGCCTCGAAGCCCTCCACTCCGTAGATGGGGATGGCCAGGGAGCGCAGCACGTCCCGGGTGCGCTCGATCTGGGGCCGGAGGTCGTCCGGCATCGGCCGCCGGCCGGCCTTGTATTCGGCGTACTCCTCGGACCGGAAGGTGGGCTTGCCCATGTCAAAGGCCGCGATCGCGAACTCCGGACGGTTGGCGAGGACGATCGCCAGCATCGAAGTGAATCCGTAGACGGCATTCGTGACGGCGCCCGCCGAGGTGCTCATCGGCGGCAGTGCGAAGAAGGCTCGATAGATCAGGCTGTGGGCGTCGATCAGCACCAGCCGACCGCGCCTGGAGCCCTTCGCCACGATCAATGAATTCTAGGTTTGGACGATCCGAGGGCCTGGAGGCCCCCCGCTATAGTTGCCCCAGAGGCGAGATCAAACGGAAGACTGGATCGAGGTAGGCGTAGACAGCATCCGCGTGCACGTCCAGACCGGGCAGCACGTGGTGATCCTCAAGGAGAAGAACGCCGACCGCTACCTGCCGATCTGGATCGGCCCCTTCGAGGCCAACGCGATCGCGCTCAAGATCACGGGCCAGACCCCGGAGCGGCCGATCACCCACGACCTCATGCTCACCGCCATGAGCGAGTTCGACATGGTGGTCAAGCGGATCGTGGTGACCTCACTGTCGGGGGAGGTCTTCTTCGCGCGGCTCCACGTCGAGCAGGGCGGCCGCGAGACCGACATCGACTCCCGGCCCAGCGACGCGATCGCGCTCGCGGTGCGTTTCGAGTGCCCGATCTTCGTCACCCGCGACGTCCTCGACCGCGCAGGCGTGATCCCCGAGAAGGACGAGGACGAGCAGAACGCGGCCAGCGCCGGGCCGCTCGACGAGGACCGCCTGGCGGTCTTCAGGGACCTGGTCAACAGCCTCGACCTGCCCGACCTGCCCGACGAGCCGGGCAGCCGGGGCGGCCCCTCCAGCTCCTGATCCGTCTTTGTCTTTGACGTCGCAGCAGGAGCTGGAGGCCTCCCTCAGGCTCCTGGTGGCCCTCATCTTGGGCACGGTGATCGGGATCGAGCGCGAGTACCACCGCCATCCCGCCGGGCTGCGCACGATGGCCGCGATCGCGGTCGGCTCCTGTCTCTTCGCCATCGTGGGCACCCTGGTCCCCCACACCGATCCGACCCGCATCGCGGCCCAGGTGGTGACCGGAGTGGGCTTCCTGGGCGCGGGCGCGATCCTGCGCAGCGGCCGCTCGATCCACGGCCTGACCACGGCCGCGGCGATCTGGGTGGTGGCCGCGATCGGGATGGCGGTGGGCTTCGGCCTCTTCATCGTCTCCACCATCTGCGCGCTGATGGTCGTGGTCTTCCTGATCGTGCTCAAGCACGTCGAGGTCCGGCTCTTCGACAGCAAGGGCGATGAGCACGAGTTCCACGGACAGGAGGGCGATCCCGAGTAGCCACGACTCGTAAGATCCCTTAGGGTTCTTGTGGTTTTTGGGATGCTCTTCTCTTTGACGCCGCGCCGGCGCGAGACCCTCGACGAGCTGCAGCGGCTGACCCAGCAGGCGGGGGCGGCCGTCCACTACTCGCTGGTGGGCGCGCGGATGCGCATCTCGGCCTGGACGGCGTACGGCCTGCTGCGCGAGCTGGAGGCGATGGGCCTGGTCGTGCGCCGCTACGCGCTGGGCGGCAGCACCGCCGGCGGCCGCTCCCGGATTCTCTTCGAGCCCACCTCGCCCGCCCGGATCGAGGGCGCCGACGAAGCCCCGCTGCGGCTCGCTTTCGAGCGCTTCGCGGCCATCCCCGACGATGCCGCCGCCGTGCGCGCGTATCTGGCGGAAGGCCTGGCCGAGGCCGGCAACGACCTGGCCTGGCACCTGGGCTTCTGGCTCGGACGCCTGGAGGCCGCCGGACGCAACGCCCGCGACGCCTCCCGCACCGTCCTGGAGGGCGGCGGGCTGCCGGCGGCCAAGATGCAGGCGGTGGCCGCTCTCGGACTGGGCTCCACCCTGGCCCGCCTGCGTCCGGCCCGCCTGGCGTCCCGCCTGACCGCCGCCAGCAGCCGCTTCGCGATGCTGCTCGAGGAGGCCGGCCGGGCCTCCGACGCCCGCCTGACCCAGCTCGTGGACGCCGCCCGCCGGCTCGAGGCGGCGCCCGGCCGCCGGATCGTCACATGAGCACCCCACCAAATCTCCGATTTGGCGAGGACCCCGTATGAGCTCGGTGGCGATCGTCACCGACTCCACGGCCGACCTGCCGTCCGACATCGCCGCCGCCCGCGGCGTGACCGTGGTGCCGCTCACGGTGACCCTGGACGACAAGGGCTACCTGGACGGCGTCGACATCACGGCGGCCGCCTTCTACCGCCGGCTGCAGTCGGCGTCCGGCCCGGCCACCACCTCCCAGCCGACCCCGGCGAGCTTCGAGAAGGCCTACCGACGGCTGCTCCAGGACCACGACGAGGTGGTGTCGATCCACATCTCCGAGAAGCTCTCCGGCACCTACGCTGCAGCCGTGCAGGGCGCCCGGATGACCCGTGCCGGCGAACGGATCCGCGTCATCGACTCGGAGATGGTCTCGATGCCGCTGGGCCTGATCGTGCTCGCCGCCACCGACGCGGCCCGCGCCGCGTCCGGGGCTCGCGAGGTGGCCGAGCGGGTCGAGGAGCTGCGCCGCCAGGTCGGGGTCTTCTTCGTGGTCGCCACGCTGGAGTACCTGCGCCGCGGCGGCCGGATCGGCGCCGCCAACGCCCTCCTGGGCTCGGTGCTCCAGGTCAAGCCCGTGCTGACCATCCGCGGCGGTCAGGTCACCCCCCTGGAGCGGGTGCGCACCCAGGAGCGAGCCATCGCCCGCCTGGTCGAGCTGGTCCGCGAGCAGGACCGCGGGCGCGGGCTCTGCGCGATCGTCGGCCACGCCGCGTCGGCGGACACCGCCGAGCGCATCGCCGCCGAGATCGAGCCCGGCTGCGACACGCTGCTGGTCCAGCCCCTGGGCCCGGTGGTCGGCGCCCACGCCGGACCGGGCACGGTGGGTGTGGGCTGCTACCCCGCCGAGCTCTTACCGCTCGGGTTGAAGAGGGTCAGCGCGGCCGCCGCCACGTAAAGGCCCGCGGCGAGGCGAGCTTCTCGAGACGGCCCGCCACCGCCAGCGACTGCAGGTGGGCCAGGCCCTCCTGGAGTGCCAGCCGGCGCTCCCAGATCTCCTCCCGGTACCCCCACAGGCCGAGGGCGACCTCCCATCCGGACATCTCGCCCTCGCCGATCAGCCCGACGATTCGATCCTTGCGCCGCTCATGGTGCGCGATCAGGCCGTCCACCACCTCCGCGGGATCCTGGAAGGGCCGCCCATGCGCTGGGAAGACGGTCGCCGGATCCGCGGCCACCAGCCGCCGCAGCGCCGCCACATAGTCGTCGAGCGGATTGGGCGTGCTCTGCGGGTGGAGCGCGATGTTGGGGCTGATCTCGGCCAGCAGCTGGTCGCCGCTGAAGAGCAGCCGGGCGTCGCGGTCGAGGAGGCAGATGTGGCCGGGGGAGTGGCCGGGCGTCCACTCCACCAGAAGGCGCCGCCCGCCCAGCTCCAGGGTCTCGGCGCCGTCGAGCTGGACGTCCGCTTCGGCGGGGGTGACGAAGCCGCGCAGGCTCCGGGACGCGTTCTTCAGCTCCTCGGCCTCCGCATCCGGGACGCCGTGGAGGCTGAGATGGCGGCCGACCTCGGCCACCAGGGTCTCCAGCTCCAGGTAGCGGGGATGGACCAGCGGCACCTCGAGCCGGTGCAGGTACAGCTCGACCCCGAACTCCTCGACCAGGGCGCCGGCGGCGCCGTAATGGTCGGGGTGGATGTGGGTCACCACCAGCCGGCGCGGCCGGCCGCCGACCTGCCGGATGGCCGCCCGCAGCATGGCCAGCGACGCGGGAGTGTTCATCCCGCAGTCGATCAGGTCCAGGTTCGACCCCTCCCGAAAGAGGAACACGTTGACCTCCCCCTCTTCGAACGGGATGGGCAGGCTGAGCTCGTGGACCCCTGGCGCCACCTCCGCAAGCTTCAAATCGGTCGTCATAAGATGGAGTTGAATATGGCGCGCAGCGTCAACCAGCCAAGAAGGAGCGACTGACTGACCTATGACTGACCAGCTGAACGCCGATCAGGTTACGCCCGACCAGTTGTTCGAACAGATGCCGGCGTATTTCCTGCCCGACAAGGCCGGGAACACCAACGCCACGATCAACTTCGACCTCGGCGGCCCCAACGGCGGCAAGTACTGGGTAAAGATCGCGGACGCCCAGGCGACCGCGGGCAAGGGCGAGGGCGAGAATCCCAACCTCACGCTGCTGGCCGACGGCAACGACTTCGTGAAGATCATCATGGGCCAGCTCGACCCCACGGCCGCCTTCATGCAGGGCAAGCTCAAGATCAAGGGCGACATGGGGCTGGCGCTCAAGTTCCAGTCGATGTTCAAGCGCCCGAGCTGAGCTGACGCGCCGCTCGGCGCGGGCTAGATCCCGAAGACCCAGTATTGCAGGCGCTGCTTCATGGCGGCGTCGAGGTCCAGGTTGCCGGCCCCCTCCCGGATGTTCATCAGGTAGACCCGATGGGGGCTCAAGGCGTAGCGCTTGAGCTGCCCGTTGACGGCCGCCGCCTCCCTGGAGTTCCCCCACTGGATGGGCGCCGTGTCGGTGTCGTCGGGGGCGTTGGCCGCCAGCCACTCTGCCAGCGAGGCCGCGTTACCGCGGTCGTAGCTACCGATGATCATGAAGCCGAACAGCCCGTCCTTGGAGCCGGTGATGTCGAGCGTGGTGTCCACCCCGTGAGGGGCGGTAGTCCCGACCTCCCGCTCGATGTACCTCCAGTCGGACGGATAGCAGAAGCTCCAGCCCAGCTGCTGGAGGTTGAGCCCGTGGTCGGTGGTCGCGCAGTGGAGACCGGCGTTGTCCGGCTCCAGGGTGGGCGGAGTCGAGCGCGAGGGAGCCCCGGAATTGATCGAGCAGCCGATCAGTAATATCAGCGAGGCGGCAAGGGGAAGCCAGTTCCGGGGCGGCACGGCCGCATTATCGCTTTCCCCGCAGCCACCGCATCCCCAGTGCGGAAATTGCTAATAAAGTTGCTGGACAGTAGGAAAACATGTGATAGGGTTAGTGTCCTTATCGACTCTTAGTGGGGGGACGATTGATGACCAACGAAGACCGTGAGCGGATGAAGCGGCTGGAGGCCAACCGTGCCGCCCTGGCCAGGTTGGCGACGAGTTTCGAGCAGGAGACCGGACTGCACCGTCCCCTGGGTGAGAGCGTGGGCGACATCATGACCCACGACTACGAGGACACGGACTTTGCTCAGGCGTTGAGCGACCGGGAGATCAACGACACGCTGGTGCACCTCCTCAGTGAGAACCAGGAGCAGGTGGAGCGGGCGCTGGACCGCCTCAATGCGGGCCAGTACGGCGTGTGCGAGGACTGCGACGAGGCGATCGCGACCGAGCGCCTGAAGTTCAGGCCCGAGGCCACCCGCTGCGTGGGCTGCCAGTCCCGCTGGGACCGCCTGAACCGCAGGTCGGCGTAGGGAGAAGAGTCCCCCTCCCCGCAGGGCGGGGAGGGTTGGGGTGGGGCCCTTCCCTACACCCCCCCGTACACAACCGATTTCTGCTCGGTGTACTGGTAGAAGGCCTCGAGCCCGTGCTCTTTCCCGAACCCTGATTCCTTGGTGCCCCCGAAGGGCAGCTCGTCATGGGCGACCTGGAGCGCATTGACCCAGGTGTAGCCCGCCTCCAGCTCGCGCACCGCCCGGTGGGCGGCGGCCATCGAGCTGGTCCAGATCGACGAACCCAGCCCGAAGGGCGAGTTGTTGGCCCGCGCCAGCCCCTCGTCGAGGACCTTGATCCGCATCACGGGCGGCGGGCCCGAACACCTCCTCGGTGACCATCCGGCTGCCGTCGGGCACGTCGACCAGGATGGTGGGGTTGATGAAGTTGCCTTTCTCGTACTCGGGGCCCTGCGGCCGGCCGCCGCCGAAGGCGACCCGGGCGCCCTTGTCGAGGGCGTCCTGGACCTGGGCCTCCACCTCGGCCCGCTGCGTCTCGGTGTGCATCGGCCCCATACGGGAATCCTTGTCCATGCCGTTCCCGGGCTTGAGCTTCCTGGCCCGCTCGACCAGCCGCTCCAGCAGCGGCTCGAGGACGCTCTCCTGCACGTAGAGGCGCTTGATCGCCAGGCAGGCCTGGCCGCAGTTGAAGAAGCGCCCGATCGAGATCGCCTTGGCGGCCTCGTCGAGGTCGGCATCCTCCAAGACGATGCAGGGGTCGCTGCCCCCCAGCTCCAGCACCACCTTTTTCAGGAAGGGCGCGGCCGCCGCCATCACCTTCTTGCCGGTGGGCGTCGAACCCGTGAGCGCAACCTTGCGGATCGCCGGGTGGGTGACGATGGCGTCGCCCGTCCCCTGGCCCAGCACCACGTTGACCACGCCCTCGGGCAGGCCGCCCTCGATGAGCGCCTCGATGCACTTGAGGGTCGACAGCGGCGTCGTGCTGGAGGGCTTGAGGACCACCGTGTTGCCGGCCGCGATGGCGGGGGCCACCTTGTTGGCGGCCAGGGTCAGCGGGAAGTTCCAGGGCACGATGGCGCCGGTGACGCCGATCGGGTTCCTGAGCACCAGCCCGTAGGTGCGGGTGTCGGGCAGGACCACGTACTCGCCGTGAACCTTGTCCGCCAGGTCCGCGAACCAGGCGATGTTCTCGCCAAAGCGCTGGGCCTCGATCTTGGACTCCAGGATCGTCTTGCCCTGCTCCGCCGTGAGCAGTGGAGCGATCTCATCGACCTTGCCCAGCATGTGCTCAGCCGCTTTGTGCAGGATCCTGGCCCGCTCGGCGGGCGCCAGCCTCGACCAGCTTCGGAACGCCTTCTGGGCCGCCTTGGCCGCGCGGTCGACGTCCGCCTCGCCGCCGGAGGGAACGCGGTCGACCACCTCGCCGGTGGCCGGGTTCTTGACTTCGTAGGTGTCGCCGGAAGCGGCCTGGGCGCGCTCCCCTTCGATGATCATGGTGGCCATATCCGAATAATGATCCGTTCGCGTCGAAAGCAACTGGAGGTGCCGGCATGGCGGTGAGGCTGGAGAGAGAAGGCGCGGTCGGAGTCATCGTCCTCGACCGGCCGCCTGCCAACAGCTACGACTACGACTTCCTGCGCGAGCTGGGAGCCGCCGTCGACGATGCGCGGGTCGACGAGGAGGTGCGCGCCCTGGTGGTGGCCAGCGCATCCGAGAAGTTCTTCTGCGCGGGCGCGGACCTCAAGGCCTTCCAGGCCGGGTCGGCGCGGCGCCGGGCGGCCACCACGGTCCTCGGCCACGAGGTCTTCCGGAAGCTGGAGAACACGCCCATGGTGGTCGTGGCCGCGATCGCCGGCCATGCCCTGGGCGGCGGGCTCGAGCTGGCGATGGCCTGCGACCTCCGCTTCGCGGCCCGCGGCTCCTACAAGCTGGGGCTGACCGAGACCAACCTCGGCCTCTTCCCCGGCAACGGCGGCACCCAGCGCCTGCCGCGGATCGTGGGGCTGTCAAAGGGGATCGACCTGATCGCGAGCGGCACGACGTTCGGTCCCGAGGAGGCCGAGTCCTACCGGCTGATCGACCGCCTCTTCGACGACGGCGAGGCCTGCCGGGCGGCCGCGCTCGAGTATGCGGCGAAGCTCGCCAAGGGGCCAACCGAAGCCATCGGGCGGGCCAAGGTCGCGGCCGTGGCCGGGTTCACGGCACCGCTTGACCTGGGGCTGGCGATCGAGCGGGAGGCGATCGCCCGCATCTTCGTGAGCGAGGACGCCCAGGAGGGGATCGCCGCCTTCAACGAGAAGCGCCCACCGAAGTACCGGGGCCGCTGACCGCCCCCAGCCGCGCGGCGATGTCGCGCGCCACGATCGCGGCGTCGTCCCCAACGCCGAACATCAGCGAGGACTTGCGCGTACGCAGGAAGTGGACCCCGACGAAGTAGAGGCCTGGCACCAGCGTGCTGGCGCCGTCCCGGGTGATCGGGAAGCCGAGGTCGTCGAAGGCCGGCAGGCGGACCCAGTGCGCATAGTCCGGCCGGAAGCCGGAGGTGAAGATGACCGCGCCCAGGCCGCGCAGCGAGATCTCCAGCGGTGGGTCGGCGCGGAAGGTAGGCGGCTCCGGCAGGTCGGGCACCGGCAGGCCGCGGGCGGGGAGCTGGTCACGCAGCAGCTTGCAGAGGTCGGCATAGCGGGCGTCGCCAAAAGCGACCGATTCCGCGAGGTCGTCCGCAAACCGCGCGCGCTGGCCCGAGACGCCGGTCAGGTGCCCCAGGAGCTGGACACCGATCGCTTGCAGCACCCGGTAGTTGAGGTCGTGACCGCCGTCGCGGCCCGAGAACTGGATGTTGGCGAGCAGGCGGGCCGCCGGCGAGGGCAGCGCGCTGAGCGGCGTCTCGAACCAGGTCGTCTCGTTGAGCCAGGTCACCAGGTCGCGCCCCTCGAGCCGGCGTGGGCCCCAAGGAGCCTTGCCGCAAGCCAGAAACACCTCGCGGCCGGCTTGCCGCAGCTCCTCCGCAAGCTGGCAGCCGGTCTGCCCGCTGCCGACCACGAGGACCGGTCCCGGCGGCAGTGCGCGGGGGTTGGTGTAGCCCTCGGCGTCCATCACCAAGAGGCGGTTAGGAAACCCGGTGGCGGCGGCCGGCCGGTGCGGGCGTTGGTAGGCGCCGGTGGCGAGCACAAGAGTTGAGGTCCGGAGCTCGCCATCAGAGGTCCGGAGGCAAAACCCGCCGCCACTCGATTCCACGGCGGAGACGGCGACGCCCTCGCGCACCGGTGCGGCAAAAGACTCCACGTAACGCTCCAGGTAGCTCACGATCTCGTCCCGGCGGTCGAAGCCCTCCGGCTGGTCCCCCGTGTAGGGGAAGCCCGGCAGGCGCCGCGTCCAGTTCGGCGTCACGAAGCAGAAGCTGTCCCAGCGGCTGCGCCAGGATTGGCCGACCCGGCTGCGCTCGAAGACGATGTGGTCGATCCCGAACCCGGACAGCTCGTGGCTGACCGCCAGGCCGGCCTGGCCTGCCCCGACGACGACGACCTGCCCCTCACCCAAGGCGGCCGAATGTTAGACGCTGCGCCGGCGTCAGGGACCGCTGCGGGTGGAATGCCGTCGCCAGCGATCCGGCCGGAACTCGGCGCCCGGCGGGGCAACCAGCTCGAAACCGCCGTCCGCCGCGCGTTCGAGCCGGTAGCAACCCTCCGTCACCTGCGGGTGGTGCTTGCGCCGGCAGAGCGGCACCCCCTCCCGGACGTCGGTCTGGCCGCCCACCGCAACCGGCACCAGATGATGGATCTCGCAGTCTCGGATGGGCACCGTGCAGCGGCCCGCGACGCAGTGCGAGAAGCGAGTGGAGATCTCCTGGCGCTGAGGTTCGCTGTGGCAGCGCCGCGCCCGACCGAAGTTGAGCGTCACCCCGCCGCCGTCCACCGTCTGTCGGCGCTCGACGTGGTCCTGTCCGCGGAGGCGGGCCAGCGTGCCCAGGCTGATGGGGCCCATACCCTCCAGCTCGGCAGAGGCCTCAGTACCGGCAAGGGTGCGCACGATCACCGACAGCTGAGGCCGGCGCCCGGCCTGCCGCGGCAGCTTGCCCGACCCGATCGCCCCCGAGCAGAGCTCGATCAGGGCGTCGGCCTGGCGCTGGTCCTGGCTGCGCTCATCACCTTTGACCGGGATGCCGATCAGGGACTCCAGGCAGGTGCGCAGCTTCATGCCTTCGGGCGCCGGCAGCGCGCCTTCCAGGCCCAACATTCCATCCGCGTGATCGAAGAGCCGCAGCCGCCGCTTCTCGTGCTGCCGTTAGGCCTGGCGGGCGGCGCCCTCGGGATCCTCGCGATGCCTGATCTCCAGGCCCAGCTTGCGCAACTCCCGGGGATCGCTCTTGGCGGCGGCCGGCAGCAGCTCGGCCTGAGCCTGCAAGGCGGTGGCTTCAGGTAGATCGCTGACCTGGCGCGCGATCAGCAGCGCGTGCTCGAAGGAGATCTCGCCCTGCTGAATCGCCTCGACGGTGGGCTCCAGCGTTTCCAGCTGGCGGGCCAGCGTGACCTGGCTGTCGGCGCTGGCGGCCGAGACATGGGTGTGCGTGCGGATCCAATCGAGTGACGAGTGCTCACCCAGCTCGTAGAAGGTCTGCCGATTGTCGAAGGCGGCCAGCCAGCGCGCGAACTCCAGCTCCAGCAGGTCGACGGTGGCCCGCAAGAACTTGAGGCCGGCACCCAACTCTGCCGGCGCCAGCCCCTCCACTTCGACAGCGTGCAACTGCTCGAGCATCGCGTTGCGGTGCTCACTCGTTGAGGCTCCGGTTCCGGCCCCCCAACCCCCACTCAACATGACGCAATTTTATCACAGCAGCGAACAGATGTACGGTCTTAACAAGCCGAAGAAGTCGACTCGGCGACCGGTTCGCGCTCTAGGAAGTCGTCGATCAGCCGCCGCGAGATGCTGAAGGGCCCCGGCAGCGGCGGCAGCTCGTCGCCGGGCGCGACCCAGCGCGCCTCCTCGATCTCGGAGTCGCGCAGATCGATCTCCCCGGGACCGGCGGTGGCCACGAAGCCGACCATGAGCTGGCTCGGGAAGGGCCACGACTGGCTGCCGAAGTAGCGAACCCCGGTCACCTCCAGGCCGACCTCCTCCTCGACCTCCCTGACCACGGTCTCCTCCAGCGACTCGCCGGGCTCCACGAAGCCCGCCAACACGCTGAAGAAGGGACCGCGGAACGACCGGTTGCGGGCCAGCAGCATCCGGCCCTCCCGCTCGATGCGCATGATCACGGCCGGGTTGATGCGCGGGAAGTAGCTGGCGCCGCAAGCCTCGCAGGCGCGGGCCCGCTCCCGGTCGACCGGCCGCGTGGGGTGGCCGCAGCGCCCGCAGAAGGCGTGCGACCGGTACCACTCGACCAGCTGGTAAGCGCGGCCCGCGACCCCGTGCAGGGGCGGCTCCAGGCGGCCGAACAGCTCCCGGAGCCCGGCCGGCACCACGCCCTCGGGGACCGCCGACCCCTCGTCCACCGGCACCGCGAAGCAGGGACGGCCCTCCAGGCGGCCGATGTAGAGCGCGGTCGCCGCCAGCTCGCCCAGGTGCTCGGCGCCCGCCGGCGAGTCGGCGACCACCAGCAGGCGGTCGCCGGCGAAGGCGAAGAGCAGAGCGTCGGGACCAGGCACGGCGGTGGGGTCGATCCCCGGCTGGAAGCGGGATGGCATCGCAAGCTAGGATGCTCCCCACGCGGCTGGAACCTCGTGCACGCGGCTACAAGATATAGCCTACCGGCCCCGCCACCGCCGCCAGAACGACCCAACCTGTGCGGGGTGGCGACAAATCACCCACAACATCTAGTCCTTTGGCCCGAGCCGCGTTATACTGCCCGGGACCCGCCAAGTCACCGACGTAGCCACCCCCTAGGAGATCTCCCAGCACTTGTCTCGGCGGAAGCGTGTAGCCGGCCTCGACCTCGGCACCTCACGGGTGACCGCGATCATCGGCGAGGTCGACGATTACGGCCAGGTCCAGCTGCTCGGCGTCGGCGAAGCGCCGGCCGAGGGGCTGCGCAAGGGCGTGGTCGTGAACATCGACAAGACCGTCACGGCCATCCAGGCCGCGTCGGTCGCCGCCGAGCGGATGGCCGGCCTCCGCATCGAGTCCGCCGTCTGCGCGCTGGGGGGTCCGCACCTCGCCAGCCAGAACAGCCGCGGGGTGGTGGCGGTCAGCCGCGACCACGGCTTCGAGATCCGCGACGACGACGTGGAGCGGGTGGTCGAGGCGGCCCGGGCGGTCTCGGTCCCCAGCGATCGCCAGGTCATCCACGTGCTCCCGCGCAGCTTCACCGTCGACGGCCAGGACGGGGTTCGCGACGCCGTCGGCATGACCGGCCAGCGCTTGGAGGTGGAAACCCACATCGTGACCGCCGCCCAGACCAGCGTCCACAACGTGGTCAAGTGCGTGCATCAGTCCGGCTTCGACGTCGAGGAGGTGGTCGCCCACGGGCTCGCCTCGGGCGAGGGCGTCCTCACCGCCAACGAGATCGACCTCGGGGTCTGCCTGGTCGACATCGGCGCCGAGACCACCGACGTCGTGCTCTACGCCGACGGCTCGGTGCTGCGGATGGCGGTCCTGCCGGTCGGCGGCAACCACGTCACCAACGACATCGCGATCGGCCTCCGGACCACGCCGGCCGACGCCGAGACTCTGAAGCTGAACTACGGGCACACGCTGCCCGACGTGATCCCTGCCGAGGAGCGGATCGAGGTCCGGCAGGTGGGTGGCGACCGCATCCAGGCCATGCCCCGCCGGTTCCTGGCCGAGATCATCGGCCCGCGCATGCGCGAGATCTTCCAGATGGCGCGCGAGGAGGTGCAGAAGAGCGGACACCAGGGAAGGCAGCCGGCCGGGGTAGTGGTGACGGGCGGCGCCGCGCGGCTGATGGGCACCACCGACGCGGCCCAGGCGGTCTTCGACTCCGCGGTCCGGCTCGGCCTGCCCTGCGGAGTCGGCGGCCTCGCCGACCGGGCCGGCGGGCCCTCGTACGCCGCCGCCGTCGGGCTCGTCAAGTGGGGCGCCCGCTCGACGGCGGTGGCGGTGCTCAGCGGCGCCCGCGGCTCCCATTCGCAGGTGGTCGGGACCGCCTACCAGAGGACGGTGAGGTGGCTCAGGGACTTCTTCTAGACGACGCAGCAGACGACGCAGAAAAGAACGTGGAGGTCGACATGACCCTGAAAGGCGATCGGCAGGACGGCAGGGCTCGGATCAAGGTGATCGGCGCCGGCGGCGGCGGCGGCAACGCGGTCAACCGCATGATCTCGGCGGCGCTCAAGGGCGTCGAGTTCATCGCGGTCAACACCGACATGCAGGCGCTCGACGCCTGCAACGCCGACGTCAAGGTCAACATCGGGCGCAAGGTCACCCGCGGCCTCGGCTCGGGGGCCGACTGGACCAAGGGCCGCGACTCGGCGGACGAGAGCCGGGCCGAGCTCACCGAGCTCTGCAAGGACACCGACATGGTGTTCATCACCGCCGGCATGGGCGGCGGCACCGGGACCGGCTCGGCGCCGGTCATCGCCGAGGTCGCCAAGCAGCAGGGCGCCCTCACCATCGCCGTCGTGACCCGCCCCTTCCGCTGGGAGGGCAAGGTGCGCAACGAGACCGCCGACGAGGGGATCAAGCAGCTGCGCGACAAGGTCGACGCGCTGATCGTGATCCCCAACGACCGCCTCACCCAGTTCGTCGACCGCAAGACCACCCTCGAGGAGGCGTTCCGGATCGCCGACGACGTGCTCCGGCAGGGCGTGCAGGGCATCGCCGACCTGATCGTCAGCCCGGGCACCATCAACCTCGACTTCGCCGACGTCAAGGCGGTCATGCAGGACACCGGCGAGGCCCTGATGGGCATCGGGTTCGGGTCCGGCGACAACCGGGCCGAGGACGCCGCCAAGCAGGCGGTCTCCAGCCCGCTCCTGGAAACCTCGATCGACGGTGCGCAGGGCATCCTCTTCAACATCACCGCGGGCCGCGACATCACGCTCCACGAGTGCGAGAAGGCGGCCGAGATCGTCAAGGCGTCGGCCGACCCCAACGCCAACATCATCTTCGGCGTGGTCAACGACGACCGCATGCAGGGCGAGGTCAAGATCACCGTCATCGCGGCCGGCTTCGGCAACCGGATGCGCAAGCCGGAGACGGTGATGGGCACCGACTCGGTGCCCGGTTTCGCCGAGCGTCTGGGCGTGACCGTGGGCGAGAAGCGGCCCCAGTTCGGGACCGACGAGGAGGACCTCAACATCCCCGCCTTCCTGCGCAACCGTCAGTAGGGATCTCGAATGCGTTGCCCGTACTGCGGCCATCACGACCTCAAGGTCGTGGACTCCCGTGACTCCGAGGTGGGGGAGGCGATTCGGCGCCGCCGGGAGTGCCTCAACTGCGGGCAGCGCTTCACCACTTACGAGCGGATCGAGGCGGTGCCCTTTTACGTCATCAAGAAGGACGGGCGGCGGGAGGATTTCGATCCCCAGAAGCTGGTCATGGGCCTGCGCAAGGCGACCGAGAAGCGCGACATCTCGCAGGAGAAGCTGCGGGCGATCGTGGACGAGATCGAGGCAGACCTGCGGCGCAGCGGCCGCATGGAGATACCCAGCCAGGAGATCGGCGAGATGGTGATGGACAAGCTGCGAGAGCTGGACGAGGTGGCCTACATCCGCTTCGCCTCGGTGTACCGCGAGTTCATGGACCTCCAGCAGGTGAAGAAGGAGATAGAGCAGGTCCTCTCAACTCGACGCAGCTGAGGCTTCGAGACTCCTCCCCGCTCGGCGGGGAGGTCCCTCCGCCAATGGCGGAGGGGGAGGGGGACCTGGTTAGCCTTAAGCCATGGACTGGCTGGGCTGGTTCGTCCCCCGCTTCGGTCGCAAGACGCTGCCCCCGGAAAGCCTGGCACCCCCCGAGGAGACCGACCTGGCGATCCTGGACGAGCTGCGCGCCGAGGGCTCCAAGCTGCACCTCCCGCACCCGGTGCGCGCCTTCCTCCGCTTCGAGATCGAAGCCGACGCCCGGGTCGCGCTGGACGCCCTGGATCGGGACGGTTACCGCTCGCACCTGCGCGCCGATCCGACGGGCCGCTGGACGGTGACCGCGGTGATCTCGATGATCCCGACGCCCGGCGCCATCACCAAGATGCGGGAGACGCTGACCGCCCTGGCCGTGACGACGCAAGGGGAGTACCTGGGCTGGCAGGCACCACCGGTCTACTGACGATCCCGGCCCTGGAGGCCGAACCGGGGCTGGCCCACGCCTTCTCGACCAGGGCGCTGGGTTCCATGAGACGCACCGACGCTGAGCTGCTGACGCCCGCTCGCCGGAGCTTTGCGGCCCGGCTCGGTCTCGACGGCGACCTGCTCACCGTCGCCGGCGCCGTCCACGGCGTGGAGGTGGTGAGGGTCGACGCGGCGCGGGGCGCGGTGGAGGCCGTGGACGGCCTGGTCAGCGACCGGCCGGGCCTGCCCCTTCTCGCCACCTACGCCGACTGCTACCCGCTGCTGGTGTACGACCCCCGGCGGCGCGCGGTGGGTCTCGCGCACGCCGGCTGGCGAGGCACCGCGGCCGGGATGGCCGGCGCCCTGGTCTCGGCGCTGGGCCGGGAGTACGGCTCGCATCCCGCCGACCTGCTGGCGGGCATCGGGCCCGGGATCTGCGGGCGCTGCTATCAGGTCGGCGGCGAGGTCGCTATGCGCTTCAACGGCTTCGCCCGGCCCGACCCGCAGGGCCGCTTCCGTCTCGACCTGGCGGCGGCCAACCGCGCCCAGCTCGAGGCCGCCGGCATCCCCGCCGAACGTATCCACGTCCAGGGCGCCTGCACCTTCGAGTCGGCGGACCTGCCCTCCCACCGCCGGCGCCCGGACGGCGCCCGCTTCGCTTGCCTCGTCGCCGTGAGATAGCGGCCCGGCTGGCCGCGGTCCGAGAGAGGATCCTGGCCGCGGGCGGCGACCCCGACGCGATCGCGGTGGTGGCGGTGACCAAGGGGCGGCCGCTGGAGGATTGCCAGGCCGCGCGCGCAGCCGGGCTGCAGCGGCTGGGCGAGAACCGGGTGTCGGAGGCGCTGCCCAAGCTGGAGGCGCTGCCCGAGGCCGAGTGGCACCTGGTCGGCCACCTCCAGACCAACAAGGTGCGGGACGCCGCCGGCCACTTCGCCCTTATCCACTCGGTCGATTCCCTGCACCTGGCGGAGGCGATCGCGCGCCGCGCTCCCGAGCAACCGGTGCTGCTCCAGGTCAACACCTCGCGCGAGCCCCAGAAGCAGGGCTTCGACCCGGCCGCGGCGCTGGCGGCCGTGGTCGCGGTCGCCCAGCTGCTACCGCTGCAGGGGCTGATGTGCATGGCTGCCGCCGAAGGCGACCCCGGACCGGCGTTCGTGGAGCTGAGGCGGCTCCGCGATCAGGCCGAGCAGCGGCTCGGCCGCCGGTTGCCGGTGCTGTCGATGGGGATGACCCAGGACTTCGAAGCGGCGGTCCGCGCGGGCAGCACGATGCTGCGCTTGGGCCGGATTCTCTTCGACTGAGGCATCAGATCGCCCGATTTGGGCTCCGGGTAGACTCGCCAGTCGATGGGACCGGTTCTCGGCCTGCTCCAGGTCGTCCTCTACTTCTTCGTGATCCTGATCTTCATCCGGGTCGCCTTCTCCTGGATCGGCCCCAACCCGCGCAACCGCCTGTTCCTGCTCAGCTATCAGCTCACCGAGCCGATCCTGGCTCCGGTGCGGCGCCTGCTTCCGCAGTCGATGGGCATCGATCTCAGCCCGATGATCGTGACCTTCCTGATCTTCATGCTCATCAACGTCCTGGGCCGAGCCGGGTAAACTCACAGCCAGGCGCAGACGGAGACGGGTAGGACCGCCGCCGGGCCATACAGAGAGCCTCTCAAACCACCCCCCGAAATCTTCGATTTCGCGGGACCGCGGTAAAGCTGAGAGAGGGGCGGCCGCGGGCGGTTCCGAGATCACTCCCGAGCCAAACCAACAAGAGAGCGCAGTGCGTGCTGCGAATCTGGGTGGTACCGCGGGTCATCGGCAGGACTCGTCCCAGAGAACATTCAGGACGAATCAGCCATGCAGACCAAGAAACGCTTCGACGACGTGAGCAGCCGCGTCAGCTTCCCCGAGCTCGAGCTCGAGGTGATGAAGACCTGGGAGCGCGAGCGCACCTTCGAGCGCTCGCTCGAGCTCCGCGAGGGCCGGCCGCGGTTCGTCTTCTACGAGGGACCGCCGACCGCCAACGGCAAGCCGGGCACCCACCACGTGCTGGCCCGGGCCTTCAAGGACGTGGTGCCGCGCTACCGCACGATGAAGGGCTTCTACGTGGAGCGCAAGGCGGGCTGGGACACTCACGGCCTGCCGGTCGAGATCGAGATCGAGAAGAAGCTGGGCATCTCGGGCAAGCAGCAGATCGAGGAATTCGGCGTCGAGAAGTTCAACCAGCTCTGCCGGGAGTCGGTCTTCGAGTATGTAGACGAGTGGCGCCGCTTCTCTGAGCGGATGGCCTTCTGGCAGGACTACGACCACGCGTACTGGACGCTCAATCCCGAATACATCCAGTCGGTGTGGTGGGCGCTCAAGAAGATGTGGGACCAGGACCTGATCTACAAGGGGTTCCGGGTCGCGCCCTACTGCGCCCGCTGCATGACGCCACTGTCGTCACACGAGCTCGCGCAGGGCTACCGCGACGACGTGCCCGACCCCAGCGTCTACATCAAGTTCCGCCTGGTGGACGATCCCGGCACCTCGATCCTGAGCTGGACCACCACGCCTTGGACGCTCCCCGGCAACGTCGCGCTGGCGGTGGGCAACGACTTCGACTACGTGAAGGTCCGGCAAGCCGACGAGTTCTTGATCCTGGCTCAGGCGCGCCTGAGCGTGCTCCATGGCGACTACGAGGTCGTAGAGCACATGCGGGGTAGCGACCTGGTCGGCCGGCGCTACGAGCCCCTCTATTCGTACCTGGTCCCCGCTGGCGCCAAGGCCTTCCTGGTCGTCGACGCCGACTTCGTCAGCCTGGAAGAGGGCACCGGCGTGGTCCACACCTCCGCCGCCTACGGCGCGGACGACCTGCGCCTGTGCCAGGAGCAGGGCGTCCTGGTCCGCCACACCGTCGACCTGCGCGGGCGCTTCTTCCCCGAGGTGGAGAAGTTCGCGGGCCTGTTCGTGAAGGACGCCGACCCCGTCATCACGAAGGACCTGGAGGAACGCGGCCTGCTCTACGGGGCGGGCACCATCCACCACACCTATCCCTTCTGCTGGCGCTGCGGCACGCCGCTCATCTACTACGCGCTCGACAGCTGGTACATCCGCTCCAGCGAGCACAAGGGCGAGCTGGTCAAGCAAAACGCCGAGACCAACTGGCAGCCCGCGCACATCAAGGACGGGCGCATGGGCGAGTGGCTGCGCAACAACGTCGACTGGGCGTTCTCCCGCTCGCGCTACTGGGGCACGCCGCTGCCGTTCTGGGTCTGCGACGACTGCGGCGAGACGCGCTGCATCGAGAACGCCGAGGAGATAGGCCTGGCGCCCGACGCCGACCTCCACCGTCCCTACATCGACGAGGTGACGCTCGAGTGCGAGCGCTGCGGCGGCACCGCGCACCGGATACCGGACGTCCTGGACTCCTGGTTCGACAGCGGCGCCATGCCGTTCGCGCAGCGGGGCTTCCCGCGCATCGGCCACGCCGAGTTCGAAGCCACCTTCCCGGCCGACTACATATCCGAGGCCATCGACCAGACCCGCGGCTGGTTCTACTCCCTGCTCGCGATCTCCTCGCTGCTGTTCGGGCGCAACGCGTACAAGAACGTGATCTGCCTCGGCCACGTCGTGGACGAAGGCGGCAAGAAGGCCTCCAAGTCGCGCGGCAACGTGCTCGATCCCAACTACCTCTTCGACACCTTCGGCGCCGACGCGGTGCGCTGGTTCTTCTGCTCGGCCACGGTCGGGGAGAGCATCCGGACGAACGAGACCCACCTGCAGGAGGTGCTGCGCCAGTTCCTGCTGCCGCTCTGGAACGTGTATTCCTTCTTCGTCACCTATGCCAATGTCGACGGCTTCGACGTCGACGCGGCGCCGGTCCCCCTGCGAGAGCGTCCCGTGCTCGACCGCTGGCTGCTGTCGCGCCTGGCGCGCCTGGTGGAGGGCGTCGACGCCGCCCTCGAGCGCTACGACGTCAACGGCGCCGTGCGCCCGATCCGGGCGTTCGTGGAAGACCTGTCCAACTGGTACGTGCGGCGCTCGCGGCGCCGGTTCTGGAAGAGCGAGTCGGACGCCGACAAGCTGAGCGCCTACCAGACCCTGTACACCGCGCTGGTCACCCTGGCCGGCCTGATGGCGCCCTTTATGCCGTTCCTCGCCGACACCGTGTACCGCAACCTGTGCGGTGGGGCCAGCGTGCATCTCTCCGACTTCCCGGTCGCGCAGGCCGAGGCCTACGACGAGCGCCTGGAGCAGCAGATGGCCCTCGCCCGCCGGTTCGTGGAGCAGGGCCTGGCCGCGCGCGACGCGGCCCGCATCCGGGTCCGCCAGCCGCTGCGATCGCTGTCGGTGCCCGGCGAGCCGCTGCCGGAGGAGCTGGCCGCCATCGTCCGCGACGAGCTCAACGTGAAGGCGCTGGTCTTCGGCGCACCCGAGATCCTGCTCGACACCGAGACCGACGAGGAGCTGCGCGCCGAGGGACTGGCGCGCGAGGTCGTCCGTCAGGTCAACGACCTGCGCAAGAAGGCCGGCCTCAAGGTCGAGGACCGCATCCGGCTGCGCTGGGAGGCGGTGGACGGCGTGCTCGCGGGTGCGCTGGACCGCTGGAACGATTACGTTGCGCGCGAAGTGCTGGCGATCGAGGTGATCCGCGGCCGGGGCGAGGTCACGGCCGAAGCCGACGTCAAGATCGAAGGAGAAGAGCTCTGGATCGGGCTGAAAAAGCGCTCCTGACGCCTGGTCGCCTGATGTTCGTCCTGGTCACGGTGGCGGTGTTCGTGGCCGACCGCCTCACCAAGGGGCTGGTCAACGCCTTCGTGCCGTACGGCACCGAGGTCAACGCCATACCCGGCCTGGTCTGGATCACCAACACCCGCAACGCGGGCGCCGCCTTTGGCCTGGCCCCGGCGGGGAGCATCCTCTTCCTGCTGGCTTCGGTCGTGGTCGCGATCGGGCTCCTCTTCTACGTCGCCCGCAACTCGGGCCACACCTGGGCCGACGGGCTGCTCGGCCTGATCCTGGGCGGCACCCTGGGCAACGGCTACGACCGCTTCTTTCACGGCTCGGTCACCGACTTCATCGCCCTCCACTGGTGGCCTGTGTTCAACGTCGCCGACTCGGCGATCTCGGTCGGGGTGGTGCTCCTGCTGGCCGGGTACCTCTTACGGCCCAAGCGCGCCGCCTGAAGGCGACCGCGGCCGCGCGCCGGCTCGACAGCTGGCTGGCGGAGCACGAGCCGGCGCTCTCCCGCTCGGCCGCCGCCCGGCTCGTGCGCGAGGGCGGGGTCACGGTCAACGGGCGGCCGGGCCGGCCGGCCGGCGGCCTGGAGCCGGGTGACGTGGTCGAGTACACCGTGCCGCTCGCCGGCCCGGCCGCACCGGTGGCGGAGGCGATCCCGCTCAGTGTCGTCTACCAGGACGCCGACCTGGTCGTGGTCGACAAGCCCGCCGGCATGGTGGTGCACCCGGCCCCAGGGCACAGCTCGGGCACCCTGGCCCACGCGCTGCTCGGGCTGGGTGGCGACTGGTCCCGAGCCGGCGGCGAGGCGCGGCCGGGCATCGTGCACCGGCTGGACGCCGGCACCAGCGGCCTGATCCTGGCCGCCCGCAACGACCTGGCGCACCGCGCGCTCTCGGCCCAGCTGGCCGATCGCTCGCTGTCGCGCAGCTACCTGGCGATCGCGCTCGGCTCGCCCCGATCGGACGCCGGCGTGCTGGAGGGCCCGATCGGCCGCGACCCCCGCCACCGCCAGCGCATGGCCGTGGTCGAGGGCGGCCGTTTCGCGCGCACCCGCTACCAGGTGCTCGAGCGCGGCCGGCTGGCCGCGCTTCTGCAGGCGGACCTGGACACCGGCCGCACCCACCAGATCCGGGTGCACCTGGCGGCGCTCGGCCACCCCCTGGCGGGCGACCGGCTGTACGGAGGCGGTCGAGCCGCCGCGCTCGCGGCGCGTCCTATGCTTCACGCCTGCCGGCTGCGGCTGCGCCACCCCCGCACCGGCGAGCAGATGACCTTCGAGACGCCCCCGCCCGCCGACTTCGAGAGCACTTGGGACCGCTTGCGCTGATCACCCCACAAAATCTCCGATTTTGCGGGGACCCCGATTGAGCAGTGGCAAGGGCGGCCTGCTGGTCGTGATCTCGGGGCCGGGCGCGGTCGGCAAGGACTACATGATCGCCAAGCTCCGCGAGCGAGATCCGCGGCTCCGCTACTCGGTCAGCTACACCACCCGCCCCCGCCGCGACTACGAGGTGGACGGCCAGCACTACAGCTTCGTCGACGAAGCCGAGTTCCGCCGCCTGATCGACGAGGGCGAGTTCCTCGAGTACGCCACGGTCGACGGCTACCTGTACGGAACCTCGGCACAGCGGGTGGAGGAGATGCAGCGGGCCGGCTACGACGTCATCCTCAAGATCGATGTGCAGGGTGCCGAGCAGCTTCGACGCCGGCGGCCGGACGGTGTTTTCATCTTCCTGGCACCGCCTTCCATGGATGAGCTGCTCCGCCGCCGCCACAAGCGGGGAACCGAGCCCCCCGACGTGATGGCCGCCCGCCAGCGCCTGGCCGAGGTCGAGATGACCTATGCAGACCGTTACGACCACGTCGTCGTCAACGACGACCCCCAGCGCGCGCTGGCCGAGATCGAGTCGATCCTGGAGCGCGAGCGCCAGCGGCGGCCGGTGAGCTGATGCCCCTGGAACCGGTGACCGTCCCCAATCAGATTCGCGGCCTCCGGATCGGCCTGCTCGTCACGGGCGGCATCGCGGCCTACAAGCTGGCCGACCTGGCCTCGGCGCTGACCCAGGCCGGCTGCCCGGTGCGGGTGGCGCTCTCGGCAGCCGCCACCAGGTTCGTGGGCGCGGCCACCTTCCAGGGCGTCACCGGCAACCCGGTCCTGGTCGACCTCTGGGCCGCGGGCGCCGATCCCGAGCCCCACGTCCAGCTCGGCGACTGGGCCCAGCTCCTGCTCCTGGCCCCGGCCACCGCCAACACCATCGCCAAGGCGGCGCAGGGCCGTGCCGACGACGTCGTCAGCGCCACGGTGCTGGCGGCGCGCTGCCCGCTGGTGGTCGCGCCGGCCATGAACGACGCCATGTGGGCGAAGGCCCAGGTCCAGGAGAACCTGGCCCGCCTGCGGTCCGGGGGCGCCCTGGTGGTGGAGCCGGAGTCCGGACACCTGGCCAGCGGCCATTCCGGCTCCGGCCGGCTGGCCTCGGGCCAGCGGCTGCTGGACGCCCTCGCCGAGGCAGCTCGTGCCCGCTACGACCTGGCCGGGCGTCACGTCGTGGTCTCGGCGGGGGGGACGCGGGAGCCGATCGACCCGGTGCGCTTCATCAGCAACTACTCCAGCGGCAAGATGGGCTTCGCGCTGGCGGCCGCGGCGGCCGAACGGGGCGCCCGGGTGACCCTGGTCACGGCCGCCGAGCACCCGCCGCACCCGGGCATCGCCGAAGTGCACGTGGAGACCGCCGAGCAGATGCTGCAGGGCCTGCGCGAAGCCCAGCCCGACGCCGACCTGCTGGTGATGGCGGCCGCGGTCGCCGACTACCGGCCGGCCCGCGTCCAGGAGGAGAAGATCCGGCGCGAGCAGGCGGCCGAGATGTCGCTGGAGCTGGAGCGCAACGTGGACATCCTGGCCGCGCTGGCGCAGGAGCCGGGGGCCGAGCGAACCTTTCGGGTGGGCTTCGCGGCCGAGGGCGGCGACCTCGAAGCCAGGGCCCGGGAGAAGCTGCAACGGAAGCGCCTGGACGCCATCGTGGCCAACGACATCCGGCGCCGCGATATCGCGTTCGGGAGCGAGCACAACCAGGCGGTGGTGCTCCTGCGTGGCGGGGAGCGGGTCGAGCTGCCGCGGATGACCAAGCGGGAGATGGCCGACCGCCTGTACGACCTCTTAGTGCCGCGTCTTCGATGACCACCCCACAAAATCTGCGATTTTGCGGGGACCCCGGATGAAGGGAGTGGCGGCCTGCCTGGCCGCGCTGGTCCTGGTCGCCGGCTGTGCCGCGTCCCAGCGCAGCCAGGCCGACATGGACCGGGACGGCAGGACCGTCGCTGCCGCGCTGGAGGCCGCCGACTCCGACGGAGCGTCGTTCCACCTCGCCGAGAGCTGGGTGATCACGGGGGGGCAGGTGCCCAAGGGTCAGCAGTCGACGGTGAGCCTGACCGCGGACGGCACCGCCAGGTCGGGCCGGGTCAAGATGACGCTCAAGTTCACTACCGGGCCCACCAAGCCGAGCTACGACCTCGTGGTCGCGGACGGCTTTCTGTACGCCAGGAAGCACAACGGCGGCGCCGCCTGGAGGCGCACCACGGCCAGCGCCGGCAGCGCCCTCTACCCAGCCGTGCTGCTGGAGCTGGTGCGCGAGTCGGTGCTCCTGGCCAAGCGGGTGGGTGCCTCGTCGATCGCGCAGCAGGGCGGCGGCTTCGCCCACAAGTATGTCGTGATCCCGAGCTCCGACCAGCTCGAGCAGCTGGAGGCGATCACGCTCTCCAGCTCCGAGGAGCAGGCCTTTCTGAAGACCGCCACGGCTGAGATCGACGTCTTCCTGGCGGTCAGCGGCGACCGCCTGCAGAGGGTCGAGGTGCACCTGGTGGGCATCGAGCCCAGCACGGGCGCGAAGAACAAGATCGACAGCACCAGCGACTACAAGGCGGCGCACGTGGACAGCATCGCGGTCCCCCAGGGCGCCGCCGACGTGGACCCAGGCCAGCTCTTCGGCGGTTGAACCGCCTCCCCGGCGGGGAGGGTTGGGGTGGGGGGTACCCTCGGTGACCATGCTCTACGCCGAGGTGGCGGTCGAGGCCGCGCGCACGCTCGACCACGAGACCTACACCTACCGGGTCGCGGACGGCGTGGAGGCGGTGCCCGGGCACCGGGTCTGGGTGCCGTTCGGGCGCCGCACCACCGTCGGCTACGTGGTGTCCGTGGGCACCGAGGAGCCTGGCATCGAGGTCAAGGCGATCGAGCGCTCCGACCCGGAGGCGCTACTGCACGGCTGGCAGGTGGAGCTGGCGCGGCGAGTCGCGGTCCACTACTGGGTTCCGCTGATCGAGGTCCTGCGGGCCATGGTCCCGCCCCGGATCCGGCGCGGCAAGTCCTCAGGCGCCGGGCCCTCCTCGCGGCAGAGCCGGCACAGCCAGCTGCTGCTGATGGCCGCCACCGCGGGCGGGCCGGAACCCGGACCCCCGCTGACCGCCGAGCAGAAGGCGGCGCTGGAGCTGATCACGTCCCAGCGCGCGGTCCTGCTGCACGGTGTGACCGGCTCCGGCAAGACCGAGGTCTACACAGAAGCGGCGCGCGCGGCCCTGGAGGAGGGCCTGCGGGTGCTGGTGCTGGTCCCCGAGATCGCGCTGACGCCGCAGCTGGTCGGCGGCATCGCCCGCCGTCTCGGCGTCCGTCCGGCCGTGCTCCACAGCCAGCTCACCGAGCTGGAGCGCGCCCAGGAGTGGTGGCGGGTGCGGCGGGGCGACGCGCGGCTGGTGATCGGCAGCCGGTCGGCGGTGTTCGCCCCGATTTCGCGGCTGGGCCTGATCTGCGTCGACGAGGAGGGCTCGAGCGCCTACAAGCAGGACCGAACGCCGCGCTACGACGCAGTTTGGGTGGCGCGGCGGATGGCAGAGCTGACCGGCGCCCGGCTGGTCCTGGGCACCGCCACGCCGACGGTCCCCACCTACGCCGAGGCGGTGGCTGGCCAGATGGCTCTCGCCAGGCTGCCGCGGCGAGTGCGCGGAGAACCGGCCCCGGTCGAACTGGTCGACATGCGCGAGGAGGTGGAGCGCGGCCACCGGCTGCCCCTGTCGCGACGGCTGATCGAGGTCGTGGAGGGGGCGCTCGAGGCCGGCGAGCAGGTCATCCTGTTCCTCAACCGCCGGGGCGCGGCCACCTACCTCATGTGCCGCGACTGCGGCCAGTCGGTCCAGTGCCTGGGCTGCTCGGTCAGCCTGGTCCAGCACCCTGAGCTGGGCGGCCTGCACTGCCACTACTGCGGTTTCACACAGGCCGAGCCGGAGTTCTGCCCGCACTGCGGGAGCCGCCACGTGAGCGCGCGGGGCATGGGGACCCAACGCCTGGAAAGCCTGGCCAAGCGCATGTGGCCCCACAGCCGGGTGGCGCGGCTGGACAGCGATGCCACCCGCGGCGCCGAGTCCTACTTCCGGATCTGGGAGAGCTTCCAATCCGGGGCCGCCGACATCCTGGTCGGCACCCAGATGGTCGCCCGCGGCTTCGACCTCGACAGGGTGACCGCGGTCGGGGTGGTGGACGCCGACCTGCCTCTCCACTTCCCGGACTTTCGCTCGGCCGAGTCGACCTTCGCGCTGGTCACCCAGGTTGCCGGCCGGGCCGGCCGGGCGCCGGGGCAGCGCCACGCGCGGGTCGTGGTCCAGACCTCCAACCCCGAGCACTACGCGCTGCGGCACGCGGCCGCCGGCGACTACGAAGCGCTCTACCGCGACGAGATGCCCTACCGCCAGGCATTCGGGTTCCCGCCGTTCGGCTCCCTCGCCGTCCTGACCTACTCGCACGCGGACGACGAGAAGGCGGCGACCGTGGCCCGCGAGGCGGCCGAGGGGTTGGCCGCCGGCCTGGTGCGCGAGGGCATCGACGAGGTCCGCATGCTGGGGCCGGCTCCGGCCTTCATCCACAAGCTGCGCGGGGAGTACAGGTGGCAGATCACCCTCAAGGGCAAGGACCTGGAGCGGGCGCGGATGCTGCAGCCCCGCGGCCGCGGCTGGAGCATCGACGTGGATCCTGTCGCGTGACCGCGGCTCGCGTCAGCCTGGTCACGCTGGGCGTTCGGGACGTGGCCCGGAGCACGGCCTTCTACGAGGCGCTCGGCTGGCCGCTTTCGCCGGCCTCGGTCCCGGGCGAGGTCAGCTTCTTCAACACCGCCGGCGGGCTGCTCGGGCTCTGGGGCCACGACCAGCTGGCTGCCGACGCCGGCCTGCCGGCGGTGCCGCCGCCCACCTTCCGGGGCGCGGCCTACGCGGTCAACCTGGAGAGCCCGGCCGAGGTCGACTCCCTGCTCGCGCGCGCTGTGGAGGCCGGCGCGATGCTGGCGCGGCCAGCCGCCAAGACGGAGTGGGGCGGCTACAACGGCTACTTCCTGGATCCCGACGGCCACCTCTGGGAGGTCGCCCACAACCCCGACTGGCCGATCGGCGAGGACGGGCGGCCGCAGCTCCCCGGCTGACCGTGTCCCCCTCCCCCGCCCTGCGGGCGGGACCTCCCCGCCGAGCGGGGAGGAGACCCTCTCCTAGTCCTTTATTGCTTCCTTGATCTGGTCCAGGTGGCTGTCCTCGTGCTCGACCATGTAGGGGATCGAGGTGCGAATCGTGCGCGCCGGCCATTCCGGCCAGCGCACGGCCCGGTCGAGGTCCTCCTCGGTCATCCCCTCGAAGACCTCCCGGAGCGTGTCCAGGGCTCCCTTGAGCTCGGACCCGATGCGGGCCGCGTCCCAACCCGCTACCCCATCGGCCTGAGCCTCGTTGAAGCTGTCGCGCTCCTCCTGGCTCAGGTGCATGATCTCGCCCTCCAGCGCCCGGCGGACCACGAAGGCCACGCTCAGCTCGGCGGAGACCAGGTGCCCGCACAGCTGCCGGACCGTCCAGCCGGTCTGGCGGTCGGTGCGGTCGAGATCGCCCGGGCCCAGGCCCTCGACGATGCGCAATGTCAGCTCGCGCTGCCCCTCCAGGGGCCTGAGTAAGTCGGGCGGCGCCATGCCTGCTGGAGAGGATAGCGCGAGGCAGGCCGTGGGTAGAATCGGCCCGTGGCGGTACGTCCCATCCTCGGGTTCGAACATCCTGCCCTGCGCGAAAAGTCGAAGCGCGTCTCGCGCGTCGACGGCTCCATCGTGCGCCTGCTCGACGACCTCGCCGAGACCATGTTCGCCGCGCCCGGCGCCGGCCTGGCCGCCAACCAGATCGGCGTCGCGCTCCGCGTCTGCGTCGTCAAGGGCGACGACAACCAGGTCTATCACCTGGTCAACCCCGAGATCGTCAAGGGCGAGGGAGTGCAGGTCGGCTACGAGGGCTGCCTCTCATACCCGGGCTGGTTCGGCGAGGTGGCCCGCTACGAGACGGTGACCGTGAAAGCCCTCAACCGCAAAGGCAAGAGCGTGCGCTACAAGGCGGCGGGCTTCACCGCGCGTGCCTTTCAGCACGAGATCGACCACCTGGACGGCATCCTCTTCACCGACCGCCTCACCAGCCTCGGCTCGCTCCGCCGCGTCGAAGAGCTGGAGGGCGAGGACGAGGAAGCGGTCTAGCCGCCGCCTCGACCTCCACTTCCGAGCCCATGCGGATCGTCTTCGTCGGGACCGCCCCCTTTGCCGTGCCTTCCCTGCGGGCACTGGCGGCCGCCGGCCATGAGATCCCACTGGTGGTGACGCAGCCCGATCGCCCCGGCCACCGGCTGAAGCTGACGCCACCCGCCGTCAAGGTGGCGGCGGAGGGGCTTGGGCTGCCGGTCTTCCAGCCGGAGCGGATCCGCCACCCGGAGGCGGCGGAGCGGATCCGCGAATCGGCGCCCGAACTGGTGGTGGTGGTGGCCTACGGCCAGATCATCCCGCGCGCCATCCTCGAGATCCCGCCGCGTGGCGTCATCAACGTGCACGCGTCACTGCTGCCTCGGCACCGGGGTGCGGCGCCGGTCGCGCACGCCATCCTGGCCGGCGACCGGGTGACTGGCGTGACCATCATGAAGATGGACGAGCAGCTGGACCACGGCCCGGTGCTGGCCTACAGCGAGGAGGTCGAGATCGGACCGCGGGAGGACGCGGCCGCGCTCACGGCCAGGCTGGCTGAGATCGGCGCGCGGGCCCTGGTCGACGTCGTGGAGCGCCTCGACCAGATCACGCCTCGCGAGCAGGACCACACCAGCGCCACCACCGCTCCCAAGCTCTCCCGCGAGGAGGGCGAGCTGGCCGGCGACCTGCCGGCCGAGGAGATCGACCGCCGCGTGCGGGCCTACCAGCCCTGGCCCGGGGTGACACTGCCCTGGCGGGGTGAGCGCGTCAAAGTCCTGCGCGGCCGCGTCGAGGACGGCCGCTACGTCCCCGAGGTGGTGCAGCGTCCCGGCCAGCGGCCCCGGAGCGTGGATGGCTGACAAGGAGGTCGCGGTCAACCGGCGCGCGTTCCACGACTACTTCATCGACGAGCACTACGAAGCCGGGATCGTGCTCACCGGCACCGAGGTCAAGTCGCTGCGCGCCGGCAAGGCCCAGCTCCGCGACGGCTTCGTGCGCATCGACGGGCGCGAGGCCTGGCTGGAGAATGTGCACATCTCGCCCTACACCCAGGGCGGTTATGTGAACCACGAGCCGATGCGGTCGCGCAAGCTCCTCCTGCACTCGGAGGAGATCGCGTCACTGATCGGAAAGGTGCGCCAGAAGGGCTACACGCTGGTCCCGCTGCGCGTCTACTTCAAGCGCAACCACGCCAAGGTGGACGTGGGGCTGGCCCGCGGCAAGCGCCAGTACGACAAACGTCAGGCGCTCGCCGCGGCCGATGCCAAGCGCGAGATGGCTCGCGCGCTCAAGCGGTAGCTGGCAGCTCGAGGACCGTCAGGCTGAAGTAGTCGTTGGTGTCGGTGATCGTGTCGGCGTTCATGGCCGCCAGCTGGATGACGTGCGCGCCCGCCGCGAGATGGCTGACCACGATCGGATTGGCGATGAAGGCCCTGTGGCTCTGGATCTCGTTGGTCGCGGTCGGAGTGGAGCCGACGCTGGTGCCGTCCACCAGGACCGTCATCCCGATCGTCGCCCAGCGGGTGTTGGTCCAGCCCGACCCGGTGGCGTAGATGAGCAGCGTGCCACCGCTGCTGGTGTAGGTGACCGACTGCGGGAGAGGCCCGTGGGCCGCGCTGAGCAGCTGGCTGACATTGCTGATTGCCGGGGGCCCGGCAGGCCCAGCAGGTCCGGCAGGTCCGGCAGGTCCGGCAGGCCCGGCAGGTCCGGCAGGCCCGGCAGGCCCGGCAGGCCCGGCAGGCCCGGCAGGCCCGGCAGGCCCGGCGGGCCCGGCCGGCCCGGCCACGCCCTGCTTGCCGTCGGGGAAGCCCTGCTGTGCTCCCTGCGTGGATTCGTCGGCGGTGCTGTAGGCAGGCGCGTGCCCAGTCAACGCGAGGCCGGTCACCGCGCTGCTCCGACCAGAGGTTCCGGTCGAGCCGGCGGCGAGCACCACGGTGAGGCTGGCCGCGGCGACCGCGACCAGCAGTGCCGATATGGAACGAAGCATGAGTTCAACCCTCCCCAGAGATGAAGTCCGGCGGCGCCGGGTAGATGTCTAATCGGGAAGGTGGCCCACTTCTTGCCCCCCAATTTCGGGCGGGGCCCCCGGCGGCTACGCCGCCAGGTTGATTCCGATCGACCGCAGGCGCTTGTTGAGCGCGTTCATCGCGAACTCCAGGACCTCGTCCTCGCTGCGGCCGAACTCCGAGAAGTAGCGCTCGTCAGGCGGATGGATGGTGCCCGAGATCAGGGGCAGGCACTCGACCAGGGTCCGCTGGATGAGGGGCGCGAACCGCTCGGCGTCGTCCCGCACCGCCTCCTGCAGGACCTTGATCCCGAAGTTGACGTGGCGCGACTCGTCACGCGCCACCGCCGTGAAGCCCTGGTAGTAGCCGAGGTGGGTGAGACCCTCCTCGCGCAGCGACTCCAGCTCGAAGCGCTGGCCGGTGAGCGCGAGCGTGGCCTCGACCACGATGTGGTAGATGGTGACGCCCTCGATGAAGGCGTCCAGGTCGGCGGGGTTGCTCGCCATGCGCTGGGCCACACCGGGCAGCCGGTCGTAGAAGAGCTCGTTGTAGCCGGCGTTGGTGTCGGGCCGGATCTGCTCCAGGATCTCCTTGAGATCGACGGCGTCGGTGCCCACCACCTCGCGCCACCAGCGGTCGAAGAAGAGGGTGTGCCTGGCCTCGTCGACCATCTGCGTGGAGAGGAAGATCTCGATCTCCGGCTTGGGCGCCGCCCACACAAAGGGCGCCAGCGTGGCCGTGACGCGCTCCTCGCCGTTGAAGAAGAGCCGGCGCGACCACAGGGTGGCTTCCTTCTCGAACTCCGTGGCCTGCTGCCAGCGCTCGCGGTCGGGCCCGAAGTCGAGGTCGGAGACGGCCCACTGCTGGCGCTCCCAGCGGTGGTAGAGGTCCATGTAGCTGGGCATGTTGTCGAGGCCGCGGTCGATGAAGAGCAGGACGTCGTCGATCCGGATGTCGCCCAGCTGCTTGAGGCTGGCGCCGGCCACCCGCTCCAGCACGTCGTCCCCGCGTTCCTTAACTTCCATCTCCGACCTCCGAAAGGTAGATTGCGCGGCCCATCCGGGCCGCCTGGGCGACCATCTGGCCGCGGTTGTACTTCCTGGCATCCAGCCACCAGAGCGCGAGCTCGCCGACCATGCCGCCCAACGCGTGGGCGACCATCTCGGCGCGATCGCGGTCGGCGAAGCCTTCGCGGCCGAGGCTGCCGCCCACGAGGTCGAAGAGCCGGGCCGAGAGCTCGACGTAGAGGTGCTCGAAGGCCGGGTCCGTCTGCAGCGCCTGCCTGAAGAACACCCGGTAGAGCGCGGCCTCCTCTTCGACGAACTCGAAGAAGGCGTGCAGAGCCTGGTCGAGCGGCTGGGGACTCTCGGTGGCCGCCTCGATCCGGCGCTCGAGCTGGGCGGCGGCCGTGTGGACCACCGCCTCGAACAGCTGCCGCTTGCCGTCGAAGTGCTGGTACAGCAGCGCCTCCGAGACCGCCGCCGCGGCCGCGATCTCGCGGGTGGTGGTGTCGTGGTAGCCGCGGCTGCCGAAAACCTGTTTGGCGGAAGCCAGGATCGCCTGCCGGCGCGCCTCCGCGGTGAGCCGGCGGGGACGGCGTGTGAGCGTGGCGGCCATCACTAAGTGAGCACCCACTTACTAAGTTAGCGGGCGGCGATCAGACCGTCAAGCGGGAGGTCCGGGCAGATCCGGTTCGGGCCGCGCGGCGGTGGGTACAATCCCCCACGAAAGAAGTCCAGCTTTCGTGGGGGCGTCCGGCTTCGACGGGGCAGTTGGGCTTCGGGATAGCGAGCCGAGAGCCGCGTGCGATACAGCGCAAGCGTTCACAAACGCCAACGACAATCGCGCTTTTGCCCTCGCCGCGTAAGCGGTAAGGGTATGAGCCCCGAGACTTGGATCTCGGGCGTCGCCCCAGGCCAGGCCGGCGGGCCTGGGAGCGGTGTCAAACAGCCGGCTTGCTGAGCGAGGGCGCCACGGCCTCGTAAGGGACTTGCACCGCGGCTGGCCCGAGGGGATCCCGTCAGGAGGAGCCCTGCAGGGTGAGACCAAAATCCTGGACACGCTCGTAGAGGTCCCGAGGGACGCTGCTTCGGACGCGGGTTCAACTCCCGCCGCCTCCACCAAACCCGCCGCTGCTGAGCTTGGCGCGGCGCCGGCTGCCGACTTTGCGCCTATCGGGCGTTATGGTCGATATGAACCCGATTAGATCCGCCTTCACCCTCCTGGTCGTGGCGGGGGCCGTCGGTGGCAGCCTGCTTGCGGCCAACGTGTCCGCGGCCCTGCTGAGCGGGGACGCGCACGGCGATGCCGTGGCCAGCGCCGCACGCACCTGCCCGCATGCGACCGCCAGCGATCCCGACATCCACGGTGACTGCGTGTCCTCGGTGGCCCGCATGAACCACGGTCACAGCGCCAGCGAAGCGGCGACCGCCGAGACCGGCGAAAGCCACGGCGACGCGGTTTCGAATGTCGCCCAGAATGGCCCGACCGGGACCGCCAGCGATCCCGACGCTCACGGCGATGCCGTAAGCGCGGTCGCGAAGACGCACTCGAAGCACTAGTAGGTAGTCGCTGAGACGGGGGGCGAGTCGTTCGCCCCCCGTCTTTTTTTACTTCCCCACCCCAACCGCCCCTGAGGGGACGGGGTTTGGACACCCGGGGCCCGGCGGCATGATTGTGCGTGTGAGTGACTCCGGCACGGTGGGCTGGGCGCCGGCCCTGGCCGGGGCGCTGCGGGCGGGGCTGCCGCTCACCGTGATCGGGCGCCAGGTGGCGCCCCCGCCGCTCTCCTCGGTCGCGGTGGTGGCGCGGAGCGGGCCGGGCGGAGCCTCGCTGGCCACGATCTTCCTGCCCACCATCGAGCGCGGCGCCCTGGCTTTCTCGCCGTTGGGATTGGGGCGGATCGTCTCCTTCAACCCCGGCGCCTCGATCGGCGAGCGCTTCCCCACCCGCCGCCGGGGGAGCGGGCTCTATGTGCTGGACGAGGCCGGCGGGGAGCAGTTCGTGCTGGCGCCCGGGATCTTCAACCAGGCGACGCTCACCGCGGGCAGCTGGCCGCTCCTGCTGCCGCTGGTCGGCCCGCACGCGGCGGCTCGGCCGCTGGACCGCCTCGAGGCCGAGCTCGACCGCTACTGCGCGGTGCTGGAAGCGGCGCTCTCCGCACTGCGGACACCGGTCAGGCTCGAGCTGGCGGACACCGGCCTCAATGTCGACGCGGTGCTCTCCGGCCTGGCCGGGTTCGGCCGCGGGCTCGGTGGCTTCGGGCGGCCAGGGAAGCCGGGGCGGGTGCACCGCGAGGAGGAGGAGATCGACCCGGTCGCCTTCAACGACGTGGGCGGGCTGGAGGCGGCCAAGGAGCAGCTGCAGGCGATCTGCATGGCCCTCCAGAACCCCGGCGCCTACAAGCAGTGGGGCGCCCGCCCGCCCCGCGGCGCCCTTCTCTTCGGGCCGCCCGGCACCGGCAAGACCCTGCTCGCGCGCTGCGTGGCGCGGGAGTCGGGCGCCAAGTTCATCCACGTCCGCGTCACCGATGTCACGTCCAAGTGGTACGGGGAAGCCGAGCGCAAGCTCCAGGAGGCGTTCGACTGGGCCCGCAAGGATGCCCCCGCGGTGCTCTTCTTCGACGAGATCGACGCGCTGGCCCGGCCCCGTGACGACGCCCACGAGGCCACCCACCGCCTGGTCAGCACCTTCCTGGAGAACATGGACGGGCTCCAGAAGACGGACGGGGTGGTGGTGCTGGCGGCGACCAACCGCCCGGAGGCGGTCGACCCCGCGATCACCCGGCCCGGTCGCTTCGACCGCCTGGTCGAGGTCCCCCTGCCCGACCGCAACGGCCGCCGGCAGATCTTCGAGGTCCACATCCGGGGTGCGGAGCGGCGCGCCGGCCGGCCCGTCTTCGAGGCCGTCGACGAGGCGGGCTGGGAACGCCTGCTGGACGCCAGCCAGGGCCACAGCGGCGCCGACATCGCCGAGGCGGTGCGCCGAGCGCTGGAGGTCAAGGTGCGCGCGGGCGCCAGCGGCGGCCAGGTCAGCCAGGACGAGCTGCTCGCCCAGGCCATGACGCTGGCGCGTCCCTTCTGATGGACCCCCAGGTCCGGGCCTACCTCGACGCTGTCGCCGCCTCCGGCATCCCGCCGCTTCCAGAGCTGACACCAGCCGAGGCGCGGCGCAACGCCGAGGTCGCCGCCCCCCTGCTGGCGGGGCCGCCGCCGCCGCTCGACCGCGTCGAGGACCGCGTGATCGCGGGCGTGCCGGTCCGCGTCTACGCGCCCGAGGTCGGCCGCGAGCTGCCGGTCGTCGCCTACTTCCATGGAGGCGGCTGGGTGTTCTGCAGCCTCGACACCCACGACTCGGTCTGCCGGCGGACCGCCGCCACCACGCCCTGCCTGGTGGTCTCCGTCGACTACCGAATGGCCCCCGAGCATCGGTTTCCGGCCGCCGTGGACGATTGCTGGGCCGTGACCTCCTGGCTGGGCGCCCACGCGCGCGAGCTGGGCGGCGATTCGGAGCGCCTGGCGGTGGCGGGCGACAGCGCCGGAGGCAACCTCGCTGCCGTGATGGCAATCCGCGCCCGTGACGCCCGCATGCCGTTGCGCCACCAGCTGCTGGTGTACCCGGTCACCGACTGCGACCTCGACACCGAGTCCTACCTGGCCAACGCCACCGGGTATGGCCTCACGCGCGACGGGATGGCCTGGTTCTGGGATCACTACGTCCCCGACCCGGCCGCGCGACGCCACCCTGACGCCTCGCCCCTTCGAGCCGGCTCACTCGCCGGCGTCGCCCCGGCCACCGTGGTGGTCTGCGAGCTCGACCCGCTGCGCGACGAGGGCGTGGCCTACGCCGCCAAGCTGGCGGCCGACGGCGTTCCCGTCCGCCTGATCGAGTACCAGGGCATGATCCACGGCTTCATCCGGATGTACGCGGTGATTGATCGCAGCCACCAGCTGGGGGCGGAGATCGCCCATGCGTGGAGGGAGGCTTTCACGACTTAAAGGGGTGGCGAAGTGGCGGGCACCGGAGTACCCTCCGCGCACCATGAGCTACCTGTGGCAGCGCTTCATCCATTTCCTCATCGCGGTGATCTTCCTGACCTTCGGCATCGGCCTCACGGTCTTCGTCTACAGCAACACCACCTCGGTGAACATCGACTGGTGGCAGCTCCACTTCACCAACGTCCCGCTCGGCATGGTGGCCCTGATCCCGCTGCTGGTGGGCGTGGTGCTGGGCTATCTCTACCACGTCCCCTCCGGCCTCCACGACTTCACCCAGAGCATGAAAAAGTCGCACCAGATCGGCGAGCTGGAGAAGGAGAACAAGGCGCTGCAGCACCAGCTCGACCGGCTCCTGGCGATGCCTGACGACAGCGCCCCGGCGGCCGCGGCGGCGCCCCTGGCGCCGGTGACGCCGCCGGCGCACGTCCCGGCGCATCCGGGTGCACACGAGCCCAGGCCCGCCACCAAGACCCGGGCCATGCACGAGGTCAAGTCCGCCGCGCCCCACGACCCGAACCATGGGGCCAGGGGCGAGGCCGGCAAGCCGAACCCGCCAGAGCATCCGACTCACCGGGAGCCCGCGCCCAGCGCCTAGCCTCTAGCGCCTAGCATCGCTCTGTATGTCGGAACGCCGGCGCGCCGGGCGCCTGATCGTCCCCACGGCGCGCCCGCCGGCCGATCGCGCGCTGCTCAAGGAGGAGCAGGACGCCTACGAGAAGCTGGCGCTCCACGCGGACCCCTGGCGCGTCCTGCGGATCGTGTCGGAGTTTGTCGAGGGGTTTGACGCGCTGGCCGACCTGGGCCCGGCGATCACCGTCTTCGGGTCGGCCCGGGTGCCGGCCGGCGACCCCCTGTACGCGCGGGGTGAGGCACTCGGCGCGGCGCTGGCGCGGCGCGGCGTGGCGGTCATCACCGGTGGCGGCCCCGGGATCATGGAGGCGGTCAACAAGGGCTGCAAGGAGGCGGGGGGGCTCTCGGTCGGGTGCAACATCGAGCTTCCCCACGAGCAGGCCCTCAACCCCTACGTCGACCTGGGGATCGAGTTCCGCTACTTCTTCGTGCGCAAGGTGATGTTCGTGAGGTTCGCGCGCGGCTTCGTCATCTTCCCGGGGGGCTTTGGCACGCTGGACGAGCTCTTCGAATCGCTGACCCTGGCCCAGACCGGCAAGATCGACCACTTCCCGGTGGTGCTGTTCGGCAAGGCGTATTGGGAGGGCCTGCTGCGCTGGATGAACGACCAGACGCTGGCCCGCGAGCTGGTGTCGCGCGAGGACCTGAACCTGGTCAGCGTCACCGACGACATCGAAGAGGCGGCCGAGATCGCGACTCGGGCGCGGCCTGAGGTGGTGCCGCACCCGAGCAAGGCGGACGCGCAGTAGCCACCCCGGCGCCCCCGGTCGCGGCGGTGTTTCTCACGGATGGCGGCCAGACCGCGGAATCCATCGCGGCCCTGCTGGCCGGCTTTGCCGGCCAGGCCCGGACCTCGCTCGAGATCGCGATCTACGACGTCAAGCTGGACGGCTCCGCCCGGGACCTGGTGCTGAAGTCGCTGCAGGACGCGCTGGCCCGTGGCGTGCGCCTGCGCATCGTCTTCAACCAGGACTACGGCGGCCAGCGGGTGGCCCCCGTGCCGCCCCTGATGTCGGACTGGCCCTTCATCAAGGACCTCCCGCGCGAGACCTGGTTCCCGGTCAACGGGGACCCCGACCTCATGCATCACAAGTACGTCATCTGCGACTCGGCCATAGTCTGGACGGGCTCCGCCAACTGGACGAACGACTCCTGGACTCGCGAGGAGAACGTGATCCTGCGCGTGGAGTCGCCGGAGCTGGCGGCCGTCTACCGCGCCAACTTCGAGAACCTGTGGACGTGGCGCCAGGTCCAGGTCTCGGGGCGCCAGCGGCCCGAGTGGTTCGACCTCGGAGCGGGCCTCACGGCGCGGCCCTACTTCACCCCCGGCCGCGCCGAGAAGCTGGTGCACGAGCTCAGCCAGCGGATCGCCACCGCCCGCCGCCGGGTGCGCATCTGCTCGCCGGTGATGACCTCGGGACCGGTCCTGGGCACGCTGGCCGACATCGTGCAGCGTGGGTTCGAGGGCATCGACATCAAAGGCGTGTTCGACGCCACCCAGATGGCCGAGGTGCGCCATCAGTGGTCGCAGAACCGGCAGGCCAGCTGGAAGCTGCCCGCGCTGGCGGCGATCCTGGCGGGCATCCCCTTCAGCGGCAAGGTGTCGACGCCCTGGGCACCCGGAACCGTGCACGACTTCATGCACGCCAAGTGCCTGGTGGCCGACGACTACGTCTTCTGCGGCAGCTACAACCTCTCGCATTCCGGCGAGATGAACGCCGAGAATGTCATCGAGTTCCAGGATGCCGGGCTGGCGGACCTCTTCGCCGGCTATGTCGATCGTGTGATCGCCCGCTACCCGCCGGCGGTCGTAGCCTGACGGAGCGCGAGTGAGCGACAAGGATCCCATGCGGCGCGGGCGTCGCCCAGGAGATTACCGGGTGGTCGTGCGGGGCCGGCCCAAGCTGCCCCGCACCCTGGGCGTGGGGGCTCTCTTCGCCGCCTGCTACGGCAACGTCGGCTCCTCCATCTACTACGCGCTCGGCGTCACCGCGGCCTTCGCCCTCGGGCTCACGCCGCTGGCGCTGATCCTGGCCGGCGCCATCTTCGTGACCACCGCGCTCAACTACGCGGAGGGCACCGCCGCCATGCCCCACGCGGGCGGCTCCTCCAGCTTTGCCCGCCGCGCCTTCAACGAGCCCATCGGGTTCCTGGTGGGTTGGATCCAGCTCCTGAACTACACCGCCACCGTGTCGATCAGCGCCTACACCGCGATCTCCTACCTCGGCGACCTCGGCAAGTACGTGGGCGTGCTGGGCAACTTCAAGCACGTTTTCAGCTGGCACATCGGGGCCGCGGTGGTGCTGGTGATCCTGTTGATCGTGATCAACATCGTGGGCATCCAGGAGTCGAGCTTCATCAACCTGGCCCTGGCCCTGGTCGACCTCGGCACCCAGCTGATCCTGGTCCTGCTCGGGGTCTTCCTGCTGCTCAACCTGCGCACGGTGTTCGGCAACCTCCACTGGGGGGTGGCGCCGACCTGGGGCAATTTCCTGGCGTCGGTGTCGATCGCGATGGTGACCTACACCGGCATCGAGACCATCTCCAACATGTCCGAGGAGGCGAAGAACCCCGGCAAGACGGTGCCCCAGGCCACCTATGGTGTGATCGTGGCGGTCCTCTTCGTGTCCGCGTTCCTCCCCACGATCGGGATGAGCGTGTTCCCGGTCGTCCTGGACCCCCAGACTCACCAGTACACGACCGCCCTGGCGACCACCTGGAAGGACGACCCGGTGGCCGGCATCGTGGGCGCCTTCCACCCCCTGCTGCTGGCCCAGATCGCCAGCATCTGGGTCGCCATCCTGGCTTTCACGATCCTTGTCATCGCCACCAACGCGGGGCTGATCGGGATCTCCCGGCTCAGCTATTCCCTGGCCATCAACGACCTCTTTCCGAAGGCCTTCTCCGCGCTGCACCCCAAGTACCGGACGCCCTGGATCTCGATCATCGTCTTCGGCATCGCCGGCGCCATCCTGCTGCTGCCCGGCCAGATCGTGCTCATGGGCGCGGTCTACTCGCTGGCGGCCACCTTCGCCTTCTGCACGGCCCATCTGTCGGTGATGCGGCTGCGATACGTGGAACCGGAGCTCTACAGGCCCTACCGGATGCCGTTCAACATCAGGTTCGGGCGCGCCAGCATCCCCGTGCTCTCGGTGGTCGGCGCCATCGGGATCGGCTCCGTCTTCACGCAGCTGATGGCGCAGAACATCTCCAACTCGACCTTCATCTACCTGGGCTGGCTGGTGCTCGGGGTGACCGCCTTCATCGCCTACCGGCGGTACCGGCGGGAGCCGGTCTGGGAGCCGCTGGAGGTGCCGCCGCCGCCCGACCGCGAGGTCGCGCACCGGCTGGAGCCGCCGCCCCGGGAGGCGCGGGTGCGGATCGGCCGGCGCAGCCACGCCGCGGAGCCGATCGCCTCCCCGCCGGGTGAGCCTGAGCCGGTGGTCCACCACCGGACCCGCTTCCTGGGCCTGCGGCTGGTGGTCCAGCGTCACGGGCGCATGCGCGCCGGCCTCGGCCTCGCCCTGTGCGCGGCCCTGGCGGTGCTGGCGGTGGTCGCCGACCTCTCGCCGAACGATCCCTTCGGCCCCGGCCTGGGCTGGTCGCCGGGGATCCTGAGCGTCACCTTCCTCGCGGCCTGGCTGATGCTGCGCTCCTGGCACGAGCAGTGACCCCTATAGGCTGACAAAGTGCGCCGGGTACGGCCGTACTTCTGGGTCCTCGCCGCGCTCATCGCAGGAGCGGCGGCCGCCTACTACCTGACCGTCCCCCGCGAGGCGCCCGCCGCCACCGGCACCCTCCTGGTGCTGGCCAGCGCCGCCCAGCCCAGCGAGGTGACCGCGCCGGCGGCGGTGCAGGTGGTGGCGGCCGGCCGGGTCGCGGAGGCCGGCCGGCTGGCTGGCGCGGTGCCCGCCGCCCCCGACTACCGGCAGCTGGCCGAGCGCCGGCTGCCGGCCGGGCGCTACGACGGGGTGCGGGTGGGAGGCCGCGACGTCGGCGCGCCCTTCGACCTGGAGGCGGGCACCGTGCTGCCCGTCCTGCTCGCCGTGGGCGCCGGCGCGCTGCTGCCCGGCGGCGCTTACGCCGGTCCCGACAACGTCAACCTCGGCCTCAGCGAGCTGGGCGGCAAGCTGACGCCGATGCCGGACTTCAAGCTGGTCGACCAGGCCGGGAGCCCGATCAATCGCGACGGGCTGCTCGGGCTGCCGACGGTGATCGGGAGCTTCCACACCAACTGCCACGAGACCTGCCCGCTCTACACCGCGCTCTTCCTGCAGCTGCGCCAGAAGGCGGGCGCGGGCGTGCGGCTGCTGGAGGTCACCACCGATCCCACCGTGGACACCCCGGCGGTGCTCACGGAGTACGCGCGCAGCGTGGGAGCCGACTGGACGCTGGCCACCGGCGCGCCGGGCGACGTGGCGGGCTTCTGGCAGCACTTCGACATGACCCTGAGCACGGGCGACACCCATGGCGACCGGCTGCTCGTGGTGGACCGCTGGGGCTACGTGCGCGTCGCCTACGGTGGCGCCCCGGACGTGGGGGGGACGGTCCCCCCGGCCCTCCTCGGCCAGCTCGACGCCGCCGGCTTCGACAAGCTCAACTCTCACGGGAGCGGCTGGGATGCCCAGCAGATCGTCGACACCCTGCAGGGCCTCAACGCCTTTGCCGCCCGCTCCACCGCGGGCGGGGGCCGGGCTCCCGACTTCGAGGTGGCGGGCTTCGACGGGCACCTGATCCGGCTGAGCCAGTTCGCCGGTCGGCCGGTGGTGCTCAACTTCTACGCCTCCGGCTGCCCGCCGTGCTTGAAGGAGCTGCCCTTGCTGGAGACGTATGCCGAGGGGAAGCGCCAGGTTCAGTTCCTGCTCATGGACTACCGCGACGACCCCGGGCTCGGACATCAACTCCTGGCCCAGACCGGTGCCCGCACACCGATCGCAGGCAACGACTACGAGGGCCGGGTGGGTTCGCTTTATGGCGTGCTGGGCCTACCCATGACCGTGTTCATTCGGGCTGATGGGACCGTGGAAGCCACCGCCCGGGGCCAGCTCGACGAGCCCACCCTGGCCGGTCATGTGGCCGCCATATCGGGCTAGGTAGACTGCCCGTGATGCTCCTACCCCACGAAATCTCCGATTTCGCGGGGGCCCCTAACGGATCGCTGGTCCAGACGCGCTCGCTGGGGGCGACGATTCGCGACTACCTCAGCCTGCTCAAGCTCCGGATCGTGCTCCTGCTGGTGGCCACCGCCGTGGGCGCGATGCTGCCCGCGGCCCACGGCTGGCCCCGCGCGCTGGCGGTTCTGGCCGTGATCCTGGGCGGCTCGCTGGCCGCCGGCGGCGCCCACGCCATCAACTGCTGGTTCGACCGCGACATCGACGCCGAGATGTCGCGCACCCGCCGCCGCCCGATCCCGGACGGCCGGATCCCGGCCTGGCACGCGCTGGTCCTGGGCATCGCCCTCAACCTGGCCGCGTTCGCCGTCCTACTCTCGCTCGCCAACCTGGCGGCGGCCCTGCTGGCGCTCACGGGCACCCTGATCTATGTCTTCGTCTACACCATCTGGCTCAAGCGCACCACGCCCCAGAACATCGTGATCGGGGGCGCCGCTGGCGCCATCCCGCCGCTGGTGGGCTGGGCGGGGGTGACGGGCGGGCTCGACCTGACGGCCCTGGCGCTGTTCCTGGTCATCTTCTTCTGGACGCCGCCTCACTTCTGGGCGCTGGCCCAGATGATCCGGCGCGACTACGAGCGCGCCCACGTGCCCATGCTCCCGGTGGTGGGGGGGGAGGGGTCGGCCAAGCGGCAGTCGCTCGTCTACGCGGTGCTCACCGTGTGCGCCAGCCTGGTGCCCTTCTTCACGCACGCGGCCGGCGCCCTCTACCTGGCCGGCGCCATCCTGCTCGGCGCCGCGCTGGTCTGGCTGGCGGCGCTCGACCTCACCCGGAAGGGGTGGACCCGGCGCCTGTGGAGCTTCTCCATGGTCTACCTGGCCGCGCTCTTCCTGGTGCTCGCGATCGGCTCCTTCCCGACGTTGTAGCGTGACCGCGCCGAAAATACTTCGGCTGCACCTGGCCAGTCTCTCCGGGCCTGACGGAGGTGTCTGGCCGGTACACGGGTTCCTGATCCTGCACGAGCAGGCGGGGCCGATCCTGGTCGACTCCGGGGTCGGCGGGCCGGAGCAGTGGCTCACCGACTGGAGGGTGGTCAACGTGTCCGCGGCCGACGCGCTGGCCCAGCATGACCTGCTGCCATCCGACATCCGAATCGTGATCAACACCCACCTGCACTTCGACCACTGCGGTCAGAACGCGGTCTTCAAGCACGCGCCCTTCTACGTCCAGCGCCAGGAGCTCGAGCGCGCGCGCCGGGAGTCCAAGCCATTGCTCGACTGGTTCGACTTCGCCGGGGCGCGCTTCGAGCTGCTGGACGGCGACACCCAGATCGCCGACGGTGTGCGCGTCCTCGCGACGCCCGGTCACACGGTCGGCCACCAGTCCGTGATGGTCGCTACCGGTGCCAGCGGTGAGGAGCTGATGATCGGCGACGCGGCCTACACCTCGCACATCTACGAGAAGCCGAACCGAGAGCAGCTGCCGAGCGGCCAGGCCGCGGACCGCGAGGCCTGGGACCGCTCGATCCGGCACATCCACTCCCTGAAGCCCGCCCAGGTCCACTTCTGCCACGACACCACGGTGGCGCACAAGTAGACGACACTCCTCCCCGCTTGGTGGGGAGGTGCCGCCCGCAGGGCGGCGGAGGGGGACGACACTCCTCCCCACTTGGTGGGGAGGTGCCGCCCGCAGGGCGGCGGAGGGGGGCGCGGTCAGTCTGGTACTTCGTGGCAGTCGCGGCAGCGCGCCTCGTACGCCTCCGCCGCGCCCACCTGGATGATGGGGCTCTTCCGGGAAGCCGGACGGCCGTCGATGAGGCGCTGGGTCATGGTCCCCTCGAGCGAGCGGCAGCGCATGCACACCGCCTTCAGCTTCATGACCTCGTCGGCCATCGCCATCAGCGCGGGCATGGGACCGAACGGCTCGCCTTTGAAGTTGCGGTCGAGCCCCGCCACGAACACCGTGGTCCCGCCGTCGATGAGCTGGGCGGCCACCTCCGCCAGCCCCTCGTCGAAGAACTGCGCCTCGTCGATGGCGACCACGTCCGCGCCGCCCGCCAGCAGGCTCACCTCCGACGAGGTGGCCACCGGCTCCGCCTCCATGGAGACGCCGCCGTGAGTGGAGATCGCATCCACGCCCTGGTAGCGGTCGTCGAGCGAGTGCTTGAAGACAGTGACCGCGCGGCCCGCGATCCGGTGCACGAGAACCAGCCGCAGCAGCTCGCCGCTCTTGTTGGAGAACATCGGGCCGGAGATCACGGTCAGCGTTCCCTTCCGAGCAGCCACGCTTAGCTAGGCTAGCTTTCGTGGGACCTTTGGTTGACGCGGCCTGGCTGGCCGAGCACGCGCCGGACCCGGACCTTCGCGTGATCGATTTCCGCTGGTATCTCGACGGGCGCCGCGGCCGCGACGCCTATGCGGCCGGGCACGTGCCGGGAGCCGTCTTCGTCGACCTCGAGGAGGTGACCGGCGAGACCGGTCCCGGCCGCCACCCGCTGCCCTCGGCGGAGCAGTTCGCGGCCGTCATGCGCGCCGCCGGCGTTTCCTCGGGAACGCGCGTGGTCGTCTACGACGACGCTGGCGGGTCGATCGCGGCCCGGCTTTGGTGGCTGCTGCGCCACTTCGGCCACGCGGAGGCGGCCGTCCTCGACGGCGGCCTCCAGGCCTGGCGGCAGCCGCTGGCCAAGGACCCCACCCAGACCCCGCCCGGCGACTTCGCGGCAGTCGAGGCGGCGAACGAGGTCGCCGACCTGGCCGCGGTCCGGGACCGCGGCGGCGCTGCTGTCCTGCTCGACGCGCGGGTCGGCGAGCGCTTCCGCGGCGAGACCGAGCCGGTCGATCCTCGGGCCGGGCACATCCCGGGCGCGCTCAACGCCGCCTGGCCGGGCAACCTGGGCGCCGACGGGCGCCTGCTCCCTCCGGCGCAGCTCCGCCAGCGGTTCCAGGACCTCGGCGTGAGGGAGGTGGACAACGTCATCTCGTCGTGCGGCTCGGGCGTTACGGCCTGCCACAACATCCTGGCCATGGAGGTCGCGGGCCTCGGCCGGGCCCGTCTGTACGAGGGCAGCTGGAGCGACTGGTCGCGGCACCCGGAGCTGCCGGCGGCCACCGGAGAATAACCTTGTCGGGCATGCTGCTGGAAGGAAAGAAGGTCCTCATCGTCGGCGTGCTGGACCGCAAGTCGATCGCCTATGCAATCGCCCAGCAGGCACAGCAGGCGGGGGCCGAGATCCTGCTCACCAGCTTCGGCCGCGTGATGTCCATCACCCAGATGACCGCCAAACGCCTCGACCCGGTCCCGGACATCCTGGAGCTTGACGCCACCAAGCCGGAGCAGGTCGATGCCGTCTGCGCGGAGGTCCAGAAACGATGGGGACGCCTCGATGGGCTGGTCCACTCGATTGCCGGCGCGCCCAACGATGCCCTGGGGGGGAATTTCCTGCACACCCCCTTCGAGAGCGCCGCCGTCGCCTTTCACATCGGCGCCTTCTCGCTGAAGACGCTGGCGGTTGGCATGCTGCCGGCGATGCGGGAGTACGGCGGTTCAATCGTCACGATGGACTTCGACAACTCCACCCAGGCCTGGCCGAAGTACGACTGGATGGGCGTTTCCAAGTCGGCGCTGGAATCGATAGTGCGGTACCTGGCACGCGATCTCGGCCGCTACCAGATCCGGGTCAACGCGCTGGCGGCCGGGCCCCTGGCCACGCTGGCGGCAAGCGCGATTCCCGGCTTCCGGGACTTCGAGGACCTCTGGCACCGGCGGGCCCCGCTGGGCTGGGATATCAAGGACAAGTCGCCGGTCGGCAAGACGGCCTGCGCGATGCTCTCGGACTGGATGCCCGCCACCACCGGAGAGATCCTCCACGTGGACGGCGGCTACCACGCGATGGGAACGGACCTCCCGCCCCAGCAGGAAGGCGCGATCCCGTAAAGGGGTCCAGCTCCCCCGGGAGAGGTCGCTCCGCCGCAGGCGGAGCGGGTGGGTTTGTCCACATCTGGGGGTAACCCTTGGACAACACCCCAACATGCTGATAATGTCCACGAGCAAATCAGGTCCCGGGGGATAGCCGAAAAATCAGCCTCCGCGACCAGGAGGGATTGTCGTTGCGTGAGTGCCTCGTGATCTACGTCGACGCCGCACTCGACAAGACTGGCCGGGCCGGATGTGGCCTGGCCGTTTTCATTCGTGGCCGCACCGTGTACACCGAGTCCTTCGGTTTCGCGCATGGCGGCGGCTCCGCGCAGCTGGAAGCCCATGTCTGCGCGGCGGCGCTCGACCTGGCCGCCTCCCGGTGGCCGCTGCACCGAGTCGTCGTGCGCACCGACTGCGCCCCGGTGGTGCGCAGTCGGATGCCGTCCAGCGAGACCTTCCGCATCGCGGTGCACGAGGTCCGCGAGCGTTGCCGGCGCGGACATCGCGTGGTCCGCTATGTGAGCCGCAAGGCAAATCCAGCGCACGAGTTGGCACGCGAAGGATTGAAAAGCCTGATCAAGCAGCAAGTGCTGATGCCAATTGCGGCTGCTGCGTGAACAAATAACAAATTCGGCTCTATACTGCTCGCGTCCCAGTAACTTTTTTGAAGAGGATGGCCGATGGCTGACGAAACCGCAGGTACCGCGCGACCGAAGCGCAAATACACTCGCCGCGCCACTTCGAGCGGCACTACTTCCACGCGTCGGCGGCGCGTAGGCGGCACCGAACTGGTCGACTCTCTGAACGCGATGATCAGCGAGCTGATCAAGGAGAACCGCAAGCTGCGGCGCTCTGTCGACAAGCTGACGGCAAAGGGCTCGGCCACGGCCACGGGCACGGTCGAGCGCGGGTTGCGCAGCATCCAGCGACGGGTCCAGAGGGCCATCGGCGCCTCGGCCCCGACTCGCCGCCGCACCCGCAAGACCACCACCACGCGCACCCGCAAAGCCTCCACCAACGGCCGCCGCAAGCGGCGCACGACGTCGAGCACCAGCTAGCGCGGAAGAACCGTTGACCGGCACCGAGGGCGGCGCCAGACGGCGCCGCCCCTTTTTTGTGGTTCTGGACCATGTCCTGGTCCCGGTCGTCGACCTGGAGTCGGCGGCCGGGCGGTTCCGGATGGACTACGGCCTGCTGGCGCTGCCGGGCGGCCGCCACCCCTGGGGCACGGCCAACATGATCATCCCGCTGGGCTCCAACTACATCGAGCTGATCGCGGTGGTGGACCAGGCGCGAGCGGCGGAATCGCCGAGGTACAGGCGGATCGCCGAGGCCGCCCGGGCGGGCAAGCCTTTCGCCACCTGGGCCGCCCGTACCGATAACTTGAGCCGGATGCGACGCGCGCTGCTGAGGCGGGGATGGCAACTGGAACCGGCCTTGGCCGGGTCGCGCACGCGCCCGGACGGGGTCCTCCTGGAATGGAGGTCGCAGGAGCTGGTGCCCGGCGCGGCGCCCTCCGTGCTCCCCTTCCTGATCGAGTGGCGCGTCCCGGACGGGATGCACCCGGCCCAGGCGGAGGTGCGGCATCCCTCCGCTGCGGGGGACATCGCCTTCGCGCGCTTCGAGTCGCCCGACCCGGCGGCGGCGCGGGCCGAGCTGACGGACCTGGTCGGCGGAAACCTGGCCTTCAGCGTCGAAGGCGGTCCCCAGCCGGCGCTGGTCGAGGTCCAGCTGGAAGCGCCGGCGGGCAGGATCTCGATCCGGTGAGGCGGCTCGCCGGACGGGTGGCGGCGGTGACCGGCTCCAGCCGTGGCATCGGCCGCGCCATCGCGGCCGCCTACCTCGCCGAGGGCGCCAAGGTGGTGGTCAACTCCCGGCAGAGCGAGGCGGCCGCCGCCACGGCTCGGGAGCTCGGCGAGGGCGCCGCCGCGGTCGCCGCCGACGTCAGCACCGCCGACGGCGCGCGGGCGCTGGTGCAGGCTGCCATCGACCATTTCGGACGGCTGGACGTGATGGTGGCCAACGCCGGCATCAACGTCGTCAAGGACGCGGTCGACTTCGAGGCCGAAGAGTGGCGCCGCGTCATGGCCACCAACCTGGACGGCGTCTTCTACTGCGCGCAGGCGGCGGGGCGGCTGATGCTGGAGCAGGGCTCGGGCAGCGTCATCTCCATCGCCTCGGTCACCTCCTACAACGCGTTTCCGCGGCGCGTGGCCTACGCCACCGCCAAGGCCGGGCTGGTGATGCTGACCAAGGTGCTGGCCGCCGAGTGGGGAGCCGGCGGCGTGCGCGTGAACGCGATCGCACCCGGCTACGTGCGCACGGACCTGGTGCAGGGGCTCGCCGATGGCGGGCAGCTGGACCTGGCCGCGGTCCAGCGGCGGACGCCGATGGGCCGCCTGGCGGAGCCGGCGGAGATCGCCGGCGCAGCCGTATTCCTGGCCTCCGACGAGGCCTCCTTTATTACGGGCGAAACGCTGGTCGTCGACGGCGGCTGGCTAGCCTACGGGTGGGTGTAGCGCTCCGCAGGGCCGGCCGGCGGCATTCCCCGGGCAATCAGCCCCCCAGCCCGGCTCTTCGTGGCGCATTCCCCGGGGAATGCGGTGCGGGCCGGCGCCAACGGCCCGCACGGCTGGTTTCAGTACCCCTGCTTGGCCATGTGATAGGCGTCCCAGGCGGCGTGGATCCAGATGCCGAATCCACCCAGCTCCAGGGGGATGCCGACCGCCGCGCCGATGCCGGTCAGGTCGAGGTCGAAGCCGAAGAACTCCAGCCCACCGGCCAGCGCCATGTAGACCAGGCCCTTCTTCCAGTGGCCGAGATAGATGTGCCCCAAGCCGGGGATGACGGAGAGGGCGGCCGCCGCCCAGGGGTTGTGCCGCCGGTAGGGACGAGCGCCGTAGGTGGGCGCCGCGCCGCAGTTCGCACAGGTCGCCGAAGCGTTCGCGAGCGGTGCCCCGCACCGGCCGCACAGGACATTGGTAGCCATCGAAAAAGACGATTCCCAAATGCGCTAGTCTCCCAATCATGGACCTCAGCTTTTCTCCTGAGGAGGAGGCCTTCCGGCAGGAAGTCAGGTCCTGGCTCGACACCAACCTACCCGGGGAATGGCGGCATGGCGGCGTCGGCGGCTACCGCGAGGACGAGGAGGAGTCGATCCAGCGGGTTTGGCAGCGCCGCCTCTACGAGGGTGGCTGGCTGACACTGGCCTGGCCGCAGGGCCAGGGCGGCCGCGGCGCCTCCCCCGTCATGCAGTCGATCTACGCCGAGGAGATGGCGAGAGCGGGCGGTCCCCCGATCATCGGGCGGCTGGGGGTCACCCTGCTGGCGCCGCTGCTCAGCGTCTACGGCTCTGACTGGCAGAAGGAGCAGTACCTCAAGAAGATCCTCTCCGGCGAGATGGTCTTCGCCCAGGGCTTCAGCGAGCCCGACGCCGGCAGCGACCTGGCCGGGCTCAAGGCACGGGCGGTCAGGAAAGACGGCGGCTGGGTGCTCAACGGGCAGAAGACCTGGTCCAGCGGCGCGCACTATTCAGACCGCTCGTTCCTGCTCGCCCGCACCGACCCGGAGGCGCCGCCGCACAAGGGCATCGGGATGTTCCTGGTCGACCTCATGCAGCCCGGCGTCGAGGTCAGGCCGATCATCCAGATGACCGGCAGCGGCGAGTTCTGCGAGATCTTCCTGACCGACGCCAAGGTTGAGGAACGCGACGTGGTGGGGGCTCCCACGGACGGCTGGAAGATGGCGATGGCCACCTTCGGCTTCGAGCGCGGCGGACTGGCCAACGCCTACCGTTTCCAGCGCGCGATCCAGGAGCTCGCCAACCTCACCCGCAGCCAGGGCGCCGGCGCCGACGACGCGGTCCGCCAGCGGGTCGCCCAGGCGGCGATCGAAGCCCACGTCTTCCGCGCCACCGGCCTGCGCAACCTGACCAAAGCGCAGCAGGGGCAGGTGCCGGGGCCCGAGGCCTCGCTGGTCAAGCTGTACTGGTCGGAGATGGACAAGAAGCTGCAGGAGACGGCAGTCGCCGTGGAGGGCATGTACGGCGCCCTCGACCCCGACTCGCCGTGGGCGATCGAAGAGGGCCGGTGGCAGCTGGGCTGGATGTGGTCGCAGGCGGAGACGATCTACGCCGGCAGCTCCGAGATCCAGCGCAACATCATCGCGGAGCGCGTGCTCGGCCTTCCCCGGGGCCGCTAACGACGGACACCCAAACCCCCCTGCTCGACCGCATCAAGGCGCGGATCGGCTGGGAGGGCCCGGTCAGGACCAGCACCGTCGAAGCCGGCCAGCTGCGCCGCTTCTGCGAGGCGATCGGCGATCCCAACCCACGCTGGCGCGAAGAGGCTCCGCCGACCTTCCTGGTCGCGCTGGGCACCGAGACAGCGCAGATCCCAGAAGTCCTGGAGTACGGAAAGGGCTGGCTCAACGGCGGCGACCGCTTCGAATACCTGGAGCCGGTGCGGCCCGGCGACGTGATCACCTCGCGCACAGTCCTCAAGGACGCGTACGAGAAGCAGGGTTCCAGCGGGTCGTTGCTCTTCCTGCTCTTCGACACCGAGTTCAGCAACCAGCACGGGCGGATCGCCGCGCGCGTCCGGGGCACGCGGATCCGGCGATGACCAAGCTGCCGGAGCTGGTCAAGCACCCGACCACGCGCCAGCTCGTGCAGTACGCGGGAGCGTCCGGCGATTTCTACGAGATCCACTACGACCAGGACTTCGCGCGCTCGACCGGGCTGCCCGGGGTGATACTGCACGGCCTCCTCAAGGCCGCCTGGCTGGCGCAGCTGGTAACCGATTGGGCGGGGCCCGAGGCACGACTCAAGACCTTCGACGTGAGCTATCGCGGAATCGACCTGCCCGGCCGCCCCTACCGCTGCGGCGGCGTGGTCCGCTCCCAGGCCGGAGGCGTGGCCGAGCTCGAGATCTGGGGTGAGGATCCCGACGGCAACCAGACAACCATCGGCACCGCGACCGTGGACTTGCCGGCATGACCATCTCCGCGCACAACATGACCGACTACGAGACGACCGTTCGCGAGTTCAAGCTCGAAGTCCCCGAGCGCTTCAACTTCGCCCGCGACGTGATCGGCAGGTGGGCGCAGAACCCGGAGCACCTGGCCATGCACTGGCTGGGTGCGGGCGGGGAGGAGCGCAAGCTCTCGTTCCGCGATTTCGCCGAGCGCTCCGACCGCTTCGCGCGCGTCCTCCAGGAGCACGGCGTGCGCCCCGGCGATCGGGTCATGGTCCAGCTGCCCCGGGTGCCGGCCTGGTGGGAGGTGCTGCTCGGCTGCTTCAAGGCCGGCGCGGTGGCGGTGCCAGGGACCGTCCTGCTCACGCCCAAGGACATCCAGTACCGGACCGGCCTGGCCGAGGGCGTGGCCTACGTGTGCGACGCCGACAACGCCGGCAAGGTGGACCACGTCAAGGGCGAGTGCGCCTCGCTCAGGACGCTGATCCAGGTTGGTGGCGAGCCCGGCCCGGGCTGGGTCGATTACGAGCGCGAGATGCGGGCCGCCGACGCTGCCTTCACAACCGCCGACACCAGGTCGTCCGACCCCGCGCTCATCTACTTCACGTCGGGCACCGTGGGCAATCCCAAGATGGTCCTGCACACCCACGCCTCCTACCCGATCGGGCACCTCACGACCGGCAAGTTCTGGCTCGACCTCAGGCCCGACGACCTTCACCTCAACCTGTCGGAGACCGGATGGGCCAAGGCGGCCTGGTCCAGCTTCTTCGGCCCCTGGAACATGGGCGCGGCGCTGTTCGTGCAGGACGCGCGCGGGAAGTTCAGCGCCACCGAGACGCTCGACCTGCTGGAGAGCTACCCGATCACGACCTTCTGCGCGCCGCCCACCGCGTACCGGATGCTGGTGCTCGAGGACCTCGGGCGCCGCCGGATGTCGCTGCGCTGGTGCGTGGGAGCGGGGGAGCCGCTCAACCCAGAGGTGATCGAGACCTGGCACCAGGGCACAGGGCACCTGATCCGGGACGGCTACGGCCAGACCGAGACCGCGCTGCTCTGCGGCAACTATCCCTCGCTCGAGGTGCGGCCGGGCTCGATGGGCAAGCCGTCGCCGGCGATCACGGTGGGCGTGATCGACGAGGAGGGCCATCAGCTGGGCTCGGACAGCGAGGGCGACATCGCGGTGCGCTTCCGGCCGGAGCGGCCGGTCGGCCTCTTCCAGGAGTATTGGAGAGACCCCGCCGCCACCGAGGCGTCGCGCCGCGGCGACTGGTACGTGACCGGCGACCGGGCCTACGTGGACGGAGACGGTTACTTCTGGTTCGTCGGCCGCGCCGACGACGTGATCATCTCGGCCGGCTACCGGATCGGGCCCTTCGAGGTCGAGAGCGCGCTGGTCGAGCACCCGGCCGTAGCGGAGGCGGCGGTGGTCGCCAAGGGCGATCCCATGCGGGGCACCATCGTCAAGGCCTTCGTGACCCTGGCGCCCGGCCACCAGGGCTCGGAGCAGCTGGCGACCGAGCTGCAGGACCATGTCAAGGCCGTCACCGCGCCCTACAAGTACCCGCGCGAGATCGAGTTCGTGAGCGAGCTGCCAAAGACCATCAGCGGCAAGATCCGCCGGGTCGAGCTGCGGCAGTCGGGGTGAAGCCGTGACGCGCGCCGTGCTGCTGGCGGCCGGCCTCGGCGTGGCCGCGGGCGCGCTGGCGGTGGGGGCGGTCGCCGTGGGCGCGGTGGCCGTCGGCCGCCTGGCGGTGGGCCGCGCGCGTTTCGGCGAGGTCGAGATCGACGACCTTACGGTGCGCCGGCTGCGCGTGCTGGAGCGCCATGAGGAGGAGCGGACCCCTTCGCGCTGAGCGCGGATCCGCGACTTTTTCAGACCTCTAATTGACGAAAACTTACACCGCTTAACTAAGGGGTGGACAATAGGCGATGCAGGGCTCCGTTACCTTTCCATAGTTGCCCAATCTCGTTGAATTCGTAGGCGTCACACGAAGCTATGGCAGCCGGGTTGCGGTGGAGGATGTCCACCTTTCCTTGGACCCTGGCGAGCTCGTGTTCCTGGTCGGTCCCAGTGGGGCCGGAAAGACGACGCTGCTCAAGCTGATCAACCGCGAGATCCGGCCGACTTGCGGCGAGGTCTGGGTGGACGGGCTCCCCGCCCACAGCATGGCCGCGTCCAAGGTCGCCGAGCTGCGCCGCCGCGTGGGTGTCGTGTTCCAGGACTACAAGCTGCTGCCGCGGCTCACGGCCCTGGAGAACGTCGCCTTCGCCCTGCAAGTCACCGACCTGCGCATCTCCGACCAGGAGGCCGAAGACCGCGCCCTCGACGCGCTGGAAGCCGTCGGTCTGGGTGACCGCGGGGACGCCTTTCCGTACCAGCTGTCCGGGGGCCAGCAGCAGCGGATCGCGGTCGCCCGCGCCGTGGTCAGCCAGCCGCCGCTCCTGATCGCCGACGAGCCCACCGGCAACCTCGACGTGGAGACGGCCTGGCAGATCACCGACCTCCTCGAGGACATCGCCAGCTTCGGCACCACGGTGCTGGTGGCGACGCACAACGTGGAGATCGTCAAGCGGATGCAGCGCCGGGTCCTGACCCTGGTCGACGGGCGCCTGGTGCGCGATCAGCCGGCCGGGCGGGTGGGGAGGCTGGCCTGGGCGGCGTGGTCATAAAAGGCCGCTTCCCCGGCCGCCGCCGGATGCTGGTGGTGGTGGTGCGCAACGCCGGCCGCTACCTGTTCGGCGGCGCCCTCCGCAACTGGCTGCGCAACATCGGCGGGACGGCGCCGGCGCTGGGGTCGATGACGCTGCTCCTGCTGCTCAGCGGACTGGTCGGGCTGACCGGCTTCGCGGCCCGCAACCTGGCCGTCACGGAAGCCCATGACGCGTCGCTGCTGCACGTGTACCTCCGCGACGACGCGACCAGCGACCAGGTGGATTCCCTCAAGGCCCGTGTTCAGGCCGACCACCGGGTCACCAGCGTGGGCTACACCAGCAAGGAGCAGGCGCTGGCCAGGGCGCAGCGCCGGCCGGGGCTGCCGGAGCTGGTGGACGCCACCAACTCCAACCCCTTCCCGGCCAGCCTGGACGTGCAGGTCAAGCAGGTGGGAGACGTGGGCGCCATCGATGCCCTGGTGCGGTACGACGTGGCCGTCGATCCCGCCTACCCGACCTCCTACGACCGGGGCGCCTACCAGCGCATCCAGCAGGTGCTGTTCTTTGCCGCCCTGGCCGGAGCCGCCTTCCTGCTCCTGCTCGGGTTCGTGGCCCTCACGGTGACCGCCAACAGCATTCGCTCGGCCATCCACGCGCGCCGCGACGAGGTGACGATCATGCAGCTGGTGGGCGCGCCGCGCTGGATGGTGCGGGGCCCCTTCGTGATCGAGGGCGCCCTCACGGGGGGGGTGGCCGGGCTGGCCGCTGGGATCGTGACGATGCTCGTCTGCCTGGCCCTGATCGCCGCCGGCGCGGGATCGTTCGCGCAGGTAGCGCCTGGAATCAGCGTTGAAGTAGCTGTGGTGGCTGCCATCCTCGTTTTCATCGTGGGCATCGCGCTGGGCTCCGGGTCCTCGCTGTTCAGCCTACGAAGGCATCTCGAATCGTGACCACCCCACAAAATCTGCGATTTCGCGGGGGCCCCGGTTTGAGAAAGCTTCTGTCCGGGCTGGTGCTGGCGTTCGGCGTGATCGGGCTCTCGGTGCAGCCCGCGGCCGCGGACACCGCCGGCGACCTGGCGCAGGCGCAGCAGCGGGCGGCGCTGATGATGCAGGTGCGCTCGCAGCTCGGCAGCAACCTGGCGGATGCGCTGGCAGCCCAGGACCAGCTCTCGAAATCGCTGCTCGACAACCAGGCGCACCAGCAGGCCACGCAGGAAAAGATCGACGCCGCCAACGCCAAGATCGCCGACCTCGACGTGGAGATCGCGCGCCTCGACGCCGAGGTGGCTCGCACCGACCACAAGATCGAGGTCGAGCGGGCGCAGCTGAAGTCGCTGGCGCGGGCCCTCTACGTGCAGCCCGGCAGCCTGGTCGTGACCCTGGCCGAGTCGCAGAACCTCTCCGACATGATCACCCGGATCAGCGACCTCAACTCCGCCGGCTCGCGGGCGCGCAGCCTCAAGAGCCAGCTGATCCAGGACATGGCGATCCAGGTCGGCGACCGGGCCAAGCAGCAGGCCGCCCGCGACCAGCAGGTGAGCTTGCGCGAGCAGGCCGCCAAGGACCTGGATGCGCTGGTCGCGCTGCAGAAGCAGCAGGAGGATTCCAAGGCCAAGCTGCAGCAGAAGATCGAGCAGACCAGGTACGAGCTGGCCGTCATCCAGAGCCAGTCGACGCAGCTCGCGGCCCAGATCACGCAGCTGCTGCAGGACCAGCAGGACGCCATCATCGCCGCCGCCATGGCGCAGGTCTGGGACCAGGTCAGGATCTACGAGGGCCAGAACCCGCTGCTCAGCATCGGCACCAGCCCCAACCACTCCAAGACCTACCGCTTCGTCTGGCCGATGCCCGGCAGCACGATGTCACAGGGCTACGGACCGACTCAGCTGTGGTTCGAGCCCCCCTACCAGGGCTTCGCGCACTTCCACACCGGCCTCGACATCTGCCTGCCGGCAGGTTCACCGGTGGCGGCCGCCGACGACGGCGTCGTGATCCTGGTCGGCAGCGGGCCCTACGGCTACGGCAACTACGTGGTGCTCCAGCACTCGGGGGGCCTGACGACCCTGTACGGCCACCTCAGCCGGGCGCTGGTCAATGTGGGGGACCGAGTCTCGCAGGGGCAGCCGATCGGTCTCGAAGGCTCGACCGGCAACTCGACCGGCCCGCACCTGCACTTCGAGCTGCGCATCAACAACAACCCGGTCGATCCCTCCCCGTACCTGCCGCCCGGCCCCCCCAGCGATTTCAGGGGCTAAAGAAAGGCAGCCCCCCGACCAGCGGGGATGTGATTCCCCTCGCTATCTCGAGTAGTACCTCGCCGCGGCTCTCGCCACGTCGCGGATCGCCTGCACCCCCTGGTCCGGGTTGTCGCCGTCCGTGAACATCGAGATCACGAAGGGGTGTCCCGCGTACACGATTCCGGCGTCGTTCATCACGCCGCCATCCATGCCCACCTTGTGGGCGACGGTGACGCCGCCCAGGTAGTAGTTGATGCGGTCGTTGAACACGGTGTTCTCCAGCAGCTGCAGCAGCTGCTGGCGCCCCCCCGCGTCGAGCACGGTGCCGGACGCCAGCCTGGCCAGCATCACGCCGGCCTGCTGGGGCGTGCAGCTGTCGTCGGCCTGGTGGCAGTCGGGGGCGCCGATCGAGGCCGCGTAGGCGTCCACGCTGTCCGCACCGAGGACCCTGTCCAGAGCCTTCCAAGCGGTGTTGTCCGACTGCTGGATCAGCAGCGCGAGCAGGTCCTGGTAGGAGTAGCTGTCGCCGGCTGACGCGCTAAAGTAGAGCGTCCCGGTGCCGCCCATGAAATCGCCGTCCTGGAGCTCGATGGTGTCCGTCAGCTTCAACTTGTCCTGGCGCGCCTGGTCCAGCAGGTAGAGCGCCAGCGGCAGCTTGATCACGCTCGCCGCCTCCATCGAGTCGGTGCCGTGGTAGGCGACCTGGCGACCGCTGTTCAGATCCTCCAGCCACACCCCGTACTGCCCGCCCAGCGAGGCGAGGTAGGCGTTGAGTCCGGCCACGAAAGCGGCTTCGTCACCCGGCACGATGGCGCGGGCGGCCACCGCGATCTGGCTGCGCTGCTGCCACTCCACGTCGACACCTCCCGACCAGGGCCAGTGGTCGGACGAGCGGAACTCGATCGAGTGGGGACCGGTGGGCAGCTCGCCGGTCCACCCGGTCGCGGAAACCTGGTTGCCGTCGATCAGGAGGACCGCATCGGCCGCCGCCGGCACGGTCACCGCGAGCACGCCCTTCTTGCGCTCGAGCTGGGCGCTGAGGGTGAGGTGCTGGCTGCGGACCACGCTCACTGGCGCGGACCAGGGCACGTACAGCGGCGAGTCGATGGCGAGAGCGTGGTCGCCCACCGGAATGCGGCTGCTGCAGGGGGTCGCCGGACAGCCGGGCAGCCGCTGCCCGTCGAGTGTGGGCGTCAGGCCCGCGGGATCGCTCGTGAGGTCGAGGACCCCGAACTGGCGGGCGGCGACCGGCGCCAGCTGCTCAATGTGGTCGGCACCCAGTGCCACCCGCACCTGCCAGGAATCGTGGTCATCCGCGTACACGGTCACGTCCGCGGGCCCCGGGCGGAGGCCCCTCAGCCAGAAGAAGCCATCCGAGTCAGCGACGGTCTGCGCGGTCCCGCGACCCTGCGCTGACGCCACGCCCACCCAGGCGCCGGGCACGCCGGCTCCAGTCTCGTCCAGGACCCGGCCCTGGACGATCGGGGCCCGCTGCAGCACTGCGACGCCGGGCGCGCGCCGGCGCTGCTGGAGAAAGCCGGGCGCCGAGATGTCGAGCTCGTAGCCACCGAGCCGGTAGCCGCCCACCACCGAGTACTGGCCGTTGGCGGCGGAGTGGGCGCTGGCGTCCGGCCCCGTACCCGGGACCAGGTTGACGGTGGCGCCGGCGACGGGACGCCACTGCGCATCGACGATGCGCCCGTCGACCCGGATCGGGCTGACCGCAAAGCCGGTCCCGCCGATCATGGCTCCGGCGCAGATCAGGCCGAGCAGCGCGGGTCCGAAGGCGCGCGGCCACCCGCCTCTCGAGGTCCGCGCCCCGGGCACCTTCCCGCCTGCCGCCCGCATGGTCCGCATGTTGTACGGCCCACCACCCTAAAAGGTTCCAGCGCCGTGGTCAGCGATTTGTAAAGGTCGGCCCCGGGGGCGCCGGGATGCGGGCCCGGGTAGCGGGGTCGGGCGCGTGCCGGCGCTCCAGCTCCAGGCGCAGGCTCTCCTCGCCACGGGCCATCGCCCAGCGATGGTTGGCCGCCAGGAGAGGCTTCAGCAGCGGCGAGAGCGCTCGCAGCAGCGGCTTGCGCGCCTCGATCCGCCAGTCATAGGTGAGGTTGCACCACTCGCCGTCCTGCTCGAAGGTCCAGACGCCCTTGCCTTCGAAGTCGCCATGGGGGATGAGCGTGAAGCCATGCGGGCGGCGGACCTCCGTAACCGTGAAGGACCAGCGCAGGGTGTACGGCAGCCAGCCCTTGGTGTAGAGGGCGACCTCGCGTCCGACTCCGGTGTCCGGATCGCCCGGCTTCAGCTCGGTGACATCGAGGTAGACCGATGGCCACCAGCGCTTGAGACCGAGGGCGTCGCCCAGGATCTCGCTCACCTCCTCGCAGGTCGACCGCACCCGCCAGCGCGTCACGAAGTCGTAGTGGGTGAACAAGCGAGGGCTAGGCTGCCGGGGCCAGCGCGGGGGTCCGGGCGGCCGGCAGCGGGCGCAGGATGCGCAGCCGCAGCAGCAGCGCCATGGCCAACGCCACCGACCCGTCGATCACGCAGTAGCCGCCCGCGATCGCCGAGGGCGGATTCCCCGACGGCAGGTGGGTCCAGGGCGCCACCGGCACCCAGGCCCAGTCCCCGAACAGGGTCCCGGCCAGCTCGAGATCGGTGGTGGCCAGGAAGATGGTCGCGAAGAGGGCGTAGCGCGGCGAGCGCAGGATCGCGAGCGCGAAGAGCGGCAGGCAGGCCGCGCCCTGCAGGTCAAAGCGGTGGGTGACCAGAGGCAGGACGGTGACACCCGCCACGGCCCAAGCCCCGCAGAGCGCCAGCACGACGTACGCCGCCCGGCGGCCGTGGCGCCGGAAGACCGGGGTCGCGGCGGCCGTGAGCCCGAACAGGTACACGAGCCCGTGGCCGGGCGGCACGTAGAGGGGCAGGTTGTGCCAGCGGTAGCGGTAGACGCCCCAGACCAGGGAGCCCAGGACCTCGAACCCGGTGGCCACCACCACGCACACCCAGACCTGACGGCGTGCCTCGGGGCCGACGCGCCTCGTGCAGAGGAAGAGGAGGCAGAGCGTGAGCAGCCCCAGCCCCGCCTGCTGCCAGGCGTTGGCCACGCGAGAGTCGGCGAAAAGCACCAGCGGCGTGTACCCGAGCAGGTACAGGTGCAGCCAGTACGGCTTCAGGGCGGCCAGCACGTCCGTGGAATGGTACGCAAGCGATGGGACGCCAGAAACCGAGAAGGGCCGCCACTGGCGGCCCCTCTCTGAATGGTCCGATTCAGTCGTGGGCTAGGAAGCCCGGGCGTCGATCACGGAGCCGAATGGCACCCAGTGGTCGGTCTGCCACTTCTGAAGCTGCTCCTGCTGGATCGGGAAGTGGTCGGTCGCGGTGGTCTTGACGATGATGCCCTGGAGCAGCAGCGGGTTGTTGGTCTCGTTCAGCTTCTTGGCCGCGATGTCCATGACGTTCTTGCGCGTCATGGTGTTGCCCGCCTGCTTGAGGACGTCAACCATGGTGAAGGCGCTGGCCATGCCGGAGACGCAGAAGGAGTCGGCGCCGGTGGCGTCGCAGGGCGTCCCGCCCAGCGTGCCTCCGTACTTCGTCATCACGTCCTTGAAGAGCTTGACGCCGGCGTCGTTGGCGTACTTGCTGTCAAGCGGGTCCTTGAGATAGGTGGTCGTGATCATGCCGTCCAGGGCGCTGGCGCCGGCGCCCAGCTGGGTGGCGATACCGCGCCAGGTCGAGGTGGCGGCCGAGACGTTGTTCATGTAGAGCTTCGGCTTCCAGCCGCTCTTGACCGCGTTGACCACCGCGTTGGCGGCGTAGGCAGGTGTGGTGACGACGAAGAAGGTGTCGGCCCCCGAGGCCTTGAGCTTGTTGACCTGCGACGACATGTCGGTCGGGTCACCGGCGTTGTAGGTGGCCTCGGACACGATCATCGAGCCGGCCTTGGAGCCCAGGCCCGCCTTGATGCCCTTCTCGTAGTCCTGCCCGTAGTCGTCGTTCTGATAGAGGATCCCGATCTTGTCGTTGGGCTCGTTCTGGAGGATGTACTTGGCGTAGATCTTGCTCTCGGTGACGTAGTCAGGCTGCCAGCCGATGGTCCACGGGAACTGGTTGTAGTCGGCCCCCCAGTGGCTGGAGCCCGTGAACACGAACATCTGCGGCACCGAGTTCTGGTTGTAGTAATCGCGCACCGAGAGGTTGGTGGGCGTTCCCAGCTCGCCGTAGACGGCGAAGACCTTGTCCGCATCGACCAGCTCGCGCGCCTTGGCCGGGGTGTTGGCCGGAAGGTAGACGTCGTCGACGACCGTGTACTTGATCTTGCGCCCGTTGATCCCACCGTGGTCGTTGACGTAGCCGAAGTAGGCGTCGGCGCCCTTGGCCACCGAGAGGTAGGCCGACGCCGACCCGCTGACCGGAAAGATCCCACCCAGGCTGATCTCGGTGCTGGTGATGCCAACGTCGGTCTGCGGCGTGCTCGTGCTCGAGTTCTGCGAGCCGCAGGCGAGCAGCGAAAGCGAGAGCGCCCCCGCCAGCGCCATCGCACGACTAGCTATCTTCATGCTCTCCTCCGTCTGACTGTGGTGGCGCGTATGCGCCCAGATAGAGTCCGGGATCGCACGCGATCGGTCAAGTGGTGATCTGGTCTGCTTCGGCCGGTGTGGCCTCCATCACGCCGGGAATCGCAACCACGCCGCCTTCCGGCCGGTGCAGCCGGAGCGTGACGCGCTGAATGAGGCCGGCGAGGCCGTTGGGGGCGAAGAACACCACCGCGATCAGGAAGAGGCCGAAGCCGATGTCGGGCTTGGCGCCCAGGGCGCGCTCCGCGAAGAACGGCAGCCAGACGGCCAGGCTGGCGCCCAGGATCGGGCCCCACACGTAGGCCAGGCCGCCGATGACCACGCCGATGAGCAGCTGCAGCGAGAGGTTGAGGCTGAAGGCGTCCGGCTGCGCGTACTGGATGTTGATGACCAGCAGCGACCCCGCCACGCCCGCGCAGGCGGCGCTGACGCCGAAAGCGAGCGTCTTGTAGTAAGCGAGGGAGATCCCGTTGGCGACGGCCGCGGTTTCGCTGTCGCGAATCGCCATCCAGGCCCGGCCGGTGCGCGAGCGGATCAGCAGCCAGGCCGGGACGAACACGATCAGCACCAGGGACCAGTCGAAGAAGTAGAGCCACTGCTCGTTGGACAGCGGCAGCCCGAAGGCGGGGTGGATGGGCTTGAGGGAGATGCCCACGTGCCCGCCGGTGAACTTGTCGAAGTTGTTGAGGACCGGGGTCACGGTCAGGGCCAAGGCGAAGGTGGCGAGCGCGAGATAGATGCCGCGCAGGCGCAGCGCCGGGATGCCGACCAGGATGCCGATCACGAAGGCGAGCAGGGCGCCGATCGGGATCGTCACCGGGTAAGGCACGCCCAGGCGCGTGGTCATGAGCGCCGTGGTGTAGCTGCCGACCGCCATGAAGGCGCCGTTGCCGAGCGAGATCTGACCGCTGTATCCGGTCAGGACGTTGAGCCCGATGATGGCCGCCGCATAAGCCGCCACCTGGGCCCACTCAAAGGTCTGAAAGGTGTCGGTCACGTTCGGGATCACAAAGAAGGCGACCAGCCCGACAAAACCAGCGATCAGGTTGAAGCGGTTCCGGGGCGCCAGCAGCCGGCTCATACGCGGCGCGCCTCGATGTGTCCGAAGAGGCCGGCCGGTCGGACCAGCAGCACGCCCACCATCACCAGCAGTCCAAAGGGCACGCGGAGGTTCTGGCCGCCAGGCACATAGGTGCCGACCAGCGCCAGCAGGATGCCGATGGCGATGCCGCCCACAACCGCGCCCAGCGGTGACTCGATGCCCCCCAGCACCGCCGCGGCGAAGGCGAAGAGCAGGACCGACTGCATCATGTTGGGGTCCAGGAAGACGATCGGCGCCACCATCATCCCGGAGACCGCGCCCACCGCCGCCGCCAGGCCCCAGCCCAGCGCCAGCATCCAGCTGGTCCGGACTCCGAGCAGCCGCGACGCCTCCGGGTAGAGCGCGGCGGCGCGCATGGCCAGGCCCAGCCTGGTGTAGCGGAAGAACACGAAGACGATGGCCAGCACGACCAGCGTCACCACGATGATGCCGACGTCCTGCTTGCCGATGAAGATGCCGCCGACCTCGAAGGCGTCCGACGGAAACGGGCTGTAGAAGGTCTTGAAGACGTAGCCCCAGTTCAGCCCGGCGGTGCCGTTGACGATCGAGAAGAGACCCAGGGTCACGATCACCAGCGTGAGCAGTGGAGCGCCCTCGAAAGGACGGATGAGCACCCGCTCGATGAGCACCCCGAGCGCAAAGGAGACGATCACCGCGAGCGCAAAGGCGGCCCAGAAAGGCAGGTGCACCTGCAGGAAGCCCAGCTTGGTGCCGATCAGCCCGAAGTCGCCGGTGATGAGGGCGTAGGCGATGAAGGTTCCGAACATGGCCATCTCGCCCTGCGCGAAGTTGGCGATGTCCATCGCCCGGTAGATCAGGACCAGGGCCAGGGCCAGGCTCGCGAAGACCGCTCCGGCGGCGGCCCCCGAGATCATCTGCTGTAGAAAGCTGGGCAGGAATCCCTGCGCGGCGAGCTCGATCAACTCCGGTGCCCCCTCAGTCGCCCAGGTATGAGCGGCGCACCGACTCATTGCGTGCGAGGTCCTGCGCCGCGCCCTCCAGGACGACGCGCCCGACCTCGAGCACGTAGGCACTCTGGGACACGCGCAGGGCCATGTTGGCGTTCTGCTCGACCAGGAGGATCGTCAGCTTCTCCTCGCGATTGATGGTGGCGATGAGGTCGAAGATCTTGCGCACGATCAGCGGCGCCAGCCCCAGCGAAGGCTCGTCGAGCAGGATCATGCGCGGCCGCATCATCAACGCGCGCCCGATGGCGAGCATCTGCTGCTCGCCGCCGGACAGGGTCACGGCGACCTGGCTCCGGCGCTCCTCGATCCACGGAAAGTAGCCGATGACCCGGGCCGCATCCTGCTTGACCGCGCTCCGGTCGCGGCGCGTGTAAGCGCCCATCTGCAGGTTCTCCCAGACCGTCAGCTGCGCCATGATGCCGCGGCCCGAGGGGACGTGGGCGATGCCGAGCCGGGCCACGTCCTCGGGCCTGGAGCGTGAGATGTCGTGGCCGTCGAAGCTGATCCGGCCGGTGGTCTTGACCATCCCCGAGATCGCGCGCAGGGTCGTCGTCTTGCCGGCTCCGTTGGCGCCGAGCAGGGCCACCACGGAGCCCTCGGGGACCTCGATCGACACGCCCCGGAGGGCCTGGATGGGCCCGTAGGTCGCGCTGACCGCGTCCAGACCGAGGAGGGCGGCGCTCAACCGGCCGCCTCCTGGGTGCCCAGGTAGGCCTCGATCACCTGCGGGTTGGAGCGCACCTCGCCCGGCGTGCCGTCGGCGATCTTGCGGCCGAAGTCCAGGCAGACGACCCGGTCCGAGATGCGCATCACCAGGTTCATGTGGTGCTCGACCACCAGCACCGTGAGGCCCATGTCGCGGTGGATGCGCTGGATCAGCGTGGCCAGCTCGGCGACCTCGTCGTGGTTCAGCCCGCCCGCCGGCTCGTCGAGCAGGATGAGGCGAGGCCGGGAGACCAGCGCTCGGGTCAGCTCCACCGCTTTCAGGGTGCCGAAGGAGAGGCCGCCCGCGAACTTGCGCTCGACGTTGGCCAGCCCGACGTAGTCCAGCGCCGTCCGGGCTCGAACCTCGGCCTCGCGCTCCGCCCGCAGCGTGCTCGGCGCCCCGATCGCGCTGAGCAGCGGATAGAGCCGGCTGCGGCCGATGTTCACGTGGTCTCCCACCATCACGTTCTGGAGCACGGTCATCCGCGGGAACAGCTCGACGTTCTGGAAGGTGCGGGCGATGCCACGCCGGATGATGCGGTGGGCAGGCTCCACGAGCAGATCGGCGCCGTCGAATGTGATCTGGCCCGAGGTGGGCTGGTAGACGCGCGTGATGCAGTTGAACAACGTCGTCTTGCCGGCTCCATTGGGGCCGATCAAGCCCACGATCGAGCCCTCTCCCACGTCGAAGGAGATGTCATCGAGCGCGACGATGCCGCCGAAGCGGATGCTGACATCCCGGACCGAGAGCAGCGGGTCCGCGGTGACGGTGGCCACGGCCGCTCAGTGTTGCCGAGCCGATCGATTGCGTCAATCGCGGCGTTTGCGCCGCCGGACTCAATCGCCGGGCTGAGGTAGGTCGAGCGGGTCGTCGCCGGCCAGCGGGCGGGGCGCGCCCTGGAGCGCGGCGGTCGGGGGTGGGGGCGCCGGTGCCGGCGCCGCGACCGGCGTGGGGGGCACCGCGGGCGGCGCCGTGGCCAGGGCCGCCGGCTCGGGGTCGGTTCCCGGCGGATGCGCGCTGCGGTGGACGACTCGGGCCGCCGGCACGGGCGCCGGGCGAGCGCTCCTGGTCCCGGTCCAGATCCAGTAGCCGGCGCCGCCCAGCGCGGCCAGGAGCAGGAGGATGGGGAAGAAGACGAAGGGCGGCTGCAGCAGCACCGAGATCGCGCTCACGGGCTGGCCAGCGGATGGTGACGAGGGGGCCGAGCTGGGCGAGGCGGTGGGGACCACCGCCGCCGGCGTCGGCACCGCAGTCGCTTCCGGGGTGGCCGCCGGGGTGGGCGTGGCGGCGGCCTCCAGCCTGAAGACCGCGCAGCGCGGGCCCGGGTTCTTCTCGTCGGCGCAGATGCTGTGGCTGCTCCCGGGGTCGCCGGCCTGCGCCGTGACGTCCGTCTTGAAATTGCCCTGGCCGTCGGCGGTCGTGGCGCCCAAGCCCTTGTCGGGCGTGTCCCAGAAGAGCGTGATCTGCTCGCCCGGCCGAAAGGCGCTGCCGGTGACGGTCACGGTGCTCCCCGCGGGTCCGAAGGAGGGCGCCAGGTTGACCTGGCCCACGCTGGGCGTGGGGGGGGGCGGGGGGGTGGGCGTAGGCGCGGCGGTGGGCGTGGGGGTCGGCGGGAGCGATGGTGAGGCCGCCACCGTGAGCAGCCAGAGTCCGGGCAGGATCAAGAGGAGGCGGGGATTCAACGGCAGCGATCCTATACGGGAGGCCAGGGCACCGACCACGCCGAGCTCGGCTCCGGGAACTTCCAGCCCGGCCCGGCGGCGGCCTCCAGCCGGCGGCGCAGGGCGCGCACTTCGCGCCCTGCCAGCAGCTCGCCCAAGGCGTGGCCGAGGCCCTGGCCCTCGAGCGCCGCCAGCGTGCGGCCGACGTCGCCGCGCAGCCGCTTGGGGGCCGGGCGCCCGGCGAAATCCCAGATCACGGTCCGCAGCTTGTCCTCGACGTGGAAGGTGAGGCCGTGGTCGATCACCCAGACCCGGCGCTCCCCGTCGCGCAGGCAGTGGCCGGCCTTGCGGTCGGCATTGTTGGCCAGGAAGTCGAAGAGCGCGACCTCCTGCCAGATCGCGACGGGCACGTCGGGCGAGTTCAGGTAGTGGCGGTCGGTGTCGGATTCCACGAAGAGCTGCAGCGCCCCCACGCCGTGGGGCGCGGACTCCCGGATCACGGTCGGCGGGATCCGGGGCCAGCCCAGCTCGCGCGCCAGCAGGTAGGCGGCCAGCTCGCGGCGGTAGAGGGTGCCGGTGGGAAAGTCCCACAGCGGGGACTCGCCGGCAGCCGGCTTGTAGACCGCGAGCATCTCCGGCTCGGGCCCCAGCCGGGCCAGAAAGGTGTAGTTGCTGGAGCGGCGGAGGACGCCCAGCAGCTCGATCTCCGGCAGCTCTCGGAGCCTGGCCTCGGCTTCCTGGAACGGCGGGTCAGAAGATGGGACGGGATCCATTGGAGGCGGGACAAGGATGCCCCGCGGGGTCCATTGGCAAACCGCAGTAGGTGCAGACCGCCCGGCCCGAGCTGAGCACCTGCTCGGCCTGGCGCGAGAAGGCGCGGATGCGGTCGGCCCCGGCCCAGAAGCGGGCGGTGGCCGCGTCGTCGCTCTCCTCGCCCTCGGCCACCTGCTCGCGGGCGACGATGACGAACAGCTTGCGGCTCTCGTGGTAGCCGAGGCCGAGCTCGCCGATGATCCAGTCCTCGGCGCCGACCTCGGGCGCCTTGCGGGCGGGCGTGGGGTCGAAGGCCGAGCCCAGGCCCTGGGTCTCCAGCAGCTGCTGGACGCGCGCCACCAGGCCCTGGATGTGGAACTTCTCGCAGGCCAGGGTGGCGCGCTCGCCATTACCCCCGGCGAGCAGGAAGAAGCGGCGCTGGCCGGGGTCGCCCACGGCGGCCACCGCCAGCTCGTCGACCGGGTCCACCTCGAAGCTGCGACTCACCTTCCTAAATTCTCCGGCACCCAGCCGCCCCCGCGTTTCAGCCCCAGATGCGGTGGGAATGGTCAACTGAGAAATCAATCGGGGCCGACGCCCCACGCGACAACGAAAAAATCAAAGCAACCGGAGGAACAGATGCCTAAGACAGTGGGAATCGACCTCGGGACCACCAACTCCGTGATCGCGGTCATGGAAGGCGGCGAGCCCGTCGTGATTCCGAACGCCGAAGGTGCGCGGACCACGCCGTCCGTCGTCGCCTTCACCAAGTCGGGGGAGCGCCTGGTGGGCCAGCTGGCCCGGCGCCAGGCTGCCGTCAACCCCCAGAACACCGTCTACTCGATCAAGCGTTTCATGGGCCGCAAGTTCGGCGAAGTCGAGTCCGAGCGCAAGATCGTGCCTTACAAGGTCAAGGCCGGCAAGGACGACCGCGCGGTCGTCGACGTCCCCGCCGTGGGCAAGGAGTTCACGCCCGAGGAGATCTCGGCCATGATCCTGCAGAAGCTCAAGTCGGACGCCGAGGCCTACCTGGGCGAGAAGGTGACCGACGCGGTCATCACCGTGCCCGCCTATTTCAACGACTCCCAGCGCCAGGCGACCAAGAACGCCGGCCAGATCGCGGGCCTCAACGTGCTGCGGATCATCAACGAGCCGACGGCGGCTTCGCTGGCCTACGGGCTCGACAAGAAGACGAATGAGACCATCCTGGTCTTCGACCTCGGTGGCGGCACCTTCGACGTCTCCATCCTGGACGTCGGCGACGGGGTCTTCGAAGTCAAGGCCACCAACGGCGACACCCACCTGGGGGGCGACGACTACGACCGCAAGGTCGTCGACTGGCTGGCCGAGGAGTTCAAGAAGGAGAACGGGATCGACCTCAAGGCCGACCCCCAGGCGCTGCAGCGCCTGACCGAGGCCGCGGAGCGGGCCAAGATCGAGCTCTCCTCGCGCCTCGAGACCACCGTCAACCTGCCCTTCATCACCGCGGACCAAACGGGCCCCAAGCACCTCGAGGTCACCTTGACCCGGGCCAAGTTCGAGGCCCTCACGGCCGACCTCACGGCGCGCCTCAAGCCGCCGTTCATGGCCGCACTCAAGGACGGCGGCCTCACCCCGCCGCAGATCAACGAGGTGGTACTGGTCGGCGGTTCGACCCGGATGCCCGTGGTGCAGCAGCTGGTCAAGGAGATGCTCGGCAAGGAGCCTCACAAGGGCGTCAACCCGGACGAGGTGGTGGCGGTCGGCGCCGCCATCCAGGCCGGGGTGCTCAAGGGGGAGGTCAAGGACGTCCTCCTGCTGGACGTGACGCCGCTCTCGCTGGGCATCGAGACGCTGGGCGGGGTGAACACGAAGCTGGTGGAGCGCAACACCACCATCCCGACCTCGCGCTCACAGGTGTTCAGTACGGCCGCCGACAACCAGTCGTCGGTCGAGGTCCACGTGCTCCAGGGCGAGCGCGACTTCGCCCGCGACAACCGGACGCTGGGCCGCTTCCACCTGGACGGCATCGCACCCGCGCCGCGGGGCATGCCCCAGGTCGAGGTCACCTTCGACATCGACGCCAACGGCATCCTCAACGTCAAGGCCCAGGACAAGGGCACCGGCCGCGAGCAGTCGGTGACCATCACGTCGTCCTCGACCCTGTCCAAGGACGAGGTCGAGCGGCTGGTCAAGGAGGCCGAGTCGCACTCGGCGGAGGACCGCGCCAAGCGTGAGGAGGTGGAGCTCCGCAACCAGGCGGACCAGATGGGCTACCAGGCCGAGAAGGTCCTCAAGGAGAACGGCGACAAGATCCCGGCCGACGTGAAGGCCGAGGTGGAGTCGAAGCTGGAGGCCATGCGGCAGGCGTCCAAGGGCTCGGATGTGAGCGCCCTGCGGCGTTCGATGGACGAGTTCAACGACGCCCTCCAGAAGGTGGGCCAGCACATCTATCAGGACGCCGGCGCCAGCGGCGCGACCGGGAACGGCCAGGAGCCGGAGGCGGAGAAGAAGCCCGAGGAAGAGGTGGTCGACGCCGACTACCGCGAAGTCAACTGAGCAACTTCGACAAATGGGCGCCCTATCCGGGTGCCCTTTTCTTTTGCCAAGATGTTTGGAGGATGAGTGCGACCCAGGCGCGTGGGCTCGCCAACCAGGTGGCCCAGTGGGCACGCATCTCAGAGGGGTCGGTGTAGGCGGGACCCCCTCCCCGGCGGGGAGGGTTGGGGTGGGGGACCTCGATCAGGCCTCCAGGCGGTAGCCCACCCCCGGCTCGTTGACGATGTAGCGCGGGCGAGCCGGGTCGTCGCCCAGCTTGCGGCGGATCTGCGCCACCACGTAGCGGGTGTTGTAGCGATCGCCGATGGCGTGCTCGCCCCAGACCTTTCGCAGCAAGGCGGTGTGGGTGACGGGGCGCCCGGCATGGACCGCCAGCTCGCGCAGCAGCTCGAACTCGGTGGGTGTCAAGTGCACGAGGCGGCCGCCCGCGCTGACCTGGCGGCGCCCGAGGTCGATCTCCAGGTCACCCGCCCGGATCACCGGCTCACCGGCGGTGATCGCCGCCTGCCGGCGGAGGACGGCCCGGATCCGGGCCAGCAGCTCTGCCACGCCGAACGGCTTGGTGACGTAGTCGTCGGCGCCCAGGTCGAGGGCGCGCACCTTGTCGCGCTCCCCCGGCATCACGCTGACCACGATGATGGCCGCAGGGCTGCCGCCGGCCCGCAGCCGGCGCAGCACCTCGAAGCCGTCGATGCCGGGCAAGCCCAGGTCGAGCAGCACGACGTCGGGTCGCCACGCGGCCGCCATCCGCAGCGCCTCTTCGCCGGTGGCGGCGGCGCGGACGTCGAGGTCGTGGTAACCCAAACCGGTGCGCAGGGCGCGCCGGATCTCGGGCTCATCGTCGACCACCAGGACCTTGCCGCTCATCCGGGGTCCCCGACCGGGGCCCCCGCCAAATCGCAGATTTGGTGGGGTGGGGATGATCGCCAGATTTTTTGGGGTGGGCTCACGATGACGGCGCCACGGCCGCCGGCGCGACGGGCAGCGTGAAGGTGAAGCGGGGACCGCCGCGCCCGTTGACCGCCGTGATGGTCCCCCCGTGGGCTTCCACGATCCGCCGGCAGATGGCGAGGCCGAGCCCGGTGCCGCCGCTCCGCCCCGACCAGAAGGTGTCGAAGATGGCGCGCAGCTCGGTGGGCGGGATCGCCGGCCCCTCGTTCTCGACCCAGGTCTCCACCAGGTCGCCCCGGCGGCGCGCGCCCAGCGCGATGCGGCCGCCCGGCAGGGTCCACTCGGCGGCGTTCTCGAGGAGGTTCGTGAGCACCTCGTCGAGCTGGAGCTCGTCGCCCAGGATCGGCGGCAGATCGGGCACCTCGACCTCCAGCCGGTACGGCTCGAGGCGCTCGCGCATCGCCTGCAGGACGGTGCCGACGAGCTCCGCCATGTCCTCGGGCGCCCGCTCTCCGGCGGCCCCCGCCTCCAGGCGGGACATCGTGAGCAGGTCGCGGACCAGCCGGTCGAGGCGGCGGGCCTGGAGGTCCAGGCCCTCGACCATCGAGCGCTGCTCCCGATCGAGGCCGGCCTCCTTCATGCCCAGGGTCGTGAGGCCGGCCCGGATGGTGGCGAGTGGGCTCTTGAGCTCGTGCGAGAGGGAGGAGAGGACGGCCGCCTTGAGCCGATCCGAGAGCTCCAGCGCGCTCGCCCGCTCGGTCTCGGCGAGCGCCCGCCGGCGGTCGAGCAGCAGGCCTCCGAGGCTGACCAGCGCCAGCAGGGCGTGCTGGCCGCGGGCGCCGACGCGGCCCGGCTGATAGCGGATCAGAGCCACCCCGCCAGTCATCGACACTGCTGCCGACGCCTGCTCGGCGCCCACCGGACGCACCAGCTCCAGGCGCCCGTCGCGCACCAGGGCGCCAACGGACGACCCGTGCTCGGCGGCCCAACGGGCATCCTTCAGGCGATCGCGCGCCGGCTCGGGGCCGGCCAGCCGCGTCAGCCCGGAGGGGTCGCTGGCGAGGACCGTGAACTCGAGCACCCCGGGCGTCTCCGCGGCGCGATCGCAGAGCAGCTGAAGGGCGGCGGCCACGTCCTGGCCGCGCAGGGCTTCGACCGCCACCTGGTAGAGCGTCCCCGACTCCAGCGCCAGGGCCTCGGCCTGAACTCGCGCCTCGGCCAGGCCGGAGACCAGGCGGCCGCCGGCGACGGCCGCCAGCAGCAGGACCAGGAGGTCGAGGAGGTCATGGGGCGCCGAGATCAGGAGCGTCCCGTAGGGCGGCACGAAGAAGAACTCGTAGGTGAGGAAGGCCAGGATGGCGGTGGCCAGGGCCGGGAGCAGGCGGTGGCGTGCGCCCAGCCAGATCACCAGCAGCAGGTAGAGGACGCCCAGGTTGGGGACGTCGACCCAGGGCCGCAGGAGCCCGATTCCCGCGGATATCAGTGCCACGCCGGTTGCGCCCAGCAGGTACGGCTCCGCCCGGCCGGCGGCTGCTCTCACCGGGTGAACATCCCACAAACCCACCCCCATGACCCCTCCACCGGGCGCAGAGGAGCCGTTATCGCGAGAGCCAGGTCGAAACTCATTCGAAGTCCATACGGCTTTGGCCGTTCTCCTCACGGGCTCCCCACGCCTCTGGGCCCAGGTTGTGGAAATGGAGACCGGAGACGATCGGAGGAGCCGCCTCCGGCAGGCCTACGGGCAGCTTGAGCGTGCGGAGCTGTACGTGGTCGCCGCCCGCGAGCTGGCCGGCGCTGACACCGAGGCCGGGTGGGCGGTGGAGCGGCTGCGCGAGCAGCTGCTGACGGTCGCCGACGGTCTCCGCCAGGCACGGCGCGAGCAGCCGCTGCGGCCACGCCGCCTGCGCGCGATCGGAGACTGACGCTGGTCCGGACAAACGGCCGCCCGGCACGTCGGCGCCGGGTCAAGATCCGTGGCGGCAGCCTGGGGCCCGCCCTGTGCTGGGGGGTGGTCTTCGCCGACATCGGCACCTCGATCTACTACGTACCGGGCATCCTCTACGGCCAGTACGGATCGCGGGCGGCGATCTTCGTGCTGATGACGCTCTTCGTCTTCGTGCTGCTCACGGTCAAGTACGCCGAGGTCGCCTGGCGCTACCCGGAGGGCGGGGGCGTGGTGACCGTCGCCAGCCGGGCCCTCCACCCCTTTGCCGGCCTGTTGGGCGGGCTCTTCATCATCGTCGACTACTACCTGACGGCCGCCCTTTCGGCCCTGTCCGGCGTCTTCTACCTCGCCGCGGTCGTGCCCAGCCTCTACTCGCTGGCGGTGCCGCTCTCAATGGCGGCCCTGGTGGGCCTTGGCATCCTCAACTGGCTGGGGATCAGGGAGTCGGCCCGGGTGAGCCTCATCTTTGCCGTGGCGGCCGGCGCCGGTCAGCTGCTGGTGCTGGTGGCAGTGATGATCGCCATCGGGCCCGCAGGCTTTGTGCGCGCCATCCAGCAGCTCGGTCACGGGCCGGCCCTGACGGCGCCGCTGTTGATCACCGGCTACGCGGCCGCCTTCCTGGCCTTCTCGGGGCTGGAGTCGATCGCGCAGGTGGCTCCAGCCATGCGCGAGCCGCGGCGGGTCGTGGCGGGCAGGGCGATGTTCGCGGTGGTCGCCAGCATGGCGATCACCAGCCCGCTGCTGACGCTCTTCTCGACCACGCTGCTGTCGCCCAGGGCCGACCCCAACCAGTTCATCTCGATCCTGGGTGCCCAGGTGGCGGGACAGTGGCTCGGCAACTACGTGGCGGTCAGCGGCGCGCTGCTCCTGATCTTCGCCAGCAACACGGCCATCATCGGCGGCTACCACGTCTTCGTCGCCCTGGCCCGGATGGGCTTCCTGCCGCGGCCCGTTGAGGACCGCAACCGCTGGCGGCACACGCCACACTGGGCGATCCTGCTCGCGGTGGCGGTCCCGGTGGCGCTGGTCCAGGTCAGCGCGGGCAGCCCGGCGCTGTTGGGCGACCTCTACGCTTTCGGCCTGCTGGGCGCCTTCTGCCTTACCTGCCTCGGTCTCGACATCGTGCGCTGGCACGACCGCAAGGCCCGGACCACTCTCCTCCAGCAGGCGGCCTTTGGGCTGGGGGTGCTGACCACGATCGCGGTGATCGTGGCCTGGTGCGTGAACCTGGTCCAGAAGCCCCTCGCCACCGAGTTCGGCGGCGGCCTGACCTTGATCGGGCTGGTGATCGGCTTCGGCAGCTACTGGTACTACCGCCAGCGCCGGCCGAGCGTGTTCCCGCTGCCGTACCGGCCCAACCGCCCGATCGTTTACCTGCTGGCCGGCATGCGGATGCAGCCCGCGGAGGTGATGGTGATCCTGCCCCACGACCACGAGGTGGCGGCGTCGCTCCTGCACGCCACCGCCGAAGCCGCCCACGGCCGGCCGGTGGTCTTCGTTTACCGCGGCGACTACTTCCCGGAGGGCGCCGAAGAGTTCCTGGAGGTCGTCGACCCTTACTTGAAGGACTACCACGCCCGGGATGCCTTCGCCCGCGCCGAGCGGTTCGGGCGCCAGCGCGGCATCCGCGATCGCCGCTATATCTACGTTCCGGGCAACCTGCCGGCGGCGGCGATGGCCGACGTCTGGCGCCAGATCCATCCCCGGGAGACGATCGTGATCGACGGCGAGCAGCAGGTCCTGCCACCGATTGCGATCGACCGCATCCGCCGCCAGCCGGTGGAGGGGGCCACCATCCTGCACCTGGTCAGCCGCAAGGACGTCGTGGCCCCGATCAGCGCATAGGACGTGAGGTTGGAGCCGACGGCGAGATTCGAACTCGCGACCTGCCACTTACGAGGCGGCTGCTCTGCCAGCTGAGCTACGTCGGCATGGGCTCCTGAAGCAGCCGAGATTCTACGGGGGCCCCTTCCCTACCATGCCCAGCATGGAGGTGAAGACGCCCGAGGTCGAGCGCCTCGACCTCGCCGAATACGGGCTGATCAAGCCACTCCTGATCCAGCTCTACCTGAGCGAGCAGCCGCACTACACCGACCACCCCCAGCTCACGGAGACCGAGCTGACCGACGGGGTGGGGCAGATCGAGGGGACGTTCCAGGGCGAGAACGTGATCCTGGCCGTGCGTGACGGCGAACGCCTGGCGGGCTTCTGCTGGTGCGTCTTCTTCGACCCCGGCACCGGGCTGGAGGGCGAGGTGGCGGAGGTCTACGTCGACGCCGACCAGCGGGGCCGAGGCATCGCGCGGGCGCTGGTCCAGAGCGCGGTGGGGCTCTTCCGGGAGAAGGGCGTCACCCTCGGCTACGTGTGGACGCGCCCCGACAACGACACCGCGATCCGCCTCTACCGCGCGGCCGGATTTCGGGACAACCGCCAGCTCGTCCTCACCTGGTACCCCTCTCCCACCGCCGACTAGACTGGAGCCCGTGATCGAGCCCCAAGGGCCCGAGTCACACCCTTCGGCGCCGGCCGTTCTCAGGACCTCCCGCCGGTCGTTCTCGTCCGGCGCGCTCGTGGCTTCGATCCTGGTGGCCGCGATCGTGAGCGGCGTCGTCGCCGCCGGGGTGACGCTCGGCGTCCTCCGCCTCCAGGCGCGAACCAACCCCCAGGAGGTCAACCTCGGCAGCCATGTCACCGTGACCGAGGACAACGCCGCCCAGCAGGTGGCAGCCAAGGCCCTGCCGGCGGTGGTCTCCGTGATCACCGACGAGAACGGCCGCAGCTTCGGCTCCGGCTTCCTGATCACCAGTGACGGCTTCATCGTGACCAACGTGGCGGTGGTGGCCGACTCGGGCACCCTCACGGTGTTCCTGGCCAACGATGCCAGGCGGCGCGATGCCCGGATCGTGGACTTCGACTGCGAGACCGGCATCGCGGTCCTCAAGGTGGAGCAGGTCTCGGGGCTGCCCACCCTGGCCTTTGCCGACTCCTCGCAGCTGAAGGTGGGCCAGAGCGTGGTGGCGCTGGGCGGGCCCTTCGGCAGCGGCAACGTGTTCGCCCGCGGGGCGGTCAGCGCCGTGCACCGGACACAGAGCGTGACCGGCAGCGTGCCCCGCGGGTCGGGCAGCTACAGCGACGCCATCCAGACCGACGCCGCCATCGACGGTGGCAGCTCGGGCGGGCCGCTGGTCAACTTGGGCGGGCAGGTCGTCGGCCTGACGGTCGCCACCGGCGGCTCGGGTGGGACGGCCGGTTTCGCGATCTCCTCCAACAGCGTCCAGGCCGAGGTCGAGCAGGTGGTCTCCACCGGGCAGCTGGTGGTGGCGGACCTGGGAGTCGGGTCGCTCGACCTGTCACCCGAGGAGGCGGCGCTGCGCGGCCTCAGCCCGGGCAGCCTGGTGACCGGGATCACCTCCGGCAGCCCGGCCGAGGCGTCGGGCCTGAAGGTCGGCGACGTGATCACCCAGCTCGACGACAACCAGGTCGACAACGCCCACCCGCTGGCCCAGGTGCTGCGCGCGCACTACCGCCCGGCACAGCGGCCGACCCTCACGTACGTGCGCGGAAACAGCGCCAACCAGGTCGAGGTCACGCTGCGCGGCGGCCATCCGGCGTGCGCCTGACGTGGCCGTGACGCAGCCCGTCGGCAGCGTGCGCGATCGCGTGCGCGTGGCCCTGGAGGCCGCCGTGAAGTCGCTCGGCGTCGACGCCCAGCACCTGCCCGACCTCGAGCTCGGGCGAGCGCGCAACCGGCAGCACGGTGATTACGCGAGCGGTGCGGGCCTCAAGCTGGCGCGCTTGCTCAGGAGGGCTCCGGCGCAGATCGCGCAGGAGCTGGCCGAGCGCATCGACATCCCCGAGGTGGCGCCCGAAGCCGCCGGCGGCTACGTCAACTTCCGGCTCCGCGACTCCTGGCTGCGGGACCGCGTCGGCTGGGTCGCCGCTCTCGGCCCCGGGTACGGGTCGAGCGACCTGGGGCGCGGCGAGAAGGTGCAGGTGGAGTTCGCCAGCGTGAACCCGACCGGACCTCTCCACATCGGGCACGGCCGCGGCGTCATCCTCGGCGACGCGGTCGCCCGCGTCCTCGCCTTCACAGGGCACGCCGTGCAGCGCGAGTACTACGTCAACGACCAGAACACCCAGGCGCGCTTGTTCGGCCAGTCGGTCTACGCCCGCCTCCACGGCCAGGAGCCGCCCGAGAACGGCTACCGCGGCGACTACGTGACCGAGATCGCCGAGGCGGCGCGCCGGGAGCTGCCCGGCGTCGAGGAGCTGTCCTTCGAGCCGGCGGAGCCCAGGCTGCGCCGGTTCGCCATCGACCGCATGGTCGAGCAGCTGGCGGCCAGCGTCGGGCGCCTGGGCGTGGTCTACGACGAGTGGTACCGCGAGAGCCGGCTCTGGGAGCAGGGCCTGCCGCAGCAGGCGATCGAGCGCCTGCGCGAGGCCGGCCACCTGGTCGAGAAAGAGGGCGCGGTCTGGTTCTCCTTCGGCGAGGAGGATGGTGCGGACGAGGACCGGGTCGTGATCCGCTCGACCGGCGAGCCCACGTACTTCGCCTCCGACCTCGGCTACCTGTGGAGCAATTGCGAGGTCCGCAAGTTCCAGCGCGTGATCGACGTCTGGGGCTCCGACCACCACGGCTATGTCGCGCGCATGAAGGCGGCCTGCGACGCGCTGGGCATCGGGCGCGACCGGCTGGTGGTCATCCTCAACCAGATCGTCAACCTCAAGGAGGGCAGGATGTCGAAGCGGGCCGGCCGCTTCGTGCCCATCGACGAGGTCGTGGACGCGGCGGGGCCCGACGCCGTCCGCTACTTCTACCTCCTGCGCTCGCCGGAGGCCATGCTGGAGTTCGACCTCGAGCTGATGCTCGCCCAGAGCAGCGAGAACCCCGTCTACTACGCCCAGTACGCCCACGCGCGCCTGGCCGGCATCGAGGAATACGCCGTCGAGAATGCCGGCCGCCTGCCCGAGCAGGCCGACCTGAGCCGGCTCGACCAGCCCTGGGAGCTGGACCTGGCGCGCGAGGTCGCCTACTGGCCCGAGCACGTGGAGGACGCTGCCCTCCTGCTGGAGCCACACCGCATCCCCTACGCCATCCATGACCTCGCCGACCGGGTGCACGGCTTCTACCAGGCCGGCAACCGCGACGGGCGGCACCGCGTGGTGGTGGAGGGCGAGCCTGAATTGACCCGCGCCCGGCTGGAGCTCTGCCGGGCCGCCCGCCACACGCTGAAAAGCGCATTGACCCTGGTCGGCGTCTCGGCGCCCGACAAGATGTAAGGAGAGGGATTTGGATCTGACCTGGCTAGGACACTCGTGCTTCCGGCTGCGCGGCAAGAACGCCGTCGCGGTGACCGACCCCTACCCGCCCTCGCTGGGGCCCCGGCTCGCCAAGCTGGAGGCCGACCTGGTGACCGTCAGTCACGCGCATCCCAACCACTCGAACGTGCAGGCCGTCAAAGGCCACGTCATCGACAGCCCCGGGGAGTACGAGGTCAAGGGCGTGACGGTCAACGGCCTGCCGACCTACCACGACGGCACCGGGGGCGAGGAGCGCGGGCGCAACACCGTCTTCCTGATCGAGGTCGACGACGTGCGTGTCTGCCACCTGGGGGACCTCGGCCACAAGCTGGACGATGCTGCCCTGGACGTGATCGGGACGGTCGACGTGCTGCTGGTCCCGGTCGGGGGTGGGAACTCGCTGGACGCCGCCGGCGCCGCCGAGGTCGTGCGCCAGATCGAGCCGAGGGTGGTGGTTCCCATGCACTACGCGCTGCCCGCGGTCAAGAAGGAGCTGGACGGCGTCGATCGGTTCCTGAAGGAGATGGGAGCGCCCGGGACCGAGCCCATCCAGCGGCTCTCGATCTCGGCCACCGCCGGCGACACCGAGACCACCAAGGTCGTGGTGCTCGAGGCGCGCCTGTAAGAGAAGGTTTGGGGACCGGGTCTGACCGGTAACATTGCAAAAACCGCAGGGGGTCCAGTCTTGTCCAAGTACGTCTTCGTGACCGGCGGTGTGGTCAGCTCGCTCGGAAAAGGCATCACAGCGGCGTCGATCGGGAACATCCTGAAGGCCCGCGGCCTCTCCGTCTCCCTCCAGAAGCTCGACCCCTACCTGAACGTCGACCCGGGCACCATGAGCCCCTACCAGCACGGTGAGGTCTTCGTCACCGACGACGGCGCCGAGACCGACCTCGACCTCGGCCACTACGAGCGCTTCACCGACACCAACCTGTCAGCGGCTTCCAACGTGACGACGGGCAAGGTCTACTCGGAGGTGATCGCCAAGGAGCGCCGGGGCGACTACCTGGGCGCCACCGTCCAGGTCATCCCCCACATCACCAACGAGATCAAGGAGCGCGTCCTGCGCGCCGCCCGCGAGTCGCAGGCCGAGGTGATGGTGGTCGAGGTGGGCGGCACGGTGGGCGACATCGAGTCGCTGCCCTTCCTGGAGGCGATCCGCCAGCTCAAGAACGACATCGGGCGGGAGAACGTCTTCTACGTTCACGTCTCCCTGATCCCCGCCGTGCGCGGCGAGGAGATGAAGACCAAGCCCACCCAGCACTCGGTCCACGAGCTGCGCGGAATCGGGATCCAGCCCGACGCCATCGTGGCCCGCTCCGAGAAGCCGCTCGACCAGGACCTCAAGGACAAGATCGCGCTCTTCTGCGACGTGCCGCGCGAGGGTGTCATCTCGGTCCCCGACGTGCAGTCGATCTACGAGGTGCCGATGCTGCTCGAGGAGTCCGGGCTGGGTGGCTGCATCGCCCGCCACTTCGGGCTCGACGACCTCGAACACCAGCCCGACCACGCCCCCTGGATGCGGATGCTGGAGCGGATGCACAGGCCGCGGGGCCCGGTCCCGGTGGCGATCGTGGGCAAGTACGTGGCGCTGCCCGACGCCTACCTGAGCGTGATCGAAGCGCTCAAGCACGCGGGGCTCCACCACGGCGTGGACGTCGACATCCGCTGGATCAGCTCGGAGAAGCTGGACCAGGGCGACACCGCCCCGCTCAAGGGCGTGGCCGGGATCGTGGTCCCCGGTGGCTTCGGCCATCGCGGGATCGAGGGCAAGGTCCAGGCCTCCCGCTACGCCCGTCAGCACGCGATTCCCTACCTCGGCCTCTGCCTCGGCCTGCAGTGCGCGGTGATCGACATCGGCCGCGAGGTGCTCGACGCGCCTGATGCCAACTCGACCGAGTTCGCCGCCTTCACCTCGGCGCCGGTGATCGACCTCATGCCCGAGCAGCGGGACGTGGCCGGCCTCGGCGGAACCATGCGGCTGGGCCTCTACCCGTGCAAGCTCCTGCCCGGGTCCCGGGCGCAGGCGGCGTATGGGGAGGAGGTCATCTACGAGCGCCACCGCCACCGCTTCGAGGTCAACAACGAATACCGGGAGTCGCTGCAGGAGGGCGGGGTAGTCTTCAGCGGCCTGTCGCCCAACGGGCGCCTGGTCGAGATCATCGAGCTGGCCGGCCACCCTTGGTTCGTGGCCAGCCAGTTCCATCCCGAGCTGCGCTCGCGGCCGATGCGCGTGCACCCGCTGTTCCGGGACTTCCTGGGCGCGGCGGTGGTCCACAGTGGAATCGACCAGATGGAGCTGCGTCCGGTAGAACTACGCCCGGAGAGTGAGTAGCCCCCCGACTTCCCCGGGTCCGCGGCCGGAGCCGGCGTCGTTCCACGACCTGCGCGGCAGCCTGTCGCTCGGCCTGGTCCAGGTCACCGAGGCCGCGGCGCTGGCCGCGTCCCGGCTGGCCGGGCGCGGCGACGCCGACCGCGTCAAGTCGTCGGCCGCCTCGGCCATGCTGTCGGCGCTCGAGGAGCTGGGCATCCGGGGCCGGGTCGTGCTGGCTCCACGCGGCGACCGCGTGCTCTCCCACGGGTCGATCGTGGGCCCCGCCGACGGGCCGCTGCTCGACCTCGCCGTCTACCCGGTCGAGGGGGCCTCGGTGGTGTCGCGCGGGCTGTCGGAGGCGATCTCGGTGGTGGCTGCCGTGGAGCCGGACACCTTCCCCAGCCTGCCCGCCGTCTGGTACGTCGAGAAGATCGTGGTCGGGGCCTCGGCCCGTGGCGCCATCGACCTCGACGACAGCCTGACCGACAACCTGCGCCGGATCGCCTTCGCGCGCGACGCCCGCGTCTCCGACCTGGTGGTGGCGGTGCTGGACCGGCCGCGCCACCACGACATCCTGGAAGAGCTGCGGGCCGCGGGGGCCCGGGTACTAACGCTGGAGGAGGGCGAGATCGCCGGCGCAGTGCTGGCCGCGACCCCCAACTCGGGCGTGGACGCCATGGTGGGCATCGGCGGGCTCCAGGAGACGCTGATCGCCGCCGCCGCCGTGCGCTGCCTGGGCGGTGACGTGCAAGCCCGGCTCTGGCCGCGCAACGACGAGGAGCGGGTGCTGGCCGGTGACGACCTGGAGCACAAGTACGGCGTCACCGACCTGGCGCCGGCCGACCTGGCGGTGGCGATCACGGGGATCACCGGCGGCCAGCTGCTGAAGGGGGTGTGGTTCGGGGCCACCCACGCCGAGACCCACTCCATGACCATGTCCACCCGCCGGGCCACGGTGCGCAGCATCACCACCCGGCACCACCGGGTGGGCGAGCCCGGGTAGCGAGGGGGAGGGGGACGTGGTTGGTCGAAACTCCTCCCCGCTTGGCGGGGAAGTCCTCCCGAAGGGAGGGAAGGGGAAGCGAGGGGGAGGGGGACGTGGTTGGTCGAAACTCCTCCCCGCTTGGCGGGGAGGTCCCACTCCTCCCCGCTTGGCGGGGAGGTCCTCCCGAAGGGAGGGGAGGGGAAGCGAGGGGGAGGGGGACGTGGTTGGTTCAGTGCCCCACCCCAACACTCCCCGAGGGGAGGGGGACGCGGTTGGTTGAGACTCCTCCCCGCTTGGCGGGGAGGTCCCTCGCGCAGCGAGGGGGAGGGGGACGTGGTTGGTTCAGTGCCCCACCCCAACCCTCCCCGACGGGGAGGAGGACGCGGTTGGTTCAGTGCCCCACCCCAACCCTCCCCGACGGGGAGGGGGACGCGGATTACCCTGTGCCGGGCAGGGGTATAACGAGGTGGACAAATGAGCTCACCCCGCCCCGAACCCCCGGAGGAGCTGTGGGGCGGGCACCCGCAGGGTCCCCCGCCACCACCGCCTCAACTACCGCCCCCGCCCGAGGGCTACCAGCCCTTCCAGCAGTACTACCAGCCGGCCCCGCCCGCGCGCGCCAACCGGCAGCGGAACGGGATCACGGGCGCCCTCATCAGCGCGGCGCTGGCGGTCTGGACCTTCATCAAGTTGGGCGGCCTCTTCCTGCTCAAGTTCGGCGCCTTCAAGACGCTGGCCACCATGGTCGTCAGCTTCGGCTTCTATGCCTGGGCCTACGGACCGGCGGCCGGGGCCGGGATCGTCGTCATGATCTTCCTGCACGAGATGGGGCACGTCGTCGAGATCCGCCGCCAGGGCATGCAGGCGACGGCGCCACTCTTCATCCCCTTCCTCGGCGCGGCCATCTTCCAGCGCTCACACCCGACCGACGCCCTCCACCAGGCCGAGATCGGCATCGCCGGCCCCATCTCCGGCACCCTGGCCTCGATCGCGGCCCTGATCCTCTTCGCGGCCACCGGCTTCAAGTTCCTGGCCTTCTGGGCCTTCTTCGGCTTCAGCATCAACCTCTTCAACATGATCCCGTTCGGGATGCTGGACGGTGGCTGGGTGCTGGCCGCGGCCTCCAAGTGGTTCCAGGTGGTCGGTCTCCTGATGCTGGCGGTGGCGGTGTTCTTCTTCCACACCGTGTTCAGCGGCATCCTGATCATCCTGCTGCTCTTCGGGATCCCGGCCATGGTCGAGCGCTTCCGCAACGACAAGTCGCCCTACTACCAGACGGTGTCGCTGGAGGCGCGGATCCTGATGGGCCTGGCCTGGCTGGCGCTGGTCGCGATCCAGGGCTTCGGCGCCATGCAGGCCCTTTACGCGCTGGGTCCGCGGACGCTTGGGTAGAATTCTGCGTTCGGACCCCAGGTTCTAGAGATAGTGAAAGCACAAATCCATCCCACCTTCTACGAGGACGCCGTGGTGACCTGCGTGTGCGGCAACACCTTCACCACCGGCTCGACGCAAAAGGAGCTCAAGACCGAGATCTGCTCCGTCTGCCATCCCTTCTACACGGGCCAGCAGCGGATCGTGGACACGGGCGGCCAGGTGGAGCGGTTCAGGAAGCGCGCGGCTAAGTCCGGCGCTAACTAAGCCACTTGCCTCTCCCTGAGGAGGCTCCCACCCCAGAGCCCCAACCGCGCGCCCAGGAGAAGTTCTTCTATGGGGGCCAGGCGGTGATCGAGGGCGTCATGATGCGCGGCCGCCAGCACTATGCGGTGGCCGTGCGTCTGGCGCGCACCAAGGAGATCGTGATCGAGCGGGGCGAGCTGACCGCGCCCATCTACCAGCACCCGTTCTGGAAGCTGCCCTTCGTGCGCGGGCTGGCGCTGCTGGTCGAGCAGCTGCACCTGGGCATGAAGTCGCTGATCTGGTCGGCCAACATGAACGCCAGCGGCCAGGACCTGGAGATCGGCAAGCGCGAGATCGCCCTCTCCATGGCGGCGGCCGGGGCCGGCAGCCTGCTGCTCTTCATCGGCCTCCCGCTGCTCATCAGCAGCTTCGCGGTGCACCGGACCAACAGCTTCCAGTTCGTGCTCCTGGAGGGCGTCATCCGCGGCGCATTGGTGCTCGGCTACCTGGTCCTGATCGCGCTGCTGCCAGACGTCCGGCGGGTCTTCCAGTACCACGGCGCCGAGCACAAGACGATCAACTCATTCGAAGCGGGCTGGCCCCTGGACGTGACCAGCGTCAAACGCGCCAGCCTGCTCCATCCCCGCTGCGGGACAGGCTTCCTGGTCGTGGTGCTGGTGGTGAGCCTGGTCGTCTTCTCGCTGGTGGCGCTCTTCCACCCCAACTTCTTCTGGCTGGTGGTCTCCCGGATCCTCGGGGTGCCGGTGATCGCCGGGGTCGGCTTCGAGTGGATCCGAATGATGGCGCGCCACCAGAAGAACCCGGTCGTCAAGGTGATGCTCTGGCCGGTGCTGGCGACGCAGAAGCTCACGACCCGGGAGCCCGACGCCGAGCAGCTGGAGGTGGCGATCGCCGCCTTCAACGCGGCCCGCCAGGGCGAGGAACGAGCGGCGGCTTGATCGACCGGCTGGAGGCGCTGGCCCGGCGCCGCCGCCAGATCCAGGAGGAGATGGGGCGGCCGGAGGTGGTCAGCGACCATCAGAAGCTGGCCTCGCTGGGGCGCGAGCTACGGGCCCTGGAGCCGCTGATCGACGCCTACGAGCGCTACCTGACCGCCCAGAAACAGCTGAACGACGCCCGCGAGATGCTGCGCTCGGAGAAAGACTCCCAGATGCAGGAGTTCCTGCGTGGCGAGGAGAAGAACGCCGAGCACCGGATGGCCGAGCTCGAAGAGGAGCTCAAAACGCTGCTGCTGCCCAAGGACCCCAACGACGACCGCGACGTGGTGGTCGAGATCCAGGGCGCCGAGGGTGGGGCGGAGGCGGCGCTCTTCGCCGCCGACCTCTTCCGGATGTACCAGCGCTGGGTGGAGTCGAAGCGCTGGAAGGTCGAGTTGGTCGACATCCAGGAGTCCGGGATCGGCGGCTACGACCGCGTGACCTTCGAGGTCCACGGCCAGGGCGCCTACTCGCAACTGAAGTACGAGGGCGGCGTCCACCGCGTGCAGCGGGTGCCCGCCACCGAGTCACAGGGCCGCATCCACACCTCGGCGGCGACCGTGACGGTGATGCCCGAGGCCGACCCGGTTGAGGTCGAGCTGCCGGACAAGGACATCAAGATCGAGACCTCGACCTCGACCGGGCCCGGCGGCCAGTCCGTGAACACCACCTACTCGGCGATCCGGATCACCCACCTGCCGACGGGCCTGGTGGTGTCGATCCAGGACGAGAAGTCGCAGCTCAAGAACAAGGAGAAGGCGCTGCGCGTCCTGCGCACCCGGCTCTACGAGCGCAAGCTCGCCGAGCAGCAGGCCGAGCAGTCGGCCACCCGGCAGTCGATGGTCAGATCGGGCAACCGCTCCGAGAAGATCCGCACCTACAACTTCAAGGAGAACCGGGTCACCGACCACCGGATCGACCTCACCCTCTACAAGCTGGAACGGATCATGCAGGGGGACCTCGACGAGCTGATCGCCGCTCTGGCGGCCGCCGAGCGCCAGCGCCTCCTGGAGTCCACCGAGGATTGACCCTGCTGGAGGTGCTCCGGCGCGCGACCGGGTACCTCGCAGAGCACGGGTCGAGCTCCCCGCGCCTGGACGCCGAGCTGCTGCTTGCCCACGCCCTCGGCCTCCGCCGGCTCGACCTCTACCTCCAGTTCGAGCGGCCGCTGGCCGACGCTGAGCTGGCACCCTACCGGGCCCTGGTGGCACGGCGCGCGAAGGGGGAGCCGGTGGCTTACCTGGTCGGGCGCAAAGAGTTCATGAAGCTGGACTTCGAGGTCACGGCCGACGTCCTGGTCCCCAACCCCGACACCGAGCCGCTGGTGGTCAGGGCCATCGACCGGGCCCGCCTCCACGCCGGCACGGTCAGGGTCGCGGACGTGGGCACGGGCTGCGGCAACATCGCGATCTCGATCGCGCACTACGTGCCCAACGCGTCGATCTGCGCTACCGACGTGAGTGCGGCAGCGCTGGCCGTGGCCCGGGCCAACGCCGAGCGCCTGGGAGTGGCGGAGCGGGTGGCCTTCGCGGAGGGCTCCCTCCTGGAGCCGTCGCCGGGGCCCTTCGACCTGGTCTGCGCCAACCTGCCCTACCTGCCGGAGTCGGAAGGGTACCCGGCCGAGGTCCTGGCCCAGCCCCACGTGGCGCTGTTCGCGGGCCAGCGCGGATCGGAGCTGGTGGTGGCCCTGCTGGAGCAGGCGGTATCCAAGCTGGCCCCGGGCGGCGCGGTGCTGGCTGAGGTCGATCCGGTAGTGGTGGCCGACGTGCTCCCCGTCGCCGACCGCCTCTACGCCGGCCGGGTGCTGCACCGCGACCTGGGCGGCCACCAACGAGTGCTGGAGCTCTGGAACTCCTAGCCGCCGATGCCGCCGGGGTCCGGCGCGCCGCCGAGCTGATCCGGGCCGGGGAGGTGGTGGCGTTTCCCACCGACACTGTGTACGGGCTGGCCGCGCTTCCATCGGCCGTGGAGAAGATCTACGCCGCCAAGGAGCGGCCCGCGGACAAGCAGCTGATCGCGATGGCTGCCGAGCCGGCGGACTTCGAGGCACTGGTCGAAATCAGCGCCCGCGCCCGGGAGCTGATGGCGCGCCACTGGCCGGGCGCTCTGACCCTGGTCCTGCCCACGCGCTCCGGCGAGCCCCCGACGCTGGGCGTCCGGGTGCCCGCTCATCCGCTGGCGCTGGAGCTGCTGCGCGCGGTCGGCGAGCCGGTCCTGACGACTAGCGCCAACCGGTCCCAAGAGCCGCCGGCCCTGGTGGCGGGGCAGGTGCGATTGCCCGGAGTGGGTGCCGTGCTCGACGGCGGGCCAGCCCCCGGCGGCCGGCCGTCCACGGTGGTGGCGCTCGAAGGGGAGCGGCTGCGGCTGATCCGGGTCGGTCCAGTCGACCCGAAGTAACCTATCCCCATGGCCACGACCCAGAAGACGCTCAGCTTCAAGGCCCTCGACCAGCAGGACCCCGAGGTCGCCGACCTCATCCGCCAGGAGTACCGGCGCCAGAGCCGGACCCTGGAGCTGATCCCCTCCGAGAACCTGGCCAGCCCCGCCATCCTGGAGGCGCTGGGCACGCTGCTCACCAACAAGTACGCCGAGGGCTACCCCGGCAAGCGCTTCTACGGCGGCTGCGAGGTGGTGGACGAGATCGAGCGCCTGGCCATCGACCGCGCCAAGCGGCTCTTCGGCGCCGAGTTCGCGAACGTCCAGCCCCATGCAGGCAGCCAGGCCAACCTGGCCATGTACATGGCGGTGTGCCAGCCGGGCGACAAGGTCATGGGATTGGACCTGGGGGCCGGCGGCCACCTGACCCATGGGAGCCCGGTCAACTTCAGCGGCAAGCTGTACGAGATCCACAGCTACGGGGTGGACCGCAGCAGCGGGCTGATCGACTATGACGCTGTCCAGAAGGAGGCCGAGCAGGTGCGGCCCAAGATGCTCCTGGTCGGCTACAGCGCCTACCCGCGCGTCATCGACTTCGCCCGCATGCGTCAGATCGCCGACTCGGTGGGCGCGGTGATGGTCACCGACATGGCGCATTTCGCGGGCCTGGTGGCCGGAGGCGCCTATGCCAGCCCGATCCCTCACAGCCACATCGTCACCACCACGACCCAGAAGACGCTGCGCGGCGCCTGGGGCGGGATGATCTTCTCGGCCACCGAGGAGTGGGCCAAGAAGATCGACAGCGCGGTCTTCCCGGGCACCCAGGGCGGCCCGCTGATGCACGCCATCGCCGCCAAGGCGGTGTGCTTCGGCGAGGCCTTGAAGCCGGAGTTCAAGCAGTACGCGCGGCGCGTCATCGAGAACGCGGGAACCCTGGCCGGAAAGCTCCAGGAGCGAGGCCTCAAGCTGGTCTCGGACGGCACCGACAACCACCTGATGCTGATCGACCTGCGGCCGCTGGGCATGCGCGGCCGCCCGGTGCAGGACGCCTCGGACACGGTGGGCATCACGATGAACAAGAACGCGATCCCCTTCGACGAGGCGCCGCCCTTCAACCCCTCCGGGATGCGCCTGGGCTCGCCTAGCGTGACCACGCGCGGCATGGGGGCCGAGGAGATGGGCGAGATCGGCGACTGCATCGCCGACCTGCTGGAAGGAATCGACGACCCCGTCAACCGGGACCGCATCCGGGAGCGAACGCTGGACCTCTGCAACCGCTTCCCGATCCCGTACAGCTACGAATAAGCGGGTGACTCCTCCCCGCTGGGCGGGGAGGTCCCTCCGCCGACGGCGGAGGGGGAGGGGTACGTGGTAGGCCCGTTCCTCTTCAGCCTCTACAACCCCGCCGGCAACGAGCAGTTCTTCTCGCGCGAGTTCATCGACGCCGTGATTCGCCACCTCGCCCCCGCCCTGCCTCCCGCCCTGCTGGCCGCCGGGCTGGCCGCGGTGCTGACCTGGGCAGCCATCCCCATCGCCCGCCGGGTGGGGATGATGAAGGTGCCCCGCGACCGCGACCTCCACACCCATCCCACACCGGTGCTGGGCGGCCTCGCCCTCTACGCCGCATTCGCCATCACCGTCCTGCTCCTGGCCCCGGACGAGGTCGAGAAGATGGCGCTGATCGCGATCACCGGCGCCGCGGCGGTGATCCTGGTCCTCGACGACCGGCTGGGCATGCCGGCCTGGCTCAAGCTGGGGGTCCAGACGGCCCTGGCGGTGGTGGCGGCCGCGGCCTTCGGCTCCGACCTCCAGATCAACTACTTCGGTTCGCCGGGCGGCCAGATCGTGGAGCTCGGCCTGCTGGCGCTGCCGATCACGGTGCTCTGGCAGGTCGGAATGGCCAACACGGTCAACCTGCTCGACGGGGTGGACGGGCTGGCGGCGGGCGTGGTCGGCATCGTGGCCGTGATCCTGATGGTGGCCGCCGCCTCCCGGGGCCAGCCCGACGTCGTCGCCTTTGCGGCGGCCCTGGCCGGCGCCTGCGCGGGCTTCCTGTTCTGGAACTGGCATCCGGCGCGGATCTTCATGGGCGACTCGGGAGCCAACTTCCTCGGTTTTGCGATCGCCCTGATCTCCATCCTCGGGGTGGCCAAGATCGCGGCCGTGTTCGCCCTGCTGCTGCCACTGCTGGCTCTGGGGATCCCGATCACCGACACCGCCTGGGCGATCGTCCGCCGCCGGCGGCGCCGGATCTCGATCGCCCATCCGGACACCAAGCACATCCACCACCAGCTCCTGGACTTCGGCCTGAGCCAACAGCAGACGTGCACGCTCTTCTACTGCACGAGCGCGATCCTGGGCGCGCTCGGCCTCATGATCTTCGGCCACCGCCGGGCGCTGGCGGCGGCCGTGCTGCTGATGCTGGTCCCGCTGTCGACGGTGGTCGGCGACCTGCTGCTGAGGTCCTCGCGCCGCATCCCGGCGCCCGGGCTGGCGCGGCTGCTTGGAACTCGGGCTCTCAGCTAGACTCACGTTCGGGACATGACGCCGGGCGGCGGTAGAGGCCCCAGCGGCGCCGATTTGGCCGGCGTCGGAGCGGCCCTGGCCGGGGCGTTCATCGTCCCGCTGGTCATCGGCATCGTGCTCGACGGCGCGCTGCACAGTGGGCCGCTTCTGACTCTGGTGGGTTTGTCGCTGGGTATCGTCGCGGCGATCGCGACGGGTTACGTGAGGTTCAAACGGTTCCTGTGATGCCAAGAGGGCCGGTGGAAGTGCGGCGCACGCTGCGCACGGCCTTCGCCATCTGCCTGTCGGCGGCCGTGCTGGCCTTTGCGGTTCTGGCCGGGCCTTTCGGCCTGCGCGCCGCAGCGGCGCTGGCGGCCGGCCTGCTGATCGGCTCCGCCAACGGTTTCCTGGCCGACCGCTCGCTGCGGCTGGGCGCGTTCCGCATGTTCAGCGTGGCGCGCCTGGCCGGCCTCAGCGCCGCGGGCGTCGGGATCGGCTTCCTGCTCGGGGTCAATGTGATCTGGCTGGTGGTGGTCGGCCTGGCGCTGGCCCAGCTAGCCCTCTCGGCGGCCGCGATCAGGGAAGTTCTCGCACGCCGATGAGAGTCATGGCGATCGAGCAGCCGCCGGTCACGCACCCCGCCGTGGACGTCTGCGGCACCGCGATCCTCTGCCAGATCAACTACACGAGCGTGATCGCGACGCTGGTCTCGATCGCCCTCACGGTGGCGTTCAGCTTCTGGGTTGCCTCCCGGCTCGACTCGCGGCGGCCGGGCAAGTTCCAGATGGTGTTCGAGCTGATCGTCGGCTACACGCGCGACCAGATCCGAATCACCGTCGGCCACGAGCCGCCGGCGATCGCGCTGCCCCTGGCGCTGACCCTCTTCTTCTACATCCTGATCGCCAACTGGGTCGGCTTCTTCCCGCTCCCGACACCGCTGGCGCCGGCCAACACAGACCTCAACCAGACCCTGGCGATGGGCGTGGTGGTGTTCATCGCAGCGGAGGTCTACGCCATCCGGACCCGCGGTGTGCTCGGCTTCCTGCACCACCTGACCCGTCCCTTCGAGCTGCCGATCGCGGCCCGGGTCGGCTTCACGCTCATCAACATCATCGAGGAGATCACCAAGCCGGTGACGCTGGCGCTGCGCCTGATGGGCAACATCTTCGGCGGGCTGGTGATGCTCTGGGTGCTCACCGTGATGCTGCCGCTGATCCCCATCCCATACCTGCCGTTCGGGTTGTCGGCAGCCCTGGTGGTGGTCTGGAAGCTGTTCGACGTCTTCTTCATCGGCACCCTGCAGGCCTTCATCTTCTTCCTGCTCACGATCATCTACTTCGGGCAGGCGGTCGAAGGCGTGGAAGAGGAGCACGGTCATTCGGCGCCCGCTCCGGCGTCAACGGCCGCCGCTCACTGAAAACGGATTTAGGAGGAATCGGATGAACCACGCGATCGCAATCGCCGGTGCCCTGATCGGCGGCGGCCTGGCTCTGGCCGGAGGCGCCATGGGCGCGGCCATCGGCGACGGCCTGGTCGGCAACGCCACCATCGGGGGCACCGCCCGCCAGCCCGAGGCCCAGGGCCGCCTGTCGACGATCATGTTCCTGATCATCGGCCTGGTCGAAGGCATGTACTTCATCAACCTGGCGCTGGCCTTCGTCTTCATCTACGCCGTCGCCAGCAGCGTCAGCGGCTAGCCATGTACCTCGCTGACGCCCAGCTCCTGGCCATCAACGCGACCTTCTGGATCGAGCTGGCCGCGTTCGTGCTGATGCTGGGGATCCTGGCGCGCTACGTGTACCCGCGCATCATCGCCGCGGCCGAGGAGCGCCAGAAGGCGATCGCGGCCGAGCTGGAAGGGGCGGAGAAGGCCCGCACGGAGGCGGAGGAGCAGCGCCAGAAGGCGCAGAAGCAGCTGGAGGACGCCCGCGCCCAGGCCCAGGAGATCATCGCCGGGGCCTCCAAGTCGGCCGACCAGCTGCGCGAGGAGCTGAAGCAGAAGGCGTTGGAGGAGGCCAAGCGGGTCGGCGAGCGCGCCCGTGAAGAGATCGCGGCCGAGCGCCAGAAGATGCTCGACTCGGTGCGCCAGCAGGTGGCCGAGCTGGTGGTCGAGGCCACCGAGCGGGTGATCGGCGAGTCACTCGACGGCGCTCGCCACAAGAAGCTGATCGACGAGGCCATAAGGGAGGTGGCTGCCCAGCGTGGCTAGCACCTCTGCCCAGCGCTACGCGCGCGCCATCTTCGAGCTGGCGCGGGAGAAGGGCGAGATCGACGCCTGGAGCCAGCGCCTGCAGGCCGTGCGGGCCGTGCTCAGCGAGGAACGCGCGCGGCGTGTGCTCTCCAACCCGACCATCCCGCCGGCCCAGCGCCTGCAGGTGGTGGACGGGCTGGCCAGCCGCACGCTCGGCAAGGAGGGCCTCAACCTGGCCAAGCTGCTGGTCTCAGCGCGCCGGGTGGCCGCCATCGACGGCATCGTCGAGGAGTTCGAAACCCTGGCCGACGCCGCGGCGGGCCGGGTGCGCGCCACCGCCACCACGGCGGTCGAGCTGTCGCCGGCGGACACCCGACGGATCTCCAAGGAGCTGACCGAGCGGTTGGGCAAGGAGGTCGTGCTGGAGGTGCGTGTCGACCCCCGGATCGTGGGCGGCATGGTCCTCCAGTTCGGCGACCGCGTGATCGACGCCAGCGTGGCCGGGCGCCTGCAGCGCCTGCGGCGGCGCCTGGTGACCGCCTAGTTAATAAGAGGAAGAGCGAAATTGGGAATCAGCGGCACCGAGATCGGAGAGGTGATCAGGAAGCGGTTGGAGGATTTCGACGCCGAGATCGTCTCCGCCGATGTCGGCAAGGTCATCACGGTCGGTGACGGCATCGCGCAGATCTACGGGCTGCAGGGTGCCATGGCGGGCGAGCTGCTGGAGTTCCCGGGCGACGTCTACGGCATGGCGCTGAACCTGGAGCGGGACATGGTCCGCGCCGTGATCATGGGCCCCTACGAGCACCTCCAGGAGGGCGACGAGGTGCGCACCACGGGACGCATCGTCGAGGTCCCGGTGGGCAAGCAGCTGATCGGCCGGGTGGTCAACCCGCTGGGCCAGCCACTGGACGGCAAGGGCGCCATCCGGACCGAGAAGACGAGCCCGGTCGAAGTCGTCGCCCCCGGCGTGATCACCCGTCAGCCGGTCGACACCCCGGTGCAGACCGGGATCAAGGCCATCGACGCCATGATCCCGATCGGCCGCGGCCAGCGCGAGCTGATCATCGGCGACCGCCAGACCGGGAAGACCGCCCTGCTCCTGGACACCATCATCAACCAGAAGGGCAAGAACCTGATCTGCATCTACGTGGCGATCGGCCAGAACGCGGCCTCGATCGCCCGCGTGCACGCCACCCTCGAGGAGTACGGCGCGATGAGCTACACCATCATCGTCGCCGCCAGCGCCTCCGAGCCGGCCCCGCTGATCTACCTGGCGCCCTACACGGGCTGCGCCATGGGCGAGTTCTTCCGGGACGACGGGCAGGACGCGCTCTGCTGCTACGACGACCTCACCAAGCACGCCTGGGCCTACCGCGAGATGTCCCTCAACCTGCGCCGTCCCCCTGGCCGCGAGGCGTATCCGGGCGACGTCTTCTACCTGCACAGCCGGCTGCTGGAACGGGCGGCGCGCATGAACAAGGAGCACGGGGGCGGCTCGCTGACCGCGCTGCCTGTCATCGAGACCCAGGCCAACGACGTCTCCGCCTACATCCCCACCAACGTGATCTCGATCACGGACGGCCAGATCTTCCTGGAGACCGACCTCTTCAACGCCGGCATCCGGCCCGCCATCTCGGTGGGCATCTCGGTGTCGCGGGTGGGCGGCGCCGCCCAGATCAGGCCCATGAGCAAGGTCGCCGGTCAGATGAAGCTGGAGCTGGCGCAGTTTCGCGAGCTCGCCGCTTTCACCGGGATCGCCTCCGACCTCGATCCTGCGACGCGCCGCCAGCTGGACCGCGGCCAGCGCCTGACGGAGATGCTCAAGCAGCCTCAGTACGAGCCAGTGCCGGTCGGCCTCCAGGTGGCGGTGATCTTCGCCGGCACCCGCGGGTTCCTGGACAAGGTGCCCATCAACCGGATCGGTGAGTGGGAGCAGCAGTTCTCCCGGTTCGTGCGCGCCGAGCACGGTGGCTATCTCGACACCATCGAGAAAGAGAAGAAGTGGGACGACTCCACGATCGCCCAGACCGAAGAGATCATCAAGGCGTTCAACCGCCAGTTCGGCGTCGAGGGCGAGGAGAAGAAGGCCGAGGCGAAGGCTGAGGCCAAGACCGAGGAGAAGACCGCTGAGCCCAAGGCTGAGGCCAAGGCAGAGGCCAACCCGGACAAGCCGGACAAGCCGGCGCGGCCCAAGAAGAAGGAGTAGCGGTTGCCCTCAGTCCGCGACCTGCGCGGCCGCATCCGCGCCATCAAGAACACACAGAAGATCACCAAGGCCATGCAGGTGGTCGCGGCGACCAAGCTGCGGCGCGCCCAGAGCGCGGTCCAGGGCACCCGCCCCTACGCCGAGAAGATGGTCGAGGTGCTGCAGACGACGGCCGCGCTGGCGACCGAGTACCGCCATCCCTTCCTCGAGCAGCGCGAGGGCAAGCGCGCGGTGATGATCCTGGTCACGGCCGACCGCGGCCTCGCGGGTGCGGTGAACACCAACACCATCCGGGCGGCCGCACGGTACTTGAACCAGCACCATCCCGATCAACCGCGCTGGGTCACGCTGGGGCGCAAGGGCCGCGACTTCCTGGTGCGCTATCGCCGGGACGTGATCGCCGACTCCAGCGGCCTGCCCGACCGGCCGCCGCTGCACAACATCCTGCCCGCCGTCACGGTCGCCCTCCAGGAGTACCTGGAGGGCCGCGCCGACACGGTGGTCCTCGCCTACGCCAGGTGGATCTCCACCCTGCGCCAGGAGGCGACGGTGCGCACGCTGATCCCGGTGGAGATCCCGGAGCGGCAGGAGGAGATCACGGGGCCGGCGGCCGACTACATCTACGAGCCCGACCCCGAGGCGGTGCTCGACGCCCTGCTGCCGCGCTACGTGGAGACGCAGGTCTATCAGGCCGTCCTCGAGAACCAGGCCAGCTTCTACTCCGCGCAGATGATCGCGATGCAGAACGCGACCAACGCCGCCGGGGATTTCATCAAGAGCCTGACGCTGACCATGAACAAGGTCCGCCAGGCCAGCATCACCACCGAACTCATGGAGATCGTGAGCGGCGCCGAAGCCCTGCGCGGCTCATCGAGATAAGGAGCTACTGAATTGGCGAAGACGAAGGAGCGCAAGCAGAGCGCGACGGTGGGGCACATCGCCCAGGTCATCGGCGCGGTGGTCGACGTCGAGTTCCCGGCCGGCGAGCTGCCCCAGATCTACGAGGCGATCATCGTCAAGTCCCGCGACGGCCGCGAGGTGGTGATGGAGGTAGAGCAGGAGGTCGGCGACAACGCGGTGCGCTGCATCGCGATGGACTCCACCGACGGCTTCCGGCGCGGCGACGAGGTCCGCCGCACCGGCTCGCCGATCACCGTCCCGGTGGGCGTGGAGACGCTCGGCCGGCTCTTCAACGTGATCGGCAACGCGATCGACGACGAGCCCACGCCGGAAGGTGTCGAGCGCTGGCCGATCCACCGCGCGGCGCCCGCGCTCGAGGAGCAGCAGGTCACGGTCGAGATCCTGGAGACCGGCATCAAGGTCATCGACCTCATGTGCACCTTCGTCAAGGGCTCCAAGATCGGGCTCTTCGGGGGGGCCGGGACGGGCAAGACGGTGATCGTGCAGGAGCTGATCCGCAACATCGCGCACGAGCACAAGGGGCGCTCGGTGTTCGCGGGCGTGGGCGAGCGCACCCGCGAGGGCAACGACATGTACCACGAGATGCAGGACGCCAACGTGCTCGACAAGACGACGCTGGTGTTCGGGCAGATGAACGAGCCGCCCGGCGCCCGGGCCCGGGTCGCCCTCAGTGGTCTGACCATGGCCGAGTACTTCCGCGACACCGAGGGCGCGGACGTGCTGCTCTTCATCGACAACATCTTTCGCTACATGCTGGCCGGCTCCGAGGTGTCGGCGCTGCTCGGCCGCATGCCCTCCGCCGTCGGCTACCAGCCCACGCTGGCGACCGAGATGGGCGCGCTGCAGGAGCGCATCACGTCCACCAAGAAGGGCTCGATCACGTCGGTGCAGGCCATCTACGTGCCGGCCGACGACATGACCGACCCCGCCATCCAGACCACCTTCGCGCACCTGGGTGCGATCGTGACCCTAAGCCGCGCGCTCACCGAGATCGGCATCTACCCGGCCGTCGACCCGCTGGACTCGACCTCGCGCTTCCTCGACGCCCGGATCGTCGGGCGCGACCACTACGAGGCCGCCCAGGGCGTGAAGCGAACCATGCAGCGCTACAAGGAGCTGCAGGACATCATCGCCATCCTCGGGATCGAGGAGCTCTCGGAGGACGACAAGCAGATCGTCGGCCGCGCCCGCAAGATGCAGCGCTTCCTGTCCCAGCCGAACTTCGTGGCCGAGCGCTTCAGCGGCCGGCCGGGCCGGTACGTGCCGGTGAAAGAGACGGTGCAGGGCTTCCTCGAGATCCTCGAGGGGAAGCACGACGACCTCCCCGAGCAGGCCTTCTACATGGTCGGCAACATCGAGGAGGCCCGCGAGCAGGGCGAGAAGCTGGCCAAGGGGGACAGGTAGCCTTGCCGATGCCCGTTCGGGTGGTCTCGGTCGAGGCCTTGCTCTTCGATGGTGAGGCCGACTTCGTGCTCGCCACCGGCGCCGACGGCGAGCTCGGCATCCTGCCCAACCATGCCCCGCTGCTCACCACCCTCAAGCCCGGGCCTCTGCGCATCGACAGCCAGGGCAAGAGCGAGCAGATCTTCGTGGGCGGCGGCTTCCTCGAGGTCCTGCCCGAGCGGGTCACGGTGCTGGCGGACGTGGCGGAGCGAGCCGAGGACATCTCCGAGGAGCGGGCCGAGGCCTCCCGGAAGGCGATCCAGGAGCGCCTCTCGGAGGCGCGCGAGCTGACGCCCGGGGAACGCCTGGACATGGAGGCCGCGCTGGCCATGGCCGAGGCCAGGCTGCGCATGGCCCGCATGAGGAGGGGCGGGGGGTAGGAGAAGACTCCTCCCCGCTTGGCGGGGAGGTCCCTCCGCCCGCGGCGGAGGGTAGGAGAAGACTCCTCCCCGCTTGGCGGGGAGGTCCCTCCGCCCGCGGCGGAGGGGGAGGAGAAGACTCCTCCCCGCTTGGCGGGGAGGTCCCTCCGCCCGCGGCGGAGGGGGAGGGGGACGCTGTCAGCTGCGGCCGCCCCTGAGCAGACGGCACGCTGGGGGCTGACCTTGGGACTTACCCCGCGCGCCCTTGTGAGAGGGGGCGCTGCCCCCTGCGACCCCCGCGCGGCGCCTCGCGCCGCGGGCTCGGGTCGCCTGGACTCGCCTCAGCCCCGCGGCCTTCGGCCGCGGCGCAGGCGTCGCCGGATAGCCTAGAAGCCCCGTGCCGCTTCGCCAGCCCCTTCACCGTCAGCGTGACCACGTCGTTTACGTGGAGGGCGGGGGCCCCCTCACCGGGCGGATCTGCATCAGCGGCGCCAAGAACGCCTCGCTCCCGCTGATGGCGGCCTCCCTGCTGACCTCGGACCCGGTGCGATTGTCCAACGTCCCCGAGGTCGCCGACACCCACCTGCTGCGGGACATCATCCACCAACTCGGTGGGCGTACCCGGTCGCTCCACGACGGCTCGATGTCGATCGTCGCTCGCGAGCTCGGCAGCGAGGTGCCCGAGGCTCTGGGCCGCCGCATGCGGGCGTCGATCGTGCTCCTGGGCGCCCTGCTCGCCCGGACCGGGGCCGCCCGCCTCCCCAAACCCGGTGGTGACGAGATCGGCGCCCGCCGGGTCGAGCAGCACATCCGCGGGCTACGGGCGATGGGAGCCGAGATCGACGAGACCGCCACCGACTTCGTGGCCCGAGCCCGGCGCCTGCACGGCGCCCGGGTGCTGTTCGACCTGCCCACCGTGACCGGGACCGAGAACATCATCCTGGCCGCGGTGATGGCTGAGGGCCGCACCGAGATCTTCAACGCGGCGCGCGAGCCGCATGTCCAGGACCTCTCCCGATTCCTGGTCAAGATGGGCGCGCAGATCCACGGGATCGGCACCGACGAGCTGGTCATCGAGGGCGTGCCCCGCCTCCACGGCGCCGAGCACCACGTGATCCCGGACTACCTGGAGGCCGGGACCTACGCCATCGCGGTGGCGGCCACCGGGGGCGACGTGACGCTCGAGTGCAGCCCGCCCGAGGACCTGCGCCAGGTGCTGCTGAAGCTGGAGGAGGCGGGTGTCGACATCGAGGTGGGGGAGGGCGAGTTCCGCGTCCGCCGGCACCGGCGGTCGCACCTGCGCCCGGTCGACATGGGCACCTGGGTCCACCCCGGTTTTCCGACGGACCTGCAGCCCCAGTACCTGGCCCTGATGACCCAGGCCCACGGTGAGTCGGTGATCTCCGAGTACCTGTTCGAGAACCGCTACCAGCACGTCCCCGAGCTGATGCGGATGGGGGCGCGCGTCCGGGTCGAAGGCCGCACCTGCTTCGTGCACGGTCCCAGCGACCTCCACGGCACCGACGTGGTCGTGCCCGACATCCGCTCCGGCGCCGCCCTGGTGATCGCGGCGCTGTGCGCACGCGGGGTCACCGAGCTGCATCATGCGTGGCACGTCGATCGTGGCTACCAGGACCTGGTCGGAAAGTTGAGCGCTATCGGCGCCCAGATCGAGCGGCGCAAGCCGCCGCCGGAGCGGGCCGGCGCGCCGACGACCGACCGCAGCTATGAATAAGGCGCAGGAAGAACCTGCGGTTCCTCCCGCGGACCTACTTCCCTTTTGGTTCCTCGCGTCGTCCCCAACGCCTGGATGACAGGACTCACACGCGCCGGCGCAGCCGGCGCTTACGGCCGCACCGGTTCTCCTTGATGCTCTCCAAGAAGATCGGCATCGACCTCGGCACCTCCACCGTGCTCATCTACGTGCGCGGGGAGGGGATCGTCGTCAACGAGCCCAGCCTGGTGGCGGTCAATCGCGACGGCACCCGCATCCTGGCGGTGGGCGGGCAGGCCTTCGAGATGGTGGGCCGGACCCCGGACACCATCCAGGTCGTGCGACCGATGCGCGACGGCGTGATCGCCGATTTCGTGGTGACCGAGGGCATGCTCCACTACTTCATCGGCAAGGTCCAGGGCCGCAACCGCCTGTTCAAGCCCGAGGTCATGATCTGCGTGCCCTCGGGTGTGACCAGCGTCGAGCGGCGAGCGGTCACGGAGGCCGCGATCAGCGCGGGCGCGCGCCAGGCCTGGCTGATCGACGAGCCGCTGGCGGCCGCGATCGGCGCCGGGCTGCCGATCAGCGAGCCCCGTGGCAACGCCATCTGCGACATCGGCGGCGGCACCACCGAGATCGCCGTCATCTCCCTGAGCGGCATGGTGGTCGCCCACTCGGTGCGCAGCGGCGGCAACCGGCTCGACGAGGCGGTGATGGCCTACCTCAAGCGCCGCCACAACCTCCTGATCGGAGAGCGCACCGCGGAGGAGATCAAGATCGCGATTGGCGCGGCGGTGGCCCCCCGGGAGCCGCTGACCACCGAGGTCAAGGGCCGGGACCTGGTGTCCGGCCTGCCCAAAAACGTGGTCGTGACCTCCGGCGAGATCACGGACGCGCTGCAGGAAACCCTGGCGCTGATCGTCTCCGCCATCCGGGACGTGCTCGAGCAGACACCGCCCGAGCTCGCCGCCGACATCTACGAGCGTGGGATCGTGCTCACCGGCGGCGGCGCCCAGCTGCGCGGTATGGACCGCTACGTGTCCATGCACACCGGGATCCCGGCCATCGTCGCCGACGAGCCGCAGACCTGCGTCGTGCGCGGCACCGGGACCGCCCTCGAGCAGTTCGAGGTCCTGAAGCGGAACCAGCTGTACCTGCGGTAACTCCGCCGGCGGGCCTCCACGTAGCCGTCGACGGCTCCGGGCTGTCCCGGCCGCACGCGGGCGTGGGAACGTACACCCGGGAGATCCTGGCCGCCATGCTCGCCGTCCGACCCGGGCACCGCCTCACCCTCTGGGTCCCGGCGGGTGTGAACCCCCCGCTCAAGTCCGCGCGCCTGGCGGTGCGCGACATCCCGGCCGCCCGTCTCGTCGGCCGGCACTGGAGCTGGCCGCAGCGCATCCGCCGCCAGCGCCCCGGCGCCTACTTCGGCCCCGCCGGCCAGATGCCGCTCGGCGACGTGGGGGCGCCCGCCGTCATCACCGTCCACGACCTCGCGATCTACCTGCATCCCGAGTGGTTCCCGAGCCGCCAGCCCCTGAGCACCCGGCTGGTGGTTCCGCGCTCCCTGGCCCGGGCCCGGACCGTGGTCTGCGTCTCCCAGAACACAGCCGCCGACGTCGCCGCCGTTTTCGGTCTCAGCGAGCGCCGGCTGGAAGTGGTGCCGGAGGGGGTGAGCAGCCGCTTCCGGCCGCTGGACCGCGAGCGCACCGAGCTCGTCAAGACCAGGCTGCGGCTCCCCGAGCGCTACCTGCTCTTCGTCGGCACGGTCGAGCCGCGCAAGAACCTCGACACGCTGCTCGAGGCCTGGGCCGAGATGCGCCGGCGGCCGCCGCTGGTGGTGGCCGGCGGTTTCGGGTGGCGCTTCGAGGCCACGCGGGAGCGGATGGCGCGCCTGACCTCGGCCGGCCTCCACCACCTGGGGCACGTCGACCCGCTCGACCTGCCGGCCCTCTACTCGCTGGCCACCGCACTCGCGCACCCGGCCTGGTACGAGGGATTCGGCCTGACGCCGCTGGAAGCCATGGCCTGCGGCACGCCGGTGGTCTGCTCCAACACCAGCTCGCTGCCGGAGGTCGTGGGCGACGCCGCGCTGCTGGTCGACCCGGGCGACGCCGGAGCCTGGCGCCAGGCCCTGGAGCGTGTGTGCGAGGACCCAGCCCTGGCGGGGGAGCTGCGCCGCAAGGGTCTGCTGCAGGCCGCCGGATTCAGCTGGGACACGGCCGCCGAGCGCACCTGGCGCGTCATCGAGCGAGCAGCCCGCGGATGACCTCCGCGACACCGGCCGCGGTCCGCTCCCAGCTGAAGCGCGCAGCCTGCCGGCGGCCGGCCGCCACCAGGCGTTTGCGGACGGCGGGGTCCTCGACCGCCGAGCGCAGCGCGGCGGCGAGCCCGTCGATGTCGTCCGGCCCCTCCGCGTAGAGCGCCGCGTCGCCGGCCACCTCGGGGAGCGAGGAGCTGCGAACCGTGACCACCGGCAGGCCGCGCAGCATGGCCTCCAGGACCGGGAACCCGAAGCCCTCGTAGAGCGAGGGAAAAACCAGCGCCGAGGCGGTTCGGTAGAGCAGCTCCAGGTCACCGGCGGCGACCCGGCCCAGCACCCGCGCCCGCCCCGAGGCCAGGAGCCGGTCCGCCAGCCGCACGTCCGCGATCGGCCCGGCGCTGACCAGCGTGAGCCCCGGCACCCGCTCCACGGCCGCCAGCGCCGCGGCCTGGCTCTTGCGGGGCTCGACGCGGCCGACGTGAAGGGCGAAAGGCCGAGTCACCCCGAGCTCGGCCAGTCGGGCACGTCGCACCCGGAGCTGAAAGGGGGGTGGCGCCGCCGCCGAGTGGACCACGACCACGCGCCGTGGGTCGGCGCCGTAGAGCTCGACCAGGTCCCGGCGCGTCGACTCGCTGACCGCGATCACCACCGGGCAGCGGCGCAGCGCCCAGCGGGTGGTGCGGCGCAGGTACCAGCGGTAAAAGGGGCGGTAGGCCTCCGGGAAGCGCTCGAAGGCCAGGTCGTGGACCACCGTAAGCGTGCGGCCGGGCGCCAGGTAGGGGACCACGTGCGAGGGGGCGAAGAAGAGGTCGGGCCGCCGCCTCCAGAGCTCGGCGGGCAGCCGCGTCTGCGACCAGAGCCGGGGAGCGGGGAGCACCGTGAGGTCGACCGCGGCCGAGGCAGCCGGGCGGGCGGCATAGAACGTCCATTCGATCTCGGGGGCCGCCGCCGGCAGGCGCTGGGCCAGCTCGCGGGCATACACCTCAGTACCGGTGACCGCCTCCCTGGTCAGTGGATTGGCATCCACCGCGACCGTCCGCGTCATGCCCGGTGCCCGAAATCTCGCGACATAGCCGGTAAACTACGGCTTCAAGCTCACATGCCAAAGCGCCCCAACCTAGGGCGGGTGGGTGCGGGTGCGCTGATGGCCGTCGCTGTGCTGGCGCTCGCCGGGGCGATGGCCGACAGCTCGGCCGCGCCCTTTCGCGCCCAGCTCGACTTCGTTCCGGCCCACAACGGCGTCAGCCTGACGACGACCCGGCCGGCCGGTCCCGCACTTACCGACGAGGCGCGCCCAATGGTGCCCATGGGCCGCGGTGCGATCCACGTCCCGATCGTCATGTACCACTACATTCGGGTGAACCCGGTCCCCGGCGACCAGCTCGGGTTCAACCTCTCGGTGACGCCGGACAACTTCAACCAGCAGATGGACTGGCTGAAGACCAACGGCTACCATCCGATCGACTTCGACGACCTCAGGGCCTACTTCCTGGGGCAGTCGCCCCTGCCCGCCAGGCCCGTCATCCTGACCTTCGACGACGGCTACCGGGATCTCTACACGACCGCCTACCCGGTCCTGCGGGCTCACAACTTCAAGGCGGTCGCCTACCTGGTCTCCGGCTTCCTGGACGCCCCCAACAATGTCACCCGGGAGCAGGTCGTGGAGATGGACGCCCACGGCATCCAGGTGGGAGCCCACACCTACTCGCATGTCGACCTGACCAAGACGGCGAACGCCGAGCTCACCCGCCAGCTGGTCGACAGCCGCACCGACCTCGAGCACCTGGTCGGCCACCCGGTCGTGGATTTCTGCTACCCGGCGGGTCGCTTTGACGGGCGCGTGATCTCGGCGGTGCAGGCGGCCGGCTACCAGACCGCCACCACCACCCAGCCCGGCACCCAGCACTCGGTGGCCGATCGATTCACCTGGACCCGGGTGCGCGTCAGCGGCGGCGAGGGCCTCGACAGGTTCGCCGCCGACCTCAGCCCGCAGGAGCCGACCGTGGTCATGAAGGTCTCGGCGCAGCCGCGCGTGCCGGTCATCCCCCGCCTGACGCTGGTATACCCTCTCGAGCTCCCGCGCGTAGTTCTCGAACAAGCCGTCGAGCTGCGCCCTCTGCCCTGAACTCGGCGCTGATCGCCTGCAGGCCGCGCGCCGCCATGCGGTTGCGCTCGCCGGTCTCGCGAGCCAGGTAGAGGATGGCGGCCGCCCAGCTCTCGAGGTCGCCCGCTTCGACCAGGACGCCGGCGTTGCCGATCACCTCGCCGCCGGCGCTGCCCGCCGCCACCACCGGCGGCGCTCCGCAGGCCATGGCCTCCAGAACGCCGATCGAGTTCCCGGCGTGGGGAGTCGGGTCGAGGGCGGCGATGGCCCCGCTCAGCAGCGCCCGCAGCTGGTCGTCCGGCAGGTATCCGACCCAGCGGGCGCCGCCGGCGAGCACCTCGGCCGTCAGCGCCGGGTCGGCCTGGTGGCCGGCCACCACCAGGTCGACGCCGGGCCCCAGCCCGCGCTGCGCCCGGTCCCAGGCAGCTAGGAGCAGCGGCAGGTTGCGGCGCCGGCTGAGTGTGCCCACGGCCGCGAACCAGCGCGGCTTCAGGCGGTGCTCCTGGCGCAGGTCCTCGACCTCCGGCCGCCGGGCGCGCTGGAAGCCGGCGGGGGGCACCGAGGGCAGCCAGGTGATCCGCTCCGCGGGTACGCGGAGATACGTGTTGAGCGCCTGGGCGACCACGCGCGAGGGCGCCAGCAGGCGCTGGGACTGGCGGGCGGTCCAGGCCGCGGTCCAGCTCCGGCGCGCCCACTCGGCGGGACCGAAACGGCGCCGTGCCAGCAGGTGCCCCAGGTCGTGGACCGCGGTCCAGGCCGGAGGCCCGTACCCGGGGCGGCCGCCGGCCAGCGCCAGGACCAGGTCCACCGCCCCGCCCCTGGAGCGTCCACCCGGCTCCCAGGTGACCCAGTCGTGCTCGGGTCCCGCCGCCGGCAGCGCGGCCGCCAGGGAGCGGGCCCAGCGGGCCGGGCCGCGGGGCCGCTCGGGATCGATGCCGCGCAGGTCGAGCGCGATCCGGAGCCCCATCAGCCCGCAACGATAATCAGCCCCCGTGACCCGGGTTCTCGGCGTGCGCGTCGACTGCCTAGACATGCCGGCCGCGCTGGAGCGGATCGCGGCCATGGTCGCGGCCGGCGGCGGCTGCCGGCTGGTGGCGACAGTCAATGCCGAGTTCGTGATGCAGGCACGGCGCGATCCCGAGTTCGCCGCCATCCTGGAATCCGCCGACCTGGCGGTGGTCGACGGCTCGGGCGTGCTCTGGGCGGCCCGCCGGCAGGGCTGCGAGCTGGCCGACAAGGTGGCCGGGATCGACCTCGTGATGGGGCTGGCAGAGCTGTGCGCGGAGCGCGGCTGGCGCCCGTTCCTGCTGGGCGCCAGGCCCGGGGTGGCCGAAGCCGCCGCGGCGCGCCTGGCGGAGCGTTTCCCAGGGTTCCGGGCCGCCGGCGCCTGGGCCGGGGAGCCGGGGCCGGCCGGCGACGCCGAGGCCCGGCGGCGGATCACGGCCGCCCAGCCCCACCTGCTGCTGGTGGCCTACGGTCACCCGCGCCAGGAGCGCTGGATCGCGCGCAACCGGGAGAGCCTGCCGGTCCCGGTGGCCATCGGCGTCGGGGGCGCATTCGATTTCGCGGCCGGCCGCGTCCGCCGGGCGCCGGCCTGGATGCGGCGGGCGCACCTGGAATGGCTCTTCCGGCTCCTGATCCAGCCCTGGCGGGCGCGCCGGATGGCGGTCTTGCCTAAATTCGCGCTGGCGGTGCTGCGAGACCGGTAGGATTCGCCGCCTTGCCTGACGCTCCCGAGCTCTCCGTCGTCGTCCCCGGCTACAACGAGGCGGAACGCCTGCCGCGCAGCCTGGAGCACGTCCTGCCGTGGCTGGAAGCCTCGGGCCGCAGCTTCGAGCTGATCCTGGTCGACGACGGGAGCCGGGACGGCACCCAGGAGGTGATGCGCGATTGGGAGAGCAAGCACCCAGGCGTCCGCGTCGCCTCCCAGAAGCCCAATCGCGGCAAGGGCCGGGCGCTGGCGGTTGGCGTCGGGATCAGCCGCGGCCGCCGCGTCCTGGTCAGCGACGCCGACTTCTCGACGCCCATTGAGGAGCTGCCCAAGCTGGAGGCCGCACTGGAGGCAGGCACGGCGGTGGCGATCGGCTCCCGGGCCCGGCCCGGGTCCCAGATCGAGGTGCCGCAGCCCTTCTACCGCGTGCTCGGGGGTCGCGCCCTCAACGTGGCCATCCAGTTGCTGGCGCTGCCCGGCCTGTGGGACACGCAGTGCGGATTCAAGCTGTTCGAGGGCGACCTGGCGCGCACCGTGTTCGCCCAGCTCAAGACCGACGGCTTCGCCTATGACGTCGAGGTGCTCTGGCGAGCGCGCAGGGCGGGCAGCCGGATCGCCGAGATACCCGTGGTCTGGCGGCACAAGGAGGACTCGCGAGTCTCCCCCTTCCGGCACTCCTTCCAGATCCTGCGCGACGTCGTGACCATGAGGTTCCGCTGAGCACGAGCGACAGCCACGTCCTGGTCGTCCTGCCCACGTATGAGGAGCGCGAGAACCTGGAGCGGGTGCTGGGCGGGGTACGGAAGCTCGGCTACGACGTCCTGGTGGTGGACGACGCCTCGCCCGACGGCACCGGCGAGCTCGCCGACGGCCTGGCAGCCGCGGACCCCGGGGTGACCGTCCTCCACCGCCCGGGCAAGCTGGGCCTGGGCAGCGCCTACATCGCCGGATTCACCCGGGGCCTGGACCGCGGCTACCAGCTGTTCGTGGAGATGGACGCCGACGGCTCGCACCTGCCGGAGCACCTGGGCCCGATCGTGGCCGCGGCTCGCGAGAGCGGAGGGCTGGCGCTCGGCTCGCGCTACGTCAGGGGTGGTGGCATCAGCGGCTGGGGGCCGGCGCGCTACCTCCTCAGCTGGGGCGCCAACCTCTACACCCGCATGATCCTCGGCCTGCCGGCCCGCGACTGCACCTCCGGGTACCGCTGCTACACTCGCCGCGCCCTGGAGGCGATCGGTCTGGACCGCATCCTTTCCCAGGGATATTCGTTTCAGATCGAGATGCTCTATCGCTGCCACCGCCTGGGCCTGCGCGTGGTCGAGGTGCCGATCCGCTTCGAGGACCGCACCGCGGGCCGCTCCAAGGTCTCCGAGGGCGAGATCCGCAAAGCCCTCTGGAACGTGGTCCGCCTCAGGGTCCGCGCATGGCCGTAGGCGACACCCCGCTCTCCCGGCCGCGCCTGCGATCGCTGACGCTGCCCCGGCCGGGGCCCTGGGCCCTCCCTCTCGCGCTGGCGGCCGCGCTGGCGGTCGTGACCATGATTCCCTACGCCTACGCCTGGACGTCGCAGCCGCCCGGCCGCCAGTTCATGGGCTTCTTCTTCCTGGCCGACGACGCCAACACCTACCTGGCCAAGATGCGGGAGGGCTGGGAGGGCAGCTGGATCTGGACCAACCGCTACTCCACCGAGCCGGGCACCGGCGCCTACTTCTTCACCTGGTGGATCGCGCTCGGCCACCTGGCGGCACTCCTCCACGTCGACCTGATGGTGATGTTCCACGCCATGCGGGTGGCGGGCGCGTTCGCGCTCCTGGCCGCGGCCTGGGCCTTCATCCGGGAGTTCGTCGACGATCCCCGGGCGCGCCGCTTCGCGATCTGGTTCCTGGCCGTGGGCCTGGGCATGGGCTACGTGATCCAGGCCATCGGCAAGCCCTACCTCTTCGGCCAGCAGACCGACACCCTGGACTGGCGGATGCCGGAGCTGAGCGCCTTCTACTCGGTGCTCGCCCTGCCGCACTTCGCCTGGGCGGCGGCGTTCCTGGCCGCCGCCTGCGTGCTCACGCTGCGGGCGGCCGAGCGCGGCAGCCTGCTCTACGGCCTGGCCGGGGGGCTGGCCTGGCTCGGCCTGGCCTCGATCCACGCCCAGATGCCGCTCCTGCTCGGCGGCGCCTTCGCGGTGGCGCTCCTCTACCGGCGGGTCTCGCTCCGTGGCTATGCGGCGTTCGGGCTCGCCTTCGGGATCGCGCTGCCCTACGTCGCCTACTCCTGGTGGGGCTCGTCGCACGTGCCCGAGGTCGTGCGCTGGAGCCTGCAGTGGCGCAACAACCTGCCTCCCGACGGCCTCAGCCTCCTCCTGGCCCTGGCTCCGCAGGTGCTGCTGGCCGCGCTGGGTGTGCCGGGAGCGCTGCACCGCCGCAGCCGGGCGGACGTCTTCCTGCTGGCCTGGATCGTGCTGCTGGCGCTGATCCTCTGGACTCCCAACCCGGCCGGCAACCTGCGCCGCCGCTTCTTCGACGGCATCTACCTGCCCCTGGTCGTGCTGGCGGCGCGCGGCCTCTACGAGCAGGTCGTGCCCCGGCTGCGGGGCCGGGCCATCGGCCTGGTGCCCTTCGCCTACGTGTCCTTCGCCGCGGTGGGGGCTTTTTACCTGGTGGCGGCGCCCATCCTGTTCGCGACCGCGCCCCAGTACTCGCTCACCACCGACGAGGTCGGCGCCCTGACCTGGCTCGACACCCACCCGCGCGGCACAGTCCTCTCCACCGGCCACTTCGGCCTCTACGTCCCGGCCTACAGCTCCGACTCGGCCTACGTGGGTCAGTACAGCGAGACCTACAACTACTTCGCCAAGCAGAAGGAGGCCTTCGCGATCCTCAGCGGCGCGGCGTCCAGCGTTCAGTTGAAGGACGGGGCGCACATCGACTACCTGGTCTGGACGGCTGACGTGGGGTCCGGAAAGCCGGCGCTGGGCGAGCTCGTGTACGACACGCCCAACGCCAAGATCTACCGCCTGACGTAGATCTCCGTATAGGGGTCCTGGTAGACGCGCTGCCAGCCCGGCTCGGTGGCCAGCACGTCGGTCAGCGCCTGGCCGCGGTTGAAGACCACGTAGTCGACCCGGTCCTCGTCGAGCACCGCGTTCCAGTTGGCCCGCAGCGAGGCGACGTCCTGGTAGCGATGGAGCAGGTCGTCGCCCATCAGCTCGGCCTCGCCGAAGATGTAGACGCGCCGGTTCGGGTCGGGATAGAAGCGATAGGCGAGATAGCCCCCGTAGCCGTACTGGTTGAACATCCGGGTGCCCAGGTCGGGGTTCGCCGCCAGCCAGTCGGCGGCGCCCACCGGGAACTCGGAGCGGATGACCTGGTCCTGCTCGTGGAGATGGGACGCGATCACGCCCACGGTGGCCCCGCTGATCAGGAGCAGCGCCAGGGCGGTGGTGGCGGCGAAGAGAGGACGCGGAGGCGCCACCACCGGCTTCCAGCCGCGGGCCGCGCTGAAGCTCTGCCAGATCGCAGACCAGGTGCTGATCAGGATCGGGGTGGCCGCCGCCACGAAGAGCGCGATGTGGCGCACCGACTGCAGGGCCAGGGCCAGCACCGTGATCGAGAGCAGGAGCTCGTAGAGAGACGGCCGCCTGAGCACGAAGCCCGTGAAGAGCAGGATCAACATCGCCTCGAAGGGCTTGAGGTCCGTGCGGTGGAAGTCGGGCGAGAACCACTCCACGATCAGGCTCTGCTGGGCGACGCTGCCCTGGGTCGCGAAGGGGTACAGGAGCAAGCCGGGCCCATGGGGCGTGGCCAGGACCGCCAGGCCGCTGGCGGCGCCGATGATGGCCAGCCGGCGCAGGTGGGCCAGGGCCGCGGGATCGTGACGATCGACCACCAGCTTGAGCGCCTCGGCCGCGAAGGCGAGGCCCAGGAAGACGAAGCCGATCACCCAGCCCCCGTGGAGGTTGGCCCAGAGGACCATCACGAGCGGGAACCAGTAGAGCGCCCGGCTGCGACCGGTCAGGTACCCGCGGATCCAGTACAGCTCGAGGCAGACCAGGAAGAACGTGATCATCTGCGCCCGCGGCCCCCAGATGGGAGCGCCGGCGAGGGCGCCCAGGACCAGGCCCAGGGCGGCGATCACGTAGGGCGCGCGGCGGGCGCGCGCGGCCGCGAACAGCAGCCAGAAGCCGGCCCAGGTCAGGAGGCCGAACACCACCGAGATCGCGAGCAGGCCGCCCCAGCCGTGGATCCAGGCCATCGCGATCTCGGTCAGGTACTCGTGGTCGGTCCAGCGGTGGCCGGGGACCGTGTACGTGAAGATGTCGGTCTGGGGCAGGCCGTGGCTCAGCATCCACTGGCCGATGCGCAGGTGCCACCAGAAGTCGGGGTCGGCCTCGGTCGAGGTGAACGCCGCCAGCAGCGAGACCATCACCCCGCCCAGCAGCAGCGTGCGGGGCGTCAGCCACCGCGCGGCGGTGGTCAGGGGCGCCGGAGGTTGCGAAGCAGGCGGACGGGGTCGGGGAGGTAGCGCGGCACCCGCCGCCGGTACTCTGCGTACTCGGGGAACACGCGCTCGAGCACCCGCTCCTCGGCTCGGATGCGCACGTACTGGGCGGTCAGGAAGACGGCCAGGCCGAGCAGGCCGATCGGGCCGATGGTGGGCAGGTAGAGCCCGACCGCGGCGGTGCCCTCCCCCAGGTAGAGCGGGTGCCGGCTGAGGGCGTAGGGGCCGCCGGTCACCAGTCGCCGCGCCTCGGGCATGATCGAGAAGGAGCGGCGCAGGTAGGAAAGCGCCCAGATCGTGTAGCAAAGGCCGAGGACGATCAGGATGGCCGACGGCAGCAGCAGGGCAGAGCGCGCCTCGACGCCGGGCAGGAACGAGACCGCGATCACCGAGAAGGAGCCGATGAAGCTGGCCGCGATGATCGGCGGCCGCGCGTCGCCGGCGCGCTTGGGCAGGCGCACCACATAGAGCGTGACGAGCATCGTGAAGTACGCCAAGCCGAGTAGCTGGTCGGCGGTGTCGAGGTAATCTGACCCCTGCGCGCTGGGCTTGGTGGCCCGGGACCAGCTCGCGACCACCAGCAGAAGCTTGTCGACTATGAAGACGCTGAAAAAGAGCGCCGGAATCAACCGCCCGAAGACGATGTCGAACCAGTACGAGCTTCCCCGACGCCGGTCGCGCGTGCTGACGGGGACGCTCTCGGCCGCCATGTGTCCCGGCATCCTAGCTTGACCGCCGTGCACGAGGACCTGGATAACCTGGCCTCCGAGCTGGCGAAAGTCGAGTCGGAGCTCGGCGAGGCGCGCGTGATCCGGCGGCACCTGGCGCGCAGCCCGGAGCGTTTCTCGGCCGAGGAGCGAGAAGCCATCTTCGACCGCGCCGACCAGCTGGCCGTCCGCTGCGGCGAGCTCACCGCGCGCCTCGCGCGGGGCCGGCAGCCTGGCGCCGACGTCATCGAGGAGGCGCTGCAGGCCGAGCGCCGGCGCCTGGCGCGCGACATTCATGACGGTCCCGCGCAGACGCTGTCCAACCTGGTCCTGGAGGTCGAGATCCTGGAACGGCTGCTGGAACGCGACCCCCAACGCCTGGCCGCCGAGCTGGGCGAGTTCAAGGCCACGGTCAGGAACGCGGTCGAGGACATGCGCCGCTACCTGGCCGACCTGGGCCCGGCCGCGCTCGAGAAGCAGGGGCTGGTGCCCGCCCTCAGACGGCTCGCGGCGGAGTGGGAGGAGGAGGCGGGCACGACCTGCCAGCTGAAGGTCGCCGGCGAGGACAGGGAGCTGCCGGTGGCGGTCGAGCAGGCGCTCTACTGGATCGTGACCGAGGCCCTGAACAACATCCGCCGGCACGCCCGCGCGGGGCGCGTAGCCATCGAGGTCGACATCCGCGGAGACAGCGCCGGCATCCGGATCCGGGACGACGGCCAGGGCTTCGACGTCTCCACCGCCGTGGCCGGCGAGGACCCTCCGCGACTGGGCCTGCTCGGCATGCGAGAACGGGCGGTGGCGGTCGGCGGAACCCTGGAGGTGCGCAGCCGGCCGGGCTTTGGAACCTTCGTGGAAGCCGAGCTGCCGGTCACCGTCTGAGCGCCGATCAAGTTCATTTAAGGCGTCGCGAAGCCGCTCCGCTGCCGCTCCGCTGCGTGGGAAGAACCTGCGGTTCCGCCCACTGACCCTTTTGGCCTCCTCGCGGTGTCCCCAACGTTTGGAGGCCGGACTCAAACGGCCCGGCGGAGCCGGGCCTTACCTGCCACGTCCAAGTTCATTTAAGGCGTTGCGCCGATCCCCGGTAGCTCGTATGATCCCGCCCGACCCGAAAGGCGCAGGAAACCGCCGAGAGGCGCGTTGTAAGCCCCGACTCCGAAACGGGTCTATTCATAAACGAAGGAGGTGAAAAGCAATATGTTGAGCCTGTACTTCAAGCTTCGCGGCCTTACCAGCCGCCAGGAAGGTCAGGGTATGGTCGAGTACGCTCTGATCCTGGTGCTGGTTTCGATCGTGGTTATCGTCATCCTTCTTACGATGGGCAACCAGATCAAGAACGTCTTCTCCAACGTCGTCTCCGCTCTGGGCACCTAGTCGTAGGTCGTCAGCGAAGAACCTTCAAAGAGGGCTCCCTTCGGGGGGCCCTCTCCTTCGTTTGGGTCACCCGCCGCGGCAATAGAGGCGTCATAGTCGCGTTGCCCGACTCATGCCGCAGGCAGCAACAGCCAAGGGAGGTGATGCACACAGTGGTTTCTCGGGGCCCCGTGCCTCGGGTGCTCGAGCGACACCGTCGCCGGGAGTCTGGTCAGGGCCTGGTGGAGTACGCCCTCATCCTGATCATGGTCTCGATCGTCGCCATCTTCATCCTTATTTCGATGGGAGGCCAGCTGAACAACATGTTCTCGGACGTGGTGGCAGTCCTGCACCCCTAGGAGCACTCACAGGCGTTTGAGGAGTGGGGGAGGTCCCGCGCCTCCTCCACGTCCCCCGATCTCAAAAGCACTTGTTTCGCATGGCGGGGTCCACCGGACAGGGCCGTCCATATAATGGCGGCACTTTTCAGGAACCTCGAAGCGGGAGGAATAATCAGCTTGGCAGTCGCCCAACCAGCACGACCGCGTGCCAACACCAGTCGCATCTTCATCATCGCAGGCGTCGCACTTGCCGCTCTGGCCTTCGTGCTCATATTCGCCTTCGGCGGAGGCAGGGGAGGGCCCACCGGCTCGGGAGGCACCTCCAACATCGTGGTCGCCGCCCGCGACATCCCCTTCCGCGCCGCCCTCTCGAGGGACGACCTCAAGCTGCAGGCGTGGAACGGCGACGTGCCGCCCGGCACCTACAAGTCCATCGATGACGTGATCGGCAAGGGCTCCGCCCAGGCCAGCCCGGGCGCCGGCACGGGCACCAACTCGACCGGGGCCGTGGCCGAGATCAAGATCTCGCAGGGCCAGCCGATCACCCAGAACATGCTCGCCAACAGCATCGACGCGGTCCAGGTGCAGCCCGCCTACCTGCCGATTCCCAAGGGCTTCGAGGCGGCCACCATCCCGACCAGCGAGCAGACCGGCGTGGCCGGCTTCATCCAGGCCGGCGACTACATCAACATCATCGCCACCGCGAAGGTCGAGACCTTCCAGCAGACCACCGGCGCGTCGACGGGGCCGCCCCGGTCGGTGACCAAGACCGTGTTCACCAACGTCCACGTGCTCAAGGTGGGCGCGGCCACGGGCCAGGTCTCCACCGGCGGCCAGCCGGCCTCCACCCAGACCGGGGGGGTGGCCAGCAGCCTCACGCTCGTCATGACCCAGTGCGACTGGGAGTTCCTGCGCTGGTTGCAGCCCAACACCACGCTCAGCTACACCCTCGGCTCCTACCAGGACTACAAGCCCCAGGACACCAAGCCCGACCCGACCTGCGCTGACGCCACCGCCGCTCACGGCGTGGGCCCGGCGTCGGCCGACAAGCGCTGGAACTTCTCCGGGACTCAGTAGCCACCGACCTGACCGGACACCAAGGTGACGACCCGGAGGGGATCCGGGTCGTCGTCGTCGACGACAGCCATCGCACCGCCGCCAACCTGAGCCGGCTGCTCGCGTTCGAGACCGGCATCACCGTCCTCGGCTCGGCGCATACGGCCGAGCTGGCCAGGGTCGAAGCCCGCCGCCTGCGGCCGGACGTGATGGTGGTGGACGTCAACCTGCCCGACCGGGACGGGATCCGGCTGGCGCACGACCTCAAGGCCGAGCTGCCCGCGATCGCCATCGTCCTGATCTCCGTCCAGGACACCCAGGACCTCCGCCGCCGCGGCCAGCACGCGGGGGCCCGCGCCTACCTCGCCAAGCCGTTCGGCGGCGACGAGCTGGCGGCGGCGGTGCGGGCCGCCGCCGGGCCCCGCCAGCGCAGCGCCCGGCCGCCCGTCCCGCGCCGCCGCGGCCCCACGGCCGACTCGACCCAGGAGCTGCCGCTGGCGCGCCTGCGGCGGGGCCGGGCCGAGGTCGAGACCCCGGCTCCGGCGCCGGCGGAGACCGAGAGCCCGGGTCCGCCTGCGGCCGAGCCCCAGCCCGAGCCGCAGCCGGAGCCGCAGCCGGAGCCGGAGCCGGAGCCGGAGCCGGAGGCGCCGCGGCCACCACCACCGCCGCCGCTGGTGCGCCACCGCGGCCGCCACGAGCCCGGCCAGGTGGTGGCCGTGTTCAGCGGCAAGGGGGGAGTGGGGAAGTCGGTGCTGGCCATCAACCTCGCCGCCATGCTCGGCACCGAGACCGGCCAGGACGTGGCCCTGGTCGACCTCGATCTCCAGTTCGGCGATCTCGCGGTGCTCCTGGGCCTGCAGCCGGTGGACACGATCGCCGACGTACCAGCGGCGGGGCAGGTCGACGCCGCCTTCCTGGGCAGCGTGATGCCGGAGGCTCCCGGCCACCTGCGGGTGCTGTGCTCCCCGCTCAGCCCGGAGCTGGCCGACCTGGTGCGCGCCGAACACGTCGGGCAGGTGATCGAAAGCCTGAAGGCGACCTTCGACCACATCGTGATCGATCTCAGCCAGCACCTGGACGACGTCGCGCTGAGCGCGCTCGAGCTCGCGGACCGGATCATCCTGGTCATCGACACCAACCTGCCCGCCATCAAGGACGCCAGGCTGGCGTTCCGGATCTTCACGACCCTGGGCATCCCTCGCGAACGCGTGACCCTGGTCCTGAACCGGGCCGACGCGCCTTCCGACGTCACCGTGGCCCAGATCGAGACCAACCTCGAATGGCAGGTCGCCGTCAAGATCCCGAGCGAGGGCAATCTGGTGCTCAGGTCCATCCAGAGAGCGGTCCCCGCCGTGCTCATGGAACCGGAGTCCGGATTCGCGCTAAGTGTGAGGGAACTCGCCGGTACTCTGATACCCTTGCCCGACGCCGGAAGGGAGGCGGGTCGCCGCGCGCGTCGCGGGCTGTTCTCCCGACGTGGCGGAAGCTGAGCATGGGTCTACTCGATCGGGTTAAAGCAAGCCAGGCACCGGGCACGCCGGGAGCCCCGGCCGCATCCAACGGCCCCGCTCCGGCCAACGTCGGGGACACCGCCCAGGTGATGCGCGCCGCCCCGGCTGCCACCGCCGTAGCGCCCCCGCCGCGCCCCGAGCCGGCGAGCCCCACCCGGATTCAGGCGCCGGTGGGCTCAGATCCCATGAGCCCGGCCTTCACCGCGGCCAAGGTCCACGTCCACGCCAAGCTGCTCGAGAAGTACGCCGACAAGCTGGTGGTCACCGACCGGGTCGGCGTGCGCGAGAAGATCCAGGAGCTGGCGGACGAGTACTTCCGCCTCAACCAGGTCACCATGACCAAGTCCGAGCGCGACCGACTGGTCGAGTCGCTGCTGGACGACGTCCTGGGCCTGGGACCGCTGCAGCAGCTGGTCGACGACCCGGATATCTCCGAAATCATGATCAACCACCCCAAGCAGATCTACGTCGAGAAGAAGGGCACCCCGATTCTCTCCAGCGTGACCTTCGAGAGCCCCAAGCAGCTGATGCTGGTGATCGACCGCATCGTGTCCACGGTCGGCCGCCGCGTTGACGAGTCGAGCCCGATGGCCGACGCCCGACTCGTTGATGGCTCCCGCGTCAACGTGATCATCCCGCCGCTGGCCTTGAAGGGCCCCTGCATGACGATCCGAAAGTTCTCCCGGGAGAAGCTGCGGCCGCCCGACCTCCTCAAGTTCGGCAGCGCGACCGAGAACATGATCACCTTCATGGAATCGTGCGTGCGCGGCCGCCTCAACGTGCTGGTCTCCGGTGGCACCGGCTCCGGCAAGACGACGCTGCTCAACATCCTTTCCAGCTTCATCCCCCCCGACGAGCGGATCATCACCTGCGAGGACGCCGCCGAGCTGCAGCTGCAGCAGGACCACGTGATCACGCTGGAATCGCGGCCGCCCAACGTCGAGGGCAAGGGCGCGGTTCCGATTCGCGACCTGGTCAAGAACTGCCTGCGCATGCGGCCCGACCGCATCATCGTCGGTGAGTGCCGCGGTGGTGAGGCGCTGGACATGCTCCAGGCCATGAACACCGGCCACGACGGCTCGATGTCGACGCTGCATGCCAACAACCCGCACGAATGCCTGGGCCGCCTGGAGACGCTGGTGCTGATGGCCGGCGCCGATCTCCCCTCCCGCGCGATCCGCGAGCAGATGGCGTCCGCGGTGCACATCATCGTGCAGCAGCAGCGCCTCCGCGGGGGCCCACGCAAGGTCGTCTCGATCGCCGAGATCACCGGCATCGAGGGCGGCGAGATCCAGTACCAGGAGATCTTCGTTTTCAAGCAGGTGGGCGTCAGCGAGGAGGGCAAGGCCATCGGCTACCACACCGCCACCGGCGTCCGCCCGATGCGGCTCGACCACCTCAAGGCGAGCGGCGAGGAAGTCGCGGACGAGATCTTCAACCCCAGCCAGCCGCCTGCACTCGACAAGATGTACTAGGAGTACGAGCAAGTGAATCCGATCATGCTCATCGCCGCTCTGTTCGGCGCCGCCGGGATCATGGTGATCTTCATCGGCATCGCCTCCGCGCGCCGCACCAGCGAGGGCGCCGAGGAGGTGCAGAACCGGCTCTTCCAGTACGGCGTCGGCTCGGGGCCGGCGGCGTCGGCGGCGATGCCGAGGCAGCCGCGAAACCTGCGGGAGACGATCGCCGGGCTCTTCGAGCCGGCCGCCAAGCGCCTCGGCCAGGGCAACGTCAAGAAGGGCAAGAAGCCGCTGGCGGAGCAGCTGCAAAAGGCCGATCTCAAGCTCCGGACATCGGAGTTCATCGCGATCCAGTTCGGCACCGTGGCGGCCTTCGCGATCATCGCCTTCCTGCGCTGGGGGCTGATCCAGGCGGTCCTCTTCGGCGCTCTCGGGTACTTCATCCCCGGCTTCTACGTCCGCTATCGGATGGGCAAGCGCCTCAAGGCTTTCAACAACCAGCTGGGTGACACGCTGGTGCTGCTCTCCAACGCGCTCAAGGCCGGCTATTCGTTCGCCCAGGCGGTCGACACGGTGGCCAAGAACGCGGTACCGCCGATGTCCGACGAGTTCTCGCGCGCGGTCCGCGAGATGAACCTCGGCGGCTCGGTCGAGGAGGCGCTCAACAACATGCTGCGCCGCATCGAGAGCCCCGACTTCGACCTGGTGGTGACGGCGGTCGCCATCCACCGCACGGTCGGCGGCAACCTGGCCGAGATCCTCGACAACATCGCGCACACGATCCGCGAGCGCATCCGCATCAAGGGCGAGATCAAGACGCTCACCGCGCAGGCCTCGGCCTCGGGGACGCTGATCACGATCCTGCCGATCGGGCTCGCGGTCTTCCTGTACTTCGTGACGCCGACCTACTTCAAGCCCATGACCGAGAACTTCATCGGCTGGGCGATGATCGGATTCGCGATCTTCCTGATCTTCATCGGGAACCTGATCATCCGCAAGATCACCGCTATCGAGGTCTAACTGATGTCCACAACCATCCTCCTCGGCCTGCTGGCCGCCGGCGGCATCCTGATGATCGCGGTGGGCCTGGCGCGCACCCCCAGCTCGAGCGCGGCGGACATGGTGCAGGAACGCCTGCAGGCCTATGGCGGCGGCACCGGCGGCAAGGCGCTGACCGAAGACGAGATCGTCCTCCAGAAACCGTTCAGCGAGCGGGTGCTGCGGCCCTTCATCCTCAGCCTCGGCAACCGGTTCAGCCGGTCGACGCCCGAGAAGGCGCGCAACGACCTCCAGAACCGGCTCAACCTGGCCGGGCGTCCGGGCAACCTCGGTCCCGCCGAGTTCATCGCCGTGCGCTACGTGGCGGCGGTCGTGCTGTTCGCCATCGGCCTGCTCCTGGGCCTGCTGTTGGGCAGCCCCACCTTCATCGCCATCGGCGCCGCGGTCGGCGGCATCCTAGGCTTTTTCGGCCCCCTCTACTGGCTGCGGACCAAGGTCGAGCAGCGGCGCAGCGAGATCCAGAAGTCGCTGCCCGACGCCATGGACCTGCTGACCATCGCGGTGGAGGCCGGCCTCGGCTTCGACGCCGCCATGCAGCGGGTCACCGACAAGTTCAGGAACGCGCTCTCCGAAGAGTTCGCCACCGTCCTCCAGGAAACCCGGCTCGGCCGGCCCCGCCTGGAGGCGCTGGACGACATGGGCCGCCGCACCGGGGTCGAGGACCTGCACAACTTCGTGCAGGCCGTGATCCAGTCCGAGCAGATGGGCGTCGGGGTGGCCCGCATCCTGCGGCTGCAGTCCGACGAGATGCGGCGCAAGCGCCGGCAGCGGGCGCAGGAGAAGGCCGCGCAGGCCTCGCTCAAGATGATGCTGCCGATGGTCGGCTGCATCTTCCCGACGTTGTGGATCATCCTCCTCGGCCCGGCCATCCTGATCATCCTCAAGGCCAAGGGCTCCTAACCCACGTTCCACCTCAGCGTCCCCTGGTGGGAGCTGATCGTGCGGTCGGTCGGGATCTATGCCGCGCTGCTGCTGGCCTTCCGGGTCTTCGGCAAGCGCGAGATCGGCCAGTTCACGATCTACGACCTGGTGCTGGTGCTGCTGGTGGCCAACGCCGTGCAGCCGGCGATGACCGGGGTCGACAACTCGCTCCTAGGCGGTTTGATCATCATCGTCACGCTGATCGCGCTCAACTTCCTGGTGGGCAGGCTGGACGCGATCCCTCTCTTCCACCGTTTCTTCGCGGCGCAGCCCACGGTGATCATCAGGAGCGGCCGCTTCCTGGACAACGTCATGGGGCAGCAGGGCGTGGACCGCGAGGAGGCCGAGACGGCGATCCGGGAGCACGGGCTGAAAGGGGTGTCCGAGGTCGGCTTGGGCGTGCTGGAGCCGGACGGCTCGATCAGCATCGTGCCCAAGGACGCGGCCGTCACGCGCACCAAGCACCTGGTGCGGCGCCGGTACCGCTCCCGGGACTAGTGGCCCCCGACGTGAGCCACTGAGGCCTACCCGCCCGCCAGGAACTCCAGCGCCGCTTCCTTGAAGGTCCGGGCAGGCACCGCGTTCATGTGGTTGCGGCCCTCGATCGCGAAGAACTTTCCGTGCCCCAGCGCCGCCGCCAGCTGGTCGGCGCCCCGCGCGAGCGGGTCCTGGTCGCCGGCGCAGACCAGCACCGGCGTGGCACTGCCTTTGAGCTCGGCCTCGGTGATGGTGCGCTGCGGGCCCAGGATGCAGCAGGCCAGCGCCTCCAGGTCGTTGATCGGCCGGGCAGCCGCGAAGTCGTAGAACAAATTGGCCATGGGGTCCGTGACCGAGGTGTCGCCGCGCATCCGGCGCGCGGTGAGCTCGGAGTGGCGGGGGCCCCCTTCGGTGACCCAGCGGCCCACCCCGCCCAGCACCGCGCGGCGGACGCGGTCGCCGTGGTCGACCACCACCTGCAAGCAGATCCGCCCGCCCATGGAGTAGCCGAGCAGGTCGGCCCGCTCGACCTGGAGGTGGTCGAGCAGCCGGATCAGGTCGGCAGCCATCTCGCCGCGGTCGTAGGCCTCCGGGCGGTGCGGCTTGTCGCTGTGGCCGTGGCCGCGGCAGTCGAGGCCGATCACCCGCTGCCCGGCGCCGGTGAGCGTCTCCTGCCAGCGCGTGCCCACCCAGTTGAGCCGGAAGTCGCTGCAGTAGCCGTGCACGAGCGCGATCGGATGCCCGTCCTCCGGACCGTGCTGCTCGTAGTGCAGGCGCACTCCGGCGGACTCAAATTCGGGCACCGCTGAGTAACCTAGTCGATCTCATGGGCAAGCCGCGTCCCGGGCTGAAGCTGGTCGACCCGGCCTCGGGCCGCGAGCTGGCCACCGCGGTCGAGGTGCCGCGCACCTCCTTCGGGCGCGGCCTGGGCCTGATGTTCCGGCGCCAGCTGCCGAGCGGCCACGCGATGTGGATCAAGCCCTGCAACGGCATCCACATGTTCTGGATGAACTTCGCCATCGACGCGCTCTTCCTGGACCGGGCGGAGCGGGTGGTCAAGGTCTACCGGCGGCTGGGCGTCTGGCGGGTGGTGCCGCTGGTCTGGCGGGCCCACAGCGTGGTCGAGCTGCCGGCCGGAACCCTGGACGGCGTCGACCTGCCGCGCGGCCACCAGCTGGAGTTCGTCACCTCTTAAGAGGCACGCTTAACAGGCACGGTTGACCGCCTGCGGATGATCATCCCGTGGATTGGTCGCGCGTCGTCGACTGGCTCTTGCCACCGCGCTGCGGCGGCTGCCGGCGCCTCGGCGGCTGGCTGTGCTCCCGCTGCTTCCGAGCCATCCGGCGCCTGGAGGAGCCGCTCTGTGCGCGCTGCGGGCGCCAGCTCGCCTTCCGCCACGACCGCTGCACCTGCCGGCGCCGGCTCCCGCACCTGGCGCGGCTGCGCTCGGCCGCGGCCTACGAGCCGCCCCTCTCGGCGGCCGTCCACCGCTTCAAGTACGGCGGCTGGCGCGCCCTGGGCCCGCCCCTGGCCGCGCTCCTGGCGGCCCGGCTGGCGGTCGACGGCCTGCCCGCCGCCGCCGTGCTGGCGGTCCCCCTGCACCAGGGCCGGCTGCGCCAGCGCGGCTACAACCAATCCGAGGAGCTGGCCCGCGGGCTGCGCCGGCGCCTGGGCCTGACAGCCCCGCCCGGCCGGCTGGTCCGGGTGCGCGACACGCCTCCCCAGGTCGGCCTCGATCGCCTGCGTCGCCTGCGCAACGTGGAAGGCGCGTTTGCGTGGTCGGGCCCCCCCGGTGAGGGCGAGCCGGTGCTGCTGGTCGACGACGTGGTCACCACCGGCGCCACCCTCGAGGCCTGCGCCGCGGCGCTGGCCGCGGCCGGATTTGGTCGCATATCGGGGATCACTCTGGCCCGCGTTTCGTTATAGTGGCGCCCGCACATCCGGGCCCGAGGGCCCAATCGGCACGCGGGAGGATCAAATGGCCGTCCGTATCCCCGGAATCAACCTGGACGAGTACTATGCCCAGCTCGGTCCCATCGAACCCCTGGTCCGCGACGAGCGCGTGACCGAGGTCATGGTCAACGGCGTCGACCACGTTTACGTGGAAATGAGCGGCAAAGTGGTGCTCACCAACATCAAGTTCACGGACGAGGACCAGCTGCTCAACGTGATCCAGTTCATCGTGCGCTCGGTCGGCCGCCGGATCGACGAGCGCGTGCCCCTGGCCGACGCCCGCCTGGCCGACGGCTCCCGCGTCAACGCCGTGATCCGGCCGCTGGCCATCGACGGCCCCCTGCTGACGATCCGCAAGTTCGCCAAGGACCCCTTCCAGGTCGAGGACCTGATCCGCTTCGGCACCTGCAACGAAGCCGGGTTCGGCTTCCTCAAAGCCTGCGTGCTGGCCAAGGCCAACGTCGTGATCTCGGGCGGTACCGGCACCGGCAAGACCACCTTCTTGAACGTGCTCTCGGGGTTCATCCCGGCCGAGGACCGGATCGTGACCATCGAGGACGCGGCCGAGCTCCAGCTCCACCAGGAGCACGTCTGCC
>Ga0207684_10000106_pt1 | contig 158041 bp, 152 predicted proteins | sample KBSK5501metaG_FD_184342 | JGI IMG/M metagenome (GOLD analysis project Ga0207684, IMG submission 184342) | Corn, switchgrass and miscanthus rhizosphere microbial communities from Kellogg Biological Station, Michigan, USA - KBS K5-50-1 metaG... | ecosystem: Host-associated > Plants > Roots >... | reverse complement strand
GAGCGTCAGTCCGGTCTGCTCGATCGTCTGCGGCTCAGGCGGCAGCGGGATCGCCGGCATCTCCGGATGCATCGCGGATGTGGAAGCGGCGGGCGCCAACGGTCGTGTCTGCGTTTGCGGTTGGTACAAGTGGCTCTGAACCCCTTCCTGAATGCCTAACGGAGCATAGCGTCGAAGGTCGCCTCGTCTACCACTTTGACACCCAGCTGATGTGCTTTAGCGAGCTTGCTGCCCGCGTTCGGTCCGGCGACGAGCAGATCCGTTTTCGCGCTGACGGAACTGGTCGTCTTCCCTCCCAGCGAGCGCACGAGAGCCTCGGCTTCTTCGCGCGAGCGCCGCTCGAGCGTCCCGGTGAACACCACGGTCTTGCCCGCGAACGTACCGCTCGCAGTGGCTGCGCGCGCTGCCGGCAGGATCGGCCGCAGCTCGGCTTCAGCGAGCCGTTCGAGGAAACGCTGCTCCTCCGGCCGACCGAAATGCTCGCTGATGCTACGAGCGACGACCTCGCCCACACCATCGACCGCCTGCAGCTCTTCGGCGGTCGTCGATCGGAGGATGCGCAGCACATCCGCGAACGTCGCATCCTTCGGCACGCGCTCCGCCAGCCAGCGCGCGAGATCGTCGGCGGTGGTCTCACCGACATGCGGGATGCCGAGCGCGTTCAGCATCCGGCTCAGCGGCCGCTGGCGCGCGTTCTGGATACGGTCGTAGATGTTCGTCGCGCTCTTCTCCGCGAAGCGATCAAGTTCCAGCAGCTGCTCCTTCGTGACGAAGAACACGTCCGCGGGATTCGTGACGATGCCGCGTTTCTGGAGCTGCGTGATGAGCGACCATCCCATGCCCTCGATGTCGAAGCCGCCGCGCCCGACGAAATGACCGATCCGCTGACCAGTCTTGGCCGGGCAATCCGGGTTCGCGCAGCGGTACGCGACCTCGCCCTCGGCGTGCTCGACGGCGCCGCCGCATTCTGGGCAGCGCTCGGGCATCGCGAACTCGGGATACGTCTTGCGCTTGGCGCGCGCTTCGGCCTCCACCCGGACGACCTCGGGTATGACGTCGCCGGCGCGCTGGATGACGACGCGGTCTCCCACACGGACATCGAGACGGCGCACCTCGTCGAGGTTGTGCAGCGTGGCGCGGCGAACGGTCGTGCCGCCGACGATGACCGGCGCGAGCCACGCGACGGGCGTGAACACGCCGGTCCGTCCTACGTAGACCTTGATGTCCTCGACCGTGGTCGTCGCCTGCTCGGCCGGGAACTTGAACGCGATCGCCCACTTTGGGCTGCGCGAGACGAAGCCGAGGCGTTGCTGGTCGTCCATGCGATCGACCTTCACGACCACGCCGTCCGTCCCGTAGTCGAGGTCGTGCCGCTTCTCACGCCAGCGCGCGATAAAGGCGAGCACCTCGTCGACGTCCTTCGCCGTGTGCCAGTGGGGATTCGTCCGCACCCCGAGCTCGCGGAGCCGCTCGAGGAGCTCACGCTGCGACTTCACGTCGAGCCCCGCGGCGGAGTATGACCACATCGCGAGGTTGCGCTTCGAGGTCGCGCTCGGATCCAGCTGCCGGACGGCCCCCGCGGCGGCGTTGCGCGGATTCGCGAAGACCGGCTCGCCGCGCTCGGCGCGCTCTTTATTCGTCGCCTCGAACGAGGCGGTCGGGAGATAGACCTCGCCGCGCACGTCGACACGGCCAGGGACCTTTTCGCGGAACGTGTGCGGGATCGACTTGATCGTCCGCAGATTCGCGGTGACGTCCTCGCCGACGAACCCGTCGCCGCGCGTCGCGCCCTGCACGAACTTGCCGTCCTCGTACGTCAGGTTGATCGCGAGCCCGTCGATCTTGAGCTCGCAAACGTAGCCGACGTCCTCGCGGCCGAGGCCCTTCCGAACGCGCTGATCGAACGCGCGGAGCTCGGTCTCGTCGAATGCGTTCGCTAGCGAGAGCATCGGGCGGGCGTGCTCCACCGGCGCGAAGCGATTTGACGCCGGCGCGCCGACCCGCTGTGTCGGCGAGTCCGACGTGACCAGCTCCGGGTGCTTCGCCTCGAGCTCCTGGAGCTCGCGCATGAGTGCGTCATACGCCTCGTCCGCGATCGTCGGCGCGTCGAGGACGTGGTATTCGTAGTTCGCCTTCTCGATCCGCTCGCGCAGGTCGGCGGCGCGTTTCTGGGCGGCGGGCGTGGCCATGCCTTCATTGTTCACCGCGGAAGTCCTACGCGCAGCGTGCGAGTTGATCCGCGCGCCTCGGACGCGTGACGCGTGAGCGTCGCGGTAGGGTGACCGAATGCGCTACCGGGCCGCCTCACTCGCCACGCTCGCGTCGCTGCTGATCGTGACGTGCGGCCCCGCGATTTCGGTGCCCACGTCGTCACCGTCCGTGTCGGCCAGCGCGACGCCCGTACCGGTGCCGAGCACGTCGGCCGCCGCGAGCGCATCGACGACGCCCGCGCCAGGGTCGGTCGAGCCATACCCTCCGATCCAATACCTCGATCCGAGAACGATCTTCGCCGGGGCGTACCCACGTGTCGTCCGCAGCGATGACGCCGGAGCGACCTGGACGCCACTCGGCGCTCCGCCATTCGCACGATTCGATGAGCTCCGCATGATCGATCGCGACCGAGGCTGGAGTGTCCTCTTCTTCATCCGCGACCAGCCACAGATCGGCTGCCAGCAGGCGGGCACCGCGCCGCCCTGTCACAGCGCCGTCGCGGTCACGAGCGACGGCGGTCGCACCTGGACCGTTCGACTCACGAGCCAGCTGAACCCGGGCGGCGGCGCCTCGATCGATCACCTGCAGGCCGTCGACGCGATGCATGCCTGGATCCTCGTGACCACGACATGCGACGGGACCGGCTGCGAGAAGGAGTTGCGCGCGACCGCGGACGCAGGCGTCACATGGAAGGCGCTGCGCTCCGGCCGTCTCGCACAGTTGCGCGTGGCGAGCCTCACCCGGGCGTGGCTCGGCGCTGATGCTGCTCACGGCTCGATCGTGTATGCGACCGCGGACGGTGGTGGCACCTGGAGGCAGCAGCTCGCCACCGAGCAGCCGCTGATCGCTCTCGACGCTGCGAGTGAGCGTGACGCGTGGGCCCTGACGCGTGACGGCGGGTACTGCACGTCGAGCAACTGCCAGCGATACGAGTTGATGGTCACCCAGGACGGCGGCAGCTCGTGGTCGTCCCTCGCGAATCCGAAGGAGAACATTGCCGGTGGAGCCTCATGCGTCTCCGGGCACCTCGCAGGGCCTCTCTTCGCCAGCCCACTGATCGGATGGCTCGGGGTCAGTCGCGGGACCGGAGGCGTTGTGGGAACCGGCGGGATCCTGCGCACCTCCGACGGCGGCCGTACGTGGACGTGTTCGGTGGTCCCGCCCGATGTCGAGCGTGTCAGCGCGGCGGATCCGGACCACGTCCTGGCGCTGTCGCGCAACGCGCAGAGCGCGGCCTATGCACTATGGCTCTCGACTGACAGCGGTCGCAGCTGGACACCTATCGTTCTACGTTGATGGCCTCCGCTCCGCCGGTCACCGCGATCGACCTGGTGCAGTTCTCCGAGAGCGTGGATAACGCGCGGACCGATGGCGACCGCGGTCAGAGCACAGGCCTGGTCGCGAGCTCCAACGACGGCCAGCCCGACGTGGCGCTGAAGGGCAGCCTGATGGTCTGGGACGTCGACCACCTCGCGTGGTGGGAGCGCGGTCGCGCCGAGACCGAGGCGGCCGTGCGCGCGAACCCGCAGGTCGCCGTCCTCGTACGCAATATCGCGCGAGACCGGCGGACGCTGCGTTTCTACGGCGAGGCGCGGATCGTCGATGACCCCGCGCTGCGCGAACAGATCTGGGAACGCGTCGTCCAGGTCGAGAAGGACACCGATCCGGAGAAGACCGGCGTGGCCGTCCTGGTGCGCATCGATCGCGTGCGCGCGGGAAAGTTCGACATCCAGCGCCGCTAGCACGCCCGGGCTAGGCTCGCGGCGTGGACGAGGTCGCCATCGATCCCGCGCTCGCCGCGTGCGAGCATCAGCTGGAGGCCGGACGAGCACCGGATCTGCACGCCCTCGGCTTCTGGCACGCGGTCGCGGCCGTGAAGCGACGGCGCGAGCTCGTGGACCGCTACGCGACGCGGATCGCCGCGATCGATCGCGAGACGTTCCGCCGCCGCGTTCGCCTGACGTTCCCGATCGGAGTTGGCATCGTGCTCGTCGTCGGCGGCCTGGTCGTCGACCTCGTGTTCCTCGCCATAGCAAGCGGAGCTCCCCACCACTGGCGCGAGCTCCTCGTGCTCGTCGGCACCGGTGGGCTCGACATCGCCACCCATGGCCCGGCTCATCTCGTGGTCGGCGCGCTCGTGGGCATCCGCTTCACCGACTGGTTCATCGATGTCGCGAAGCTGCGACCACCCGGCTTCAAGACCGACTACGCGTCGTACCTGCGCGCCTCACCGCGGGCGCGGGCCTGGATGCACGCGGCCGGTGCGATCGTGACGAAGCTCACGCCCTTCCTCGTCGTCCCCTACGCGCTCGCGATCGATACGGACTCGTGGGCGGTCGGTCTCCTCCTCACGCTCGGATTCGGGCAGGTCGTGAGCGACATCGTCTACTCGACGAAGAAGTCCGACTGGAAGAAGTTCCGCCGCGAAATGCGGCTCGCGCGCTAAGCCTTCGCGAGCTTCGCGAAGGACGCCATCAGCTTCTTGACGCCCTTGTCCGGGAACGCGACCGTGACCTCCTCGTCATCGCTGCGCACCTGGCTCGAGACGACGACGCCAGCCCCGAGCGACGGGTGCCGCACGTGGTCGCCCGCGCGGAACTTCGTGTCGCCGACCGCGACGCGCCTGCGCGGCGTCTCCGCGCGCCCGGTCCACGCGCCCGACAGACCGGCGAGCGCGGCGTCACGTCGCGCGGCCTTCCGCTCCTCGTAGCGCTCGCGGTCGCGGTCCCAGTCGAGGTCGGCCCAAACGTCGCGCTCCTCGGTCTCGACCTTGCCGCGGTGCTCGATGCCATCCGTCGGCAGCTCGAGCAGGAAACGCGACGGTGGGTTCTCGTTGGTCCGGCCGAACAGCATCCGCCGCCGCGCGAACGTGAGGAATGCGCGGTCCTTCGCGCGGGTGATCCCCACGTACGCGAGTCGCCGCTCCTCCTCGAGGCGGTTCTCGTCGTCGAGCGAGCGCGCGTGCGGGAACACGCCTTCCTCCATGCCGGTCAGGAACACGATCGGGAACTCGAGGCCCTTCACCGCGTGCAGCGTGATGAGCGTCGCCACCGGCTTCGCTTCGGCGAACTCGTCCTGGTCCGAGACCAGCGCGACCTGCTCCAGGAAGGCGGGCAGCTGCTCCTCCTGCGGGACAGTCAGGAACTCCTCCGCGAGGCTACGGAGCTCCAGTACGTTGGCGTGCCGCTCCTCCCCCTCCTCGGTGCCGTCCCTGAGATACGTGCCGTAACCGGTCGTTTCAACGATCTGATCGAGCAGATCGGGCAGCTGGCGCTTCGAGGCCTCGACGCGCAGCCTCGCGATGAGCCCCCCGAACGCGGTCAGTGCGGTCTGCTGGCGCTTCGGGATGTCCGCGATCTCCTCGGCGCGGAGGAGCGCGTCCGTCGGGGTCAGCTCGTTCGCGCGCGCGAACGTCATGAGTCGCGCGCGCGTCTTGTCGCCGATCCCGCGGGGCGGCGTGTTGATCACGCGAGCGAACGCGACGCTGTCGAGCGGATTACGGATGATGCGGAAGTAGGCGAGGGTGTCCTTCACCTCGCGCCGCTGATAGAAGGACACGCCGCCGACGACCTGATACGCGAGGCCGAAGGAACGGAACACGTCCTCGATCGCGCGCGACTGCGCGTTCGTGCGATAGAGCACGGCGACGTCGCGGTTGTTCTTCACCTCACCCAGCCGCTGCAGTCGCTCGATCTCACGCGCGATCGTCTCCGCCTCGTGGTGCTCGTCGTACGCCTCCATCACGACCACGGCCGGACCGCCCTCGCGTTTGGTCCAGAGCTTCTTTTCTTTGCGCGCGGCGTTGTTGCGCACGACCGACCACGCCGCGTCCAGGATCTTTTGCGTGCTCCGGTAGTTCTGCTCGAGCTTCACCACCGTCGCGTTCGGGTAGTCCCGCTCGAAATCGAGGATGTTGCGCACGTCCGCCCCGCGCCAGCTGAAGACGCTCTGGTCGTCGTCGCCGACGACGGCCAGGTTCTGGCGGAATCCGGCGAGGTAGCGCAGGAGCACGTACTGCGCTCGGTTGGTGTCCTGGTATTCGTCGACGAGGATGTAGTGGTAGCGCTCCTGCCATTTCTCCAAGGCGGCGTCGCTCGTTTCGAACAACCGGCAGACGAGCAGCAAGAGGTCGTCGAAATCGACCGCGTTGTTCTCGCGGAGCAGCGCGTCGTACCGCCGCCAGACGAGCGACGCGACCCGGTCCAGCTGATTCCGCGGAACATTTGCCATGTCGGCAGGGCCCTTGAGCTCATTCTTCGCGCCGGAGATGACGGCGCCGATCGCCCCCGGCGAAAAGATGCGCTCGCTCACGCCCTGCTCGGTCATCGCCTGGCGGATGAGCGCTCGCTGGTCACCCTCGTCGTAGATCGCGAAGGAACGGTCGAGGCCGACCAGCGGCCCGTCGCGGCGCAGCAGGCGAGCGGAGAAGGCGTGGAACGTCCCGACCGTCAGATCCTTCAGCTGGCCCTCCCCAAGCAAGCGCTCGAGACGCTCCTTCATCTCCCGTGCGGCCTTGTTCGTGAAGGTCACGGCCAGGATCTGCCGCGGCTGGACCCCGAGGTCGCGGATCAGGTAGGCGATGCGGTGCGTGAGCACGCGCGTTTTCCCCGAGCCGGCGCCGGCCAGGATGAGCAGGGGCCCGTCGCCGTGCGTGACGGCGGCTCGTTGCTCGGGGTTGAGCGGGTCGAGGATCGGGTCGGACACTGATTCGATGGTATGTGCGACAGCCGCTTGTGGATGGACCGTGGAGATTCGCGCGAGCCCGTGGACAACACGGCGGCGCGATTGTGGAGAAGGGACTTTCCTGGCCGCGCGAGCCAGGTCAGATTGCTCGCCATTCCCGGGGAGCTTGCGTCTGGGGGAGAGATCTCCCGGCGCCGGAACCTCGGGATTTTTCTTGTCGCGTTTCCGTCGCCGCCCCTCCTTCATTACGGGTGCGCTGTCGATAGCGTGTTGAAAAACGTGACGCGGTTGTGGACGACTTCGCGCACGATCCGTGGAAAAGTGGGTTGTCTGCCCTGCGCCGCGCCAAGTAGATTTCGACTCGTCCCGAGGGGACTGTCAAAGGGAACGGGTCCGAGATTCCATCAAGGGCACCGGTCCCCGGGAGCGCAACCGGAGATAGCATCAAAGGCGGTCCGAGAGGATATCGAGGATCGGCTCCACGGCCAGGCTGCTGAGCATCGATGCAGTGGCAGGGCACGGAGGCAGTTCGCTCGGGACGCTTTCTGTCTCCTCCCCTCCGTCTCATCCGCCGCTGGACGCCGTCCGTACAGTCGTCGCGATGGCGAACACTTCCGACCAGCCTGACGACGTCCTGATCGTCGCGCTCGCCGCGCGCGATCTCGGCGCCCTCGCCGCCCTCTACGACCGCTACGGACGTCTCGCCTACGCGCTCGCCTACCGGATCCTGGGCGAGGGCGAAGCCGCCGAGGACGTCGTCCACGATGCGTACATCTCGGCCTGGCGTGGCGCGGCGAGCTACCGGCGCGAGCGCGGCAATGTCCGCGGCTGGCTCATGTCGATCGTCCACCACCGCGCCGTCGACGTGCTCCGCCGCAAGACGACGTTCCGGCCCGCGCCGCTCGAGGCGGCGGCCGAGCGGGCCGCGGCTGACGACACGGCGGAGGCTGCGGAGCGCAACGTCGAGCACCAGACCGTCCGCGCGGCGCTCGAGGGTTTGCCGCAGGCGCAGCGCCGGACCATCGAGCTCGCCTACTTCGGTGGCTACACGCACGTTGAGCTGGCCGAGCTCATGGGCGTGCCGCTCGGTACCGTGAAGGGCCGGATGCGCATCGGACTGCAGAAGCTCCGTCGCGCGCTCGAGCTCCAGGGAACGCACCGGGAGCAGTCGCGATGACCCACGTGACCGACGAGCTCGAGCTGTACGCGCTCGGAGCGCTCACGCCGATGGACCGGGCACGCGTGACGGCGCATCTGTCCGAATGCCCGGCCTGCCGCGAGCAGGCCCGCGCCATCGATGAGGTCGTCCAGGAGCTGCCCGAGACGCTGCCCGGCCGCGAGACTCCGGGTCGCCTCCGCGACCGTATCCTCGCCTCGGCCCGCGCCGAGCTCGTCGCCGCCGGAGCATCGCGCCGCGACCCGCGCACGCCGTGGACCGCGCGCGTCCTGCGGCCCGCGCTGGCGGTGGCGGTGGTGATGTGGCTCGCCGTCGGTGCCGCCGCGGTCGTGAACGAGAACCTCAGCCTATCGAGCCAGCTCAGGGCCGTCGCCGCCGAGCGTGCGTATTACGAAGCGATCGTCGAAGGCATCCGGCAGGGCGGCCGCTGGTGGTACATGGCCGGCAAGGACGACTGGACCGGTTCCGGCGGGACGCTCATCGCGCCGCGGGCCGAGGGACGGCCGCCGTTCGTCGTCTTCCACGATCTCCCGGCGCTGCCGCAGGGCCAGCTCTACACGATCTGGCTGGTGAGCTCGGACAACACCTGGGTGCGCGGCGCGAACTTCCGACCGGATGGCAAAGGCGTACAAGCCGTTGACGTGACCGCGCCGATCGCGGGATTCGACCGGTGCGCGGTGACGATCGAAAACTCGGCCTGGGGTCGTCGCGCGGGACCGGTCGTCATGGAATCGAGGATCGTGGCGCCGGCGCCCCAGTAGGAGCGTGCTGGTGCGAGGCGTCTAGACCTTTCCGCGAGTTCCGCGTTGCGTCTCCAACTGACGTCGTTCAAGACCGCCAGTCGGCAGGAACTGATGGGCGCCGGCGTCCCTCCCGGCGGGACAGTAGGCCCAGCCCGAGCGGAAGACGAACACACGCTCGTTCGTCTTCTTGGTCAAATGCTCGGAGGCGATGCAGCGATACTGGATGAGGTGATCGAGGTCGGGCACCGACCCAGCATCGCGCCGCCGCAGGACGGCGCTCCCCCTGAAAGGGTGGTTCCCGGTGTGCGCGTTCTGACAGTGTCGGTCGTAGTCACGCTGGCCGTCGCCGTGTGCACCGCGCTTCCCTCGGGAACGGCCACGGGTGCGCCCGCGGCCGTCGTCGCTCCGCCGGGTTGGCCCGCCACGTTGCAGCTCGGCATGTCGAGCCCACCCGGTGACGCCGCTGACGTGCGGGCGACCGCGCCGTTCGGTCTGCGTTCGCAGTACCTCGCCGGCGGCGTTAACACCGGCAGCGGGTGGGCGACGTGGAACCCGAATGGCACGTTTGTAACGAATTACGCGCAGGAGTCACAGGGGCAAGGCCTGCGCTCTGTCTTCGACTACTACATGTTGCTGCAGTCTCTGCCCGCGACGGGTGCCAACGAGTCAGCCAAGCTCGCGTCCAACTTGAGCAACGCGGCGACCATGACCGCGTACTACAACGACCTCAAGCTGTTCCTCCAGCGCGCCGCGCCCTTCGGAAATTCGGTCGTGCTGCACATGGAGCCCGACCTCTGGGGTTATCTCGAGCAGCGCGCGAGCGGCGACGACGCGTCGACCGTGACCGGGGTCCGGGTCGCATCGACCGGCCTGTCCGATCTTGCCGGCTTGCCGGACACCGCGTCGGGACTGGCGCAAGCCGTGTTGCGCCTGCGGGACCTCTACGGTCCGGGCGTTCAAGTCGCGTATCACGCGAGCGTTTGGGGCACCGGCAACGACATCCTGTACTCGAAACCGAGCGATGCGATCGTCGATGCGCTCGGCATGCGCGCCGGGACCTTCTACCTGTCGCTCGGTGCGGCCTTCGATCTCGCCTTCACCGACCCAAGTGACCGCGATGCGGCGTTCAAACAATTCCAGTACGGAGACGGCGGCGCGTCGTGGTGGTCGTCCGCCGATTACGCGCGCAATGTTCGCTGGCTCAGCCGGTTCTACGCGAGGACCGGGAAGGTCCTCGTGATGTGGCAGGTGCCACTGGGGAACACGAAGATGACCGCGATGAACAACACGTGGAATCACTATCAGGACAACCATGTCGAGTGGCTCATCGACGATCCCGGCCGGACGCACCTCGCCGACTATGTGAACGCCGGCGTCGTCGCCATCATCTTCGGTCGGGGCGCGGATGGCGCCACCTGCGCGTGCGACGCGAACGCGGACGGCGTGACCAACCCGGCACCGATCAACGGGAACACGATCGCTTCGCTGAACGCGGATGACGACGGCGGCTTCTTCCGCGCAAAGGCCTCGCAGTATTACGCGGCCGGCGCGCTGCCTCTCACCGGCGGAGTGCCGAGGACGCCTTCACCCAGCCCGACGGCGTCCCCGCCACCTGTGGCGTGCGTGCCTTCGGAAGGTCCGGGTATCCCCGCGCCACCCAGCGTCGCGTCAGGCATGCCGGGACTGCACGCCGCGTGGTATGGACAGAGCGGTTATCCGACCCTTTGTGTCGGTCAGCGCTCGACGGCAACAGTGGCCTTCTACAACTCGGGGTCGACCGGATGGGTCAGCGGACGCCTGGGTGAGGTCGCGTACCTCGGCACCTGGGGGCCCGAGCCGGGACAGGACAGGGTCAGCCCGCTGGGCGGCGACGGTCAGCTCGGCTCACCGAATACCGGATGGCCGCGCTACAACCGGATCGCGGTCCAGCCCGCGCAGTACGTCGGCCCAACACAGATCGCGTGGTTCCAGTTCACGATCCAGGCACCGGCGACGCCGGGGACCTATCGGCTTTACCTGCGTCCACTCGTCGAGGGCGCGTCGTGGCTCGAGGACTACGGTGTCTTCTGGCTGGTGACCGTCCGCTAACGCGATCTCAACGATGCCTAGCGATCGTACGTATCCGCTTCCGGCCGGTGGTACCAGGCCCTTCGGTATTGGTCAGCGGACAACCCAGCCGTGCACGGGCACAGCGAGAAGATCTTGCCGAGCGCGCGGTGCACGTTGTATTGGACTCCATCGTCCAGTCGAAGCGGATACTCGATGGCGGCGAGCACGTCGCGGCCGAGACCGCTTTGTGGCCGTGCGACGTAGAGCGCGAGCACGCCGCCACTCAGCATCATCATCGCGGAGATGGCGATCACCGTCCGGCGGAGCCAGCCTCGCGCGCCGCGAGCTAGCGTTCGCCGCGCTCCGATCACACCGTCACGATCGTCGCGGCGCGGCGATGGACACGGTCCGCCTCGCCGTGATTGCCCAGCCCGAGGTAGGTCCGTTCGAGGTTGAGGAGCGTCTCCGCCACCTCGGGATGATCGGGGCCGAGAACACGCTCGCGGATCTCGAGCACACGCATGTAGAGCCGCTCCGCATCCGCGAGCTTCCAGTCGATACGACAGAGCGTGGCGAGCTCCTGGATCGCCGCGGCGACCGCGATCTCGTTTGTCGGGTCGCGACGCTGTCGGATCTCGATCGCCGATGCGAGGAGGGTCTCGGCCTCGGGCACTCGGCGTAAGTCGCGAAGCACCACGCCCAACGCGACCTGTGCATCGCTCACCACGAGTTCGTCCGCCCCGGATCGCTGGCGCGCCAACAACGTCCGACGAAGGACCGCCTCCGCCTCGGCAAGCTCGCCGCGTTTACGAAGAACGGCGCCAAGGCCCTCGAGCACTCCGAGCACCTGGGGATCGCTCGAACCCCGCGAGCGCTCTTGGAGCGCGAGCGAGCGCCTGAAGTGCTCAGCCGCGTCCGCAAGCCGCCCCGCGGCCGCGAGCGCATGCCCGAGATCGGCAGCGAGGTCAGCCGTGCGTAGGTCGTTCGCGCCGTAGGTGGCCTCGCCGGCGGCGAGAGCTCGCTCCAACAGCACCACCGCTTCCGTGACGTGGCCGCCCGCGAGACGAGCGAGCCCAAGCTCGTGCGACGTTTCCGCCACCCGCGCATCACGTGCGCCGAGCGAGCGCTCGCGAATCGCGAGCGCGGTTGTGAGCGCGGCGTCCGCGGCCGGGATGTCACCGGCCCGTCGACTCGCGGCACCAAGCTCGTGCGTCGCCTCGCCGACCGCGGGATCGTCGGGGCCGAGCGCGCGTTGCCGCGACGCAACGAGGCGCTTGTACAGCTCCGCGGCCTCGGCGTGCCGGCCGCGCTGCGCGAGCAGGCGCCCGAGGCGCGTCAGCGTCTCATCCACTTCCGGCGAGCCCTCAGGGTTGTGCCGCTCGCGGATCCACAGCGATCGCGCATAGAGCGGCTCGGCGTCCTCCCCATTCGGCAGCGCCTCCACGACGAGCGCAAGGTCATGCAGCGCGCGAGCGACCTCTGAGTGCTCCTTTCCCAGAAGTTTTTCGCGGATCGCGAGCGCGCGACGGGCGAGCGGTTCAGCGTCGCGCACGCGCGCAGTGTCGCGGCGCACCTCCGCGAGACCCGCGAGCGAGCCCGCGACGTCGATGCTGTCGGCCCCGAGCGCGCGCTCTCGGATCGCAAGCGACCGCACGAAGAGCTCATCCGCTTCGGTCACACGACCTGTCCGAGCGCAGATCGTCGCGAGCGTATGCAGGTCGGACGCGAGCGCGGCATCTTCGTCGCCACCCAGCCGTGCGCGCGTCGCGAGCGTGCGGCGCATGAGCGGTTCGGCGTGGACGTCGTCGCCTCTCAGGGCGTATATCGCGCCGAGCGCGCTTTCGAGTGGGACGAGCTCGGGATGCCCCACGCCGACAGCGCGCTCCCGCAGCGTCAGTGCTCGCGCCAGGATCGACTCGGCTTCGCCGACCCGGCCCTGCGCATTGCGCACGAGGCCAAGCTCAGCGAGCGCCACTCCGACGTCGGCGTGCTCAGGCCCGAGTGTGCGCTCCGAGATCGCGGCGGAGGAGGCGAACGCCTCGCCGGCAGGATCGACCCGTCCGAGGCGCACTCGGATGCGGCCGAGCGCGAGGGCGGTCCGCGCGAGGCCTGGGTGATCACCACCAAACGACTCCTGCTGTTTCGCGAGCGAGCGCTCGAGGAGCGCAACCGCCTCATCCTCCCGTCCCTGCCGCTCACGGACGCGCGCAAGCGTTTCCAGCGTCGCCCCGACCTTGGCGTCGCGACGTGAGCTGAGCTCATCCACGATCGTGGCGGCGCGCGTGGCGGCGCTTTCGGCGTCCGCGGCACGGCCGTCGAGCTGATAGGTGGTCGCGAGCGAGGCGAGCAGATCGGCATCATCGACGCCGGCGCCGGCGGCAGGGATGGGACGGATCGCGAGCGCCCGCTCCAGCAGCGTCGCGGCCTCGGAGTACCGCCCCATCTCGACCTGCACGGACGCGAGCTGGCGGTAGGCGATGCCAACATCGGGATGCGCTGCGCCCATGATCGCGATGCGCGCATCGATCACGCGACGCAGCAGCTGCTCCGCCTCGTCGAATGCGCGCTGCGAGAGGCAGAGCGACGCCAGGTCTTCAGCGGTCGTGGCAACGTCCGGATGCGTCGGCCCGAACGCACGCTCACGGATCGCAAAGGCCCTGCGAAGAAGCGGCTCCTCCTCGGCAAAACGACCGAGTCCGTGCAAGTGTGCCGCGAGGATCGCGAGCGCCGCGGCGACATCGGGGTGATTCGGACCGAGAGCTTCTTCGCGCACCATGAGAACTCGACGATGCCGCCGCTCCGCATCATCTTCGCGCGGCGCATTGACGACCGGGACCGGCGCGGCTTCGGATGAGCGGTCCGCCACAGCGATCCCGCCCCGTTGCCTGATCGCGCCGAGCAGCACGTACGCCAACACGACGATGCTCAGCGAGAGCGCGAGCACAGCGAGGTCGAAGCCCGTGACCATCTTCCGTATTTGACACGGTCGCGGCGCGCAACTCCATCCCTCTCAACCGCATCTCAACCCGATGCCTCCCATCGCGCCAACGGGTGTACTCAAAATCGCCACCTAGGTGGGGAAGCGGGTGGGCATCTCGATCGACAAATCTGCGCCGCACCCGGTGGGCGGTGGGAGGGGCACACCGCGCTTCGTGCTGGCCGAGCCCCCGGATTCACGCGTTGGTGCGAAGCTCGCGGGCCTCGGCTGGCATCCGAGCATCGCCGCGACCGACCTCGCCGGCCTGGACGCACAGGCGCTCACCACGGCCGACGTCCTCGTGGTCGTATGCGCCGAGCGCACGCTCCTCACTCCGGTCTTTCAAGCGGAGGCTGAGCGCGTAGGACGCCGGGTTCCGAAGGTCGCGGTGATCGCCGGCGCCGGTCCCGAGGCCGCGGCGTATGCGGCGCGGCTCGGTTGGCACGGCTTCGTTCCCGCTGACGCGTCAGGGTCGACGATCGCGCGGGCGATGGTCGCCGTGTCGCATGGCGAACTCTCCTTCCCGGCCAGCGCGACGCAGGCGCTCGTGCGCGCGCTCGCGCAGGTCGCGCCCCTCGACGATTACTCGGCCGCCGCGCTCACCCCCCGTCAGCGCCAGATCGTGACGCTCATCGCGCAGGGCGCGACGGACGCCGAGATCGCTTCGCTCCTACACATCAGTCGCTCCACGGCGCACAAGCATGTCCAGAACGCGCGACGCAGGCTGCACGCGAAGACGCGGAGCCAGCTCGTCGCGGCGAGCCGCAATCTCGCGCCGGCCCCGGTCGACACAGTCGTCGCGCTCAAGGCACGACCCGCATGAGAACGATCGATCGCTCTTCACGAGCCTTCGCGGATGAGGGCGGGCAGAGTCTCGTCGAGGTCGCGCTCGCGCTACCCGTGCTGCTATTGATCGTGATCGGCCTTATCGACGTCGGTCGCATCTACGCGTACGCGGTCTCCACGACCAATGCCGCGCGCGAAGCCGCCCTCTTCGCAGCGCGGACTCCGACGGCGCTGAAGGAAGATATCTGTCAGCGCGCACGAGACGAACTCGGCGCGGGCACCGCATCGTTTCCCTGCTCCGCGCCTCCGCTCACGGTCGACTGCCAGCGCGGTGGCGCCTCCTGCACCAGCGACACCAGCCTTCGCCTTTGGCAGGCGCCCGGTGGCGGCGACGTCAAGGTCACCGTGACCTACACGTTGCCGCTGCTCTCGGGATATCTCATCGGCCGCGCGTTCGGGAGCGGGTCGGTCCAGATCGGCGGCGTGGCGGCTTTCACGGGACTCAGCGAATGATGGCATCGATCGCGGGGCGAATGGTCCGGGACGAGCGCGGCGCCACTTTGGTCGAGTTCGCGCTCGTGGCTCCCGTTGTGTTGCTGATCCTCGTGGCCTGCCTCGATTTCGCCCGCGCCTTGAACGCATACGCGACGATCGTGAACGCCACTCGCGAAGGCGCCCGCTACGCCACACTGAATCCTGTCGCCACCAGCGCGGCGATCACATCAGCCGTGAAGTCTCGCGCGATCCCGCTCGACACGGGCGCGATCGGCGTGACCGTGACGTACGACGACGGAACGGGAACCTGGCCGTGGCCGACTAGCGGAGGACTGCCTGAGTCATTCTCGTCGCCGCAGCCGATCACGGTGCACGTCGCGACGACGTACGACTGGCTCGCCTCGACCTGGCTCGTCGGCTCCTTGTTCTCGGTCACGACCGGATCGAGGACATTCGGATCGGAATCGACGATGGTGGCGATCCGATGACCGGCGAGATGGTCCGCGGCGAGGAAGGCCAGGCGTTCGTAATCGTGGCGTTGGCGATGCTCGTCCTCATCGGTTCGATCGCGCTCTCCGTCGACTGGGGCTACTCCCTTCTGACCCGGCGTGCTGCCCAGAACGAAGCCGAAGCTGCGGCGCTTGGCGCTGGCCGCTATCTGGCGTCGAGCTACGTCGGGGGAGCGTCACCGTTCGATGTGTCTCAGGAGAAAGTCTGGTGCGAGGCAAGACAGCGGCGAGACTTGAGCGCCCACCCAGCGCCGGCCGTCCGCGCGCGCTCCCTCGCCGTGGCGTTCTACTCGTCGAGCGGCTCGGCGCTGGCCACGATCTCCTCCGCGAGTTGCCCGCCGTCCGCCAGTACGGACGTCCCCGCTGCGACCACCTTCCTGCGCGTGCAAACGGACACGACCTATTCGTCACTGTTCGGGGCCGTCACGAGTCAGCCGATACGGGTCTCGACCGCCGCGCGCGTTCGCCTCACCGGCGGTGCCGGCATTCGGCCGCTTCAGCTCCCGTCGAGCCAGATCCCCGGCGCCGGACTATCGGGTTCCACGACCACACCGAATGTCGCGATGTGGCCGCTCATCAAACATTTCGACGCATCGGATTACAGCGGGCTGCCGTGCGGCCAATACTGCAACACGACCTCTCGGCGCTTCTTGCTGTTCCCGGACGCGCCACGCTTCGGCACCTTCAGTGGGCTCGTGACCTACGCGCATTTCTCGCCGCACGAGAGATCCGCACTTTCGGCTGACACGGTTCATCAAGTGATCACCGAGTCCGACTACACGGGGACGAACTTCGGCCACCACGGCCACCCGTCGACGGGTGCCGTCTTTCCGGCGGCTTCTGGCACCTGCGGCGGACTGCCTTGGGACACGATCGGGAGCGCCGACCCTGCTCAGGCGACCTCCTGCGACATCCCGAACTGGTTCCGGTATGGCTACCGAGGGAGCCTCTCCCTTGGAACGGACTGGAACGACGCCTCGTGGGCCGGATTCGAGTCCGCGCCCCGCGCGGTCGAGCTGCCCAACAACCTTCCGACTCCTCGCGCGAGCTGCGGTGGCGCGCCCTCCTACTTCCCGATGCCTTCTTGCACGGGGACTCCTTCGCTCATCGGCGACTGGGTCGAGACGGTGCTCGGGGATATGACTCCGCTCATGGCGACGCAGGTGCAGACGTTCATCCAGGAGTACGGGCGTGTCGCGCCTAATGGCCGCGGCGATCTCGCGGTCGTCGTGCATGTCTTCCTCTGGGATTGCGCGCAGACGTTCAACGCGGGTCAGCCGGCGGGCAGCCGCTGGGCATCACTCGGGGCCGCCGGGGACTTAGGTGATGGCGATCAAAACGGCTGCGTGATCACACGGAAGGACACCAGGACGCGGTCAGTCGACCGCGTGCACCTCGTGTCAGTGCTCCCAGTCACGGTCTACCTAAACGATGTGCTGATATCGGGACCCACCGTGACTGTCTATGCCTACTGGGGCGACGTATTCGGGGATGCCGGCGCGTGCGCTCTCACGACGCCGCCGGCGGGCTGTGACCTGAATCCACTGATCAACTCTGCGTTCCTTGTGTCGGACGACTAGTGGCAAAGGAGAAACGACATGCGTGAGTTTCGCTCATGGATCTTCTTGGGACTGGGCCTGCTACTCGCGGGTCTTACGGGCCTTTCCCTCTACGGCGTATCGCAGGACTTCGGCACGCGGCAGGCCGCGGCAGCGAGCGACACGGCGCAGGTCGTCGTCGCACGCTCCGAGATCGCGACACGCGCGGTGCTGACAGCCGAGATGCTCACGCTTCAGACGTACCCGAAGAACCTGGTACCCGCCGGGGCGGTGACAAACCCCGCGGACGCCATCGGTCTGACGACGCTCTCGACGATCCCGTCCGGGGCCGCTGTCGTGCAATCGCAGCTCGTCGCGGCAGGTGGTCGGAGCGGCGCGTCGGTGACGCTGGAGAAGGGTAAGGTGCTCGTCGCGTTCCCGACCGTCGATCCGCTCACGATCGCCGGTCTGGTGCGGCCCGGCGACCGCATCGACGTGCTCGCCACGGTCACCTCCGGCACCGGTGAGCTCGCGCGCAAGACGCAGACGACGGTGCAAAACCTCGAAGTCATCGATGTCCTTATTGCCGGACGCGAGGGTCAGAAGACGTCATCGCTCACGTTCGTCGTCGACCACCAGGTCGCGCTCGTGCTCAAGTACCTCCGCGACACCCAAGCGACCATCGACATCGCGGTCCGCTCTCGTTCCGAGAGCGAGACTGCGGCGACAACGAGCGTCGACCTCGGATATCTGCTGAACACCTACGGAGTGAAGCGATGACATCGACCAGCCCGGGCCTCAACCTGATCGCGCTGGAATCGGACCACACCGCCGCAGTGGCGATCCGCGCGGCGACGGCCGATGGTCGGATCACCCTCCTTGGGATCGTGACCGACCTCCCAACACTCCTGTCAGTGGTAAGTGACAAGCGGCCCGGCGTCGTGCTGCTCGATCTCGCGCACGCGGGCTCGGACGTCGGCGTGACGGTGCGCACGGTGCTGTCGGCTTCGCCGGAATCATGCGTCGTGGTCACCGGGTCCGATGTGACCCCGATCACGATCTCGAAGGCGGTGAGCGCGGGCGCGCGCGGCTTCATCCTGCGGCCTTTCGAACCGAGCGACCTCGCGAGCACGATCCGCGACGCTCACACCAACCAGACCGAGCTGCGCCGCCTGCAACGCGGTGATGTCACGCCCGCGCGCAGTCGCGGGACGGTGATCGCCGTCTACAGCCCCAAGGGTGGCGTCGGCTGCACGACGATCGCGACGAACCTCGCCGTGGCCCTTTCGTCCCGTTCGAAAAAGCGTGTCGCCATCGTCGATCTCGACCTTCAGTTCGGCGATGTCGGTGTGGCGCTGGACCTTCGAAGCGCCAACAGCGTCATCGATCTCATGGCGCACGACGAGCAGCTCGACGCCGGCCTGGTGGAGGACGTCTTCGTGAAGCACGAATCCGGGGTCCATGTCCTCGTCGCGCCGGAGCACGTCGGCTCTTCGGATTCAGCCGATCCGGTCCGGATCGTTCGGGCGGTCGACGCGTTACGCGACCACTTCTCTTATGTCGTGTGCGACCTCTGGTCCAGCCTCGACGATCTCACGCTGGGCATGCTGCGGACCGCGGATCATGTCGTGCTCGTGACGACTCCGGAGCTCCCATCGCTCAAGAACATCCGGCGCGTCATCGCGGCGACTCCGCTCCTCGGGGACGAACGGACGCAGATCGTGCTCAACCGACATCCGGGAAAGGCCGGCGTGAGCATGGCGGACGTCGAGAAGAACCTCGGACGACGTGTGGCCTCAACGATCCCGAGTGAGGGCGTGGGTGTGACGGACGCGATCAATCAGGGCATCTCGATGTTCGACTCGCGCGCGCGTGTGCGAGCGAGCCAGAGCTATATGCGACTCGCCGACGCACTCCTCCGCGACGACGGACCCCGGCAGGCAGGTCAAATCATCTCGGCCGCAAGGGCATAAGGAAGAACAGCGGTGGCCGTACTGCGCCCGATCACCAAGCTCCCCTCGCTCTCGGAGCGATCGGCACTGCGCGCGGTCCAACCAACGATGATCGACGAGGGCTGGACGCCGGAGGTGCTGAAGCTCAGTCGCACCAACGATGAGGCGGAGGTGCAGCTCGTGAACCGGGTCCATGCCCGCATCGCCGCGTCCCTCGGTCGCACCGCGGAAGCGGCCTCCGGAGACGCGATCCGCGCCCTGCTCGCGGAACAGTTCCCGATCGCGCTGAACGAGGAACGCCTCACACTCAACCGGACCGACCGACTTCGGCTCCAGGATGCGGTACTCGCCGAGATCGTCGGCTACGGCCCGATCCAGGACCTGATCCTCGATGACACGGTCTCAGAGATCATGGTCAACGGGGCGCGACAGGTGTGGATCGAGCGCGAAGGCAAGCTCTACCTCACCGATATCATCTTCGCCAACGCGGAGCATGTGATCCGCGTGATCCAGCGGATCGTCGCGCCGCTCGGCAGGCGCTGCGACGAGTCGTCTCCGATGGTCGACGCCCGCCTCCCGGACGGATCGCGCGTGAACGCGATCATTCCGCCGCTTTCGCTCGTGGGACCGACCCTCACGATCCGGAAGTTCCGGAGGTCCCCGCTCGGGCCGACAGATCTTCTGCGGAACGGAACGATCACCAACAGCGCGCTGCAGTTCCTGCGTGCTTGCGTCCAGGGTCGGCTGAACATCGTGGTGGCCGGCGGGACCGGCGCAGGAAAGACCACGCTGCTGAACGCGCTCTCGTCGTACATCTCGGCACGCGAGCGCATCGTCACGATCGAGGACGCGGCGGAAGTTCGGCTCCAGCAGATGCATGTCATCACCCTCGAGACACGGCCACCGAACGTCGAGGGAACGGGAGAGGTGACCATCCGCGATCTTTTCCGCAACGTGCTGCGCATGCGGCCGGACCGCATCGTGATCGGCGAGTGCCGCGGTGCCGAGGCGCTCGACATGCTGCAGGCGATGAACACCGGACACGACGGCTCGTTGACGACGATCCATGCGAACGGGCCGCGTGACGCGCTCTCGCGGATCGAGACCATGGTGCTCATGGCCGGGCACGACCTGCCCCTCCGCGCGATCCGCGAACAGACCGTCGCGGCACTCGATCTTGTCGTGTACATCGAACGACTCCAGGACGGGACACGCCGCGTCACACAGATCAGCGAGGTGCGCGGACTCGAAGGCGACGTCATCACGATGCAGGACGTCTTCGCCTTCCACCGCGAGGGGTTCGAGGGTGACCGCGTCGTCGGCAACCTGCGCCCCACCGGGATCCGGCCGAGCTTCAACGACAAGCTCATCGCGCGTGGCATCGACATGCCGGCGAACTGGTTTGGCTACGACACGGAACCGAGCCGCATGGCATGAGCTCGCCACTTCTAGTCGCGTTCCTCGGCAGCGCGGCCATGGCCGTCCTCGCCCTCGGTCTGTGGTTGCCCGCCTACCTTCGCCACCGTGCACTGACGCGCAGGCTCAGCGGCTTCGTGCAAGCCGACACCGCATCGGGATTCGCGCTGGATCTCGGTGGCAGACGACGCACGCGGATCAGGCGCCAGGTCGTCGGCGACCGGAATCGCTGGTTCGTCCGGCGTATCGGACGGATGCTCACGCAAGCGCAGGTCGACGTGTCGATCGGCGAGGTGATCGCCGCCATGGCCGTGCTCAGCCTCCTCACGTTCACGCTGACCGCGATCTGGTCGGGCTTCCTTATCGTCGGGGGGCTGGCCGGAGTCCTCGCGGCCGCGGCGCCGCTCGCGTGGCTCCATTGGCGGCGGCGGCGCGTCGAGCGTCGTTTCGAGATGCAGTTGCTCGACACGATCGCGCTCCTATCGAGCTCCGTGCGCTCAGGCCACAGCCTGCTGCAGGCTCTCGAGCACGTGACGAGTGAAGCACCGGAGCCGACACGAAGTGCGATCGGACTCGTGGTGCGCGAGATCGGCCTCGGCGCATCGCAGGAGGACGCGCTCGAACGGCTCGCGGACCGACTCCCATCAGAGGACCTCGAGCTGATCGTGAGCGCCGTGAACGTGCACCACCAGATCGGTGGAAGCCTCGCCAAGGTGCTCGACTCGATAGCGCAGACGATCCGCGAGCGGGTGCGAGTCTCCGGAGACATCCGAGGGCTGACCGCGCAGCAGCGCTACTCGGCGTACGTGCTGTCCCTGTTGCCGGTCGTGGCCGCCGGGGCGCTCATGTTGTTCAGTCCGGATTACGTGAGCATCCTCTTCGCGCCAGGCCCCCTCCGGATCGTCATGATCGCGGCCGCAGCGATGGTCGTGGTCGGCTTCTTCGTCATGAACCGGATGGCGCGCATCGATGTCTAGGTCTGCGCTGCGACCGGCGGTCATCGCCCTCGTCATGCTCGGCGTCCTGAGTCTCGGCGGGCTCGTCAGCAGCGCTGATGAGGGAACGCGCATCAAGGTGACGCAGATCGATGTCGGGACATTTCCCGACATCCGCATCGTGGCGTCGGTGACCGATGCCGCCGGACGTGCGGTGCGCGGCCTCACCGCGGCGGACCTCACGGTCAGCGAGGGCGGCGTTCTTCAGAACGCATCGATCGACCTCGCATCCGAGGCGAGCCCCGTCGCGATCGCCCTCGTCCTAGACACCAGCGGCAGCATGGGCGGTCGACCGCTGGCCGACGCCAAGGCCGCGATGGTCTCGCTCATTCGGGCACTGTCTCCCACTGACCAGGCCGCCGTCATCACCTTCAGCGTGGACGTGCGGATCGATCGGCCACTCACGACCGACAAGGCAGCGCTCGTGGCCGCGGCAAATGGCGCGAACGCGGGCGGCAACACCGCGATCTACGACGCCCTGACAGCTGCGGTCGCAGTACTCGACAAGGCCCAGAACGCGCGCCGCGCGATCATTCTGCTCACCGACGGCGTCGACAACTCGAGCCGGATCAGCCCGGCGACCGCTGTGGCCGCGCTCGCCGCCGCGCAGGTGCCGACCCACGTCATCGGGCTGGGGACCGATCTCGATCGGCCCGCGCTCGTGCGCATCGCGTCGGCGGTCCCCGGGGGTCAGCTCATCGAGGCGCCGACGTCCTCGCAACTCGCGGCGATCTACACCAGCCTCAGCGAGCAGCTATTGACGCAGTACTCGGTCAGCTACCGATCGTCGTCGCGCGTGCCCGAGGGCACCACGCTGACGCCTGAGCTCACCCTGCGACGCGCCGGCGCGGTGATCGCCACCGCGAGCGCGTCGTTCCGCGTTCCGACGAACGCCGCTGTCCCCGCGACCGCGACACCAACGGTGGCGGTCGTCGCGCCGTCGCCGGCGGCGCAGCCAGCGGCGGTCGCGCCACTCCCGCGGGTAGGGATCTCGTCGGAAGTCATCGGGCTGCTGGGCGCGGCAGCGGTTCTCACGCTCCTCCTGTGGGTGTCCGAGCTCGCGAGTCGATTCCCATCGCGACAGCGTCGCCGACTTGAGATCTTCGTACGGGGCCTGGCGCTCACCTCACCCGAGCACGCCAAGCGCCGCTCGATCGTCCAGCGCGTGATCGCGCCAACGTTGCGCTCCGCCAGTCGTCCGCTCATGAGGATCACGCCGGTCGGGGTGGTCGCGTCCACACGCGAGCGCCTCTTGGCCGCGGGCGAGCCGATGGGGCTGGGCCCGTCGGAGTTCCTGGGCGTACGCGCCGGGCTCGCGATGCTCGGGGCGATCGCCGGCCTCGCTGGGACCACGGCCCTGACGGGCAATGCCGGCTCCGCGCCCCTGGGGACGCTCGGCGGCGCGTTCCTTGGCTACGCCGTGCCGGGGTTCGTGATCGACAGGATCGGCAACGGCCGGAAAACGGAGATCCGACGCGCGCTGCCCGCCGCGCTCGACATGCTCGCGCTCAGCGCCGAGGCCGGTCTCTCCTTTGATGGAGCGATCGGCCAGGTCGCGCATCGTTGGAACACCGCCTTGTCCCAAGAGTTCCGGCGGCTGTTGGTGGAGTTCCAAATGGGCCGCGAGCGCCGGCAGGCACTGCGTGAGCTGGCGCAACGCACCGGGGTGTCAGACCTTGAGCGCTTCGCGAGCGCCGTGATCCAAGCCGACTCGCTCGGCGTCCCGCTGTCTGGCGTCCTCCACGAGCAGTCCAACGAGATCCGGCGCCGGCGGCGCCAGCACGCCGAGGAAGCGGCCCACAAAGCACCGGTGAAGATGCTCTTCCCGATGGTGCTGTTCATCTTCCCCGCCTTGTTCGTGGTCGTGCTCGGCCCGGCGGTGCCACGCGTCCTCGAAGCGTTCCAGGCGTTCAAGTAGCAATGGCTCGAGCGCACCTTCCCGAATCGTCAGGTGTGGGTGACCTCCGCCTGAGCTCCGCGTCGCGCGCAGTCGGCAGTGTCAAGCGGAATCCAGCCAGGTGGATCTTTCGAACGTGGCGGTTCTACATCGCGTGCCTGCAGCCGCGACTTCGCGCCGTCGAGCTCGTGATGCGCCTCCTTCCGGACTACTTCGGAGTGGGACTGCGCGCCCGGCTTTACGGGCTCGCGGGGATGAACGTCGGTGCAGGCGTGTCGATCTGCGGGAAGCTGAACATCTACGGCGTCGCGCCTAGGTTCGTGACGAACGTGTCGTTCGGCACGGGCGCGTTCTGCGCCCCCCACGTGACGCTGAATCCACACGCACCGATTCGGATCGGCCGAAACGTGGGGATCGCGCCCTTCGTGCGCATCTTCACGAGCGAGCATGTGCTCGGTCCCACGTCGCGACGACTCACCGAGCGCCTGATCGCCCAGGGCGTCACGATCGAAGACGGAGCGGCCCTCATGACCGGGGCGGTCATCCTCGATGGCGTCACCGTCGGTCGTGGGTCGATCGTCGCAGCGGGCGCAGTGGTGACGACCGATGTGCCGCCGAATACCTTCGTCGGCGGTGTGCCAGCGCGCGTCATTCGACAGTTGCCGGAGGGACCGCCGGCCCGCTGAGATCGAGGCGCTCCGTTCCGCGCGTCCGAACGAGCGCGGCTGTCAGGCGATCCGCAGCGCCAGCTTCACCGCGCGCACGTGACGGTAGCGAAGCGCGCCGAACGCGAAGGCGGCCGCCAGGTACGCGAGCCCGCCGCACGCGAGAGCGATGAACGGACTGTATGGCCGCAGCAGCGTCGTGACGACGAGCATGACGCTCGCCGCGACGGCCACCCGCAGCGCATCGACCGCGGCGGTACGTGACAGCAGCGTCCGCGGCAGGAGGATGACCGCGCCGGCGAGGAAGAGCCCTTCGGTCGCGAGCTCCACCACAGCCGCCCCGATCCCGCCGTTGCCGAAGACCGACGCCGACGCAGGGATGGCGACCACGTTCAGGACGGGATTGAATATCGCGCCCACGACCGCCACTCCCAGCCAACGACGCTCGAAGCCCAACGCGATCAGCGCAGTGCCCAACACCATGTCTACGCCGACGAGCGTTTCCTGGAAGGCGAGCAGCATGATCAGCGGCACCGCGGGGTGCAGCGAAGCGGGCCAGCCGAGCATTCCCGGGATCGACGGTGCGAGCGCGAAGAGTCCGACGCTGATGGGCATCGTGAGCAGGAGCACCGTCGACAGGCTTTCAGCAAGCACCGATCGGAAGACCTCAGGCTGTTGCTTGCTGCGGCTCAGCGCGGGAAGGAGCGGCACGGTGATGACGGTCGGAACGAACACCGCCACGTTGATGATCCAGTACGCCGCGGCGAGCCAGCCCGCGACGCTCGGCTCCAGAAGGATCCCCGTCAGGACCACATCGATCTGTGCGCGCACGCGGATCGCCACGTTCCAGCCGAGGAAGGGCAGGCCGCCGTACACCAGCTCGCCCATCACGCGACGCGACAGCGCGAGGGGCGTGAATGCGAAGCCGCTCGTCGACCACAAAAGCGCCGCGCTCACGATCGACGCCACGAGGAGGCCCATCGCGTAGCCCGGCGCGCCAGCGCCAAGCGCGAGGGCACCGAGGCCGGCCGCGGTCCCGAGCACGGACGAGCCTGCCAGCGACCAGGCGTACCGCGCGTGCCGACCCAGTCCGTTGAGCACGGACGTCAGCACGCTGAGAGCCGCGAAACCTAGAGCGGCGATGACCGCGATGGCCACAAGACCGAGGTCGATCGCCGTCGGGCCGAGCAGCGCGATGATCGACATCGTGGCGGCCGCGATGGCGAACCAGCACGCGGCGACGATCATCATCGACGCCCAGGCGTACGTCGCCGCTCGCGGCGGATCGGTGGCGACTCGGCGCACCAGCAGTCCCGGGAGACCGAGCGACGCAATCACGCCGATGAAGCTCCCGACCGTCCAGGCGATCGCGTAGCGGCCGAGCCCCTCGTCACCAAGGAAGCGCGGAACGAGCACGGCCGACGCGAGACTGGCTGTCCAGGTGATCGGTTGAGTGCTGAGCAGCGCGAGGGCGCCTCGCGCGACCTTGAGCCCTTCTTGCTTCGCAGGAGGCAGACCCTCCTCGCCACCAAGACGCGCCGGTTGCGCGCGAGTGAGCGTGCTCCGCCTCATTCAGATCGCCCCATCCCTGGCGTCCCGACGCCGCCCGACGCTATCCGGTGCAGCAACGGATCCCCAGTGATCGCCTCTCGCAGCCGGCGGCGGCCGCCGACCTCGTGACAGACGCCGTGCCAGTAGAGGACATGGAACAGCGCGCTGAGCGACGCGTTCGCCAGCCGATCCACGTGAAGCGCGTCCGCTGCACGCACCACCCAGCTGAGTGTCGTCACGGCGACGTTCGAGCGGATGTTGCTGCCGAGACAGAAGCGGATAAGCGCGCGCGTGAAGGGGTGCCGATTCGCCACTTCCCGATACGCGAACGCCAGTGTTTCCTGTCCCTTGTCCCGATACATCGCGACGTCCGCTCGTCCGTATCGGAACGGCGTGCGCTTCCAGGTCGCGAACGAGCGGCTCGGATAGTGCCACACCCGCGCCGCCGGCTCGAACGTGAACTGCGACCCGCCGCGGCTCAGCCGGTAACCCAACTCCACGTCCTCGGCACGGTCGAAGGACGGATCGAAGCCGCCGGCCGCTATGAAGCGGTCGCGCCGCAATGAAGCGTTACCGGTGAAGAATTGCCGGTAGCTGCAGGGGTAGCGGCCCGAGCTCATCGCCTCGTATTGGCTCAGCAGCTTCTGCTCCTCCCACCGGACCCACGAGGGCCGGCGCCACGAGGCCGGCGGGAGCATCGGACCCACCACAACGCGATCGAGCGAGCCTCGGTGCGCGGCCGCATGCACCGAGACGGCATCGGGCGCGGGGACCACGTCGTCGTCGAGGAAGACGATGACATCACCGCGCGCGTCGTTCACACCACGGTTCCGGGCGGTCGCCGGACCGCCGTTGGCCTGCTGCAGGACGCGCAGGGGATACGGCGCGCGGTAGCCTCGCAGCCACGCTCGTGTGTCGTCGCGCGAGCCGTCGTCGACCACGACGACCTCGAAGTCCGCGTCGCGCGTCTGGGAAGCGAGCGCGTCCAGAAGCCGCGCGAGACTCGCGCGGCGCTGGAACGTCGGAACGACGACGCTAACGGTCGGCGTTGTGCTCATCGCTCCTGCCTCCCGGCGGGCGGACGGCCGGGCGGGGCCGAACCGTGGCTGGGACCCCGACCGCGACGGACCCATCGGGCACGTCGGTCAGGACGACGGCGTTTGCGCCTATCGCGACATCGTTGCCGACAACGATGCCGCCCAGGACCCGGCCGCCCGCGCCGATGTAAACGTTGTCCCCGATCAGCGGAAACGCAGCTTCATTGCGCATCCCGATCGTCACCGCGCTCACAAGCGTCGCGCCGGAGCCGATCCGCCGCGCCGATACCACGGTCCCCACCGGATGCGGGATGTACAGACGCGGTCCGATAGGCACGAACGGCGGGATGTCGAGACCGTGTAGGGCGATGTTGTACGCGGCGACGATCCCGGGCAGGCCGCGAACCCGGGCGCGGTACAGGGCATGACTCAGTCGATAGAGGAGCGTCGCGCGGAAGCCGGAGAAGGTCCACGCGAGGCGCAACGCGGCGAAGGGCGCCGCACGCCGCGGCGACGAACCAAGGAATCCGAGGTCGGTCCACGCCTGGACATCGCTGGCGATGAGCTCGAGAAGAGCGGACCCGCGTGTCTCCTGTGCGCGCGCGTCGGCGGTGCGAGCAGGCGAGAGGCCCGTCGCGCGAGACTCGCTCATATTCGTCGCACCAGCTTGGCCGGCACTCCGGCGACAAGGGTGCGTGGCTCGACATCGTGCGTGACCACGCTGCCCGCAGCCACGACCGCATCATGGCCGATCCTCACACCCTTGAGCACCATCGACCGATTACCGAGCCAGGCGCGGTCCTCGATCACGATCGGCTCACCGCTTGGCTGCCACGCCTTGTCGTCTACGCGATGGAAATCGGAGTCCATCACCATCACATGGGTGCCGATCAGGCAGTCGTCGCCGATACGCACGTGGTTCGCGGCGACCAGCGAGGACCCGTAGTTGATGAATACGTTGTTCCCGATCTCGAGGTGACCGCGCGGGAGCGCCACGAGCTCGAGCGTCGCTACAGTGGAGACGAGACGGACGTGGTCGCCGATCGTCATTCGGCCCTGATTCGTGATGGCCGGCCGGCCGCGCAGGGTGACGCGCGCTCCGATCGACGTGGCATGCCGGAGTCGGATGCGTGCATTCAGGGCCGGCCACGCCATCGATGCGCCGCGCACCGCGCTCCTGGCGCGGAGCATCAGCGTCGCGCGACTCGCCACGGCCGGCGCGCTGATCTTCATGCGCGCGCAGCGCCGTCCGTGACCGCCGCGCCAGCGAGCTGTCGCGTTTGGCGGTCCAGACGTTCGAGGACCGCGATGATCCCAAGGACCGCACCAAGCAGCACCGTCGTTCTTCCTGAAACAAAGGCGAGGTCAACATAGCCATAGACGATCGTGCCAACGAGCGCGACCAGGCAGAACAGGGCCGCCGAGCGCAGCCCGGGATCGGTCAGCCGCTTCGCCGCGAACGCAGCCCGGGACATCCCCGACCCGATGATCGACCAGAAGACCACGTAGCCGATCACTCCGAGCTTCATCCAGATCCACAGGACGCTGTTATGCGTCTCGTACCGCCAGAAGGGCCACCAGGAGAGGTCGGGGAGCATCGCGACCATCAGGAACTCACGACCGAATCCCACGCCAAGCAACGGATCGCTCTGGAGCGTCGCGGTGATGTCGTACGTCTCGAGCAAGCGATAGAAGTTGGAGGCCGCATCCCTCGGATCGGGTTCGTAGAGAGACCGGATCGCCCGCGCCGGTTGACCGACCATGCCCGCCGCGTTCCACGTCAGCGCGAGGAAGAGGCCCGCGACGACCAAGAGCGGGAGCGCATTCGCGAAGAACGCCCTTCGCTTGACGATGAAGAGGACCAAGGCGATGACGAGTAGGCCGACGAGGAGCACGATGATCCCCGAGCGCCGGCCCGAGGCGAGGAGCGTGAAGGCGAGTATGGGCGCCGCAAGCACGCCGAGCACCCTCACCCGACCCTGGACGCGGAACACGAACGCGCTCGAGGCGAAGATCAGGAATGTGGCAAGAAAGATCACGTCGTCGTGTTCGTAGAAGAGATCGGGGAAGGTGCCGAGCAGGCCGGTGTTGATCAGCGCGATCTTCCGATACGCCCCCTCTACCGCGAACACGGCAGTGGCTGCGAGCCCGACGAGCAGCAAGGCCGCGATGTGCTCGGGACGTCGCAAGGAGATCCGCGCGATCACGTACAAAGCGGGGACGTAGAGGAGATAGCGCACTTCCCAGAGACCGATGTACATGTCGCCGCCCGCGACCGCACCGCGCGCGAATCCCGCCGCGAGCATGATGATGAACAGAACGATGGACCAGCCGAATGCCGCCCGCCCGATGGACTGTCGTGTCAGGGCGACCGACATGATCGCGGTCCCGAGCGCGGCGATGATCAGGATCTCGAGCGGCGTCAACAGCAGGGGCAACCCGCTCCAGCTCCCGATCCCGCGATGGATGTACGACCCGAGCTCAAGCACGGGATCGACCGTGTTCGCTTCGAGCAGGATGACCGACACCAGGAGGACCATGAGCATGACGCGTGAAGGCCGTCCGCCGTCGGCTGCTGACACACCGGCGGCCCGCGCTCGCACGGATGTCCGGCCGAGGACAACATCCTGCGCGATCATCGCCGGATCACAGGAAGCGCGGGGCCGTGAGCTGGATCGTCGCGAGACTCACCGCAACGAGGATGATCAGCACCTGTTGTCGCCAGTCGAGTCGTCGCGACGCAAGACCCACCCCGACGAAGACGAGGACTGCGCCCAGTACCAGCTGCACTTCGGGGCGCCCCCCTATAGCCGGACGAGGCGCCGAACCCAGTTCGGCACGGACGAGCGGGCGTCGTTCACGACGATGCCGCGGATCTTGGCGCCCTGAAGCCGTCCCAGCGCGGACGCGAGATCATGCGCGGGTGTTACACCGGTCCTCACGACGAAGACGACGTCGTCGACCATGCGCGCGAGCAATGACACCTCGCTATGCGCGAGCGTCGCTGGCGTATCAACGATCACGACGTCGTGCATGTGCCTTAGCTCATCCATTACCTGCGGCATACGCGACGAGCGAAGGAGGCGCTGCGCGCTGCCGGCGGCGCTACCGGCGACGACGAGCGACAGATTGTCGAGCGACGTCGGGCGCAGGATTTCGTGCGTCGGAACCCGATCCAAGAGTGCGTCCACCAGGCCGGGAGCCGGCTCGAGCCCGAAGTCCTGCGCCAGGACGGGCCGCCATAGATCCGTCTCGACGACCACGACGCGGCGATCCGGCAGATCCTGTGCAAAGGTCAGAGCCAGACCCAGGCTGAGGGTGGTCTTGCCGTCTCCCGATACGGCACTGCACACCGCAAAGCTCGTCGGTGCGCCGACCTGGAACCCGGTGTAGACGGAGCGGAAGAGCTCGTCACCGCCCGGAATGAGCCAGCCGCGCTTCGGCGCCGGCATCCGGGGACGCAGATCGGGCACAGCGGCGACTCGACTCGGGGAGACCCTGACCATCTGGCCGGTCATCTCACCTTCCTCCCCTGAGCGAACGAAGAGGCACGATGGCACCGGCAACGAAACCCACAGCGCGTCGCGTGATCGCCGGTCCCTGGCGCCGGCCCACTCCGACGGCGCGCAGGTGAGGCAGCACGCCAAGGATGACCGCGTCCGGGCCGACGTCGGCAAGAGAGCGCACCGAATGATCCGACAGCGCGAAGAGCATCAGCAGTGAAGCGCTGAGCACCACTGCCAGCACGACCGCCGCGATCGGGTAGATGAGGAGCTTCTTCAACTGGCGCGAGGGCGTCGTCGAAGCCTGCGGGGGATCCGTGAGTCGGAAGCCCAGGTCGAGACTCTCCGCGCCCGCCGAAACGTCAAGCTTCGCGCGCTCCAGCGAATCTCGCGCCGAGTCGGCGCCACGCTGGGCGATATCGACCTGGCGCTGAGCTTCGGCGAATCCCGGGTTCACCCGAGCGGCGTCGAGGCCACTCGTGGTAAGAGAGGCGGCGACGCTGGGGTTCGCGGTGAGGTACTTGGCAAGGTCGGAGCGAGCACTCACGAGCTGCGCTTCGGCCTCAGTCAGGCGGCTCTGATAAAAGGTGATCGCGACCTGTGCCTGACCATACCTGTCGGCGGCGTAGCGCGACTTGAACATCTCGACGATCGTCGTCACGACCTGTAGTGCCGTGTCTCGGTCCTCGGACCGAAAGCGAAGGACCAAGAGATGCTCACCGCCTGCGGTCACGTCGAAGTCCCTCGCAAAGATGGCACTGATCTGCTCGAATCCGTTTTGCGCCGTCGTAAGATCCTTCATCGATGTCTTGCCGGCAACGCCGAAGAGGAACGTGCGCGTTTGCATGAGCTCCCATAGGCGATTCTTCTGATTGACCGCGGGCGAAAGATAGCGATTGACATCGTCGCTGTGTGTCAGGTACGTCGCCTGCTCCACCCACATGCCGGCCTGCGCCTCGTACTGCGGCGGGGTCGAATAGAGCGCTGCCGCAACCACCAGCGGAATGACGATGATCGGCAGAACGATGAGGAGCGCATGCCGGAAGAACGCCTCAAGGACCCGTTCGATCACGCCACGCTCCTCTCCGATATTGGGCACGCCACCGACGCCACGATCCTGAGGATCGCCTGGTTGTTGCGCTCCGCGTCGAACTTGTCGTGCGCCAGCGCGAGGCCCGCGCGGCCCAGGCGGGCCCGAGTGGCTTCCTCGTCCACCAGTCGCTCGATCGCGGCCCGCAGGCCACGCGCGTCTCCTGGGGGAATGACCAGCGCGGACCGGCCGTCGATCGCGGCCTCGCGCAGCGCGCCCACATCGGTCGCGATGATGGGGAGACCAGCGGCAGCCGCTTCCATCAGGGCGATCGACAGGCACTCGCCGAGGCTAGGGAGCACGAATACATCCGACCGCGCGAACAGAGCCAGGAGCTCGGGACTATTCGGGCCGACGCCGTGATGCGTGACGACACGCGGCGTATCCGGCACGGGATCGCGGGTCACGACGTGAACCTCGAACGGGACTCGCGTGCGAGCGCCGCGAACGGCTTCGAGCAGCAGCGCGCCGCCTTTGCGCGTGAAGTCGCCACCGACGAACAACAGCCGCACCGGGGTGTCTGAGTCTCGCGCGGCGCGCGCGTCGCCGATGTCGAAGTACTGACGCGATGCGCCTGGCGCGAGGATGGTGATCCGCTCCCGTGCGACCCCGTAGTCGCGCACCAGCGATTCTGCCGTCCAAGCGGACCAGGCGATCAGGGCTTGGGCGGTTCGGAACCCGTCGCGGTTCACCTGATGTTTACGGGCATCGAGCCAGCCGGATCCGGCGGTTCGATGCCCGTAGGCCGCACCGACGCTGTCGAAGTTGAGGGGGGTCGCGTCCAGGGATATGACGCTCGGGATCCGCCGCATGAGGCCAGCCGAGAACAGCGCAGTGACCTGGGTATGAAAGAACAGCGCGTCATAAGCGTGTGCCGCGACGCCTTTGGCGAGACCGGCGCGGGCCCGAAGGCTCGCGCGTACCGACCAATTCGCGTACCCTGGGAGGAGCCGCGCGACGCTGTTGACATCGAATGGGATGGGGAGCCACGTCACCGTCAATTCGGATTGCCGTGCGACCGCCTCACGAAGATTCTGGGTGTGGGTGACGTGGCCAAGCGTCTGCTCCATCACGAACGCCGCTCTAACCACATTTGAATGGTCGTTCCGGCGTCGGTCGGCACCGTTCAGCGCGGGTTGAGAAACGGTTGAGCTAGTACGCTCCGCGGTTGGCCAGGACCGCGGGGACCGTGCGGAGCAGGATCTCGAGGTCGAGGCCGAACGACCAATTGCGCACGTAATGCAGGTCGAGGCGGACCATGTCGTTGAACGGGACCTCGCTGCGGCCACTCACCTGCCAGAGCCCGGTCATCCCCGGTCGTGCCCGCAGCCTAGCCATCTGCCACTCCTCATACTTCAGCACCTCGGAAGGCAGCGGCGGGCGCGGCCCGACGAGGCTCATCTCGCCGCGCATGACGTTGATGATCTGCGGCAGCTCGTCGAGGCTGAGCCTGCGAAGGATCCGGCCCACGCGCGTGACACGAGGATCGCGGCGGATCTTGAACAAGGGACCGGTGGCCTCGTTCTTGTCCCGCAGCTCATGCAACAGTTCGTCCGCGTCCACGCACATCGAACGGAATTTCAACATATCGAACGCGACGCCATCCTTGCCGACGCGTCGCTGTCGGTAGAGGAGCGGGCCAGGCGAGTCGACCTTGATCGCCGCGACGATGCCGAGCAGGAGCGGCGCGCCAATGGCGAGCGCGATCGCACCCAGGACCAGGTCGCTGGCGCGCTTCAACCAGGTGACGCGCGCGACCGGTGCGAAGCCGATGTACTGCCGAGAACCGAAGCGTCCCACTTCGACCCTGCGTGGGAGCTCCGCGCTGACGTCCGCCACGACCTTTACATCGACTTGACGGCCGAAGCCTCGTGCGACGACGCGATCGATCTGCTCACGTCGATCGGACGGCAGCGCGATCACGACCTCATCGGCGGCTCCCGAACGCACCACAGACTCGAGCTCGGCGATAGCTGACAGGAGCGGTCGATCGAGTGGCTCGCTGAGATCGGTTCCGTTGTCGACGTAGCCGAGCACGTCGAACTGGGTCTCGAGCTCCCGCGCCAACTCTTGACCGACGATGTTCGCCCCAACGATCACGACACGCCGTCGCGGCGCCACGCGACGACGCACGGCAACGTACGCCCGCGGGGCGAGCGATCGCCAGAAGGCGAGCGACACGATCGACACGGTCCAGCCGATGGCCAGCCAGGCTCGGGAGAGACGTTGATCGTCGTCGAAGGTGATCACGACGGCCACGACCGCGCCGGTCGAGACCGCGGACGTGATCGCGCGCAGCCTGGTCGGCCAGGACCGACGGCGATCGAGGTCACCAAGACCCTGGGCCACAAGCAGGAGCGCCGTGACGAGGCCGACGACCACACCGGTCCGGATGTAGAGCTCGAACGGGAACGCCTCGGCCACGGCGTTCGACAGGACGAAGCGCACGTCATAGGCGAGCACGAACGATCCGGCGACCGCCGCGACATCGATCGCGAGGAGGAACGCGACCGAGAGCATCGATACGGCTCGGAGAGCGCGCGCGGAGCGGACACGGCTGGTCGGCTGGGTCGCGGTGGTCGAGAGGCCGATGCTCACCGTGACCCCCGTGCCATGCCGGTGCGGAGCGCATCCGCGCCCAGCCGCAAGAAGAAGGGCACGTCGTGAACCAGGTACCTGCGCCAGAGCCGGCCGGGTTCCTGCGCGAGGCGCCACGCCCATTCCAATCCGGTGCGCTGCATCCAGCCGGGCGCGCGTCGGATCTCGCCGGCGAGGATGTCGAGGGTGCCCCCCACACCGATCGCGATCGGTGCGTCGATCACCGCGCGGTGCCGACGTATGAATTTGTCCTGCCGCGGCGCGCCGAAGGCTACGAAGAGGACGCACCGCCCCACGCGGTCGATCGCGCGCAGCATCTGCGCGTCGCCCTCCGCGGTCGGTGCCTCGAACGGCGGCGAGAATATTCCCCCGATGCGCAGCCCTGGATGGCCAGCTGCGAGAGTGCGTCCCGCGGCCGCGGCGACCCCTGGGGCCCCGCCCAGCAGGAACACTGGAATGCCGGTGCGTGCGGCGAGCCGGCAGCAGTCGTCGACAAGGTCGATCCCGGCCACGCGCTCGGGCAGCCCGGCGCCGGCGAGCCGAGAAAACCAGACAAGCGGCATGCCATCCGCGACAGCCAGGTCGGCGGCGTTCAGGACCGTGAGATACTCCGGATCGCCGTCCGCCAGACGGATAAAGTCGGTGTTTACCGTGACTACCTGATGGGTCCGGCCGTCGGCCAGGAAGCGCTCGAGGGCGGCCACTGCCCCGGCCCGATCAACGCGGTCCACCTGAACGCCGAGGATCGAGACCCTCGGCCGTACTGCAGCTCCGATCCCACCCATAGCTCCCGCAACCCCAGCCGCACCGAGACCCTACGATTTCAGTCCACCTTCGGCGCTTGCGTGCAGTTTCCGGGCAGTTCGTTTCGCGGTCGTCTAGCGTCGGTTGGGCCGAGGTTGTGGGCGAGGTCCGCTCTGGGAATCTTCGGCCTGGAACTCAACCGCTCTGATACGTCCACGCGTGTACAACGAGTCGCGATTGAGTTACAACTCCGTACCAGCGGGCAGGGGTTCTTTTGGGCTAGTACTCGGTAGTACTCGGCAGCCGGGGTGGGGAGCACGTGGTGGGTGGGAATGACTCGCTTCTGTTCGCGTTTCGCGCGACGGTGACGCGATGACCGTTGTGGCGAACGAGCGACCGAGCGTGCTCGCGACGATCGCGCACGAGCTTCGCACACCATTGAGTGCCCTTGAGACGGCCTCGGAGCTGCTCGAGCGCGATTTCGAACTGCTCGACGAGCAACAGATACGGACCATCGTCTCCGGTATCCACCGACGAACACTGTGGATGCGCAGTCTCATGGAGAATCTGTTCACTTCGGTCGCGATCCGCGAGGGTCGCCTGCGGATCGTGCCGCGACCGATCGATGTCGTCGACACCGTTCGCGAGGTCGAGTCCATCGTGCGTCCGCTCCTCGTCAGGAAGCAGCAGACGCTCAGCATCGTGGCGCCACCGACATATTCGCTCGTGGAGGGCGACGAACACCGCATCTCGCAGGTCCTCCTGAACCTGCTGTCGAACGCGAACAAATATGCGGACGCCGGCACCGTCATCGAGGTCGCGGTCGCCATGCGTCGCGGCGGTGCGGTTCGCGTGAGCGTCTCCGATCACGGCCCGGGGCTGCCCGCGGGCGCCACGCGCAGGGCCTTTCGCGCGTACGACCGTGCCGGACGTGTTGGTGGCGAGGGCCTTGGGATCGGTCTGTGGGTGGTCGCCTCGATCGTGCAAGCGCACGGCGGTCGTGTCGGCACGTACAACCGGGCGAGTGGCGGAGCGACGTTCTGGTTCGAGCTGCGTCCGATGAACGCGGCACCAAACGCGAAATCGGTGGGAGTGGAAAACATGAGCCTCATCCAGCACGTGGACGTCGTATGAAAGTTCTATTGGTCGAAGACGACGCGGACCTGCTCGATCTGTTGAGCTATGCACTGGGCCGCGAGGGTTATACGGTCCTCACGGCGATGGATGGTCAGCAGGCGCTGCGACGGTGGGAAGACGATTCACCCGACGTCGTGTTGCTCGACGCGAACCTGCCGAAGATCGATGGCTATGAGGTCTGCCGTCGCATCCGCCACGAGGGCGCGACACCGGTCATCATGCTCACGGCGCGGGATGAGGAAGAGGACGTTCTTCATGGCTTCCGCGTCGGCGCCGATGACTATGTGAACAAGCCTTTCAGCGCGAAGCAGTTGAGTGCACGCATCAAGGCCGTGCTCCGGCGTGCGCAAGCCGATCCATATCGGCAGCCGGTACGCGAGGTCAAGGTGGGCGATGTACGTCTTGACCTCCAGTCATACAGCGTGACCGACGGCACCCGACAGATCCAGCTCACGCCACTCGAGTTCCGGATCCTCTACCTGCTCGGCGTCAACGAAGGTCGCGTGATCCCTTATTCACGACTGGTTGAGTACGCGTGGGGGTACGAGGGCGGTGATTCCAGCCTCCTCAAGACGCACATCTGTCACATCCGCCAGAAGCTCAACCTGTCGGCCGGCAAGAACGGTGGCATCCGCGCCGTCCCGGGAGTGGGCTACAGCCTGGCAGTCGCCTGAGACGCTGGAATCTCAACCGAGCCTTAACGGTCCGCTTTCTCGGTCTTGACGCGAGACCGTGACACTCGCGCGGTGAGCCCGGCCGAAGCGTTACGCGGGAGGCTGCGCTGATGCCGCGCGTGCTGAAGCAGGGCCGGCATCCCGATCCGCTCGATCCTGACGAGCCACGGCCGGATCCCCGCGGCTGGCCGCGCCGTCAGGCGCGAGCCTTCGCAGGTCGCGAGATCGAGCATTTCCGTGACGCCCTCAGCCTGAAGGGCGCCGGCAGCGTGCGGCAGTCGGTCCTGGATGACCTGAGCACGTTCTTCCACATCGACCCCGACGAATGCGCCCGTCGCTGCATCGAATGGGAGCAGTGGACCCTTGACGAATGGCACCGACAGCGTCGGGACACCGTCGACGCCATCACGGCCTTCTACCACGAGACCCAGTCATGGGCTTTCGATCTGCTCTGGTACGCGTACCTCCAGGCGGAGGGGTACGCCTATCCAGTCAGCGTCGCGATCGCCCAGACGATCCCTGCTGCGCGCGCCGGGGCGCGGCACCTTGATTACGGTTCGGGCGTCGGAGTCACGAGTCAGTTGTTCGCGCGCCTCGGTTACCGGACCGAGTTAGCGGATATTTCGACGTCGCTATTGCGCTTCGCGCGCTTCCGTCTCGAGCGGCGCGGCGATGAGGCGTCCTACCTAGACCTCAACAACGACCAGCCCGCGTCGAACAGCTACGACGTCATCACCGCCATCGACACGCTCGTCCACGTTCCCGACGTCCCGGGTACCGCTCGCGCGCTCCATCGCGCGCTGCGGGAGGGAGGCCTGCTCTTCGCGAACTTTGACGTGCGTCCAAAAAGCGCTGAGAACGCCGCGTTCCTCTATGAGGACGATCTGCCGCTGCGCTGGGAACTTCAGCGCGCGGGCTTCGAACCCGAGGAGGACCTGGACGGGATGATCACTCGATACCGTCGCGTAGAGCCGTCCGGCGTCGCGCATGCGCTCCGCGGTGTCCGGGACGCGACCCTGCTGCGAAGCCCGATGCGACCCACGTACCGCGCGCTGCGCGACCAGCTGCGAAACCTCGCGGCCAGGCGCAAGCGGGTCGCGGCCGCGGTAGCCAGGCCGTCATGACCTCGCGGTCGGCGCCCAGCCGTATTTGCCTGATCCTTCAATCCACCGCGGTGGGTGGCATGGAGACGCATTGCGTCGACCTCGCCGGCGAATACGTCCGCCGCGCGATCGACGTCCGCGTCGTCGTTCCGGAGGGCGACACGTTCGATGCTCTGGCGCGAAGGTTCACGGCCGGGGGTGCGCACGTCGAGCGTGTCACGACCGACGCGCGTGCCGGTCGAGCTCGACAAGTCGCGGGACTTGCGCGTCTGGCAACGTTCCTCCGGCGTCTCGCGCCTGAGGTCGTCCACGTGCAGACGGGCGGGACGACCGGCGGCCTTGCGGTCATCGCCCTCGCCCGCGCCTTCACTCGCGCGACTGTGATCCTGACGGAGCATGACGTGCCACGCCCGGCAGCGAACTGGCGTGAGCGCGGCGTGAAGCGCGTCACGGACCGGCTTCTCCACGGCTTGGTCGCCGTGTCGCGACGGAACGCATCACTGCGCCGCAGCCGAGGGGGAGCCCGCGAAACGCGATTCGGCTCGATTCTCAACGGTGTTCCCATCCACGACGTCTCGCCGGAGGACGCCGCGCGTAACCGAGCCGCTGTGCGCGCGGAGATGGGCGTGCCGTCCGACGCGCCCCTCGTCGGCAGTGTCGTCCGCCTCGCGGAGGGCAAGGGCCTTCACGATCTCCTGCGCGCGTTCGCGATCGCGCGAAATATCGTGCCATGCCACTTGCTGATCGTCGGAGACGGACCGCTGCGCGAGGAGATGGTCACACTGGCATCGGAGCTGAAGGTCGCGCAGCAGGTGCATTTCGCTGGGCAGCGTTCTGACCCTGGTCGATTCGTCGACGCGATGGACGTCTTCGTACTGGCCGTGCCCGCGGGATCCATGTCGATCGCGCTGCTCGAAGCGATGGGCCGCGGCGCACCGCCGGTCATCACGTTCTGCGGTCCCGAGGAAGCGGTCATCAACGAGGAGACCGGTCTCTGCGCGCCACCCGCCGACGCGGACGGCCTCGCAGCCGTGCTGGCCCGCATCTGCCAGGATCGCGCGCTGCGCTCCCGGCTCGCGGCGGCAGCCGCGGCGCACGTGCGCGCGCATTTCAGCGTGCGACGCGTCGCCGACGATCTCCTCGAGCTGTACGCGTCAGTCAGGACCGGTCACGTGCCGCCGCGCATGCGTGCCGACGCTCCTCCGGATCCTCGACCAGGCGCCGCAGCGTGCGCGATCACGGCGTCGCCGTCAGAGCCGTGAAGTCCGCGGCGAGCGGCGCGTTCGGGCGCGAGCCCGCGCGCGATCGCCAGATCCGTCTTGCCATGGTGGCTTGGATGGTGGCGGGCGTGCAGACGCAGTACGAGCACCTGAGGACCGCCTTTCCCCCCGATCGATTCGAGACGGTGGGCATCGAAACCAGGCCGTACGTCGCCGGCGGATGGCTCGAGCGTCTTCCGCTACCTCACAAACCGAGGGGCACCCTTCGCTCGCTGATGGCACTCGCACCGCTGCTGTGGGAGCGGCCCCTCGACGCGGTCTGGACACAGGTGAGCGTGCAGCTGCTCCCCTTCGTGCTGACACGAGCGGCGCTCCAGCGCATTCCCGTTTTCTTCGCCGTGGACAGCACGCCGACGCTGTACGCCAGCTTCCGCGGTCATTACGCGCACCAGACCGACCTCGCGTCCGCGAAGGGCCGGCTAAGCCTCGCGCTCCACCGCACCTTCTATCACCGCTGCGCGGCGCTCCTGCCCTGGTCGCGCTGGGTGGCGAACTCCATGGTGAACGAGTTCGGCGTGCCGCCCGAGCGAGTGCATGTGATCCATCCAGGTGTCGACACCGACCGCTGGCGTCCGATCGAAGGACGTCCGGCGAGCGTTCGTCCGCAACTCATCTTTGTCGGGGGCGACTTCGAGCGGAAGGGTGGTCCGGTGCTTTTGGATGTGTACCGTGCGCAACTCCGCGATCGCTGCGACCTGCACCTCGTCACGCGCGACCAGATCCCAGAGGAGCCCGGCGTGCACGTGCATCGGGACTTCCGCCCCGACGACGAGCGGCTCCTACGTCTATATCAGCAGTGCGATGCGCTCGTGCTCCCAACCCTCGCCGATCTCTTCTCGATGGCGTCGATCGAAGCGATGGCGTGCGGGCTGCCTGTCATCGTCTCCGCGGTCGGCGGCATCCCGGAGATCGTGGAGGATGGTCGCACTGGCCGCCTCATCACGCCGGGCGATCGAGCGGCGCTGGCCCGCGCGGTAGTCTCGTTACTCGATCAACCAGAGCGTGGGCGTGTGTGGGGCGCGTCGGGACGCCGGGTGGCGGTCGAGCGCTTCAACACCGCCTCGCAGGCGGCCCGCCTCGCACGTCTGATTGAGGACGCCGTTGCGCTGGGGCGCGGTGCCGTGCAGGTCGCGGGGTAGACGGATCTAGGGCGCGCTATTCGGAACCTGGCCGGCTGGGGTGGTATCGCTCCGAGCGAACGGATCCGCACCAACGACCTTGCCCGCGCACTCATGCAGCCGATCGAATATGGATCGCTGAGTGATGCCGCGCTTCGAATGGCCGATCGGCATCAAGTGGCATCCGCTGACGAACGCGTTACGCGATAAGCCAATCGAGCTCGTCGTGAAGGTTTGACCAGTACCGCTCGGGCGATCCGCCTCGGTGCCGACGAACGTCGAGCCGCCGCTGCGGGATCACGATGCCCCGGATGCTGGCGAGTCGCAATGCATGGTCCCCGGACCGGACATGGGCGAGGCCCATGATGATCGGGAGGTCGGCGAGCGTGTTCGGCAGGCGATCGAGGGCTGCGGCGAAGGCACGGGCGTCGAAGACCGGCTGGGTCTGAATGAACTGAGCGCCCGAAGCGTGCTTCTTCACCCAGAGTTCTCCGGCACATCGCCCGTCACATAGAGGAGGTTGCGGACTCCGAGTGCCGATTCTCCCGGGAGGTCCGCGACCAGCGCGCTCCGCGCCCGGGAACGGGCCTTGACCGGAGGACGGGCTCGATTCCGAGGTCCGCGTCCGAAAGGATCGCGGCAGCGGCGATCGGCGGGAGCGCCGGGCGTTCGCGTAGGTCGTCGGTGATGTTCACGGCGACGAGCTCTGGACATCGGAGCTCCGGCGCACGCTCGCTGATCACCTCGTGCGCGACGGTCGCGGGCAGAGCGAGCTCGGCGGTGACGATCGATCGTCGCTCGTCGCGCCGACGCTGGAGTCGCGAACGTTGGTCGTCGGCCAGCAGACTCGGTGAAGCGGCCGCGTCGTCCGTTGTCGGCGCGATCATCAGCCCACCACGGCCGGGACCCGTCGATCCGATTTGAGCAGGTCGTGCGCCACGACGGTCTCGAGCACGTCGGCTACCGAGATGTCACGAAGACCAGCCATGGGGCACGCGTAGTTCAGGCAGCCGCCGAAGATGTCCTTCGGTTCTTTGCATGTGTTGATGTCGTCACGCAGGCCGGGCGGCGTGCGATTCACGACCAGCGGCAGCGGGCGGCCCATGACACCGCGCCGCGTATCTGTCGGGCCGGCGAGCACTACGACTGGTGCACGGGTCCCCAGCGCGAGATCGTAGACAGCGCTGTCCACGCAGACGCAGAGCCACGCTCGGGAAATGAGGGCCTCGAGCTGTGGCAGCGTCGTCGCGCCGGCGAGCGACACCGAGACGGCGCGCATCGACGCTCGGATGTTCTCGATGTATTCCGCTTCAGCGGCGACGCCGGTGAACACGATGCTCGCGCCGTACGTCGTCGCTAGGACGTCGGCGAGCTCGGCCCATCGGTCGACGAGCCACTGCTGACACGCCCAGTCGGAACCGGGATGCAGAACGACGACTCCGGCCTCGTCGATGCGATGCTGCCGCAGAAGAGCCGTCACGTAGTCATCGTCAGCTGGGGCACGGACGCTCGTGGTGTTGTCCTCGACTGCAGCCACCCCTGCGGCGGCCAGCAACTCCGAGTGCTGCTCGACAGGATCGCCGTACGGGTCGAAGCGACCGACACGCGACGTCAGCAGCCAGGCCGCCTTGTTCGCGAAGCCAACGGTCCGCCGGGCGGCGAGCCTGGCGAACACGTTGAGTAGAGTGCTCCCCACGCCAAGGGTGATCGCGATGTCGTAGCCGATGCCGACTCCGGCGACGAGTCGTCCCAGCTCGCGGACCTTCTTCAGGCGCAGACGCATGCCCGCCGACGATCGCTCTTGGTACAGCCGGCTCGTGATCAGCCGATCGAACGGCCGTAGGCGTTGGAAGACCGCGCTCGCGCGCTCGTTGACGAGCAGCGTGATCTCGGATGAGCGGTAGGTGCGCCGGATCGCCGTGAGACACGACATCAAGCGGAGCGCATCCGCCTCGTGGCAGTTATCCAGGATGACCAGGACCCGACCCGAGCGAGCCCGCGCTGCCGGCCGCACGACTAGGGTCCCACCGGGGCGTAGACCTCGACCGACGCCAGCGGATTGTTGGGATTGCCGATCCCGCCTGCGAAGAGGACGCGACCGTCTTGAAGCAGGGCGTTCCCGGGGCAGTCGCGGGCACCGGCGAGGTCGTCAACCTGCGTCCACGATCCCGCGATCGGATCGTAGATCTCGGTGCTGGAGAGGAAGCCACCGGAGTAGCCGGCTGCCGCGAGGACCCGTCCGTCGGCCAGGCGTACCGCCGCGTGACACTCACGAGCGCCGCCCATGACACCGGTGACCGACCAACTGCCAGTCGCGGGGTCGTAGAGCTCGCTGCTCGCGAGAGCGGCATCGGGGCCAGCCAGGCCGCCGGCAACCAGGACTCTTCCGTCCGCGAGGAGCGTGGCGGAGTGTAGGAATCGCCCTTCTGCGAGGTTCCTGGCACTGGACCATCCGGATGTCGACGGGTCGAAGAGCTCAGCACTTGTGAACGGTGTCGGACACATCTCGTAAGCGCAGCCGCCGGCAACGAGAACGCGCCCATCGGGCAAGAGCGAGGCGCTATGAAACTGTCGTCCCTGGGCCATGTTGCCCGCGCTCGTCCACGAACCGGAGGCGGGATCGAAGATCTCCCCGCTGCTCAACCCTTCCTCACATGGGTCGGAGACGCAGCCGCCGGCGACGAGCACCCGTCCATCGCGCAAGAGCGTCGCGGTGTGAAAGAGACGCGGGGACGGGAGTGGAGCGATGGGCGACCACAGAGCCGTCCTCGGATCGTAGATTTCCGCGCTGGCGAGGACCGTGTCGCACGGCGTGCCCTTACCACAACCGCCCGCAACGAGCACACGTCCGTCACCGAGCAACGTCGCGGTGTGGAACATGCGGCCAACCGACATGCTGGCAGTCGCGGTCCAGCTATTCGTCGAGGCTGAGTAGATCTCGGCGCGCGCTTCTGCGGTAGGTGATTGCGCGTCGCCACCGGTCACGAGGACACGACCGTCTTGCAGGAGAGTGGCCCCGTGATACATGCGTGGCACGCGCATGCTCGCGGCGCTCGTCCACGCTCCGGCGGGGGCGCCGCGCACGGCGAACGCGCCGATGCCTGTCACTACGGCAAAGGCGAGGATGCTCGCAACCAGCAGCCACGCGCCGACCACCCCACGTGCCGACGGTGCCGCTCGCGACCGGCTCACACCCATTCCTCCCACCGATCGAAGGCCCCGGCGAGGGCTGCGCGGAACTGCCGATCTCCGTCGTATCGCGTGACGAACGTGCGCGCGATCGTGCCCGCGGGACGTCGGTCCTCCGCCTGCGCATAGATTAGGTCGTAGCCGACCTCGCGGGCGATGCGGCTCGCGTCGGCCGTCCAGTTTCGAGTCCCACCGATGGGTACGGCGAAGGCATTCGGGACTATGCCGATCGCCTGCTCGATGGCACGACGGGAGTTGAAGAGCTCGGCCTCGGCCTGCGCGGGCGAGAGGTAACCGAAGTCCGCGTGACTCACCGAGTGACTTCCGATGCCGACCCTAGCGCCGGCGAGGCGTTCGATATCACGCCAGCCCAGCATCACGCCTTCGCCGAACGGATGCCGTCCGGCAGCCCACTCCGATACGACGAACAGCGACCACGGTATGCCGAGTTCCGCGAGGATCGGCGCGGCATTGAGCGCGACACTCTTGAGCCCATCGTCGAAGGTGACGGCAAGCTCGTTCCACGACCCAGCTCCGCACGCGATGCGCTCGGCCGGCACAAATCGGTAGCCGCGTTCGATGGCCATCTCCAGCTGACGGCGGAAACGCTGTGGGGTGACGTCGTTCACGCCCCACTGCGCCGTGCCCACGGAGTGGTAACACAGGATCCTCCCGCCCGGACGACCGGGCTGGGCCGCAAGCCAGGCGAGCGCGGACCGTTCGGCCCTAAGCCGCAGCGGCGCGATGACCTTCCGCCTAACGCCGATGTGACGGGCGACGGAGCGCAGCCCTGTCAATCAGGCCGCCTCGCTGCGGCGAAGCGGACGAACCGCGAACGAGTTGAGCACTCGGTCCTTGGCCGCCTTGACACCCGCGCGCGCGAGGCGGGCGGCCTGCTTCGGAACATAAACATGCAGCGGGCAGACGTTCGCGTACCAGCGCGCACCGTCTTCGGGCGCCCAGCGCTCCTTGTAACCGTGGCCCGAACCGAGGTCGAGCATGTCAAAGTCGGATTCCGCCGCCCACTGGAACGAGAGGTCCAAGAGGCGCGTGCCGACGCTTTGCGATTCATACCGGTCGTCGCGATACGTACACGTGTAAACCAGGCTGCGGCGGTGGACGTAGAAGGTGTGGCCGGCGACAGGTTCGCCATCGTGCAGGAGTCGCAGACTATGGAGCCGCCCATTGGCCTGGTAGTACTCGGCCGCGAGCAGTTGGTCGTCCGCGGCGATCGTCTCCATCGCTGGGTGGTCCTTCCACTTGAGGTCCCAGTTCCGGATGACCCACGCCGCGGCTCCAGGCGCGTCAACCTCGAGCGCGAACCCACGCGTTCGTGTGCGCGCGGTCTTCACCGTTTTTAGGCTGCCCGCCTCGCGCCAGTAGCTTTCAAAGTCCGCGGTGCAGCTGATGCGGTACGTGGGCAGCGGAAAACAACGACGCAGGGGAGCGTCCAACGGCGGACGCGTCTCGTATCCACCGGTCCACACATCGACGCCGAGAGCGGCTAAAGCCGTGAAGAGATAGCCGTTGCGCGCGGGCATCGCCTCACGAATGCTGCAGACCCCATCAACGATCGGTTGCCAGAACCATTTGCGACGCAGGAGTCCAGCGACAGCGACTGGTTGCCGATCGGCGCTGACCAGGGCTATCCGCTTGCGAGTCCGAGCCGGGCTCTTCAAAAGCATTCGATACAGCTCGTGGGGACAGGTCTCTAGCTCCGGGAGGACCCGGAGAGCCTCGTCAAGCGATGGATCCCAGGACTCGAACCAGCGGACCGCCAGTCTTCCGCCGGCGGTTGCCACGTCTCTGCTCACCCGGCGCCGATGCTCTCATCCCGGAGTACGGGCGCCCATCGGTTGCAGGTTGTGAAACGGTTGAGGTTGCTTGGAGCTCGAGTCGTGTGTCGACCTCGGCACCGACCCGGCCAAGGCGTCGACAGGCGCTCGACTAGATCGATCACCGCGGCGGGTTTGGAGAGACCGGACCGCTACGCAGTCTCGGCATCCGAATTCGAAGGAGCGCGAGCGACGAAGCTCGCTCCAGCTGCGACTCAACAATCGCCCGGCACTGTGGGGCCTGGTGCGTCGGGCCACGGTTAGGACGCGCCTGGCCGCGGTGAAGATAGCTTCGCTGGGCGTGTCATACGCGTATTCGCTGCGATAAGACGGCTCGTCGACGCCGCCCAGGCTCCGCCTGGATCGCCCGATGGCCACATCCTTGCGCAGCGGTCCCTCGCTCTCTGAGGGACAGGCCGACCTCGTAGGCGTCAAAACCCGAGGCAGCCCTCCATGTGAGCGCGTGCCATTGGAGCAGGTTTTCGCGCCGAGCGGCTGCCACTCAGGAAGCGAGGCGCTAGCGAGGCGAGAGGTAACCGAAAACCGCGTGGCTCACGGAGTGGCTGCCGATGGCGACCGGCAGTAGCGGCGAGGTGCTCGATATCACGCCAACCCTGCATCACGCCATGACCGAACGAGTGCCGACCCGCAGCCCATCCGATACGACAAAATCCTCCAAGGAACGCCGGCGAGGACCGGCGCAGAGGCGGGCCTGGCGTCCGCAGGATCCCGTCGGTCCGCGCCGAGCGCACGGGCGCGCGATCAACTGGAGACGCGGCTGCGGAGTCGACCGAGTACACCGCGAGCCCCTCGGACCGCGGACTTAGCCAGGTACACGCGTGTTGGACAAACGTTGAAGTACCAGCGCTGGCCATCCTCCGGCGCCCACTTAGCTTTGTAGGCGTGTCCGCCACCAATGTCGACCTTTGAGAACCCGGCGTCGGTAGCCCAGGCAACGACGAGGTCGAACAGGCGAACTCCGACACTGCGCCGCTCGAACGCCGGAGCGCGGAACCCGCAGACCAGGACAAGTTCATTGCGGTAGACCGTACCGATATAACCAGCTACCGGGTTCGTTCCGTCCAGCAGCCGGAACGAATGCAGCAGTCCACGCGGCTGGAAATAGTGTGCAGCGATGAGCTGGTCTTCGACACACGTGGTCTCCTGACTCGGATGCGACCTCCACTGCCGGTCCCAATTTCCAATTACCCATTCGGTTGCTTCGGTGCCGTTGACCTCGAGCGTGAATCCCTTCGTACGGCTGCGGCCGATCTCTATTGCGCGCGCGTTACCGCTTCTGCGCCAATGCGCGTCTGGTCCGACGCGGCAGTCGACTTTGTACATCGGCAGCGAAAAGGCGCTGCGCACATCGGGGAGCGGCGGCGTGGGCGAATCCTCCCAACCTCCCATCCATATGTCGACATCGAGAGCCGCGAATGCCGGAAACAGCATTCCGTCACGAGCGGGCATCTTCGCCCTAGGGCATACGCTCGCCGAGAAGACCGGCTCCCAGAAGTGCTTTCGACTGCGAAGACCGATCACGGCGATTGGATCACCCTTCTCCGTAACGACAGCCGTTCGCTTCCGCGTGCGCGTTGGACCATTCATGAGCTGCGCCAATAGCGCATGCGGACAGTTTTCCGATTCAGCGAGCCCGGCGAGAGCCTGGTCGACGACATCCGCCCATGGCTCAAACCACTCCACCTTCAGTCGCCCGCTTCGAGCGATCGTCGCCACGTGAGTGGCGAAGGCGAGCCTCGAGTGACGTCTCGCGCCGATGCGCGAGTCGACGTCGCTCACGCTTTCGTTCCGTGGCGATCGTTGAGCACATTCAGTGGCGCGACCGCACGTCTGCTCGCGCGCGCCCTCCCGCAGTGCGCGCTGCAGTCGTTCGAACCAGCTGACCGGGAATGGAGTGTGCCCCGCGGGCTTGCGGGAAAGTCGCGCGAGTCCTCCCTCCATGACCCGTCAGACCGTCGATCATGGCCATGCGGCAGAACTCGTCCCTGGGGCCATGAGGCTGTGGTGTTGAGCACTGGTTACTGATTTACCCAAGGCCGGTTGCGATTTGGTTGAGTGACGGAACGCTCGGAGTTGGCTATTCGAACCCAACTGACGCCTCGCGCCACGTCAAGAGAATAGGCGTTGGCTGGCCAATGTCCCTACGCGGACTCGAGTTGAGTTTCGCCGCGCGGGCCGCGCTGCGAGCGTCGGACCGACCCGGGCGCCGACAGCATCTTCCTCGCGAGGCGCACGCCGGCCCGAGCGACATGTATCTGGATCGGCGCAAAGTTCGCGAGCCAGACGTTCCCGACCTGGGGCGCCCATCGGACCTTGTACGAGTCGGACTTGTAGCTATAGCCGAGGTCGATGAGTGCGTACTTTGATTCCGCAGCCCACTGGAAAGCCAGCTCGTATACGCGTGTCCCGACGCCGTGGTGTTGGTATTCGGGCGCCCGGTAGGTAACGTGCGCCAGCACCACATCGTCGTCCACGAGCAGGGTTAGGCCCGCGGTGGGCGTGCTCCCGTCGTAGAGGACGAATGAGTGATAACGACCAGCGCGCAAGTAATGCTCCGCGGCAAGAACCATGTCGCTATCCGAGTACCGGTCCTGCCACTTGTTCGCCCACTGCCGAATGACCCACTCCGCATCACCTGTGCGATCGACCTCCAAATGGAAGCTCCGCGTCCGGTTTCGAGCGGCCTTGATCGCTGTGATGTGCCCCACGTTCCGCCAATAGCGATCGAAGTCCCACGAACATGGGATCTGGTACAGCGGCAATGCGACGGCACTCCGAATAGACCGGAACGCCGACGGATCGTCGGGCGTGACGACCCATACATTCGCGTTCAAGGCCTGGAGGCACCGCAACAACGATCCCTCCCGGACCGGGAGCGAATATCGCCCGTTGATTCCGCCTCCCCACACGGGCTCCCAGAACTGCTTGCGACGGCGCAGGCCGATCACCGCGAGCGGCCCCGCCTCGTCGGTCAACAGGGCGGTGCGCTTCTTCGGGCGCGACGGACTCTGCATGAGGAGCCGCAGGAGTTCGTGGCTAGTGGTCTGAGACTGCGGCAGCAGCTGGAGCGCGTCGTCGAGCAGCGGATCCCAGCTGTCGAACCAGGTGACGCGGATCCCGTTGCTACCCGCGAACGGCCAGCGAAGACGTTCGAGAAGCTCAACGGGATCCAACGCCCGCGCCTTCCCCGGAAACCGCCGGCTGCGACACCGGCACGCTTTCGTACACGCAGTATTGAGGACCGACTGTCACAGGGCTGAGGAAGCCCGTCCCATCGAATACCGACGTAAACGAAGACTCGCCGCTTCCGCCCTCGACCATGTAGCCGCGGAGGGCACGATGGAGATAAACGACGTAGGTCTTGCGGGGCACCGCTTCGAGGGACCGCCTGATGTTTGAGAGAACGCAGCTCATGATGTCCGCTGAGAACGGATTGAAGAAGTAACAGACAAGCGGGTCACTCGGAAGATCGAACTCGGCCGCATCCGCAAGAACCGACCGGACATCAGCACAGGCGAGATCTTCCCTGGCCAAACTCCTGATATTCCGCACCGCTACTTCGTGGAGTTCCGGGGAGAACTCCACCCCGATCACCTGCTTGAACGGCATTCGGGACGCCAGCAACAACGTTCGGCCTTTTCCCGACCCGAAATCGACGAAAACGAAGTCCTCGCATCGGATGTCGAGGGATCCAAGCATCTCCTCGAAGAGTGCTGGTGGAGTCGCCGCGTAGTTGTTGCCAAATACCCAGCTCTTGCTCGGGATATCCAAGTCGGCGAGCTTTGCGAAGGTCGCCGTTTCGACGCCGAACGCGACATCGAACTCCCGCTCCCGAGCTTGGATCAAATCATCCGTCTTTCTCGCCTCGCGTTTGCGGAGCCAAAAGTAGGGGTGAGTGAGAACGACGACGAACGTACCAACGATTCCGCGAGTCCTCAGGTACTTGCGCAGGCTGCGGTCGATCCTTCGGACAGCTCCGACGGCGGTCTTCACGCTAGTTCGCCGGGCCTTCGAAGGCAGGCGCCGCACCGAGGATGAAGCCGCAGCAAGGATCTTGGCACGGGCGGCCTGTCATCGGTCGGGGGCTATCGCTCGACTGCCGAGACCAGCCACCAGCCTAGGTCGGCTTGATCTCGACGCACTTGCAACGACTTGCCGGTACCAATCGAAGGTGACACGCAGTCCCTCGTCGAGCCGGATCGCCGCGGACCACGCGAGGGCCTGTTCGGCCTTGGTCATGTCAGGACATCGTCGCTGGATCTCTTGCGGGCGGCCAAGAATGAACTGGATCTCGCTATCCGTTCCAGCGACCCGAGCCACCATTCGCGCAAAATCGAGCACCGAAATCTCGTCCGAGCGGCCGACGTTGTAGGCCTCGCCCGACATCCCGCGCTCCATCGCCGCGATGAGGCCGCGAGCAGTGTCGGTGACGAAGCACAAGCTGCGCGTCTGGGACCCGTCACCGTGCACCGGCAGCGGCTCGCCGCCGAGGGCGGCAGCGATGAAGGTCGACGGCATACGGCCGTCGTTGATCTGCATGCGCGGCCCATACGCGTTGAAGATCCGAACGATCCGAGCATCCGTCCGTCGTTCCCGGACATACGCGACGACCATGGCTTCGGCGAAACGCTTTCCCTCGTCGTACATCGAGCGTGGTCCGATCGGGTCCACATTGCCCCAGTAGGTCTCTGGCTGCGGGTGCACTAAGGGATCGCCGTACACCTCGGACGTTGAGGCTAGGAGAAACCGCGCCCCGGTTCGATGGGCGACGTCGAGCAACCGTTTGGTTCCGGCGCTATTCGCCATGAGTGTCGCGATCTGATGACGACCGTACGCCTCAGGGCTCGCTGGGCTCGCCAGGTGGTACACGCGATCGAACTCGGCGTCCGGCGCGTTCTCCGCGTCGCCGCGAACGACCGTCAAACGCTCTGTCGGAAGATGTGCAAGGTTTGCCGCCGATCCGGTGAGAAAATTGTCGACGACCGTGACCTCGTCCCCGCCCGCAAGCAGAAGCTCCACCAGATGCGAGCCAACGAAGCCCGCGCCACCCGCGACGAGAACACGCATCCTTTAACTCGCGACGGCCGGCATGGACTCCTCGGCCGGACGCAGGCGGATCCCGGCGGTCGAGAAGCTGAAGTAGTCGAGACCCGCGCGGTGTGCCGAACCGACGTCGAAGAGTCCCCGTCCGTCGATGAGCAATGTTCCCCGCATCGCGCGACGCACGGCTGCGAGATCGAGCGTCGCGAACTCCGGCCACTCGGTGGCGACGATCGCTACGTCGGCCCCTCGGACGGCCGCGAGCGCCGTACGAACGACGTGCATCGCGGGCGCGACCGATCGCAGCTGTGGCGAAGCGACCGGGTCGTAGACGGTCACGTTCGCGTGGAGTTCGGCCAGTTGCGTGGCAAGCGCGAGCGCCGGCGAATCCCGCAGATCGTCGGTGTTCGCCTTGAATGTCGCGCCGAGGATAGCGACATGAAGGTCGGCGATGCCCCCGAACCGGTCGTGTAGGAGATCGACGACGCGCGAGCGCTGGGCACGATTGACCGCCGCGACCGCGGTGAAGAATCCGGACGACTCCGTGAACCGGCGCGCGAGCTGCTCGATCGCCGCGAGGTCCTTCGGAAGGCATGACCCTCCGAAGCCAAGGCCCGCTCGCAAGTGGCCCGCGCCGATGCGCGGGTCGAGCGAGAGGGCCTTGGCCAGCCCCTCCCCATCCGCACCGACGGACTCACCGATGCGCGAGAGCACGTTCGCGAATGACACCTTCGTCGCAAGGAAGGCGTTCGCGGACAGCTTGCTGAATTCAGCGGTGACCGGATCGGTGTGGACGATAGGAGCTCTGAGCGGAGCGTAGAGCGAGGCGACCGCCTCGCCCGCGATGCGGTTGCGTGAGCCGATCACGATGCGCGAGGGGTGGAAGAAGTCCTCCACCGCACGGCCCTCAGCGAGGAACTCGGGATTCGAGACGACGTGGATGTCGTCGCCTTCGAACAGCCGCGACGCGACATCACCGGTGCCCACCGGGACCGTGCTCTTGTTGACGATGACTGGGCGTGGCGACTTCGTGTGCTGCCGGATGTTCGCGAACGCGCTGCGCAAGAAGCTGTCGTCGAGGCTGCCCTTAGCCGTGGTGGGTGTCGGCACACACACGAACACGAAACGAGCTTTCGACAGTCCAGCGGGATAGCTCGTCGTGAAGGTGATCCGTTTGCGGGACAGTCCCCGCGCGAGCAGCTCCGGCAGTCCCGGCTCGTAGAACCAGATGCGGCCATCGCGTAGCATCCCGACGCGCTTCTCGCTGATATCGATCACCTTGACCCGGTGACCGAGCTCCGCGAGGCCGGCCGCGTACACGACCCCGACGTGTCCCGCCCCGACGATCGAAATTGTGCTCATGCGACCACCTCCGCGCGGCTGTCACGGAGGCTAGAGACGGCGAATGGTCGGGCCGTTGCCCGCAGGTTGCGTGGCGGTTGAGCGTCGGCGGGACGCTGTCGCGGCCTAGCGGACGACTGTGATCAGTACGTAGACGCCCTGGTCGTCCAGCCAGCTGACCCCGTCCACCACCGGGCGCAGAGGGAGCACATAGGTGCCGGGAGATGTCGGCGCTCTGAGCTGGAACGTGAAGGTGCCGACCTCCCCAGGCCCAACGAAACTCTGGGACTGGATCGCGGCACGGTTGGCGGATGGCCACGCCAGGCCGAACGTGGCCCACGAGCTGTCGTCATCGACCACGCCGAGCAGGACCTGCTGCGACTGGTCACCAAGCACCCAAGGCCGCGAACCGCTGTTACGGAACGCGATCGTGATCTGGTCCGACATCTCGCCGGCGCGGAGGACCGGCCAGGGGGTCTGCGAGACCCAGGCGCTGCTGAAGCCGAGGTCGCTGGTCACGATGATGTAGACGCCTTGATCCTCAAGCCAGGTGACGCCGTCGATGACGAGCGCCAGATCGATGCGATAAGCCCCCGGGGAAAGCGGCGCGCGCACCGGGAAGGTGAAGGTTCCCACATCCCCGGAGGCGACGACCGACTCGGCGGTGGTCGCGGGGCGATTGCCGCTGAGCCAGCCAGTGGTCAGGCCAAGCTCCGCGAAGCGCAGCGAATCGCCTACGACTCCAAGGTTTGCCTGACGTCCGGCCACGCCTGCGATCCACGGCTCGGTTCCGGCATTGCGGAAACGCAGCGTTACAGCCGCGCGAGCTCCCGGCGTCAGGCGCGGATAGGCGCTCTGGTCGACCCACGCGCTGTGGAATCCTGCGCTGACGGCCGCGCCCGGACTCGACGGTGGCACGCCGGCAAATGGCCCGCCCGGCGGACTGGGATTTGGCGTCGGGCTGGGCGGAATGGTCGGTAGGGGCGGCGCGCTGGTGTTCGCCCACACGCTGGCGTTGCGGACCAGCCACGAACCGCCGAACCAGTCGCTGCCTCGGAACCGTGCGGACTGCGCGCCGGCCGGTATCGGCGTCCAGTACGAGCGGAAGTGCTCGTCACCCAGCAGCTGCTCGAACGCTTGGAGCCTAGGTGTCTGCCAGGTGCTGCCGCCATCGAAGCTCACGCCCAGTCCCGTGCCGATCCCCGTGAAGCGCAGGAAGGCGTTCGACGGCGCCCGGCCGGAGAAGTTGAGCTGCGGGCCGGCTTGGTCCGCCCGCCGCTTGTCGGCCTGGAGCATCGTGAACGGCACCGCGGGATCGATCGAGACGTTGTCCCAATGCCAAGTGTTCGCGACGCAGGGCCCAACCAGCGGGAGCGGCTGGCAATCCTTCTGTGGGTTGTAGCTGTGATGCCCGATCTGCAACACCCCGCTTGACCAACCAAGATCCGCGAACGTGTTGTCCACCCACCATGCGTTGAGCGACGGGATCCCGAATTTCAGGTGCGTGCGCGAGACGCGAAGCTCGAAGGTGGTCCGAACCGTCAGCGAGGGCGTGAGGATCGCTTCCACTGCGAGGCCGTCGTCGCCGCCGACTTGCGTTCCGACGAAATTGCGGAACACGTTGCCCCGATAGACCGTCCGACTGTTGACCTGATCCTGCCTGATCTGGACCCCGCGCCGCGGGGACCCGTTGAGATCCACCGGACCAATGTCGCCGACGAGCTGCACGTTGTCTTCGAACGGCGTGATCCACACGTCGATCCAGTCGCGCAGGCTGGTACGGAGCGTGGAGACGTCGAAACGCACGACAGCCTCACCGGCCGAGAAATCGACGAGCTGGTTTGGCGTGAGGTAGATGACGCCGTAGCCGCTCGCGTTGATCGCTGTCATGAGGTGATCGCGACAGATGAAGACCGCGTCGTCATAGCTTGAGATCGTGTGCGTGGCGGGTGGAGCAGAGCAATCGCCCCCGTGCCCGGCCGCCATCGGCTCGAGTGTGGTGAAGGTGTTCACGTCGCGCGAGTGGGTCGTTACGTCCCAGTTCGGTGGATGCCAAGGCACGGGCATCGAAGGTGACCCGTCGAAGGTCTCGACGAAGGCGCCCGAGGCCTTGGACGGCTGGGCCGCAGTGGGCAGGAAGGCGATGGTGATCGCCACGAGCGCAGCCGCGCCAAGTACGGAACGCAACCGAAGGGGCCCCAACCTCACCGTCGATATCCTAGGCACTGACGGCGTTGTGCGCTTTTCGTGCTCGCTTGGCCGCTGGGCCGCCCCTCAACGGCAATTCAACCCCGAAGTAACGCTCGAGGGCGTACCCAAGGCGAACATCTCGGATGGTGCATGACCGGCGCGACCGCATAGTCGTAACTGGCGGCGCGGGCTTCGTTGGCAGTCATCTCGTCGACGCGCTGCTCGAGGGCGGCGAGGCCGAGATCGTTGTGGTGGATAATTTTGCCCGCGGCCGTGCTGAGAACCTCGCCGCGCACGAGGGCGATCCCCGCCTGCACATCATCCGAGCCGATATCCGAGCTCTCGACGAGACCCGCCGCGCGATGCGTGGCGCGACCCACGTCTACCACCTGGCCGCGCAGTCAACGGTCATGCGCGCCGCGGCGGACATGGACTACACGTTCACGACCAACGTCCTGGGTACGTACAACGTGCTGAAAACCGCGGCCGAAGCCGGCGTGCGGAGGATCGTGTTCTCAAGTTCGCGCGAGGTGTATGGGGAGCCGGTCGGACTCCCCGTTGATGAGTCGCATCCGCTGTTCTCACTCAACTCCTACGGGGCGAGCAAGGTGGCCGGAGAGGCGCTGTGCCGCGCGTTCTCGCGTGAGCGCGGTCTCGAGGTGATGGTGCTGCGACTCGCGAACGTGTACGGGCCGAGAGATTTCGGGCGCGTCATCCCCCATTGGATCGAGCAGGCTCGAAATGGCGGCGATCTTGTCGTATACGGCGGCGAGCAGATCATCGACTTCATCTGGGTCGGCGACGTGGCGCGAGCCCTCCTGCGGGCGGCGAACGCGGAGGTGCCGCTGCCGCCGATCAACGTGGCGAGCGGGACCGGGACGAAGATCCTCGATCTAGCGCGAAGGATCTCGCAGCTCGCTGGCTCGGGTGCGGAGATCCGCGTACTGCCGCGACGGTCGATCGAGGTCGTCCGTTTTGTCGGCAGCACCGACCGAATGGCGCAGCTCCTCGGCCTCCCCCCGGCCGCGGATCCGTTGTCCCATCTCGTGGGCATGGTGCGCCCCCCCGCCGGCACCCCCGCGCGATCGACCGCCGTCGCGCCGGCGTGATCCAGCGGCCCCGAGTCCTCGTTACCGTCGGGACCGACGCCGCCCGCGACACGACCGCGGGACCCCGTCGCGACTACGCCGTACTCGCCGAAACGCTGGGCGCCACGCTTCTCGATCGCCGTGACGTTGGCCGCTCGCGGATCGCGCGCGCCATCCGGCAGGTGGCCGGCCTCGCGACGGCGCAAGCGTGGCTTGCGTTCAGCCGCCGCGGCGAATACGACGCGATCGTCACCGACGGGGAGCATGTCGGCATCCCATTGGCCATGATGCTTCGATTGTCGCGCGCTCCCGTGCGCCACATCACGATCGGGCATCGGCTCTCGTCACGGAAGAAGTGGATCTTCTTCCGGGGACTGTCAGCACACCGTCGCATCGACCGCATCGCTGTCCATTCGCGACTCCAATTCAACATTGCCATTGCGAAGCTCGGTGTGGAGCCGGAGCGCTTGGCCCTCGTCCCCTACCAGGTCGATACGGCTTACTGGCGACCGGACGCGGTGGCAGAGGAGCGGCTGGTCGTGAGTGCCGGCCTAGAGCATCGCGACTACGCCACGCTGTTCCGCGCGGTCGAAGGTCTCGGCGCGCAGGTGGTCATCGGCGCGGCAAGCAACTGGTCGCGGCACGAGTTCGCTGAGGTCGCTCGTCCGGCCAACGTTTTGGTGGACTCCTTTGATTACGCGTCTTTGCGAGATCTCTACGCAAGGGCCGCGCTCGTCGTCGTGCCGCTCGCCGACGTCGACAATCAAGCCGGCGTCACGACGATCCTCGAGGCGATGTCGATGGGAAAGGCCGTGGTGGTCACCCAATCGCTCGGTCAGACGGACGTCGTCGAGGATCGGCGACTTCAGGCTCGCGGTCCTCTACGGCCGCGGCCGGCCAGTCTCACGCGGAGGTTCGCTGAGCACGCGCGCATTCCGGTCGAGCCGACCGGTCTCTACGTCGCACCCGGGGATTCAGACGGGCTAAGGCGAGCGATCTCGTATCTGCTCGAACATCCGGACGAGCGCGCGCACCTTGGGCGCGCGGCGCGCCGAACGGTTGAGGCGCTCTTCACCGTAGAGCAGTTCGCGGAACGAATGCGAGCGCTCGTCGACAGCTGCCTGCAACCGTCGCGGGAGAACCGACTCGAGCGACGCGCATCGTACGGTTGATCGACGTGGGCGTATTTGGTTGGCTCCTAGCCCCGGTCGCCGTCACGGTGACGGCGATGGCAGCGTACCTGGGTGTCCTGAGCATCGCCGCCATCCTTAGACGCCCGGATGTGCCTCCGCCGGGGCCGCGAGCTCGGCGCGTCGCCGCGCTCGTGCCGGCGCACGATGAGGCAGCCGTCATCGAACGACTGCTGCGGTCCTTGGCTCTACTCAGCTACCCGCGCGGGCGATTCGACGTCTTCGTCGTCGCGGATAACTGCACCGACGCAACCGCCGAGCTCGCACGCGCCGCGGGTGCGATCGTCCATGAACGCGCCGAGCCAACGTTGAGAGCCAAGGGCCACGCCCTCCGCTGGCTGTTCGAGCGCGTGAAGGCACACGGCACCTACGACGCATACGTCATCTTCGACGCGGACTCCGAAGTGGCGCCCGACTTCTTGGAGCGGATGGACGCACGACTCGCGGCCGGATCGCTCGTCGTGCAGTCGCATTACCGCGTGCTCAACGCCGGGGCATCGTCGGTCGCGGCCTTGCGCGAGGCGGCGTTTGCTTCACTGCACTACCTGCGACCGCTGGGGCGGACAGCGCTCGGGCTGAGCTGCGGTCTCAAAGGCAACGGCATGTGTTTCGACGCGCGCACCTTGGACCGCTTCGGTTGGGGCAGCGTCGGGCTTGCCGAGGATGTCGAGCTTCACCTTGCGCTTGTTCGGCACGGCGTCCGAGTGGACTTCGCGCCTGAGGCTGTCGTGAGGGCTGATATGCCTCTGACGCTCGAAGCGGCCTCGAGCCAAAATCTGCGTTGGGAAGCCGGTCGTCTGGCGACACTCCGGCAGCTCGTGCTCCCGCTCCTTTTCCGCGGCGTGGTGCGCGCCGATCCCATGTTGGTCGACGCGGCAGCGGAGCAGCTCATCCCGCCGCTCTCAGTCGCGGTGAGCGCGGGCACGGCGTGCGCGCTCGTTGGCGCGCTCACCGGTAACGCGACGGTCACAATGCTCGGCGTCCTAGGAACGGGCGGTCTGGTGCTGCATGTCCTCGCCGGGCTGGCCGCCATCCACGCTCCGGTTACGGTATACCGCGCATTGCTCGGAGCACCGGTGTACATCGGATGGAAGCTGCTGCTCTATGTGCGCGCGACGGTGGCGCCCGCGGGACAGCCATGGGTCCGCACGCAGCGGGTCAGTGGCCCTGACGCGCCAGCGCCGCGTTGATGCGTTCGCCTCGAACGCTCGCCATCACCGGCGTCCTGGCCGTGATCCAGGTGGCGCTGATGTTGACCGGGTTTGGATCCGTGCCGCTGCCGACGGGGCTGAACGTGACCATCCTGGCGATCCCAGCCATCTTGGCTGCGGTCCTGGCTGGTCCGATCGCCGGTGCCGTTGTCGGTGGGGTCTTTGGAGTGACGAGCTTCGCGTTTGCCACGACGCCCGTGTTCCAGAACGCCTTCATCGCGATCGTTCCCCGTCTGCTGATCGGTCCGATCGCCGCCGTCGTGCACCGCAGTGTCCGACCACGAAGCGACATCATCGCGCTCGGCCTCGGCGGCGTCGCCGGTGCTATCGCGAATACCGGTCTCGTCCTCGGCCTCGCGATCGTCCTGCCCGCACCGTCAGGCGCGCCATACCTCGCGCCAGGCGCGGCCTGGGACGTCGCCCGGTCGAACGTGCCGTCGGAGGCCGCGCTGGCCGCGCTCGTAACGATCATCGTCGGCGTCGCGGTCCGGTCGGCCGCCGGGCGCCGCTGACGGCAGCCGCGCGCGTGTTCAGCCTCTGGTCATCTCCGACGCCTTCGCGCCGGCACGAAGAGTGGGTCATCCGGCTGATTTAGGCCGAAAATACCAGTACCGCGTCGCCAAAGTAGGCCAAATGGGCTAGGGCCCTTACCCCCATCGCCCCAGAGTCACGGGCAGGGTCGGTCAGTTACACGTAGTGACCATGAAACTCACAGGCACGCTACTGCTCTCGGTCGCGCTGACGTTCACCGCGCTCGGCGCACTTGGACACCCGGAGCGGGCGCTTGCCGTCGGCTCCTTCCTCGAGACCTTTGATGGCTCACCAGCCGTGCCGACGCCATGGCGCGGGCAGAACTGGGATGTCACCGTTCACTCTCGCGACGTCGCCACCTTCACGACGCTCGAGACCATGCCCGCCGACCACGGCACGAACTGCGCCGCGCCACCGGCCAAGCACAACGTCTCGACCTACCCCGACGCGGTGTTCCAATGCAAAGATCACGTCATGACGGCGATGCAGGCCGAGGGCTACGGCGTGATCTACCTCACGCCTAACCAGCTCGTCGATTTCTCCGCGGGTGAGGCCGTCGTGCGTTTCGACCTCTCGACCCTGCGGACCTCGAACCGCGACTTTCTCGACTTCTGGATCACGCCGTTCGAGGAGAACCTTCAGATGGCCGGCGACATCGGCGACGTGGATCTCAGCGGCTTCCCACGGGATGCGATCCAGATCCGCATGGACCAGTTCAGCAGCGCCACGATCTTCCGCGGAAACGTCATCCGCAATTTCACCGACGCCCTGGTCGGCAGTAACGATGGTCTCACCGTGCAGTCGATCCTCACTCCGTCCGCGACCGTGCGCACCACCTACGAACTGCGTATCTCTCGCACGCACCTCAAGTTCGGCATCCCGTCGCTCAACGCCTGGTGGGTGGACGCGAACATGGCCGACCTGGGCTGGAGCAGCGGCGTGTTCACGATCGGTCACCACAGCTACAACCCCCTGAAGAGCGACGGCTGCGGGCCCCCGGTCGGAGTCGCGGTGTGTGCGGCGAACACCTGGCACTGGGACAACATCTCGATCGCGCCGGCGGTGCCTTTCACCCTGCTTCACTCTGATCGCTTCACCGCCGACGCGAGCTCGACATCGCTGAGCTTCCCGGCGGCGCCGGCGAACGCTCGGCTTCGCTTCACCGGGATCGGCCGGAACCTCGCAGTGAGCTACGACGGTGGAGTGAGCTGGCGGCCCGCTCAGCTGCAGGCCTCGAGCCAGGTCCTCGGTGAAGAGCACTTCCAGTCCTACTGGATGCCCGTCCCGGCCGGCACGCAGAGCGTGCGGTTCAAGGCGACGGACTGGTTCGGGGGACCGTGGATGGTGCGCAACGCATCGATCTGGTCGAGCAACACGCCCGCTGTGGTCGTGCCGTCGCCGACCACTGCTCCGACGGTCGCTCCGACAGTGGCGCCGACCATTCCGCCGACGATCGCCCCAACAGTCGCGCCGACGGTCGCGCCGACAGCTCCCCCGCCCGGCACGCTCGCCGCGGGCTCGACCGTCGCGTGGAACGGTGGCAACTACTACCTGCACGGCGCGAACGTGCCATGGCTGAACTGGGCCTGCGATTTTGGTTGCGGCAGTGGTTCGGGCGCGTCAAGCTCCGGCGCCAACGCGACCCTCGACGCGCGCTTCGCCCAAGCGAAGGCCGCCGGGATGCATGCCATCCGCTGGTGGACGTTCGAGGGAGACGCGTGGCAGGTGCAGCGCGACGCCTCCGGCACGCCAACGCGGATCGATCCCGCCGTCTACGCGGACTTCGACGCTGCGCTTGCCCTCGCAGCGAAGTACGACCTCTACTACGACTTCGTCCTGTTTAGCTCGCCGACGACGATCCCAACCGCGTGGCAGACAGACCCCGCGAAGCGCGCCGCGCTGGCGAGCGCACTCGCGCCGCTCTTCGCCCGCTATGGGACCAACACGCGCGTGCTCTCGTGGGAAGTCTTCAATGAGCCGGAGTTCGACATCTGGGCGGGCAAGATCGATCAAGCTTCGGTCCAGGCGACCGTCCGCGCGATCGCTTCCGCCGTACATGCGAACAGCCGCGCGTATGTGACCGTTGGCTCGGCGTATCTCGACGGACTGAGCATGTGGACGGGGCAGGGCCTCGACTACTACCAGGCGCACTGGTACGACTACATGAACCCCGGCGACTGGTGCGCGATCTGCACTGACTACGCGAGCGTCAAAGCGAAATATGGTCTCGATCACCCACTCGTCCTGGGTGAGCTCTACATCGGCACGGATACTCCAGGGCGCTTTGCCTCCTTCTATCAGAAGGGGTACGCCGGTGCCTGGGCATGGTCGCTGTTCCCGGACAGCACCTCCGACCACCTGGCAGTCGACATGACGCAGGCAACGGCCTTCGCCGCAACACAGTCCAACCTTGGTCCTCGCGTCGGTGCGGCACCAACGGCTCCTCCGACAACTGCTCCGACGACCGCTCCGACAGCTGCTCCGACCACCGCGCCAACAACTGCTCCGACGGCCGCGCCGACAACAGCGCCGACGACCGTACCGACGACCCGGCCGACGACTGTCCCGACCACCAGACCGACGACCGCGCCGACGACCGGCCCGTCCGGCGCGCCGACGACCGCTCCGACAACTGCGCCGACAACGGCTCCGACCACGGCACCGACGACAGCGCCCTCAACGGGCGGTGCCACTGGCACAGGCTCGGTCAACCACGTCGCTGCGCCCATCGCCACGCCTGCACCGGCTGCATTGACGCTGCCCTTCCTTCCCGCGCCCGGTGCGGAGCGATATCACTCGCGCTGGTTCAGCCAGTCCGAGTACCCCGTCCTGACGCCGGGCGGATACGGCCAGGTCACGATGCACTTCCGGAACACCGGTACCGCGCCCTGGGTCAAGGGTGTCGCGGGGCAGCAGGCCAACCTCGGAGTCTGGGGTGAGGCCCCGTCCTACGTCTATGCAACTGCGGATGACTTCTTCCGCGCCGTCGCCAACGACCGAGCCTCGGGCATGTCGTTCGACACGAGTGCAATAGGTCGCGTCGCGGAAGTGATCGAGCGCGTGTCGACGCTTGTGGCATCCACCTGGCCGACCGCGGACCGCGCAGCAGTCCAGACCGAGGACGTGGTCGCTCCCGGTGAGCTCGGGACCTTCACCTTCAACATCCGGGCTCCTCTGAAGCCGGGGGCCTACAAGCTCCCGCTGCGGCTGGTCGTAGACGGGACCACCTGGATGGAGGACGAGGGCGTATTCATCCTCGTCACGACGAGCGCCGATTTCCGCGGCAAGTGGGTCTCGCAGTCGGACTATCCGACCGTGAAAGCTGGCAGCTTGAGCGGCCCCATCACCGTGGCGTTCCAGAACACCGGATCTCAAGCATTTGTGAAGGGCACACTCGGCCAGCAGGTGAACCTTGGTATCGCCGATGACGCCGGCACCTGGTCCCGCTTCGCGTCGACATGGCCGACCGCTGATCGCGTCGCGGTCCAGTCAGAGTCGAGCGTGCTGCCTGGACAGACCGTCACGTTCACGTTCCAGGTGCAGGCGCAGGCAAGACCGGGGACTTACGTCCTCCGCCTGCGACCTGTCGTCGACGGAACGATGTGGCTCGATGACCAGGGAGTCTTCGTCAAGATCACCGTCGTTCCGTGATCAGCCACGTGGCTGGATCCCGAACGCTCCGCGCGCATTTGGATGCGGCCCCGCGTGACGACGTCGCCACGCGCCGCGAACTCGTTCGCCGACTCTGCGCGGCCGCGCTGCTCTTCGGCGGTGGAGTTCACCTGGCGGTAGGGGTCGAACACGCGGGGTCCAATTTCGGAACGCTGTCGTTCCTCGCGGGCATCACTCAGGAGGCGCTCGGAGCGCTCGTGTTCCTTCGGGCGTCCGACCTCGTGTGGCGGGCAGTGGTCATCCTGAATGGCGTGTTGATCCAGCTCTATCTACTCAACGTGACCGTCGGCCTCCCACCGATGATCTCCCACAGCCACATCGGCGGGAACCATCAGATCTGGCTGTTCACACTCGCCTGGCCGGGCATCGTGGACGCGCAAGGCGTACTGGCGATCGCGATGGAGATCGTGGGCATCGTTTGCGCGATGTGGCTGGCCGGAAGGCGCGTCGTCACTGAGCGCTAGGTCCTCTATCGCCCGCATGTCTTCGATGATCGTGATCGCGCGCTAGCAGACCTAGCGCGAGCGAGCCCTGGCCGCGCCCCCAACGTGTCGGAATCGGAAGACATCGGCGAGTACAGACCACCACTTGTGCCTCACGCCTTCGACTTCGTCCGCCAGCCTGGTGAGGTCGAACTTCGCCTGCAGGGGGCTTGTCTCGATCGAGCGCGCCAGCCGCACAGGATCGCCGGAGCGGTACGCCGCCTGCACCGGCGCGAAGGCGCGGTCCTGAAGCAGAAGCGCTGCGACGCGGGAGCCATCGATCACCGTCGCGAACATCGTCGTCTCGTTGGTCGCCCGCTGTCCGGGCAGATCCCGCGTGAGTCCGGCGAACCCGATCCAACCGGCACCCTCCACGCCGAACGGATTGTTCGTCCCGTCGGCCACGCCGGCGGTCCGGCGGTGCACGACGGCCGCGAACACGCGCGCCATCGCCCGGTTCGCATCGCACCCCTGGAACGCCGCGAACGCCGCGTCGATCTGGGTGCCGGATTCGATGTCGTACGGGCTGAGCCTGCGCACTTGCGTCCCTAGTCCACAGCCCGGTCGTTGAGAGTCCGTTGCGGGGCCGCACGCCGGCGGTTAAGGCCGGTACGCTCGACCCCCGATGGCGCCGACCGCACGCCCTGCCGCCAAGCGCGTCCTGCTCGCCCTTCAATCGATCACCGTCGGCGGCATGGAGGGCCAGTGCGTGGACGTCGCGGTCGAGCTGCTCGGGCGCGGCGTTGAGGTTGCCGCTCTCGTGCCGGTGGCGCCCGCGTTCGACGGGCTTGCAGGGCGCTTCGCCGCCGCCGGCGCTCGCGTCGAGCGGCTCGACACCGACGCCCGCCACGGCCGCGTAGCGCAGGGCGTCGCGATCGCGCGTGTGATCCGGTTCATGCGCGATTGGCGACCCGACGCCGTCCATGTACACACCGGCGGCCCGACGGGCGGCGTCGCTCTCATCGCCGCCGCACGCATCGCCACCTCGGCGACGGTCGTGTTGACCGAACACAACGTGCCGTTCACCGAGCCCGGGACGCGACTGCGCCTCGCGACACAGCTGAAGGATCGACTGGTGCACGCCGTCGTCACGCTTTCCGCCAAGAACGCCGCGCTGCGTCGTACCTGGCTGGGTGAGCCGCGCAACTTTGTTGGCATCCCGCCAGGCATCCGTATCGCGGAGCCCGATCCGGATCTCCGCGCGGCGCATCGCGCGCGGATCCGCGACTCGCTTGGGATCCCGACCTCGGCCGTCGTGATCGCGTGCGTGGCGCGCCTCGCGGAGGAGAAGGGGGTCGACGATCTCGTGCGCGCATTCGCCCGAGTGAGGCTCACGGCGCCGTGCGGCTTGCTGCTGATCGGGGACGGCCCGCTCCGAGAGCGTCTTCGTGCGCTTTCCGCGGAGCTCGCGGTCGCCGACCACATTCACTTCCTCGGGCACCAACCCGACCCCGCGCCATTCCTCGATGCGAGCGACATCTTCGCTCTCGCCGCGCCGCTCGGCTCGGGATCGGTCGCGTTGTTAGAGGCGATGGCGCGAGCTCTGCCCTCAGTGATCACGTACTGCGGACCCGGTGAGTTCCTGGTGCCCGACCAGACTGGCCTGTGCGCGCCACCCGGCGACCCGGTCGGCCTGGCGCGCGAGCTGTTGCGGCTCGTCCAGGATGAGGACCGTCGAACTGACCTCGGCGCCAAAGCCGCCGCGCGAGCTCGTGAAAAGTTCCGCATCGAGAATGTCGCGCACGATCTGCTCGACGTCTACACGTCGGCAAAGTCCGGTGTCCCAGAGCGTCTCCGCGCCTCGCGACTCGTCAGCTGGTGAGCGCGAAGCAGCCGGCCCATCTCCGAATGGTTGTTTGTGGGCAAGTGGAGCCGATCTTGGTCGAGAGCGCCGAACCTCGCGCGACCAGCGGCTGACGCACAGAGAAGCGACGGGACCTCGCCGGCGGAGAAGCGCGCGCGACGAAGCGTGACAATCGCGGTGCACCACCTCGGACCGCCTGACGTCGGGCAGGTGAACAACGTCGAATAGCTTTGGCGGCTTTTCGACCGCGTGCGCACGGGCGCTCAACCTAATCTCCACCGCGACCGGTTAAGCCATCCGTCGACGTAGCGTCGGGTCGGCCGAGCGAGTAGGGCGTGTTGGCTCCAGGGCAGCCGGGGGATGGTGGGGTACCCGCTACTCAGCCCTGACCCGACGCTCCGTTTTGGGCACTCCAAGCGAGACGACGCACCTCTCATGATGTCGGCGAGTTCGAGTTGCCGGCCGTACTTCACTCGGATGACACGGCGCACGTGATCGCCGAAACACCTGGCTTCCCTGCGTGTCGGCTATTGAGATGAAGGCGCGGGGCCACCGCAGCGTTGGTGGGTGAGCGAGCGATGACCCCGCGCAGCCCAACTAAACCTCGTTTAATGGTGCGGCCTTCGTCTGCGCTGGTTGTATCTTCGTTGTGAAAGTATCCATAGGGTCTCGACCACGTGGATCTGGTCGGTCGGATGAGAAGAGCCCCGACTTTCGGCGGGGCTCTCTTCCTGCGTGCTGGTCAGCTGGGTCTAATAGTCCATCCCGCCGCCACCGGGCATCGCGGGAGCCTTCTCCTTCTCGGGAAGGTCCGTGATGAGGGCCTCGGTGGTGAGGATCATGGCCGCGATCGACACCGCGTTCTCGACCGCCGAGCGGACCACCTTGGCGGGATCGATGACGCCCGCCTTGGTGAGGTCGACGACCTCGTTCTTGATGACCTCGTAGCCCCAGACATTCGACTTCGTGTCGGCCTGCTTGCGGCGGATGCCATCGAGCATGACCGAGCCGTCCTGGCCGGCGTTCGCGACCAGCTGGCGGAACGGCTCCTCGAGCGCGCGCCGGAGGATGTTCACCCCGGTGAGCTCGTCACCCTCGGCCTGGACCTTGTCGAGGCCCTTGATCGCGTTGAGCAGGGTGACCTCGCCGCCGGGGACCATGCCCTCTTCGATGCCCGCACGGGCCGCGGAGAGCGCGTCCTCGACCCGATGCTTCTTCTCCTTGAGCTCGACCTCGGTGGCCGCGCCGACCTTGATGATGGCGACGCCGCCGGCGAGCTTCGCGAGACGCTCCTGGAGCTTCTCCTTGTCGAAGTCGCTGGTCGTCTCTTCGATCTGCGCTTTGATCTGCTTCACGCGCGCCAGGATCTTGTCCTGGTCGCCCTTACCCTCGACGAAGGTGGTCTCGTCCTTGTCCGCCGTCACGCGGCGAGCGCGGCCGAGGTCCTGGATCGTCGTGGCGTCAAGCTTGCGGCCGGCCTCTTCGGTGATGACCTGGCCACCGGTGAGGATCGCGATGTCCTCGAGCATCGCCTTGCGGCGGTCACCGAAGCCCGGCGCCTTCACGCCGAGCACGTTGAGCGTGCCGCGCAGCTTGTTCACGACGAGCGTGGCGAGCGCCTCGCCGTCGATGTCCTCGGCGACGATCACGAGGTTCTTGGTGACCTGCACCAGCTTCTCGAGCACCGGCAGGATGTCGGTGATCGCCGAGATCTTCTTGTCGGTGATCAGGATGTACGGATCCTCGATGACCGCTTCCATGCGGTCGGCGTTCGTCACGAAGTACGCCGAGATGTAGCCGCGATCGATCTGCATGCCCTCGACGAACTCGGTCTCGAACAGCAGGCCCTTGGACTCCTCGACGGTGATCACGCCCTCGCGGCCGACCTTGTCCATGACGTCCGCGATGAGCTGACCGATCTGCTCGTCGGCCGCGGAGATCGTCGCGATCTGGGCGATCTCGGCCTTCCCCTTGACTTCCTTCGCCTCGGCCTTGATGGCCTCGACGACCGCCGCGCCACCCTTCTCGAGCCCCCGCTTCAGAAGCATCGGGTTGGCGCCCGCCGCGATGTTGCGCAGACCTTCGTGCACGATGGCCTGCGCGAGGACGACCGAGGTGGTCGTGCCGTCACCGGCGATGTCGTTGGTCTTGGTGGCAGCCTCCTTGAGGAGCTGCGCGCCCATGTTCTCGAACGGATCCTCGAGCTCGACCTCGCGGGCGACGGTGACGCCATCGTGGGTCACGGTCGGCGAGCCGAACTTCTTGTCGAGCGCGACATTGCGGCCCTTGGGGCCGAGCGTGGTCTTCACGGCGTTCGCCATGACGTCGACGCCCTGCTTCAGCTTCTTGCGCGCCTCATCGGTGAATACGAGTTGTTTTGCCATATGAATCCCTCTCTCCCTATTCCTCGATGCGCGCGAGGACGTCCTTCTCCGAAAGGATCAGGTACTCCTCACCATCGAGCTTGAATTCGGTGCCGGCGTACTTCTGGTAGAGGACGCGCTCGCCCTCTTTGAGCTCGACCGGGATGCGCTTGCCGTCCTCATCACGGTCGCCGGGGCCGATGGCGAGAACGCGGCCTTCCATCGGCTTCTCTTTCGCGGTGTCGGGAAGGAAGATCCCACTCTTGGTGGTTTCCTCGCGATCGAGGGCCTTGATGACCACGCGGGATCCGAGCGGCTTGAGCTTGAGCTTCTCTGCGACTGCTGGCACTTGTTTTCCCCCTTCACTTTCGCCCGTGCCGGTGCCCGGCTGGGGCCGTCGTTTGGATTAGCACTCACGCGCCTTGACTGCTAAGACTGTAGGCCAGGGTCGAAAAGCCTGTCAAGGCGAGCGTGCGCTACGTCTCGGTCGCCGCGGCCGGTCCTTCGGCCATGATCTGGTCCTTCCCGGCTCGCTTGGCCGCATACAGCATGCCGTCCGCGACCTCCAGGAGCTGTTCGGCGGTGCGGCCCGGACGCCAAGCGGCCACTCCGAAGGTCGCGGTGATCGCGGTGTGCGGTTCGGTGCGGCCCTGCGCGGCCACGGCGTCGCGTAGACGCGTCGCGAGTGCGCGAGCGTCGTCGGCGCTGCCGTGCGGGAGCAGCACCAGGAATTCGTCGCCGCCCGTTCGCACCGCGACATCCGAGCCGCGGACGGTCTTGCGCACGACGTTGGCGAAGCCGCGCAGCGCCAGATCACCCGTCTCGTGTCCGAAGGTGTCGTTGACATGCTTCAGGTTATCGATGTCGATCGCCACGACCGCGTACTCCTGCTTGTGGCGCTCCGCGAGCGACTGCAGCAGACGAAGCTGCTCCGCGAGGAAGTGACGGTTGTGCAGCCCGGTGAGGCCATCCGTCGTCGCCTGTCGCTTGGCTGTCTCGAGCACGCGCCGGTTCGCGATCGCCAGAGCCACGCGGTCAGCCGTGTTGACCGCGAACGCGTCTTCGAGAACGGACTCCGCGGCGGGCTCCATGAAGAGCGCACCGACCGGGTCCCCGCCCGCCAGCAATGGGGCGCAGACATATCCGAGCGTGCCCTCGCGGAACGGCATGAACTGACAGATCACGGGATCCGCGGCACCGCTGACGCGGAAGATCCGGCCGCTCCGGATCGCCGGACAGTTCATCGGGCCATTCACGACCGGATGCTTCGTCGCTCCGCCCGAGATGCCGATCGGCTCGAGCAGCGCGATCGATGGGTCGGTGAGGAGCGTCGTCGCCGCGGCCAGGCGGAAGGCCTGCGACACGGCGCGCGCGGCGACTTCGGCGGTCGACGCCTCATCCGTGCCGAGCGCGAGGGCCTCGACCAGCTGGTTCATCGCCTCCAACACCTTGGTGCGCTCGGCGAGACGCGTCCGCTCCTCGCGGACCTCCTGGAGCGCAAGCAGTGTCGCGAGGGTCGGCGCTGACGCCTCCGCGATGGCCTCGGCCAGCCGAAGCTCGCTCGGGGTCCACTCCCGCCGTGTCGTCGACGACAGCACCAGCAGACCGACCATCTCGCCCCGATGGATGAGGGGAATGAACACCCCGGCGGCCATCCCATATCTGGTCCGGACCCGTTCCGAGATGCCCACGTCCTTCGACGCGTCGTTCACGATCACGGTGCCTCGCGTGCGCACCGCGCGCTGGCGCGGGGAATCGCGCAGCGTCGGATCGGGCTCGAAGCTCTCCGTCGCGCCTTGCGCCGCGACCGTGTGGCCACCGGTCATCGCTTGGTCGCCGGTGAAGAAGAAGATCCGGTCGACGCTGAGTGACTGACGTGCGACGTCGAGAACGGCTCGCATGATCTCGTTGAGATCCTGGGCTCGGGCGAGTGCGAGGCCGACCGACCGTGCGACGCCGAGCTCGACGTTCTGGGCAGCGAGATCGTGCGTACGTTGGCGCAGCACCGCACGTGTGTCCTGCATCGTCCGCGTGATGAGGGCGGTCATCGCCACGATCGCAAGCACGGTCGTGATCCGGATCGCGCCTGGAGCGAGCTCCGTCCGTGTGAGACCTCCGTCGATGTAGTCGCCGACGATGATCGCGAGGTACATCGCCGTGGCAACGACGCCGGTCACGATCGTGCCCGACACCCGCATCGCGAAGGTCGTCGCGAGGATCGGGACGAAGTAGAACGCGAAGTACGGCGAGTCGATGTCGCCGGTCAGCTCGAGAAGGATCCCGGCGATGATCTGGGTGATCGCGGTGCCGAGGACAAAACGCAGCGGACCGAGAACCCGCTGCGGAAGTAGGTGGAACCAGATCGCGGCGAACAGGGCCAGGAGCCCAGCCGACACGAGGAGGCCCACTCGCGAACCTTCATTGGCCGTCGGCAGCGCCGCGGACACCACGAGGACCGCGGCCATGCCGAACGTCGCGATCTCCGACGCGAGGCTCGCGCGGCGATCGAAGCCGCTCGTCGTATCGGTACGCTCTACGGCCATATCAGCGCCATGGTGGGGCATGCCTATCCGCACGTCGCCGCTTTGAGCGGCGAACGACCGCTTAGCGCTCGCTCAGGCGCGGCGAGGTCGTCACCGCCTCAGGCTGCCGCGCGGCGGCCTCGCGGCGCTCGTCCTCGAGCATCGCGACGAACGCATCCACCGCGATCTCGCGCCACTGCGTGCCGCGACAACGGAGCAGCTCGGCGCGCACCTGCTCCCAGGGCATGCCCTTGCGATACGGACGGTCGCTGGTCATCGCGTCGTACGTATCGGCGACCGAGATGACCGAGACCTCGAGAGGAAGCTCGTCGCCCTGGAGGCCCCGTGGATAGCCCTTGCCGTCGTGGCGTTCATGGTGCGCGAGGACGAGCTCGGCACCCTCCCAGAACTCCGGCAGATGACGCAGCAGCCGATGGCCGATGCCGACGTGCCGGCGCATCTCGGCCTGCTCGTCCGCATCGAGCGGCCCGGCCTTCAGCAGCACGACGTCGTTCGTCCCGATCTTGCCGATATCGTGCACGCGCGCGGCGTCGCGGATCAGCTCGACCTGCGAGAACTGCAGCTTGAGCCGCCTCGCAAGGCGCTCGGCGAGCGCGGCCACGCGCTGTGAATGGCCGTGCGTGTACGGATCGCGCAGGTCGATGAGGTCCGCCAGCTCCAGGATCGCCGCACGCGTCTGCTCGCGCACTCGCGCGCTGTCGCGCAGTGTGATGAGCATCGCGACCATCGGCACCGCGAACAGCACCAGGGCGAGCGGCTGCGCATCCGCGGACACCGCGGCGATCGCGCCGAGGAGATACAGGCCGGTCATCTGCGCGAGATCGCGCCGGTGCAGCGTCCACCACGACGCGAACAGTCGCCGTTTCATCTGCAACGCCACGGCGACGTCGACGAGCGCCGTCTGCGTGAGGTAGCGGGCCGCGCCGGCGGCGAGGATGGGCAGGGGCTGCGACAGCATCGGACGCGCGCCATCGGCCAGCGCGAGATAGGCGATCGCCGCGGCGCCGGTGGCGATGCCGGACACCGCGGCAGTGAACGCGCGGTTGTACCAGGGCATCCGCGCGTTGCGAAGGTGAAGCCCGAGGAGCGCACTGACGGCGGCCACCAGCATCGCGAGGAACGGACCGAGCAGAAGGGCGGCTGCGAACAGCGGTGTGTCGTCGACGGTCAGCTTGACCTTGAGCGAGAGGTGGACGGGCCAGACCTGGGCGAGCGTCGCGAGCCCGAGGAGGATACCGACGACGACCAGGTCCTCTGTCACCCTCAGCCTGGGTCCGAACGCCGCGAGGAACAGCGCCGCGGCGCCCGCGACGATCACACCGGCGATGTACGTCCGCAGCTGCCAGCGAAGGCGCGACATCTAACTAGGGAAGAAGCAGGTAGAACTTGTCGTGCGTCGTCTGGTTCGATCTTCCGTTGACGGTCGTCGTCAGCCAGAGGCCGGTCCCGATCGCCCGGGTGTACGTGTCGAACGATGTCGTTGCGTTGACCGTGACTCGCGCGATCACGGGCATGTTCAGCAGACCCCACCACGCCGGCAGCGACTTCGTGACGTTGCCCTGCACCGGAACGGATCCGGGCAGCGTGAGCACGGCCGCGATGGCGTTCGATGGCACCAGCAATTCCACGATGACCGGTCCGTTCACTGACGACGCGTACTTCGCCGGGAACATCGTGTTGATGTCGATGACGTTGCCGTTCACGACGAAGGTCGGATCTTCGGAGCACCACTCGAAGCCCGCGTCGGCCTTGCCGGCCGACAGCATGGTCGCGAGCAACGCGAAGACGAAGAGATAAGCGAGACGCCGCATGACATCCACCTCACCTGACCTCCCCACCAGTACTTCGGTCAGTGGATGTCAGTCTCTATTTCCACGCGCACGCGTGGTGTCGCCGCCGTGACAAGAAACCTCAAAGGAGGGTAAACGCGCTAGCGCGCGAGGAGCGCCAGTGGATCGATGAGCTCACCGTCGCGCCACACCATGAAGTGCACGTGCGGACCGGTCGTCATGCCGGTCATGCCGATCGCCGCAATGATCTGGCCCTGTTGCACCTCATCACCGGCGGCGACGCGCGGTGGCGCGATACGGTCGTCGAGATGCGCGTATAGCGACACGAGACCTCCGATGTGCGCGATCAACACGACCATCGCGCCGTCGGGAAGATGCCCGACCCACACCACGCGACCGGGTGCGGTGGCGAGGACCGGCGAGTACATGTCGGCGGCGATGTCGACGCCGTCGTGAAAGTGCCTGTAGTAGACACCACCGTAGACGCGCGCCGGCTCGCCCCAGTAGTCGGTCTGGCCGAACCCCTGGGTAAGCTCGCCCTGCACTGGTGTCATCCATGCGCCGCTCGGCGTGGCGATCGCCGCGTATGGCGCGAGCGCCAGCGCATCGGCCTGCAGCGCGACAACTTGCTGCTTCAGCTCCACGCGCAGGGTGCGCATCTCGTCGGCGGCCTCGCAGCTAGCCGCGGACACCGTCATGGCGGACGGGATCTTCGTGGTCGCCGAAAGACGCAGTGCCTCGCGTTCGAGGCGATCGCGCACCGCACTCGGCTTCTGCGTGAGAGCGGCAAGCGTGCTGATCTGTGCGAGCGTCTCGTTCCGCTCAGCCGCGACGTCCCGCGCCTGCTGCTGCAGCGTGCCAAGGTCGCGGGCGGTGTCGTTCGCGAAAGCGATGAGCTGCTCGTAGGAACCGCCGGTGGGCACCGCGGGGATGCCACGCGGCGCAGGGACCGCTCGCCGCGGCGTCGGCGGGTCGTCAGCAAGCGCGGGCGCCGTTCCCAAGAACACGAGGAGAACGGCGCCCGCGATCGCGGCCGCGCGCAAAGGGCCTCGAGCCAGCCTCTTCCCCACTCGGCGAAAGCCTGCGGGCGCAGACCGGTACAGCGGCGCCCTGTCCCGCGCACGACCGATAAGACAACGACACGTTCGTTCGCTCGGCGATCGAGCGTGTGATCACGCAGGCAACAACAGACCGCCGATCTTCCTACGGGCGCCAAGCGAACGAAAAGTCAGCGGTCTGCCGAGGTCGTCCGTTTCGTTGATACCGGACCGCGACGCGTGCGGCCCGCCGCCATCCGAATTCAGGTGCCGCCGGGCAGCCGCCGCACCCAGTACTCCCAAGCGCGTGCGCCGGCGTGACCGCGCAACGTCTCTGAGGCGCGCTGCGTCTCGGCCGTGCTGAGTGTGTGGACCTCGCCGAGACGGAGCGCTGCCGCGAGTAGGGTCGCGTTCCGCTCGAGGTAGATGGCGGTGAAGACGGCGGCGTGCAGGTCCGCGCCCGTGACGACGCAGCCATGGCCGCGCATGAGGACGACCGTCCGCGGCCCGAGTGCCGCGGCAAGACTGTCGGCCTGCGTCGCGTCACGCACGAGCAGATCGGTCTCGCCGAATAGCTTCGCGATGTCCCAGACCGCGATGTCGTGGCCGATGACCGATCCCATGTGGTAGATCGGCCGCAGCGGGACGCCGGTCACGCTGAACGGAATGACCGATGGCGCATGCGAATGCACGACCGCGCTCACGTCCGCGCGACTGCGATAGACACCGGCGTGGATCGCGACCTCCTCATACGAGCGCTGCTCGTTGCCTGAGATCCGCCCACCTTCTAGGTCCAGCAGCTGAAGATCGCCGGCCTCGACGAGCTCCGGAGCGCGCGTGCGGGAGATGAGGAACCGGTCCGAGGCGCCGGGGTGCCGCACGCTCACGTGACCGAAGGCGTCGAGGACGCCCTCGTTCGAGAGGATGTGGTTCGCCAAGACCAGATCGTCCACGACCTGCGGCGGTGGGAAAACGCTCACGAGCCGCCGCGGCGCTCCGCGACGCGCCGGCGATAGCCGAGCTGCTCCAGCCACGCGAGCGAGCTGCCGGTGATGACGACGCTCGCGCGCGGAAGATCGGACGCGCGGCGCTCGCCGGCGAGGAAGATCGCCGTGCGCAGCTCCAGCTCGAACGCGCCGATCCACTCCATCACCGCGGCCTCGCCCTTGAGCGCGGCTTGGAGCAGCGGACGGCCCACGCCGACGATCGTCGCGCCGAGCGCCAACGCCTTCGCCGCATCCAGTCCGCTCCGGACGCCTCCCGTCGCGATCACCGGCAGGCCGGTCGCCGCGGCCCCCACGACGGCGACCGCGGTCGGCACGCCCCAGTCCCGGAACTGTTCGCCGAGGCTCATGCGCTGCTTGTCGCCCTGCGCCGCGGCGCGCAGCGATTCGATCGCGGCGAACGACGTCCCGCCGACTCCTCCGACGTCGATCGCCTTCACGCCGAGCCGGCGCAGCCGGCGCGCGACCTCGAGCGTGATGCCCGCGCCTGTCTCCTTCGCGATCACCGGAACGGGCGAGCGGCGCGTCAGCGCCCGCACCGCGGCGTCGGATCCCTTCGCGCGCGTCTGCCCTTCGGGCTGGACGGACTCCTCGAGGTAGTTGAGATGGAGCGCGAGCGCGTCCGCCTTCACCATCCGCACGATCGTCTCGACGTCCTTCAGCGCGAGAGCGCCCTCGGTGTCCTGCTTCACGAGCTGCGAGATCCCGACGTTCGCGATCACGAACGCGTGCGGCGCGTTCTCGCGCACGACGGAGTACGTCGGAGCGAGCGACGGATCCCGCAGCGCCGCGCGCTGGCTCCCCACGCCCATCGCGATCCCGGTGCGTTCGGCGACACGAGCGAGAAGCTCGTTCACCGCGATCGCGCGACCGTGGCCGCCGGTCATCCCGGAGATGACGAGCGGCAGGCGCAGCCTGTGACCGAGGAAGACCGCGCCGACATCGATATCCTTCGCGTCGATCGAGGGGAGCGCGTCGTGTACGAGGTGAACGTCCTCCCATCCCGCGCTGGATCTCGTCTCGATGTCGCCCTCGGCGGCGAGCTGAAGATGCTCGCCCTTACGTCGGGCGATCTCGTCGGCTTCTGACATGTGCGTGTGTTCTACGCGAAGACGCCGTCGGCGGCGAGCGAGGCGTATTCGTCGGCGCCGAGGCCGAGCAGCCCCTTGAACACGGCCTCGTTGTGCTCGCCCAGCGTCGGCCCGGCGCGGTCCGCTCGCGCCGCCGTCTCCGACAGGGCGAACGGCGGCGCCATGAGGCCGATCTCGCCGAGAGCAGCGTGCGCCGCGCGTCGCCACACCCCGCGGTGCGCGAGCTGCGGATCGTCGAAGAGCTCAGCGACCGACTCCACCGGGGCGGCGCGGAGCCGGTACGCGCGAAGCGCGTCGACGATCTCCTCGCGCGGGCGCGTCCGCGCCCACCCGGCGATGCGCGCATCGAGCTCCGTCTCGCGCGCGCGGCGGCCTGCGGCGGTGGCGAGCCCGGGATCGCGCGACCACTCGGGGTCCCCCAGCGCGACGCGGAAGCGTACCCATTCGTCGTCGCTCCACACCGACAGCGCCACCCAGCGGTCGTCACCGGCGGTCGGATACACGCCGTGCGGCACCGCCACCCGGTCGTGGTTCGCCTCGCGGGTCGGCACGGTGCCGTTCGCGGGGTGCTCGAGCAGCGCGGGCGTGAGGAACTGCAGACCCGCCTCGTACTGCGACAGGTCGATGACGCATCCCTCGCCGGTCCGACGGCGGCGCTCGAGCGCCGCGAGGATCGCGATGACGCCGTAGCCGACCGCGATGTAGTCGATGTACGGGCCGTACAGGATCACCGGCGTGCGGTCAGGCTCGCCGAGCAGCTCGTTGAAGCCGGCGAGCGCGGTGAGCTGGCTCCCGTATCCGGGATGCTGCGCGTGCGGCCCGGTCTGTCCCTGATTGCAGCTCGACAGGATCACGAGGTCGGCGCGGGCGCGTCGCAGCGCGTCGTGGCCGAGCCCGCGGCGCCCGAGCGTTCCCGCGGGAAAGCTCTCGATCACGACATCGGCGGTCTTCACCAGACGCAGCGCGAGCTCGACCGCGCGCGGCCGTTTGAGATCGAGCGTGATCCCGCGCTTGCCGGCGTTGTAGAAGGCGAACATGCCCGCGCGATCCGGCCCGACGACGTTGTCCTTGAACGGCGGGTACGTCGAGCGGAACGGGTCGAGCGCGGTCGACGACTCGACGTGGATGACGTCGGCGCCGTGCTGCGCCAGATAGGTGCCGACCAGCGGCCCGGCCGCGGCCCATCCGAGCTCGACAACGCGCGTGCCATCCAGCGCCCCGGTCATGCGGTCACCGCGCCCAGGACTTCGGCGTCGTGCTCACCGAGGCGCGGCGCGCCGCGGCGGATGCGTGGCCGCTCCCCGTCGAAGAGCGCGAAGCCGCCGGGAAAGGGCAGCGTCGCTCCGTCGATGGGCGTGTCCTGCCAGAACTCGCGCGAGCGGAGCTGCGGGTCGGCGTAGACGTCCGACGCGTCGGCGACGGGATACCCGAGCATGTTGCGCTCGATGACGCCCGCGAAGAACTCGCGCTTCGTGATGGTGCGGAGGAACGCGCCGACCTCGCCCTCGAGCGCGTCGACCTGTTCCTGCGTGAGCGTGCGGTTGTCGAAGGTGTCCCAGTCGATCGCGAGGAAACGCGGCGCGGAGAACGCGCGGCCACGCATCCACGACGCGAGCTGGCGTCCGGTGTGGCGGCCGATCGGGCCGCCCTGGATCGCGAAGCTCACGTGGCCGTCGGCGCACTCCCAGATGTTCCGGAAGCGCGCGCCGACGATGCTCCGGCCGATGAGGAACGCGCCGAGGCGGCGGTGCTCCTCTTTCGCGACGTCCCAGTGCACGCACGCCGGTGGATGGACCGTCACCATGCTCGCCTGACCCGAGACGTCGACCTGCTGGCCGCGCTTTGTGGCTGCGCGGGCCGCGAGCGCGAACAGGGCGCCCATCGCCGCGTACATCCCGCTCCAGAACGGCGACTGGGCCAGCGTCGTGCGCACCGGCGCGCGGCCCGGTTCGCCGGCGAGCGCCAGCGCGCCGCTCGACGCGGTGACCTCGAGATCCGACGCGGGCACGCCTGCGAGCGGACCCGTGAGTCCGTAGGGCGTGACGTTCACCACGACGAGCGACGGCGACCATGACGCTGCCGTCGCGGCGTCGATCACCTCGTGCGATTGCACGACCACGTCGGCCGAGAGGATCAAAGCGCGCAGCCGGTCGCGCTCCCGCGGGAGATCGAGCCGGACGCCGCGCTTGTTCGCGTTGAGCGCGAACCACAGGAGTCCGCGGTCGGCGCCGGGACGGTCATCAAGGTACGGCGGGACCGCACGCACGGGGTCGCCAGCGGGCGGCTCGACCTTGATGACGTCCGCTCCGAGGTCGGCGAGGATCCGCGCGGCGTGCGCCGCGGCCGACGCGCCCCAGACGTCCGCGCCGGAGATCTCGATGACGCGCAGGCCGTCGAGCAGCGCGGTCACCCCGCCGCTAGCGGCCGGTCCTGGCGAGGACCTCCGCCCAGGACTGCGTCTTCATCAGCGCCTTGCCTTTCGCGATCTGGTCCGCGTCGAACCAGTTCGCCGGATCGACGCGATCGATCGGATACACGGGCCGCATGAAGTCCTTCTCGAGGCCATACGGGATCGTCGCGTCGATGCCCATGCCGCCCTCGAAGCGGATGTTCATGCCGGTCCACTCAGCGCTCCCCGCGGTGACACGTTCCGACGGGATGAAGGTCTGCCCCGCGCCGCCCGGCACCGGCTTGAGGAGGTCCTGGTTCGGATTCACGCGCGTGGTCAGCGCCCAGATGATGTCGTCCATGCTGTAGATGTCGACGTCGCTGTCGACGGCGATGCAGAGCCGCAGCCCCGCGCTCGTCGCCATCGAGGCAGCGATGAAGTTGCGCACCCAGCCGTCGTCGGTCTTGAGACGCTTGCGCACCTGCAGGATGCAGCCGGCCCAGTCGGTCATCGGGAACGGGATGTTCACGTCGTGGATGAGGCCGGGCTGGATGCGATCGCACAGCTCGTAGAACGCGGCCTCGCGCACCGTCGTGTCGATGTTGTTGCAGTCATACATGTGCACGCCCATCGGGTAGATGAAGGGACGCTTCTCGCGCTTGCGCATCGTGATCGCGGTGACATGGAACGTCTGCGTGCGGTACGCCTTGCCCATGTAGCCGGCCCATTCCGGGTGGAAGTGGAAGCGGCCCTGGGTGTCGGCGTCCTCGGCCTCCTTCGTCTCGTAGCGCTTGTCGCGAGCGTGGAGGTAGCCCTCGAGCACGTACTCGGAGTCTGCGACGGCGTACGCGTCGACCGTCCGCGCCTTCACGAGCCGCGTCGGGAATCCCTGCACCGCGCCCGCGGCGCCGAGCTCGTCGCCGCCGCGCGGCAGCACGACGTAGTCGAAGCCGCCGCCGGCGAGGAGCGTGGACGCGACCGGAAGACCGAAGCACACCGTGAGCGGGATCGGTTGGTCCTCCTTGTAGTGCTCGGTGAGGATCTGCCACATGTGCGAGCCCGGCGATGACTGGAAGGTCCCCACGTTCCCCCAGCGGAAGTTCATGCGGTTGTAGCCGATGTGGCTGCCGCCCCAGAAGTACTTCCCGACGACGACGCTGTTGCCGCTGCCGATGGTGATCTCGCCCTCGAGGTGCGTGTGGCGGATCGCCATGATGAATTTGTTCACGTCGATTTCGCCCGTGATGACCTCTTCCTGACAGGGCGCCTCGTCCTGCGGGATCACCTCGTTGGGGATGGGGTGTGTGATCGAGTGCGCGAGCTTGCGGGTGCGGTCGGTCGCGTTGTCCCAGCCGAACATGCGGTCGACGATGTCCATGTTCGCGAAGAGGTTCGTGATGGCCCGCGCGTGCGGATAGCCCTTCACGTTGTTGAAGAGGATCGGGTAGCTGCCATCGAAATGCTTCTGGATGCCAGTGAGCTGCAGATCGCCGTCGACCTCGACGTCGGTCTCCATGAGCAGGCCTTCGCGTCGGAGCCATTCGAGGGTCGCCGGCAGCGAGCGCAGCGCGTCCTGCGGCGCGGGTTTCACGGCGCGCGGATCCGCGAGGCGCGTCTTCGTGCGCGCGAGGTCAGCCTGCACGGTGGCCATGGCATGTCCTCCCGATCAGTTGGGCAAATGGTATGACCATTCGCGTCGCGGCATTAATTCTTGTCTAGCCCCCGATCCACCGCGCTCTGTACGAAGCTCGTGTCGAGCATCTTCGTGACGTCATAGGCCTTCACCTTGTCGCTCTTCGCGCCGAGGATCGTCTGCGCATCGGCGAACATCTCCGGCCTCGGGAACGGCTGCGTCGCGGTGACGAGCTGGGCGTAGAAGTCATACGTCGCCGCCATCGCAACGTCGTCCGTCGACTTGAAGTACTTCTTCAGGACGTCGATGCCGAACCTACGGTCGGCTTTCATCTTTTTGATGCCCTGCACCAGGGAGTCGACGTAGCGCTGCACGACCGCCCTGTTCGCGGTCAGGAAGGACCGCGTGACGACGACCGAGGTGTTCGCGGACGGAAGCTTCTGCGACGCGAGGTCGTAGAGCACGTGGAAGCCCTTCGCCTCGACGGCGAGCGAGTCGGGCGGCTGGGACACGCCCGCGTCGATCGCGCCGGACAGCATCGCGGCGGTCCGCTGCGCCGCCGAACCGACCGGGACGATCGTGACGTCCTTCTCTGGGTCGAGGCCCATCTTCTTGAGCGCGGCGCGCGTCGCGATGTCGGACGACGACCCGACCGAGGACACGCCGACCTTCTTTCCCTTGAGGTCCGCGATGGTCTTGATCGAAGCTGACACCTCGAGCACGAACGGATACACGCCCGCCAGCTGCGCGACGACCACCAGCTCGGCGCCCTCGGCGTTGGCGGACATCGCCTCGGAGCCCCCCAGCTGCGCGACCTGCACCTGGTTCGAGATGAGCGCCGGCACCCCCTGCGCGCTCGCGATGCTCTGGAGCTCGCCGATATCGAGGGCGTTCTGCTCGAAGAACCCGCCCTCTTTCGTCGACCACAGCGGAAGCTCGTCGCCGATGATGTTGCTGTACGACACGACGAGCTTGAATGGCGTCGGCTTGGGCGTTGCCGTCGCCGTGACCGTACCGCCGACCGTCGGCGAGGGCGAGGGCGCCACCGCGGTGCCGCCGCAAGCCGCGGCGACCACGAGCGTCGCGACCGATAGGGCGAGAGCACGGCGCATGAAGGACCTCCCACACACTCGAAACGGGTCCGCCGAATGGTAATACCATTCCGCCGATGCGCTACAGGGATCTCCGCGGCTGGATCGCGGCGGCGCGCGAGATCGGCGAGGTGCGCGACGTCCGCGGCGCGTCCTGGGAAGAGGACATCGGCCGCATCACCGAGATGCTCCACCACACCGACGACTCCCCCGCGGTGCTCTTCGACGACATCCCCGGGTATCCGAAGGGTCAGCGCATCCTCGTCAACGCGAACGCGACCCGCCGCCGGCTCGCGCTCACGTTCGGCCTTTCGCTCGACATCGAGCGGCGGCGGCTCATGGACGAGTTCCTCCGGCTCACCGAGTCCGATCGCGCGCTGCCGCCGCGGGTGGTGAAGGACGGCCCCGTCTTCGAGAACGTGCTGCGCGGTGCCGACATCGACGTCCTGAAGTTCCCGTCGCCGTTCTGGCATCCGCTCGACGGCGGCCGTTACATCGGGACCGGCGTCGTCGACGTGCTCAAGGATCCGGACAGCGACTGGGTGAACCTCGGCACCTACCGCGTGATGGTCCACGACCGCCGGCGCGTCGGCGTGTACATCTCGCCCGGCAAGCACGGTCGGCAGTTCCGCGACGCGTACTTCAAGCGCCGGGAGCCCTGCCCGATCGCGGTCGTCGTCGGCGTCGAGCCGCTGCTGTTCATCGCATCGACGCTCGAGGTGCCGCAGGGCGTCTCCGAGTACGACTGGACCGGCGGCATCCGCGGCGAGCCGTACGAGGTCGTCATCGATCCGATCACGAAGCTGCCGATCCCGGCCGCGGCGGAGATCGTTCTCGTCGGCTTCCTCCATCACGATCGACTCGCGCCCGAGGGCCCGTTCGGCGAATGGACCGGGTACTACGCGTCCGGCGAGCGCGCCGAGCCGGTGCTCGAGGTGCAGGCGATCTATCACCGCAACGACCCGATCATGCTCGGCGTCCCGCCGAACAAGCCGCCGTACGAGCCGCACCGCTACCGCGAGTACCTTCGCTCGGCGCTCCTGCTGCGCGAGCTCAAGGCGGCGGGGGTGCCCGGCGTGACGGACGCGCACTGCTTCGGCGTCGGCGGCTGCCGTCTCTTCAACGTTGTCGCGATCGAGCAGCGCTACGCCGGCCACGCACGACAAGCGGGTCACGTCGCGGCGATGTGCCGCGTCGGGGCTTACCTCGGACGGATCGTCGTGGTCGTGGACGACGACATCGACGTCACCGACCTCAACGACGTGATGTGGGCGATCCTCACGCGCTCCGACCCCGAGCGGTCGCTCGACATCATCCACCGTGCGTGGTCCGGGCCGCTCGATCCGGCGATCCATCCGGACGAGAGGGGCCACAACTCGCGACTCATCATCGACGCGACGAAGCCGTGGGAATGGCGCGACAAGTTCCCGATCGCGATCGGGCCCGATGCGGCGACGAAACGCGAGACCCGCAAGAAGTGGGGCTGGATCCTCGAGAAGGCGGTGGCCGACGCGATACGCGAGGCCGCGGCCGCGCCGGCCGAGTGAGCGCGACCGGCGGCGCGGGCCGCACGAAGAACGGAGACCGGCCGAAGTTCCTCGTCGACCCGTACCTCGAGTGGGTGGCAGGCGAAGGCGTGCCGGTCTACCAGGACTTCGGCTTCGATCTGCTCTCGCTCGATGTCCGGCCATGGGCGCGCATGGACGCGCTCGGCGCGTACGCACACGCACTCGGCCGCGGCGACTTCGTCAACATGTACGTTTGCGAGATCGCGCCCGGCAAGCAGACCGCGCCACAGAAGCATCTCTTCGAAGAGGTCGTGTACGTCCTCGCGGGCGGTGGGAGCACGACGGTCGAGATGCCGAACGGCGAGGAGCGCTCGTTCGAGTGGCACACCGGCAGCCTCTTCGCGCTGCCGCTCAACGCGCGCTACACGCACTACAACGGCAGCGGACAAAGGCCGGCGCGATTCGTCTCGACGACGAACCTTCCGCTGATGCTCAACGTCTTCCGCAACGACGCGTTCATCTGGAACAACGACGTGGTGTTCCCGGAGCGCTTCGGCGATCCACAGCACTACCGCGGCGACGGCACGTTCATCCCGATGCGGCCAGGGCGGCACATGTGGGAGACCAACTTCGTCCCCGACCTCCGCACGTTCGACCTGAAGACGTGGAAGGAGCGCGGCGCCGGCGGCAGCAACATCATGTTCGTCCTCGCCGACGGCACGATGCACGCGCACATCTCGGAGATGCCGGTGGGCACGTACAAGAAAGGCCACCGCCACGGCGCGGACTTCCACGTGTTCGCGGTCACCGGCCACGGCTACAGTCTGTACTGGTACGAGCGTGACAAAGAGCTCCAGCGCTTCGACTGGAAGCACGGCGGCGTCTTCGCGCCGACCGACGGCCTGTATCACCAACACTTCAACACCGCCCCCGAGCCCGCGCGCTACCTCGCCGTCGCGTTCGGCGGCCTCCGTTACCCGACGCTCGCCGACAAGCGCGCGACGTTCACCGGTATGGACGTGAGCGTGAAGGAGGGCGGACGCCAGATCGAGTACGAGGACGAGGATCCGCGCATCCGTCGGATCTACGAGGACGAGCTCAAGAGGAACGGCGTCGCCTCGCGCATGGGCGAGTTCCTCCCCGCCTGATCCGCTTCCACGATCACGACGCGGCCGATGAGCCCGACCAGCCGGGCCGGTCCGAGGCGTACCTCCAGCCCGACGACGTCGTCCTCACGACGGTCGGCATCGACATCGGTTCGACGACCTCGCACGTCATGCTCGCGCGCCTGCGGCTGCAGCGGCTTGCTGACGCGCTCTCGAGCCGCTACGTCGTGGTCGAACGCGAGGTCATCCACCGCTCGCCGATCCTGCTGACGCCGTTCAAGGCCGACGGGCTCATCGACGTCGACTCGCTCGAACGCTTCGTCGCCGCCGCGTACGACGCCGCAGGTCACCGCGCGAACCAAGTCGACACCGGCGCGGTCATCCTCACCGGCGCGGCGCTGGAGCGGACGAACGCGCGCGCGATCGACGAGCTCTTCGCGGCGCATGCCGGCCGCTTCGTGTGCGCCACCGCCGGCCACCGTCTCGAGGCGATCCTCGCGGCCCATGGATCCGGCGCCGTCGCGCGCTCGCGCGAACACGGCACGACGGTCCTGAACATCGACGTCGGCGGCGGCACGACGAAGCTCGCGCTCTGCGTTGCAGGCGTGGTACAGGCCGCGAGCGCGCTCGCGGTCGGCGCGCGGCACGTCCCGCTGCCGGTCGCGGAGATGGCCGACGCGATCGTCACGGCCGCGACCGGCCGCGGAACGTCCCGTGACCTGCTGCCGCCGCTGCCCGCGACGCCGCTGCCCGCCGAGATCGTCCTCTCCGGAGGCGTGAGCGAGCACTTCTACGGCCGCGACCGCGCTGCCCACGGCGATCAGGGTCTCGCGCTGGCGCGCGCGCTCGAGGAGCGTCGCGCGCGACTTCCCGCCCCGGTCGTCGAGGGAAGCGAAGGCATCCGCGCGACGGTCGTCGGAGCGTCGCAGTTCACGGTGCAGCTCTCGGGCGGGACGATCTTTGTGTCGTCGTCGGATGCGCTGCCGGTACGTAACGTTCCCGTCGTGCGCGCGGAGACGAGCGGGCTCGCGAAGGCCGCCGCGTCGATCGAGGGCGCGGGCCCTCTCGCGCTCGCCATCCCCTGGCGCGGCGCCCCGCAGCACAAAGTGCTGCGTGCGCTGGGCGAGGCGATCCTCGCCGGGGCCGGCTCGCACCGTCCGCTCGTCGTCGCGCTCGATGCCGACGTCGCGCACACGCTCGGCCGCATCCTCGTCGACGAGCTCGGCGCGACCGGCCCGCTCATCGTCGTGGACGGGCTCGACCTACGCGAGCTGGACTACGTCGACATCGGCGAGATCGTCCATCCCGCGGGCGTGGTGCCGGTGATCATCAAGTCGCTGCTGTTCGCCACGGGCTAAGGAAAGATCTCGAATGACCGCGTATGCGCCGGGCGTACGACCGTGAAATGCTTGTGATCCAAGGTCGCGATCCGCGTGATGCCGAGCCGTTCAGCCGCCGCAACGACCGACGCGTCGACCGTCCCTAGGCGGAGCTCGCGGTAGCGGGAAACGAGCTCGGCGATGCGGATCCAGTCGCTGGCGTGGACCGGTTCGGGAATGAGATTCCCCGCAGAGAGGTCTCCGAGGAATCGGATCTCGGCGTCCGGGCCGAGCCGCGTCTCGAGGAGGTAGGCGACCTCCGACACAACGAGCTGCGGCACGCGGAGGGGTCCGGGATCGTTCTCGAGCAGTGACAGGCATGCCGCATGATCTTGGTCGTCTTCATCGACGTACGCGTAGAGCGGCCCGGCGTCGACGATCAGCGCGATCGGCGCGCTCCCTGGCGGATGATCTCCTCGATGCGACGGGCGGTGTCCCTGCGACCGCTCCGGCCGGCCTTCGCCGCCATCAAGCGCCGTCGACCGGCGCCGAGGTGCGACTCGACGGCCTGTCGCGTGATATCGGAGACCGTCGTGCCACGCTGTTCCGCCTCGTGGCGGAGCCGTGCGTCGAGCTCATCTGGCAGTTTCACGGTGGTCCGTTTCATGGTATGCCAGCATACCCCAGCGGCCGATCCTCGTCGAGATGGAGGTCCTCTTCCCGACGCCACACATGCGGGATATCGCGCATGATCAGCGCGCAGTCGAATTCGACGCTTCCCGGCGGAAATCTCGTGACGTTCTCGAAGAAGGTCGACTGGACCGAATCGACCTGCAGCGGCGCGACACGCCAGGTGGTCGCGTCCAGGTAAAGCGCATCGAGGCGCGACCGGGCCCTGGTCACCGAATAGCCGAGCGCTCCGCCCCGGAAGAATGCGGATGCCTCCCCAAGCGATGTGAACGCGGATCCCGCCGACAGAGACGACGCTTCGCGGGCACGCAGCCCGACTTGCAGACCATCGTCAGCGCGCATATCCAGGCGCACCGCGGCCCGGTCCTCCACGACGACGAAGCGCGCCGGGCCGTGCTCGCCGGGAAAGAGCCGACCACCTGCCCAGCGGTTGAGCGCGGAGTCGGAGTCCCGTCAAGCGATGTACACGCTCTCCTCACGCTCGCCGCGCCGATCGAGCCGGTACACGGCGACCCGGTGTGCGGCGTTCTCGCTGCTCGCGCCGATCGTCCACGGGACCCACGACGGTCGCTCGTGCTCCAGCCGGATGAGACAGATGCCGGCGATCGCGTGGCCGTGCGCGAGCTTAGGCTCGAATCCGGGTGGAAGCATGCGCCGCATGACCTCGGGTTCGACGCGAAAGTTCACCAGGATCCGGCGGCGGATCGTCCCGCGCACGCGATCCAGGCCGGTCATCGCGGAGCGAACAGCCGCAGATCGCGCAGGCTGAACGGCCCGAGCGGCGGCAGCTCGGGTCTGATCGCGGCATCGTTGAACGGCGTCGCCGGCGCGAGGTCGGCCGGCAGCGGGGTGAACGGCGGGCTGGCTTCGCTCACGCCCTCGGACAGGATGCGGACTTGAGCGATCGACACCAGTGGGATGGTCATGAGCCGTTCGAAGCACCACGCGAACGCGTAATGGAGGACGGTCGGCAGAGGGAATACGAGCGGTCGGCGTCCGACGGCGGCGGCCACGCGCTCCACCGCCTCGCGGACCGGCAGCTCCTCGGGGCCGACGACGGCGACCGTCTGTCGTGAGAGTCGCGGGTCGACGAGCGCAGCGCGCATCACTCGAACGAGGTCGTGGATCACGAGCGGCCGCATCGTACGCGGACGCATACCGACGAGCGGAAAGATCGGGAAGGTGAAGAACCCACGCGTCAGGTGCTCGAGCAGGTGATCGCCGTGCCCGTACAGCACGCTGGCCTTGAGCACGGTGTAGTCGAGCCCGGACGCGCGCACGATCTCCTCGGCCGCCCACTTCGATTCGTGGTAGGCGCTGCCGCAGTTCGGCCGCGCGCGCAGGAAGCTCATATAGATGACCTTTCGGACACCCGCGCGGCGCGCGGCTGCTACGACCACCTCCGTCCCGGCGACGTGGACGCGCGCATAGGTCTGTCGCCCGATCTGCCGGTTAATGCCGGCACAATGCGCGACGGCTATGCGGCCCGCGAAAGCCTTCGCCAGCGCGTCCTCGTCGTCAAGCGACGCCGCGATGAAACGCGCGCCCGCTTCGTGTCGAATGCTCTCGTCGCGACGGTCGACCCCGCGCGAAATGAGGACCACCTCGTGGCCGTCGGCGAGGAGCGCGCGTGCCAGATGCGAACCAACGAAGCCCGTGCCGCCGGTGATCGCGACCTTCACGACGCGGCCTTGCGACTGATGCGACGCCGCTGGCGGAACTGCGTCGGGCACACCTGACTGAGGAAGTCGCCGACATGGGCCGCCAGCTGATCGGCCTCGAGACGGTAGAAGATCCGGTTCCCATCGCGCCGCTCGCTCACCAGGTCGGCCGCCTTGAGGATCGCGAGGTGGCGGGAGATCGCCGGAGCGGAGATCTCGAAGCGCGCCGTGATGGCGCCGGCCGCCAGCTCACCGCGCTTCAGCTCCTGGAGGATCTGACGGCGCGTGGGGTCGGCGAGCGCCCGGAAGACTCGCGCGGTGTCCTTCACAGTTTCGCAATTTAGCACATTTGCTAAATAGATGTTGCATCGTGAAGGCTAGCGCTGCGAGTTGAAACCTTTCGGCATCCGCTCACCCGCCCGGATCCCCACGGAGAGGCGGTTCTCCGGAGGCGGGATCGGGCAGTTGTAGTAGGGCGAAAAGACGCAGGCCGGGTTGTACGCGCGATTGAAGTCGACGACGTAGCGTCCGTCGTCCTGCGGCTTCACGTCGACGTACCGCATCCGATAGGTCTCGCGCCCGCTCGTGGCATCGCTGAAGTAGAGCTCGAGCGAGTCCGGGGGGACGTCGGGCTCGCGCAGTCGAAGCGCCGCGACCCGGCTCAAGACACCAGCGACCGTGAAGCTGAACCAACCCGCGCGTGTCGCGGCTCGATCGTGCTCGCGTGTCGATCCGATCGCCAGATCCGCCCGATCGGGCTCGAGCGGGAGGACGTAGCGGAACGCGGGGTCGTACGGGAACCAGTCCCGCACCAGGTCGGCCTTCGGCGCCTCGGCGTCGAGCACCACCACCGCGGGCGCGTTCTGATGCGAAAGACGCAGCCGGTACCGGCCAGCGTCGACGATCCGCTCACCGCTCGGCTCGCCGTCGATGCGGAAGCCCTCGGGCAGCGCCTCGATGACGTGGCCTTCGAGGCGCAGCGTTTCGCCGACCGGCAGCTCGTGACGCGCGACGGCCGCGAGATACGACGTGGGCCCGCGCAGCCAGGCGCGCTGCTCCTCGCGCGCTCGCTCGGCATCGTCGCGAGCGCGATCGCTGTCGCTGCTCATTCCGCCACCGTACGCGAACGGCCGATGCTGAGCGTGGCCCTCGCGCGAGGCGTCGAGAGCGCGACGGCGAAGTACAACGCCATGCTCCCTGCGGCGACGAGCTGGAACATCGCGGCGAGCCCGACCGCATTCGCGACCACGCCACCGACGGCCGGTCCGAGGATCGCGCCGACGTCGAGGCCGGCGTTGTAGACGCCGCTCGCGATACCGACGTCGTGGCCTTCGGAGCGCACCTCAGCGACGGTGGCGGAGCTCGTGACGCGGAGGAGCCCGCGACAGATGCCGTTGATGGTGAAGAGAACGACCAGGACGCCGAAGGTCGGAAGGACGGGGATGAGCAGCGTCGAGACGCCCATGAGGATCACGCCCCAGAAGTTCACCGTGCGGTGGTCGACGTAGCGGAACACGCCCGCGGAGATGAAGCGGATGAACGTCGCCGCGCTCGACTTGAGTCCCTTGAGCGCACCCGACGCCGCGAGCGGCAGACCGACCGCGAGCCCGAACAGCGCGAAGAACGAATCGATCGCGTCCGAGATCACGTTGATGTACAGGACCACGACGGTCGCGAGCCATACCCGCGAGTCGACCCTCCGATGCGCCGCGAAGAGGCCGCGCAGCCCGGCGCCGCGTGGGACCTCGTGCTCGGGAGCGGCGATCGGGGGAAGGCGCAGGACGGCGAACGCGGCGAGAGCGGGCGGGAGTCCGAGCACCGCGAGCGCCGCGCCGATGCCGAAGTGGTCCGCGAACGCGCCGCCGAGGAACGCGCCGACGGCGTAGCCGGTCGAGAGCGACGCGGTGTACCAGCCCATGGTCACGCCTGCACGTTTGCCGCCGGTGAGGTCGATGGTCGCCGCGAGATTGATCGTCCCGAGCGCGCCGAACGCGTAGCCGTGCACGATCGTGAGCACGACGACGAGCGGCAGCAGGCCGCCGGCGAACGCGAACCCGCTCGTCGCGAGCGTGAACACGATCAGCCAGAGCGCGAGCTGTCGCCGCGCGCGCGCTGGACGGTACGCGGCGCCGCTGGGGATCCGCGACGCCAGGCGGAAGATCGCGAAGAGGGCCGACAGCGAACCGATCGACGGCAGCGCGTAGCCGTATGCGTCCAGATATGGCGCGTACAGCAGGTTGATCGTCCCCTCGGCCGTCGTGACGATGGCCGCGAGGGCGTACTGGAGAAGGAGCGCGAGGCTCAGTCGGCGGGCGCCGCGCGCAAGCGCGACTGCATCACGATTTTTCTGGCAGTCCGGTCCAGCGGCGGAACAGCGCGTGCTCGATGCCGAGCTGGTCGAGTGCCTTGCCGACGCTGTGGTCGACGAGATCCATGAGCGTCGTCGGCTTCTGGTAGAAGCCCGGCACCGGCGGCAGGATCACCGCGCCCGCGAGCGCGAGCTCGTGCATGAGACGCAGGTGGTTCGCGTTCAGCGGCGTCTCGCGCACCATGAGCACCAGCTTGCGTCGCTCCTTCAGGTGCACGTCGGCGGCGCGCACGATGAGGTTGTCGTCGAGAGCGTTCGCGATGGCCGACATCGTCCGCATGCTGCACGGGGCGACGAGCATGCCCGCCGTCAGGAACGTGCCGCTCGCGAGCGACGCGGCCAGGTTCTTCTCGTCGTGGACGACGTCCGCCAGGCCGACGACATCGTCGTAGCTGCGGCCCGTCTCGTACGCGATCGTTGCCTTCGCGCCGGACGACACGATCGCGTGCAGCTCGACCGAGCGGTCCTGGCGGATCATCTCGAGCGCGCGGATCCCGTAGATCGCCCCTGAGGCGCCCGACAGCGCGACGACGATGCGGCGCGGCGCGCTCATGCGCTAGCGGCGGTGCGCGCGCACCAGCCGCGGCGCGGGGAGGCCCGCCGGCCTCTCGGCATCCGTGCGCTCGGCGAGGCGTCGCCGCAGTCGCTTTTCGAAGTCGGAGAGGTGCACGAGCATGATCTCGCGGGCCCCCTCAGGATCGTGGCGGCGCACGGCCTCGATGATCTCCTCGTGCGCCTTCTGCGTCGCGCGACCCGACTTCGGATCCCGCAGATCGCGGATGCTCGGCACGAGCAGCTCGCGGTACGCCTCGACCGTCGCGAAGAGGACTTCATTGCCCGCGGCTCGCGCGAGCTCGACGTGGAAATCCATGCTCGCGTCCGCGTGCGTGATCGGCTCGCGCAGCAGCGGCCGCGCGCGATCGACGTTCTGCTGCAGCCGGCTGACGGCCGCGGCGTCGGCGCGCTGTGCGGCCAGCTCCGCGGTCGCGGCCTCGACGACCTTGCGCGCCTCGGCGAGCTCGGAGAGGGTCATGCGCCGCAGCTTGATGAGCGTCGAGATCGACTCCGCTACGCGATCGGTGTTCGCTTCCTCGACGAACGCGCCGCCCATCGCGCCCACCTTGACGCGGATGAGGCCGCGCGCCTCGAGGACGCGCAGCGCGTCGCGGACCGTGATGCGCGAAACGCCGAACTGCTCGGCGAGCTCGCGCTCGGACTGGAGGCGGTCGCCGGGGGAGAGCTCGGTCGCGAAGATGGCGCGCTCGATCTGGGAGACGATCTCGCCCGACGCGCGCGACTGCCGGATCGGCGTGAACACGAGCGGAATGGTATGACCAATCCGCGCGGCGTCCAGCCGGCTAATCGAGGTCGTCGAGCCGGCCCGCAACGCGCGCGCGCTCGACCGCGTCCTTCCAGGCCTTCGTGGTGACCGAGCGCTGCGCAAGTCCCGCGCGCACGCGCGCGATCTCATCCGCGGTGTATTCGCGCGGCTCTCCGAGCGACGCCGCGACGGCCAATCGCTCCGCGCTCTCCTCGAGGAACAGGGCTGCCGTCACACAGTCGGGTACGTCCTCCCCCAGCACGACGGCGCCGTGCCCCCGCAGCAGCACCGCGCGCGCGGCATCGAGAACGCGCGCGACGGCCTGCCCCAGCGCATCGGTGCGCACAAGCTCGGGGTCGTCGTACACCGGGACGGTGCCGCCGAACCACGCCCCCGCATTAGACGCGACGATGAGCGGGCGGCCCGCGACGGCGAACGCGGTCGCGGCGCGCGGGTGGAAGTGGGCGACGCTCCCCGCGTCGCGACGCGCGCGGTAGATAGCGAGATGCAGCGGCGTCTCGGAGGGCGGCTCGCGATCGTCGATCGTTCGTCCGTCCGACAGTCGCACCACGGCAACCTGATCGGGTCGCGCCGTGATGCGGCTCGAGGCGCGGTCGTTGATGTAGACGGTGTCGCCGTCGCGGACGGAGATGTGGCCGTGCATGTCGAAGAGCCCGGCGACCGCGAGCACGCGCGACGCGGTCGCGACGAGCGTGCGGGCATCGGCGCGATCGGCGCTCACGTCGGGTAGCCCTCGGGCGACTCTTCGCTCGTCCAGTGGCCGCTGCGCATGTACCGGCGGCGATAGCGAAGCAGTGGGTCCACCTTGCGCTCGTCGATCTGATGCGCGGCGACCTCCCCGACGAAGAGCAGGTGGTCGCCGGTCTCGACCGATCGTGCGACGCGACACCAGAGGATCGCCAGGCTGCCCGCGACGGCGGGCGCGCTCAGCCCTTCCGGCGCCTCTACGACCGGGATGCGCAGCGTCGCGAACTTGTCGGGACCGGCCGCGGACTTCCCGGCCGCCGCGGCGAGCTCCTGCTGCGAATCGTGGAGCAGCGACACGCTGAACTGCCCGCTGCCCTGGATGAGCCGCGTCGTCCGCGAGCCGTGGTGCTCGGCGATCGCGACCATCGCCGGCGCGAGCGAAACGTACATCGTCGTGCCGGTCGCGCACGAGCGCTCGCCCGCGTGCGCCGCGCCGATGATCGCGACCGGGTGCGCGATGCGCGACAAGACAAGTCGCGCGATCGCGTAGTTGTCGCTCTTCGTTTCCGCGGTCACAGCGTTCTCAGCGCTGCGGGCGCCAGGCGTCGAAGTGGCGCTCCAACCGCTGCAGCGCGTACGTCATCAGCATCCCCGTGCCGGCGATGATGAAAAGGCCCACGAAGACCTTGGAGCTCTGGAAGGTCGCGCCTGCGATCGCCATCATCCGACCGATCCCGTGTGGCGCGGCAACGAGCTCGCCGACGACGACGCCGATGAGCGCATGGCCGATACCCAGGCGTAGCCCGGTCAGGATGAAGGGCACCGAACCGGGGAGCGCGATCGTCCGGAAGATGACGAGATCGCGGGCGCCGAACGACCGTGCGACTCGGATGAGGTGTGAATCGAGGTTGCGAACGCCCGCCGTGGTATTGATGAGGATCGCGAAAAAGGCGCCGAGGAAGATCACGGCGATCTTCGACTCCATGCCGATGCCGAACCAGATGATGAACAGCGGGAGCAACACGATCCGCGGCGTCGCGTACAGGAACGTGACGAACGGATCGAGCGCGTACCTCACACGTGGATACCACCCCAGCAGGAGACCGAGCGGGATCGCGGTCAGCGTCGCACCCAGATATCCGATCGCGAACTCCGTGCCGGAGAAGGCGAGGTCCTGGGCGAGCTCGCCGTCCCTCACGATCTCGCCAAAAGACTCGATGACGTCCGAGGGCGCCGGCAGGAAAAGCCGCGAGACGATGCGCGCCGATCCGACCGCCTGCCAGAAGGCGAAGAACACGACAACGGCGGCCAGACCGATCACGAGCGCCTCGTGGCGGCGGAACCAGCTCTGTTCGGGCAGCGGGCTCGTGATGACGAGCGGGTCGTCGTGTTGCACCCGCGTCGGGACCGGTCCGGTCGCGACCATCTCGTTCGGATAGCTCTGGAGCGTGTCGTACTTGGGGGGCTTCTCGATGCGCTCTGCCATCTACGCGGTCGCGGCCAGCGTGTCGCGGGCCGCCTCCTCACGGATGCTTTCCCAGATGCGCGTCTCGATCTCGAGGAAGCGCTGATCGCGCTTCACGCGCAGGTCTCGTGGACGCGGAATATCGACCGTGAGGATCTCCTTGACGCGGCCCGGACGCGCCGTGAACACGATCACGCGGTCGGCTAGGTAGACAGCCTCCACGATGTCGTGAGTGATGAACACGGCGGTCTTTCGTGTTTCGTTCCAGATGCGCAACAACTCCTGTTGCATCGTCTCGCGGGTCTGCGCATCGAGGGCGGCGAACGGCTCGTCGAGCAGCAGGATCTCTGGGTCGACGGCCAAGGCTCGCGCGAGATTGACGCGCTGCTGCATGCCGCCGCTCAGCTCGAGGGGATAGGACTCCGCAAACCCCTCGAGGCCGACCAGCTGCACGAATCGCTTTGCCCGATGACGCGCCTCCTCCTTCGGGATCCCGATGAGCTCGACGCCGTAGAGGACGTTGCCCGTCACCGTGCGCCAGGGAAGGAGGCTCGGCTGCTGGAACACCATGCCGCGGTCGTGCCCGGGTCGGTCGATCTGCCGCCCGTTGAGCGTGAGTTCGCCCGACGTGATCGGCAGGAGTCCATCGACGGCGTTGAGGAAGGTCGTCTTCCCGCAGCCAGAGGGTCCGACGATGGCGACGAACTCGCCGTCGGCGATGTCGAGCGTCACGCCATCGACGGCGAGGAGCATGTCCCCGTAGCGCTGCCGCCGGTGGTGGATGACGACATCCCGGGCCTGGAACTTCATCCGCCTGAAGTGTGGCCTCCCGGTGGGCTTTGGTCCAATGGTATTAACATTCGCCGCCTCTGGAGGTGCGGGATGGAGCGCAAGCTCGCTACGACCCTGGCGGTCCTGGGACTCCTGGTCGCGGCCTGTGGCGGCACGACGCCCGTGGCGCAGCCCAGCCCGACGGCCACCGCCACGGCGAAGCCGACGACGACCGAGTCTGCCGATCAGGTCATGGCGCGGCTGTACGAAGCCGCGAAGGCGGAGGGCGGTCAGGTCGCCTTCTACTCGTCGACGAACACCGACGACGCCAAGAAGATCCTGCCCGAGTTCGAGAAGAAATTCCCGGGCATGAAGGTCACGCACACGCGCAAGTCGGGCGAGGCCCTCGTACAGCAGCTGGTGACCGAGAAGAAGGCCGGTCAGGACCTCTACGACGTCGTGGAGACCAATCTCTTCGAGGTCGCGTTCGTGGTCGAGCAGGGCTACACGCAGAAGTACGTGACCGCGTCCGCCGGCGACTTCCCCGCCGACGCGCGGGCCACGGACGGCTCGTGGATCGCCGCGCGCTTCAACAACGACCTGCCGGGCATCAACACCACCAAGCTTCCTGCCGGCGTGACGATCAAGACCTGGAAAGACCTCTGCAATCCGGCGCTGTCCGGGAAGATCGCCGTCGAGCAGGGCGACGTCGTCGTCTACTCGGCGCTGCGCAAGATCCTCGGCGATGCCGAGGCGCAGAACGTCCTGAAGTGCATCGCCGCGAACAAGCCGTCGCTGCGCAGCGGCCACACCGACATGGCGAACCTTCTCGCGGCCGGCGAATTCGCGGTGACGCTCTCCAGCAACGGCCACCGACTCGCGCAGCTGAAGTACGAGGAGAACAAGCCGATCGACTGGGCGAAGACCGACCCGATCATCACCGACGTCCAGGCGATGGCACTGTCGAACAAGCCGAAGAATCCGAACGGCGGAAAGCTCCTGCTGGAATGGCTCGTGTCGCCGGATGGACAGAAGGCGATCGCGTCGACCGGACGTGTTCCGGCGTCGGGCAAGGTCCCGGCGAAGTACCCGGATCTGTACAACTTCGGCAAGCTCTTCTTCGTGAACGACGCGCTCCGGGCGGACTTCACCAAGGACGCGGACTTCTGGCGCGCCACTCTCGGCATCAAATAGCGGGCTAAGTGGCGGCTACCACCGTCGCGCGCCGCGCCGGGATACGACTTCCGGCGTGGCGCGCCGACATCCTCATCGTCGGTGCCGCCGCGCTCCTCCTCGGCTATCTCACGATCGTCCCGCTCGCGATGCTGCTGCTCGGGAGCCTGTCCTCCGGGAGCAGCGCGCTCGACTTCCGGTTCACGCTGCAGAACTTCCAGCGCGTCCTGACCGATCAGGCGTCGCTCGAGCTCCTCGCGAACTCGGTCATGTACGGCTTCGGGTCCGCGCTGCTCGCGTTCGCGATCGGGACCGGCGTCGCGTGGGCGGTGGAGCGCAGCGACGTGCCCGGTCGCAGCATCTGGTACGGCCTCGCGCTCGTGCCGCTCATCGTGCCGGGGATCGTGCACACCATCGCGTGGCTCTTCCTGCTGAGCCCCGAGATCGGCTGGATCAACACCCCGCTCAAAGCGCTCTTCGGCTTCTCGCTGTCGGTGTACAGCCTGCCCGGGATGATCTGGATCGAGGGCCTACATACCGCGCCGCTTGCCTTCGTGCTCATGAGCGCCGCGTTCCGCACGATGGACCCGAGCCTCGAGGAGGCGGCGGCAACGAGCCGCGCCGACCCGTGGAAGACCTTCCGCCGCATCACGCTGCCCCTCCTCCTGCCGACCGCGGCGTCGGTGCTCCTCATCCTCTTCGTGCGTGCCATCGAGGGGTTCGAAGTGCCGGCGATCATCGGGCTCCCGGGCCGCATCTACGTCTACACCTCGCGGATCTACACCTCGCTGAACCAGTACCCGCCGAACTTCGGTCTGTCCGCCGCCTACGGCGCGATACTGCTGTTCATCTCGGTCGGCGGCCTGCTGATTCACAACCGCGTGACGCGCGGCTCCGAGCGGTACGCGACCGTGACCGGGAAGGCGTACCGGCCGCGACGGGTGGAGCTCGGGCGCCTCCGCGTCATCGCGATCGGCGCCCTGGTGTCGTACGCGATCGTCGCGATCGCCCTCCCGCTGCTGGTGCTGCTGTACGCGAGCTTCGTCCGGATCTACACGGTCCCGTCCCTCGAGACGCTCGGCGAGCTCACGCTCCGGAACTACACCTTCATCGCGACGGACGAGCTCACGCGCCGGGCGCTCGGCAACAGCCTCTTGCTCGGCGCGGCGTCGGCGACGGTCGTCGTCGCGCTGACCGCGGTCATCGCGTGGGTGACGATCCGGACGCGCCTCCCGGGGCGTGGCGTGCTCGACTTCCTCGCCTTCGTGCCGATCACGATCCCCGGGATCGTGCTCGGGATCAGTCTCCTCTGGGTCTACTTCACGATCCCGATCCGTATCTACGGCACGCTCTGGATACTGCTCGTGGCGTACGTGACGCGCTACCTCCCGTACGGCATCCGCAGCGCGTCAGGGGGGATCGTGCAGATCCATCGCGAGCTCGAGGAGGCGGCGGCCGCGGCCGGGGCGCGCTGGTGGCCGACGTTCACGCAAGTCTTGCTGCCGCTCCTGCGGCCGGCGCTCATCGGAGCCTGGGTCTACATCTTCATCATCTCGCTGCGCGAGCTCGGCAGCAGCATCCTGCTCTACTCGGCCGACAGCGTGGTGCTCGCGGTGCGTATCTTCGATCTGCGCGACTCGGGCAACTACACCACGATCGCCGCGCTGTCGGTGTTCCTCATCGTCCTGCTCGTGATCCTGGTCGCGATCCTGCAGCGGCTCGGCGGCCGCACGGTCCGCGAGGCCTAGTGCTCCAGGTCGAGGGCCTGCGCAAGACGTTCACGACCGACCGCGGCGGCGTGCGCGCCGTCGAGGACATCTCGTTCACCGTCGACGACGGCCGCTTCTTCACGCTCCTCGGCCCGTCCGGCTGCGGGAAGACGACGACGCTGCGCTGCGTGGCCGGGCTCGAGCGTCCAGAGGCGGGCACGATCCGTCTCGACGACGCCGTGGTCTCGGGGCCCGGTCACTTCACGCCGACCTACGCGCGCGACATCGGCATGGTGTTCCAGTCGTACGCGATCTGGCCGCATATGACGGTGTTCGAGAATGTCGCGTTCCCGCTCCGTGTCAGCGAGCATCCGCCGTCGAAAGCCGAGACGCAGCGCATGGTCGAGGGGGCGCTCGCGCTCGTCGGGCTCGAGGGTCTCGAGGAACGTCCCGCGCCCCAGCTCTCTGGCGGGCAGCAGCAGCGGCTCGCGCTCGCCCGCGCGCTGGTGCGCCGTCCGAAGATCCTGCTCCTCGACGAACCGCTCTCGAACCTCGACGCGAAGCTGCGCGAGCGCATGCGCATCGAGCTGCGGCAGCTGCAGCGCCGCCTCGGTATCACGACGATCTACGTGACGCACGATCAAGGCGAAGCGCTCTTCCTCTCCCACCGCATCGCGGTGATGCAGGCGGGCAAGATCGTGCAGGAGGGCGCGCCGCGGGACCTCTATCGGGCGCCCGCCTCGGGGTTCGTCGCGGACTTCGTCGGCGAGGCGACCTTCCTACCCGGCGTGGTCACCGCCGGTGGGATCCGCGCGCTCGGCGGTGTCGTCACCTGCGCGCTCGCGGATGGGCTCGCGTCGGGCGAGAAGGGCTTGCTCGTCCTGCGGCCGGAGAACATCGTCGTGCGGGCGCAGCCAGCCGGTGTGCCGAACGAGTTCGCGGGCACGCTGCGCGTCGCCGCGTTCCTCGGCGATCGGCTCGATTGCGTGGTCGAGATCGGCGACCTCCTGGTGCGGGCGCGTGCGCATCCGACGACGCAGCTCCGCCGCGACCAGAAGGTCTGGGTCGAGTTCCCGATCGAGCATTGCACCGCGATCCCCGACGACGGGTGGAGACCGCGGGCGCTGGCGCGTACATTCGACGACGAAGAGAGTTAACGGGAGGCACGCGATGGCCACGACGATGCGTACCGAGACCAAGGCGCCCACCGATCTGCGCGAGTGGCTGAAGAAGGTGGACGAGATCGGCGAGCTCCAGGTCGTCACCGGGGCCAACGTCGAAGAGGACATCGGCATGGCCACCGAGCTGCTCGGCCGCACGCGACCCTCGAAGGCCACGATCTTCGACGAGATCCCGGGCTACAAGAAAGGCTTCCGCGTCCTCTCGAACGGCCTCGGCTCGTTCGCACGCATCGCGCTAACGCTGGGCCTCCCCATCGACGCCTCGCCGCACGAGCTGGTGAAGCGCTGGCAGGAGCGCGTGCGCAAGGGCATCCCGACGATCGCGGCCGAGGTCACCAAGGACGGCCCGGTCTTCGAGAACGTTCTCCGCGGCGATCAGATCGACTGCACGATCTTTCCCGCGCCGAAGTGGCACGAGTTCGACGGCGGCCGCTACCTCGGCACGGGCAGCTTCGACGTCACGATGGATCCCGATGAGAAGTGGGTGAACCTCGGCACGTACCGCGTGATGGTCCACGACAAGACGCGTCTCGGCTTCTACATCTCGCCCGGCAAGCACGGCCGACAGCACCGCGACAAGTGGTTCGCGCGCGGTGAGAAGATGCCGGTGGCGTTCGTCGCCGGCGGCGACCCGCTGCTGTTCCTCGCCGCCTGCACCGAGATCCCGTACGGCATCACCGAGTACGACTGGGCCGGCGGCGTGCGCGGCGCGCCGTATCGCGTGGTGAAGGGACCGGTCACCGGCCTCCCGATCCCCGCGGACGCCGAGATCGTCATCGAGGGCTTCGCCGATCCGAACGACAAGGCCATCGAAGGTCCCTTCGGCGAGTGGACCGGCTACTACGCATCCGGTGAGCGCGAGGAGCCCGTCCTGCGCGTGCACGCGATCTACCACCGCAACGATCCGATCATCCTCGCGTCGCCGCCGAACGTCCCGCCGGACGAGCAATCGTTCTACCGCGCCTTCATGCGCTCGGCGCGCCTCCGCGGCGACCTCGAGGCCGCGAGCATCCCCGGCATCGTCGGCGTGTGGTGCCACGAGGTCGGCGGCTCACGCCTCTTCAACGCGATCTCGATCGACCAGCGCTACGCGGGTCACGCGCGCCAGGTCGGGCACGCCGCGGCGAGCGTGCACACCGGCGCGTATCTGGGACGCTACGTCGTCGTCGTGGACGACGACATCGACGTGATGGACCTCGAGCAGGTGCTGTGGGCGATGTGCACGCGCTCCGAGCCGGCGGAGTCGATCGACATCATCCCCCGCGCCTGGAGCGGGCCGCTCGATCCGCGCATCCATCCCGACAAGAAGGGCTTCTCGTCGCGCGCGATCATCGACGCGACGCGCCCGTGGGAGTGGCGCGAGCGGTTTCCGAAGTCTCAGCTGCCCACCCCGGCGACGAAGCAGAAGGCCCTCGACCGCTGGGGCTGGCTCGTGGGCAAGGGAGAGCGGCCGAAAGATCGAAGCTAGTTCAGCTCCGCTCGCGCCATCAGCGACCCGGCGAGACCTCTGTGCTTCACCGAAGTATCACGACGTCGTAACGGCACCACGCATGCACGAGCGGCGCGCGTGAACGATCTCGTCCACACCTTCTCGGACGTCGTACGCGATCGAGAGGGGCGCGGGTATACCGCCTCGGTGCACGCGCTCCGGCGCGGCGACGGGATCTGGGAGACGTGGATCGAGTTCCGCGGCCTCGGACGCGACGTCACGCTGCGCTCCCAGCGTGAGTCAGAGCAGCCGAATCGTCGGGCGGTCCTCTACTGGACGGCGGGCCTGCAGCCGTCGTATCTCGATGGGGCGCTCCTGCGCGCGACGCGTGCGCGACTTACGGAGCTGCGAACGATGTTCGGGGGTCGCGCCGCCTAAGCGCCCGCGGTCGCTACTCGCGCGCCGCCGATGCGGAGGCCGCGGCACTCGCGCTCGCGTCCTCGAGATAGACGACGGAGTCGTAGCCCAGCAGCTTGAAGAGCCGGTTCTGCGCCACGAGAACGCGCAGCGGCTCGGCGCCGCTCGCGACGAGCTGGTGCACGGTGTTCTGCGGGACGTAGATCAGGTCGCCCGACGTGAAGTCCCAGGTCCCCGGCTTGTCGGCCACGCGCGCGCGGTACTTGTCGGTGATCTCGGCCTCGACGTCCCATTGCAGGCTCTCGCCGGCGCCGGAGATCACGTAGCAGACCTCGTCGGCCATGTGCCAGTGCTTCGCCGAGCGGCCGCCGGGCCGGATCTCCTGCTCGTACAGGTCGATGCTGAAGGTCCGGACATCGCTGCGGGCCAGTGAGCTGATGACGCGAACGCGCCCGTCTCGCGTGTCCTCCCAGCGCGTGTCGGAACACTTCACGACCTTCTTGCGCTCGGTCGCGCCGGGTGTCCAGAGTCGCGACCACTCCTGCGGCGCGCCGTAGCCCGCCGCCCCATCGAAGGGTGTGCTGCGGCCTTGCTGCACCATCCCCAGGTACATCCATGCCGCTTTCGCCTTGATCACCAGCGCGAGCGCGCGCTCGGTCTCGCTGGCGTTGTAGTGGCGATGCACCGAGTCGTTGTGGACGACGACGAAGTCGTCTTTCGACCAGTCGTAGCGAACGCCGTCATGGATCTCGTAGCCGTGGCCTTCGAGGATGTAGAACGTGGCCTCGTTCTGGTGGCCGTGGCCGTGATTCGACCCGCCCGGTTTCAGCTCGACGAAGTGGACCTGGAGCGTCTGAGTGAGGAAGGGGTCGTCTCCCGGGCCGAGCATCCACCACGTCTTGGACTGGCCCTCGTCGGAGTCGCCGGAGTGGCCCACCGTGGCGTCGTCGACGACCGTGCCGGCGCGGCGAACGCGCGGCGCCGAGCGTTGCTGCCGGCGGTGCTCGGCGAGGCCGTACTGCTCGGAGGTGATCCCCCTCAGGAAGACGCGTCCGCCCTCATCGCCCACGCGTTCACCTCCTGGAAGATCGGCCGATGGCGCGGGCGAATGGTATAACAATTGACCGCTCGGGCCGCCCCGCGGTCCGCGAGTCTCGGAGGTGTGGGATGCGCGCACATCGTGTCCTGGCCCTTGGGATCACCGCGCTGCTCGTCGCCGGCGCATGCGGCGGCAACACTCCCGCCGCGAGCTCGGCACCGACGGTCGCGGCCTCGGTCACACCAACGCCAACGCCGACGCCGATCAAGATCAAGTCGTCGTACGGCAACGTGACCCCCGCGAACCTCGCGCCGTTCATGGCGAAGGAGCTGGGCCTCTTCGAGAAGCGAGGCCTCGACGTGGAGCTGAGCCTCATCGATGGCGGCTCGCCGTCCGCAGCGGCGCTCGTGTCCAACCAGACACAGGTCGGCAACTTCGGCGGCACCGAAGCCATGAGCGGCTTCGTCGCCGGGTCGGACATGCAAGTGATCGCGCTCTTCGTCCCAGTGACGCCGTGGCAATTCCTCGCGAAGTCCGACTACAAGACACCGGCGGACCTCAAAGGGAAGACGGTCGGCGTCGCGAGCGTCGGCGGCTCCGCATACGTCGCGGCGACGGAGTCGCTGAAGCGGCTCGGTCTCGACCCGACGAAGGACGTGACGATCCAGTCCTTCGGCTCGGTCGCGAACCTGACCACGGCCATGCTGGGCGGAGCCGCGTACGCCGGTCCCGGCCACCCGCCGGACACGGTCAAGCTCTTGGCCGGCGGCTTTAAGGTGATCTACGACCTGGGCGCCGAGAAGATCCCCGCTACAGATAACTGCACGATCGTTCTGAAGTCCTGGGCGGACAAGAACCCCGCCGCCGTCCAGTCGTACATCGACGCGGAGATCGAAGCGATCGCGATCGCGAAGAAGGACAAGGCTCGGACGATCCCGATCCTCGCGAAGCTGCTGAAGCTCGACGCCTCGAAGGCCGACGACGCCGCGGCACTTTCGCAGACCTACGACTTCTACGTGACCACGATCTTCCCGTCATACCCGCATCCGCTCGTCGCGTCGTTCAACGCCACGCGCGACACGCTCGTCGCCACCAACGCGAAAGTGAAGGACCTCGATGTCACGAAGGTCATCGAGGACAAGTACGTCGCGGACGCCGAGAAGCGGGGCGTCGGCAAATAACGATCGGCAAACCGGCCGCGCGGTGACGCGCTCGCCCCGCTTCGGTTCCGACGTCATCGTCGATCTCCTGCAGGCCTTCGGCATCGAATACGTCGCGCTCAACCCCGGCGCGACCTACCGCGGTCTGCACGACTCGCTCGTGAACTACGGCGGAGGCAAGCCCGAGATCATCCTGTGCACGCACGAAAAGGTCGCGGTCAACGTCGCGCACGGGTACGCGAAGGTCACCGGCCGGCCGATGGGCGCGATCGTCCACGATGTCGTCGGTCTGCTGCACGGCACGATGGGGATCTATTACGCGCACCTCGATCGCGTGCCGGTGATGGTGCTCGGAGCGACCGGGCCGATGGACCGGAGGCGGCGGCGCCCGGCGATCGACTGGATCCACACCGCGCAGGTGCAGGGCGAGGCCGTGCGCAACTTCACGAAGTGGGACGACCAGCCGTTCACCGTGGCGGACTTCCCCGCCTCATTCGCGCGCGCCTACCGCATCGCGACGACCGAGCCCGCCGGTCCGGTGTACCTCTGCTACGACGCGGGCCTGCAGGAGGACGAGCTGGCGGGTCCGGTCGCGATCGACGACGTCGTGGGGGCCGCGCGGCCGTCACCGGTGCAGGCGGATCCGGCCGCGCTCGTCGCCGCGGCCGACCTCATCGCGCGCGCCCAGCGGCCGGTGATCGTCACCGAGTTCACCGGACGCCATCCGCAGTCGTTCGCGCAGCTGTCCGGTCTGGCCGAAGAGCTCGCCGCCGCCGTCATCGACCTGGGCGGACGCGTGAACATCGCCAATCGCCATCCGCTCAACTTGACCGGCGGCGACGTCCTCAAGGACGCCGACCTGATCCTCGCGCTCGATGTGGGAGACCTGCATCGCGCGCTGAACGAGCTGGACCGCGATAGTCGCGATCGCGCGAAGCGCTCGCGTCTCGCGCCGGGCACTCCGATCGTCGACATCGGACTCTCCGAGCTGCGCCAGAGCAAGTGGGCCGAGGATCTCGGCGACTTCCAGCCGGTCACACTGTCGATCGTCGCGGACACGCGTCTCGCGCTTCCGCCGCTGCGCGCGCTCGTGCGCGAGCGCCTGGGCCCGCGCGACCGCGGCCCGCGCCGCAAGCAGCTCGCAGCGATGCACCAGGCGGTGCGCGAGCGCTGGGCGCGCGAGGCCCGCGAGGACTGGGACGCGTCGCCGCTGACTGCAGGCCGACTCGCAAGCGAGATCTGGTCGGTCATCAAGGACGAGGACTGGGTCCTCACCTCGAACACGCTCGAGGACTGGGCGCTGCGGCTCTGGGACGTCGACTCGCCGAAGCGCCATCCCGGCCGCAGCTTCGGTACCGGCACGCAGATCGGCGTGTCCCTCGGTGTCGGCCTGGCCTACCGCGGAAGCGACACGCTCGTCGTCGACGTGCAGCCGGACGGCGACCTGCTCTACGACCCCGGCGCCCTCTGGACGGCCGCGAACAGCCGGATCCCGCTGCTCGTGGTCATGTACAACAACCGCGCCTACTACAACGACTGGGAACACCAGATCCGCATCGCTCGGCACCGCGGCACGCCCGAGGAGAACGCGCGAGTCGGACAGGAGATCGATGACCCGGCGCCCGACTTCGCGGGGCTCGCGCGGAGCTTCGGCTGGTATGCGGAGGGGCCGATCGTGGATCCCGCGCAGGCCGGCGCCGCGATCCAGCGGGCGACGCAGCACGTGAAAGAGAAGCGGATGCCGGCCCTCGTGGACACGATCGTTCGTCGTCGACAGCCCAAGCGATTCAGATGAGCGTGGAGGTGTGACGTGGTGAAGCGTGTCTTCGCGGCGATCCTCGCGGCCAGCCTTGTCATCCTGTCGTGCGGAGGGAGCGCCGCGCCGGCGCCGGCATCCAGCGCGCCCGCGTCCGCCGCGGCCACTGTGTCCGCGAAGCCGACGAACGTCGCGCTGAAGGTCGCGTACAGCAACCTCACGAACGACAACCTCTCGCAGTGGTACGCGAAGGAGAAAGGCATCTTCGCCGAGAACGCGCTCGACGTAGAGCTCGTCGCGATCGACGGCGGCTCGCGCACGATGGCTGCGCTCATCTCCGGCGACGTCAAGGTCGCGCAGCTCGGCGGATCCGAATGCATGAGCGCGCAGGCCGGCGGCGCGGACCTCGCCATCACGGCCGTGCTTGCGCCCGTGTATCCGTACCACTTCATGGCCGCGGCCGACATCAAGACGCCGGCCGACCTCAAAGGAAAGAAGATCGGCATCTCCAGCGCCGGTGGCTCCGCGGATATCGCGACACGTAAGGTGCTCGCGGCGTTCAACCTCGACCCCGACAAGGACGTGGTGCTCGTCTCGCTCGGCTCGCACGAACAGCGCACTGCGGCGCTGCTCGCCGGATCGATCCAGGCCGCCGTCGACGACCCGCCGAACCTCACGAAGCTGAAGGACGCCGGCTACCACAGCCTGTACGACCTCGCCGGCCAGAAGCTCGCGGCGGCGAACACGACCATCGTCGCGCAGAAGGCGTGGGTCACCGCGAACAAGGCGGTGATGCAACGCTACGTCGACTCCATCGTGTCCTCGGTGGCCCGCATGAAGAAGGACCGCGCGGGCGCGATCGAGGTCATGAAGAAGTACTTCGGCGCGACCGCCGACCGCGGTTACGACGAGGCCTACGACTTCTACCTGAACGAGGTCACGCCGGCGCTGCCGTTCCCGAGACCGGAGCTCTTCGTCGACGCGCAGGCGACGCTGTCGAAGACCAATCCGAAGGTGAAGGATCTCGACGTGAAGACGATCCTCGACGCGTCCTTCGTCCAGAGCGCCGCGGATCGGGGGCTCGACAAGAAATGAGGCACCGCTAGCGTCATCCTTCCGGTAGACGTGCGCATCACCATCGACGGCGTAGGCATCCGCTTCCGCAGGGGCGTCGAGGTCACACAGGACGTGACGCTCGACATCCCGAGCGGTGATTTCGTGACCATCGTCGGTCCCTCGGGCTGCGGGAAGTCGACGCTGCTGAACGCGATCGCGGGGCTCCTCGATCCGGCCGAGTGCGAGGTCGAGGGGCGGATCGCGATCGACGGGAATCCGCCGGGTGCGCGCGGCATCCGGCTCGGGTACGTGTTCCAGCGTGACACCCTGTTGCCGTGGCGGACGATCCTCGACAACGTCGAGCTCGGGCTCCTGATCCGCCACGTTCCACGCCCCGAACGCGCGCGCGCCCGCGAGCTCGTGTCGCTTGTCGGGCTCGAGGGCTTCGAGCATTACTACCCGCACCAGGTGTCGGGCGGCATGCGCCAGCGCGCGCAGCTCGTCCGCACGCTCGCCTACGAACCCGACGTGATCCTCATGGACGAGCCCTTCGGTGCGCTCGACGCGCAGAACCGCATGCTGCTTCAGGCCGAGCTGCTGCGGATGTGGGAACGCCGGAGGGTCACGGTGGTCTTCGTCACGCACGACCTCGCCGAGGCGATCGTCCTCGGGCAGCGCGTCGTCGTGATGTCGCGTCGTCCGGGGCGCGTCAAGGCGGTCCGTGACGTGAAGCTTGCGGGCGCCCGCGATCCGTTCGAGCTCCGAGGGAGCCCCGAGTTCACACGGCTCGAGGCCGCCGTCTGGGCCGAGCTGCGCGATGAATTCCGCGCTGGTCCGGCATGAGCGCATGAGCCGCGCGCGCCTGACGCTCCAACGGGTCGCGTTCGTGGCCGCGCTCCTCGTGCTCTGGGAGGCCGCGACCGGCGGCTTCGGCCTCCCGCCGGTGCTCGAGCCGATCATCGTCGCGCGGCCATCCGCCGCCGTCGCGGAGCTCGGCGCGTACGCCGCGACCGGGCTGCTCGCGAAAGACCTGGTGGCCACGCTCCAGGCGACCACGATCGGCCTCGCCCTCGGCATCGTCGGCGGGGTCGCGTTCGGGCTGCTCCTCGGATACGCGCGCGGCACCGCCGACACGGTCGAGCCCGTCCTCATCGCGTTCAACTCGCTCCCGCGCATCGCCCTCGCTCCGGTGCTCGTCATCGCGTTCGGCCTCGGGATCACCTCGAAGATCTTCCTCGCGTTCTTGACGGTCTTCTTCGTGATCTTCTTCAACACGTACCTCGGAATCCGCTCGGTCGATCCGGAGCTCGTGAAGACGGTGCGTGTCATGGGCGGGACGCGCTCCGACCTCGCGCGGTACGTGGTCCTGCCATCCGTCTTCAGCTGGATCTTCGCCGCGCTCCGAACGAGCGTGAGCTTTGCGCTGTCCGGCGCCGTCGTTGGCGAATTCGTCGGTTCGACCGCGGGCCTTGGCTATCGCATGGCCATCTCAACCGGCCTGCTGGACACGAACCGCACGTACGCGATCCTGCTGCTGCTCATGGCGATCGCCGTCACGCTCGTCGAGATCGCGAAACGCGTCGAGAATCGTCTGCTTCGCTGGCGTCCGACATCAGCACTGGTGGCCTAGGTAGAAGGAGGTCGGTCATGTTCGCAGGTATCCGCGCACCTCTCGCGTTCTCAGTCGCGGCCACGTTGCTCCTCGGCGCGTGCGGCCCCGCACCCGCCGCCGTGCCCGCGGCAACGACGGCGCCCAGCCCGGCCGCGTCCGCGACGCCGCGGCCGCCGAAAGACCAGGTGAAGCTAACGAGCGTCCTGTCGACGGAGCTCAACCTCGCGACGCTGGTGGGGTATGCCAAGGACTACTTCGGCGAGGAGAACATCGAGGTCACGGACATCGTGCTCGGCTCGAGCGGAACGCTGCGCGCCGCGGTGATCGCCAAGGAGTACGACTTCGGCCTGTTCGCCTTCGTGCACGACCCGATCGCCCGGCTCGCAGGCTCACCGTGGAAGGCCGTCGTTTCCACCTACGATCGCGAGATCTTCAGCCTGCTGGTCCGCACGCAGGTGAAGGACAAAGTCAAGACCGTCGCCGATCTGAAGGGCATGAACATCGGCGTGACCGGGCCGGGCTCTGGCTCCTGGGCGATGGCGAACGTCTACCTGAAGAAGGCCGGCCTCACGCCCGATAAGGACGTCAATATCGTGACGCTCGGCGGCGACCCGAGCGTTATCTACACCGCGCTACAGAGCGGCAAGGTGGACGCGATCAGCTCGTGGGAGCCGATCACGAGCCGCGTACTCGAGACCGCCGCTGGCTTCGCCCTCGTGTCGATCTGGGACCCGAAAGCGCATCAGCAGTGGGTCGGATCCGATCACGCGCTCGGGTTCGCGCTGATGACGCGCGAGGACGTGATCGCGTCCAAGCCCGATCTCGTGAGGCGCATGGTCACCGCGCACCAGAAGGCGCTGAAGTTCATCAATGCGAGCACCGCCGACACGCTGGCCGACACCGTACTCAAGAACGCGAAGACCGCGGAGCAGTTCGCCGGGCTGGACCGGCCGCTGATCGTGAAGCTCATCGAACGCATCAAGCCGGGCTACGGGTCGGGCTGCCTTTCGAAGTCCGGCTTCGATGTGGAGATGAACATCGCGGTGACGTACCAGCTCACGAAGCAGGCCATCACATTCGCGGAGTTTGGCGACACCCGGTACGCGGGCGAGTGCCCCTGAGCGAGAAGATGCGCGGGTGGAGTCCTGAGGCCCCGCCCGCGCGACGCGGCTAGAGGTGGATGTTGATCCCGCCGTTCTGTGGCGCGAAGACGCCGCTGACGAGCAGGAACACGACGACGATCGCGACAAGCGCGACCACCATGACGGCCATGATTCCGGACGAACTGCTCTGTTCCATGCGAACACCTCCCGGACAGGCTTCGGGAGCTGCCCATGCAGGTCACGTACCAGACGATCAGGGCTTGTCAGGAAGCCGTCTGGCGGAGCTTGAACCGCTGGATCTTGCCGGTCGACGTCTTCGGCAGCTCGGGGATGAACTCGACCCATCGCGGGTACTTGTACGGGGCGAGCGAATCCTTCACGAACGCCTTGAGCTCATCGGCGAGCGCTGGCGCCGCAGCCGCGCCGTCCGCGCAGACGACGTACGCGCACGGCTTGATGAGGCCGTCGCCGTCGGCCCGCGCGACGACGGCACATTCGCGCACCGCCGCGTGACGCAGCAGGACGGACTCGACCTCGAGCGGTGAGACCCAGTGCCCGCTCACGCGAAGCAGGTCGTCGGAGCGTCCGTGGTTCGTGTAGTAACCGTCGGTGTCGACGGAATAGCGGTCGCCGGTGAACACCCACTCGCCGCGGAAGGTGTGCTTGGTCGCGGCGCGCTGTCGCCAGTAGAACGCCGCGGTCGACGGGCCTCGCACCAGCAGATCGCCGACCTCGTCGACCGCGGCGGGCTCGCCGTCGGCGCGCTGAAGGCGCGCCTCGTAGCCCGGGATGACCTGACCCGACGTGCCAGGTCGCGCGCGACCGGGGAAATTCGAGATCGCGATGTAGCCGATCTCGGTCGAGCCGATGCCGTCCAGGATCTCGAGACCGAACCGCGCGCTCCAGCGTTCGAACAGCGGTGCGGGCAGCGACTCCCCCGCGGAGATGCAGCGGCGCAGCGACGACACGTCGTGGTGCTCCGCATCGGCGAGGAGCGCGGCGTACGCCGTCGGCACCGCGTACAGCAGCGTCGGACGCTCGCGCGCGATGGTCTCGAACACCACGCGCGGCTCGGGGCGGCCGGGCAACAGGATCGACGATGCGCCGTGCCGGAAGGGTATGAGCAGCGACGCGCCGAGGCCGTACGAGAAGAACAGCTTCGCCACGCTGAGGACGCGGTCGTCGGCGCGCATGCCCACGACGAGCGCGCCGTGCAGGTCCGCGGGCGCGACGGCCGGGCCATGCAGGTGCACGACGGCCTTCGGCCGGCCGGTCGTGCCGCTCGAGTACTGCCAGAACGCCATGTCGTCCGCGGTCGTCGCCTCGGCCGCGAGCGCGTCCGGCTGCGCTTGCGTGAGCTCGTCGAACCCGACGTCGTCACCGTGGTCCCCTCCGGCGATCACGATGCGGCGCAGATGCGGCAGGCCGCGGCGGATCGACGCGACGCGTGGCATCACGCTCGCGTGCGCGACGAGGACGCGCGCACGGCAGTCGGCGAGCAGCTCCCTGTAGTCCTCGCTGGTGAGGTAGGTCGAGAGCGTCACCGGCACGGCACCGATGCGGATCGCGCCGAGGAACGTCGCGACGAACTCGGGCGAGTCGGGAAGGAGCAGCGCGACGCGGTCCTCCATCTCGACGCCGAGCGCGCGTAGCGCACCGCCGGCGCGCGCGACGAGCCGTGACACGTCGCTGTAGCTGAGCGTCGCGCCCTCATAACGAAGGGCAGCGCGATCGCCGCGACCAGCGGCAAGATGCTCGTCGAGCAGGACCGCGGAGAGGTTGAACGACTCGGTCACGCGTTCGGGTCCGCTAGAGGTACTTCCTGCCCTGCAGACGATCCGGGACGACGAGACCGAGCGCGGCGATCTTCGGCTCCATCTCGCGGGTGTACTGGCGGCGCGCTTCCTCGTTGGTGCGGCGCTTCAGGCCCCATTCGAGATAGCGCTCCGTTCGTGATGAGCCGGACTGTCCGAACATATCCAAGCCGATGGTGTACCACTTCGAGATCGCGGCCTGCGCCTGCGCTTTGCCAGCCGCGCCGCCGTCGATCAGCTTCTGCAGCTGCTGCTCGCCGTACGCGACGTGGCCCTTCTCCTCACGCAGGATGATCGGGAGCGTGTCGTCGATCGCCGCGAACGTCGAGCCAACCATCTCTTCGAGCTGGTACTCGCCCACCTTGTCGATGAGGAAGCCGAACGCCGCGAAGTCGGCCCAGGTCGGCATGTCCTCCTTGAACGCGTCGACCTCGCGCTTGCTGCGCGGCCGCTCGAGGATGTCCGAGCGGTCGACATCGATGAGGTTGAGGAGCCGCAGCATCTTGCGGCAGTGGTCGATCTCCTCCGACGCGATGCGCGCGACGCGCCACTGGTCGTCGACCGTCGGGGCGCGCAGCGTCCAGTGGTCGACGTAGATGTGCGGCCCGCCGATCTCGCAGTCCGCCTGGATCGTGAGCAGGCGGATGAGGAGATCCTTGTACTCGGGCGGCATCTTCACGAAGTCCTTAGGCGCGACCTTGTCGTTGAATTGCGACATGACGCCTCCGCTGGTCCCGAGATACTAGCCGGGCTCCGCCGAGCGACGCTCCTTCGTTCGGAGGAGCGAACGGACCTTCTCCGCGGTGATGGGCAGCGACATGACGCGCGCGCCAACGGCGGTGTCGATAGCGTTCGCGATCGCGGCACCGACAGCTGGGTTGGCGAGCTCGCCCGCTGATTTCGCGCCGAACGGACCGGGGCCGAGAGCGTCGCTGATGAGCACGATGCGCAGCGGAGCAGCGTCGGCGATGGTGGGGATCTTGTAGTCGCCGAGGTTCGTCGTCGTCACGCGGCCGTCCTCGAGGCGCAGCTCTTCCATGACCGCCTGACCCAGACCGAACACGAAACCGCCCTCGAGCTGGCCGCGCACGGCGACCGGATTGATCACCGTACCGACGTCCGCGACGAGGATGGCATCGACGACGCGGAAGGACCCCGTCTCCCGATCGACCGACACTTCGATCGAGTACGCGTAGACGCCGTACACGTGCTCGTTCTGCTCCCCCTCCCCGGTCACGACGAGCGGCGCCGCGGAACGTGCCGCCTCGTCCAGCGTCTTGCCGATCTCGGTCAGACGCGCCTTCAGCTTCCGCGCGCCGTCGAGCGCGGCGTTCCCCGCCACCGGCGTGACGCGGCTCCCGCCGACGCCCGGATCGACGTTCGCGTGACCGGTGTCACCCTGCCGCACGCGCACCCGAGACGCGTCGATGCCGAGCTCGCGGGCCACGACGCGCTGGATCATCGTGTGCGCGCCGCCGCCCTGATCCGCCACGCCGGTGAGCACATCGACGGATCCGTCCGCTGCGAGCGTCAGCGTGAGCGACGTCTTGCCGCGGCCGACATGCCGCGCGGAGAACGCCACCCCGCGGCCGTGATCCCCTGCGACCATGCCTCCCGACCTGGACGCGGCCCGAAGTGTGGCGAGGACGCGTGGCGCCTGTGAGTCGTGCCATACCGCGCCCTCGACGTCGGTCTGGCCGGCGCGGATCGCGTTGCGCTCGCGGAGCTCGAACGGATCCATCTGCATCGCGCGCGCGATGAGGTCGAGGTGCGACTCGGCCGCGAAGGTGTGCTGCGGCTGGCTCGGCGCGCGCGAATGGCCCGCGGGCAGCGTGTTCGTGTACACCGCGACCGCCTCGACGCGAGCGGCGGGGACGTGATAGCCGGCGAGCGTCAGCGTCGGACCACCGGGGAGCAGCCCCGCGACCGGTTTGCCCGCCGCGTACGCGCCACCATCGAACACGACGCGCGCCTGGTGCGCCGTGATGCGTCCATCGCGATCGACGCCGGTGCGAAGCCGGATGCGCGCGGCGTGACGGGTGTTCGAGATCTGCAGCTCGTCGGCGTACCGGAGCACGGAACGCACCGGCCGACCTGTCGCCCGTGCGAGGAAGTACAGCGCGAACTCGTCGAGCGACAGACCCTTGCCGCCGAAATCGCCGCCGACGTGCGGCGTGTCGACGACGACGTGCGTTGCGGGCACGCCGATCGTCACGGCCATCTGGTCGCGCAGGGCGAACGGGGCCTTGTTCGTCGTCACAACGTGAACGGTCTCGCCCTCGATCCACACCAGGCTCGCGCGGGGCTCGATGTACGCCGAATGGACGCGTGGGACGCTGAACTCGTGCTCGAACACCGCGGCGGCGTTCTCGAAACCGGCCGCGACGTCGCCGTGCTCGTGCACCACGTGGCCCTGCATGTTCAGGTGCGAACGCGCGGGTCGTGTCCCGCCGAAGTACGTGTACTCCGCCGCGTCTGGGTGGAGGATCGGCGCCGCGGGCGCGAGCGCGGCCTCGGGATCGAGGACCGCCGGCAGCTCCTCGTACTCGACCGCAACGGCGGCGGCCGCAGCCTCCGCCGCTTCCAGCGAGTCCGCGGCGACGGCCGCGACGCGATCGCCGATGAACCGCACGCGGTCCCACGCGAGCACCGGCCAGTCCTGCAGGCGGCGGCCGAAGCGCGCGGGCCGCACGTCCGCGCCGGCGAGCACCGCGCGCACGCCGGGCATCGTGCGCGCCGTCTCGACGTCCACCGACGCGACGCGGGCGTGCGGGTACGGACTGCCGACGAACGCCGCGTGGAGCATCCCCGGTCGCGTGATGTCCGCCGCGTAGCGCGCCGCGCCGGTGACCTTGTCGCGACCCTCGACGCGCCACTCCGGCGTCGCGAGGATGTCGGGCGCCGCGGACTTCGCGAGTGTCATGCGAGCGTGCGCGCGAGGCACTCGGCGAACTGCGTCATCAGCTGGTCGGCTTTGCGCTGGATGACCGGTTGACCGAACTCGCCGATCCGCCCGGCGATCTGCACATCGCTCGTGATGCGCAGCTCCGTGTCGTCGCCCCTGTCGACCAGCGTGAGGTCCATCGTCGCGCGCACCGTGCCGCCAAGGCGCGAGTCCTTCGCGTCGGCGCGCACCGACGCCTTGCCCGCAGCCTCGTCGGTCGCGGTGAGCGCGACGTCGCCGTCGAGCACCAGGCGCACGGGCCCGAGCTGCACGAGGAGCGAGCCTTTGTACTTGCCGGCCCCCGATGGAGTGACCGCCGCGACGCCCGGCACGCAGCGCGCCGCGGCCGGTACGTCCGTGACCAGCTTCCACACCCGCGCGCGCGGAGCGCGGACGAGTGCCGTGTGCGACAGCTTCACGAGACGAGCTCGGTGAGCGCGCGCTGGGTCCACACGCGGGCCATCTCGCGCTTGTAGGCGGCCGTTCCGCGCGCGTCGTCGAACGGCGCGATGTCCGCGTCGACGCGCGCGGCGGCGTCGGCGATGCGCCTCGGGTCAGGCAATACGCCCTGGAGCACAGCCTCGACCGAGCGCGCGCGCACCGGGGTCGGACCGCACGCGCCGAGCGCGACGCGCACCTCCGCCACGTGGCCGTCGTCGGCGAGCCGCAGCGTCGCGGCGACCGAGACCGTCGCGTAGTCGTCGGCGGTCTGTGGCAGGAACTTGAGATACGTCGCGCGCGTGCCGGGCATAAGCGCGGGGCAGCGGACCGACGTGAGGATCTCGTCCGCGCGGAGCGATGTCGTGAACACGTCGACGAACAGCTCGTCGAGCGGGATGGTGCGCTCGCCGGTCGCGGACGTCGCCACGACCTCGGCGTCGAGCGCGATGAGCATCGGCGGTGGATCCTGAGCAGGATCGGCGTGCGCGAGGTTGCCGCCGAGCGTCGCCTGGTTGCGCACCCGCACCGTCGCGACCGACGCGAACGTACGCGTCAGCGCCGGGCAGTAGCCCGCGACCTCGCTCGACCGCTCGATCGCGCGATGCGTCACCGTGGCGCCGATCGCAAGAGCGCCGGCCGCGCTGGTGATCCCCCCGAGCGACGCGATGCGGCGAAGACCGATGACGTGTCCCGGACGCAGCAGGCCCTGTCGCCAGAGCAGCGTGAACGCCGTCGCCCCGGCGACGAGGTGCGCGTCCTCGCCGTGTCGCGCCATTAGGTCGAGGGCCTCGGCCACCGTCTCCGGCTCGTGGTAGTCGTAGGTCACGCGACGGCCGCCTTGATCGCGCGCGTGATGCCGTGATAGCCGGTGCAGCGACAGAGGTTCCCCATCATCCACTCGCGGATGTCGTCGTCGCTCGGGCGTTGGTTTGCGGCGAGCAGGGCGGTCGCCGCGATGAGCTGGCCGGGCGTGCAGATGCCGCACTGGAATCCGCCCTGGCGTATGAACGCGTCCTGGAGCGGCGAAAGCTCGTCGCCGTGCGCGAGGCCCTCGACGGTGGTCACCTCGCGGCCCTCGACGAAGACCGCGGGCAGGAGGCAGGCGGAGAGGAGCTCGCCGCCGACGAGCACGCTGCACGCACCGCAGACACCGATCGAGCAGCCCTCTTTCGTCCCGGTGCAGCCCAGGTCGTCGCGCAGAACATCGATGAGCCGTCGGTCCGCGCGCACATCGAGCGATCGCGGCGAGCCGTTCAGCGTGAAGCGCAGATGATGCGTGCTCAGAAAAACGAATATATGACGCACAGATGCGCTTCGCTGCGACCGACGCCGCGGCGTGCTAGGTCAGCGCGGCGCGCATCGTCGCGCGCACCCCTTCGACATTTCCGGGACGCGCGACCAGCACGCGCACGATCGCGACATCGAGGCCGCTGCTCAGCTTCTTGAACGCGGCAGCGGCACCCGTGGCCGGACCGGCATAGCCGAGGGCCGACAGCATCTCGTCCGGTACGTCACGCGCGAGTTCATCCTCAGAGGCGCCGGCGGCGCGCCTCGCCTCGAGCCGATCAAGCTGCGGGGCGAAGCCCATGCGCTCGAAATGCGTGCGATACCCGCGAGCGCCCGAGGGACGCACGAGCAGCGCGTACGCGAGGATCTGCTTGGCGAGCGCGAGCCGCGCCGCGGCGACGTCGTCGTCGACGCACATGCGGACGTACTCGATGAGCTTGGCGCGGGGACCGACGCGCTCCCGGCTCCACGCCACCTGGGCCGGCGTGCACCAGTTGAGTGCGGCGCCATCCGCGTGACGCCCGGCGAGCGCGAGCATCTGTGGCCCGAGCGCTCCGACGTAGATCGGAACGTCCTTCGCGGTCTTCCGCAGCTCGTCGATGTACGAGCGCACGGCGGCGATCGGCCGCTCGGTCACGCTGCCCGAGCCGACGCCAAGCACGAACGTGTTTCCGGTCAGCTCGTGGGCGGTCCGCGCCGCGAGGGCGAGGACCGAAGCGGGATTGCGCGCGATCGGCACGACGGAGACGCCGGTCGGAAGACCGGATCGCTCGTGCCAGCCGACGCACATCGCGATCGGGTCGTAGTCGACGCCGGCATTGGTCCAGACGCTTTCGTATCCGAGAGCGCTCGCCTCGGGCGCGAGATCGCGCAGTTGCGCCGCGGGGAGCCCGAGCCGCGAGTCGAGGCCGAGTCCGACCTTAATTGACGACCCACCGGACGGATTTGCCGCACGGGCAGCCGCCGGCCTGTCGCGCGAGCCGCGGCATCGACGCCATCGCTTCCTTCAGCGGCGTCGTGCCCGCGACGACCGCGCGCTGCATGTCGGCCCAGTGCTTCACATCGATCGAGGCGCGATAGGCCTCGGGCAGGCTCGCGAGCACGTGCGCGATGTACAGCTCGACGTCGGTGAACGTCTCGCCGTGCGTGCCGACCATCTGGAACGCGAATTCACCACGCCGGCGGAAGAAGCGGCGGTCGGGCAGGCGCAGCAGGTCGTCGCGCGTGAGGCCATCGACCGTCTCGCCCGCCGCGACCCGCGCGAAGATCGCGTCGGCCTCATCGCGTGTGCCATCGCGGAAGCGCGCGCGGACGTAGCGCACGTTGAGGTCATCGAGCATCTTGGTGCATTCCTGGATGTACTGATCCTGGGCCTCGCGGTTGTTCAGGTCCTTCAGCCCGAACTTCACGTTGGTCTGACCACCGCGCTCATCGCCGAACATCTCGAGCCCGCGACCGAACCACTTCGCTACGGCCTTCTGGATCGCGGACATGTCGATGTAGCCGTCGCCACGCGCGGCATGTTCGACCCACCGGCGCAGCGGGATGACGCCAGCAGCGAGGTGGAACGCCTCCTCGCGGAGCATCGGCGGCATCGACGACGCGTACGGCTTGTAGGCCGAGATCCTCTGCATCGTGAGCTGGTACTTCCCGACGCGGTCGATGAACGCCGCGAACACCACGTTGTCGAGGAACGAATCGAACTCGAGGTTGAACGCCGCGAGCACGTGGCTGCCCGTCTGCATCGACAGGATCTCTTCCACCATGTCCTCGGCCTTCGAGTCCGTGACGGGCGACCAGTCGGAGCTCGTCAGCAGATGCACCATCTGATAGCCGTGGCGCAGCTCCTCAGCCATCACGCGGAGCGCCCACGCCTGATCCTGCGGCTCCTGCGCCCGGAAGAGCGTCATCTGGTGCTGCTGGATGGACCCGAACTCGGTCGAGGCCTGTGCGCGGATCTGCGAGAGAAGATGCTGCGCCGCCTCGGGCGCGAGCTCCTTGGGCTGCAGCGCTTTCGGCTTGCCGATGTCGTCGCCGATCTCGATCTCCGCCGAGATGTCCTCCGATACCTTGGCGCAGAGACAGAATGCGTCGTCCTTCGGGAAGAACTTCGGCCAGACCTCAGCGAGCTTCGGGTAGTCCGGGAAGTTGTGCTGCCGCCAATGCTCGATGGCCTCGTGATAGCGGTCGGGCAGCATGCGGATCTCGTCGCTCACAGCGACTAGGTTACCGGTTCGCGCGGCTCAATGGTCATACCGTTCGCCGGAGCGAACAGCCTCACCGCGGCGTGCGCGAAGCGAACACGCCAAGCAGATGAGCGCAGCGCAGCTGCGCGATTAGGCGAGCCGCTTCTCCAGTGCGCTCACCGGAGCGGGCGTGAACCCCATCGCCGCGACGAACTTGGCGATCTCGGCGTCCTGCGTGCGCACCATCGTTCGCGCGACGTGCGCTCCGCGCTTCTTGAATCCGGCGAGCAGTGCGTCGGTGAGCCCGCGTCCGATCCCGCGCTCGCGCGCCGCGGGGTCGACGCCGAAGAACTCGAGCCAGCCGGTCGGCTCTTCCATCCCGAACTCGCCGCCGCGGACCTCGCCGAGCATGAAGCCGACGACCTTGCCATCGACCTCCGCGACCTGGGACGAGTCCGGATCGCGGCGAATGAAATAGATGACGCGGTCTTCCCAGACCTCGGGGCGGTACTTGCCGGTGATGCGCTCGTCGATGCGACAGATCGCCTCGATGTCGAGCTCATTCACGGGACGGATGTGCACGTCGGCCATAGCCGGCGAGTCTAGGAGATGAGGCGCTCGGCCTCGCGCGCACGGAGCGCGTCCGCAGTTACGACGACAACGACGCCGCCCGGAAGGAACGTTCCGTCGTCAGAGGTCTTGCCGCCGTGGGAGGTGATGCTGATCTCGTGATCGCCGAAGCCCGCGTTCCGTAGTCGATCCACCGCCTCCTCCGCCGCCCCAAGCTCGCGGAACTCGCGTTGGATCCGCTCGGACTGCGTGAGCTCGACGTGTTCCCACTGGACCTCCACGCCGACGGACCATGCAAGCGCCTTGCCAGACGCGTAGCGGACATGTGGGCGGCAGCCTTTGCGGTGTCTTCACTGGCGTTTGGTGAGCGGCGGCCCCGCCGGCTGAGGGTGGGGCCGCCGCGCGTCGAGGAGGGAGCTAGGAGGCGACGCCCGGGCGGCGCATGCGCGACGCCCCGAGCGCGATCGCGAGTGCGATGAGCGGGATCCACCCGAACACGAGGAGCCAGATCGCGAGGTCGGCCGCGAACTTGAAGAACACCGAGAGCGCGGCGATCGCCTTGGCGAACGTCACCGACGGGTCCCACGCGCCGGTCGTGGTGGTGGGGACGGTCACGATCGGTGCGATCGACATCGTGATCGTGGAGAACTCGGTGCGGTTCTTGATCAGGTTGAGCTGGCCCTGCAGCTGCTCGATCTGCACGCGCACGTTGCCGAGCGCCGCGTCGATCTTCAGCGTCTCGTCGACGGTCTTCGCCTGCGGGAAGAGTTGGAGGTACCGCTGCTCTTCGGCCTGCTTCGCGACGAGGCGCGCCTGCAGGTCGGTGAACTGATCGGTGACGTCCTTCGCGTCGACGTTCGAAGTGAGGACCTCGCCGTCGAGCTGCTTGAGCTGGCGTAGCGCTTCATCGAAGCGGTCCGACGGGACGCGGAGGGTGATGAGCGCGCTGCGGTTCTCGCCCTGGCCGGTCTGGCTCATCGCGAGGATGTCGCCGCCGAGGCCGTTCGCGATGGCGCGCGCCTTGTCGGCGGTCGCCCACGGATCCTGCGTCTTCATCGAGACGTTCGCAGTGAGGATGAGATTGCGGTTCGGGTTCGTGACGAGCGCCGGGATGCCGTTCTCGGTCGTGGTCCCTACGCCTGGCGCCGGGATGCCAGCGGGAGCGCCCTTCGCGGCGCTGTCGCTGAGGTTGTTTCCGATGTTCCTGAATTGCTCCGAGCCCGCCGGCGCACCGGCGGTGCACGCCGCCGCGAGCACGAGGATGAACGCAAGGAGCGCAAGAACGCGCCAAGAGCGCCGCATGTGACTCACCAGCCTTTCTAGGTGCTGCTGGTAGATACGACGGCTGGCTCGGTTGTGTTCCCTAGAAGCGGTGTCCGAAGAGTTTCTGGGCGTTTTGGGCCATTTGGCGGGCCAGCTGGACGGGCTCCTCGCCGCGGGCGGCGGCCACCGTCGCCAGCGTTTCGAGGACGTACGCCGGCTCGTTCCGCTCGCCCCGGCGCGTCTGCGGCGCGAGGTACGGAGCGTCCGTCTCGACCAGGATCCGGTCTGGCGAAGCGCGAGCCGCCGCAAGGCGTAGCGCGTCGCTCTTCGCATACGTCACGGTGCCGGCGAACGAGACGATGAAGCCGCGCCGCATCCACTCGTCCACTTCGTCGGGCCCCTCGCTGAAGCAGTGCACCACCCCACGCGCGCCGCCGGCGCGATCGACGAGCTCCCGCACGAGCGGACCGGCGTCACGCACGTGCACGACGACGGGTAGGTCGAGCGTCCGTGCCAACGCGAGCTGCGCGAGGAACGTGCTCTCCTGCGCCTCGCGCGGCGCGCTGCGGCCGGAAAGATCGATGCCGATCTCGCCGATGGCGACGACGTGCGGGTCGCGCGCGAGGCGATTCACCATACCCGACACGGCTTCGCTCCAGGACGCGGCCCGGTGCGGATGGACGCCGACCGCCACGCGCACCGCCGGGTAGCGGCGCGCGATGAGCACGTTGCGCTCGCTCGAGGCGAGATCCTCCGCACACGACAGCACACGCTCGACGCCGGCCGCGGCGGCGCGCGCGAGCACCGCGTCGAGGTCATCGGCGAACCGGCGGTCGTCGAGATGCGCGTGTGCGTCGATCACGCGCGCGCCGTCAGGCGGTCTTCGCTCGCTCGAGCCGCGGGAAGAGCGACGGCGCGGTGTGGATCTGCTTTCCCGGCAGCAGCAGGCCCCAGCGCGCGACCGCTTCCCACTTCGCGGTCGCCGGCGATTCGACGCCGAGCACGTCGGCGATCCGCGGGCTGGTCGTCGGCATGTACGGGAATAGGAGGTACGCGACGAGGCGCACCGCCTCGAGCCCGGCGTAGAGCGACGCCTCGACCTCGGCCTTGCGCGCCGGATCCTTCACGGCATGCCACGGCTGCGTGCGCTGGAAATGCTTGTTCGCCTCCTCGACCACGCCGAAGATCGCGGCGAGCGCTTCGGAAAAATCGAGTCGCGCGGCGGACTCGTCGTGCGTCGCGAGAGCGCGCTCGGCCGTCTCGCGCAGCGCCTTCTCGGACGGACCGCCGTTCTCGATACCTGGCGACGGAACGCGCCCATCGCAATACAGCTCGACCATCTTCGTGGCACGTGACACGAGGTTGCCCAGTCCGTTCGCGAGATCCGCGTTGAAGCGGAGGTCGAGGATCTCGGGCGAGATCGGCGAGTCCTTCGCGAAGGGCGCCTCCCGCAGCAGTAGATAGCGAAGGGCGTCGCTTCCCCACTCGTTCGCGGCGGCGATCGGATCGATCATGTTGCCGCTCGAGCGCGAGAGCCGACCCTCTCCGGCGTAATGAAGGAAGCCGTGCGCGTAGACCTGCCGCGGCAGCTCGATGCCGGCGGACATCAGCATCGCCGGCCAGTAGATGCAGTGGAACCGCGTGATGTCCAGCCCGATGACGTGCAGGTCGGCCGGCCACCACCTGTTGAATTCCTTCTCGTCCGTGCCGAACCCCACGCCGGTCGCGTAGTTGATGAGGGCGTCGAACCAGACGTACACGGTGTGGCCGGGCTTGTCCGGGAACGCGATGCCCCAGGTGAGATTGCGCCGCGACACGCTGATGTCCTTCAGGCCGCGGTCGAGCCAGCCCAACACTTCGTTTCGCCGTATCTCGGGAACGCAGAAATCCGGATTGTCGCGATAGAGATCTCTCAGCTTCTGTTCGTACTTGCTGAGCCGGAAGAAGTAGTTCTCCTCATCGAGGCGCTTGATCGCGTCGGGGTTGGAGGTGTGGATCGGGCAGCGCACGTGCGGGCCATCGCTCGATCCGTGTTCGTCGACGAGCTCAGACTCCTCGTAGAACGCCTCGCAGCGCGTGCAGTACAGCCCCTCGTACTTGGAGAGATACACATCGTCGTTCGCGATCCAGCGACGCACGAACTCCTGCACGCCGATGACGTGGTCGGGATCGACGGTACGGATGAAACGGTCGTACGAGATGTTCCAGAGGTCGGCCATCTGCCGGAACTCCCCCGCGTACTTGTCGACGAGCTGCCGCGTCGGGATCCCCTGCTCCTTCGCGGCCTGCTCGTTGCGCGTCGCGTTCTCATCCGTACCGGTCAGGAAAAACACGTCGTCACCACGCTGCCGGTGAAAACGAGCAAGCGCGTCCGCACCGGTGAACTCGTACCCGTGGTGGAGTCCCGGCCGGTCGTTGACGTACGCGATGGCGGTCGTGACGTAGAACTTCATCGGAATTTGCTCGGTATTCTAGGTCGACATGCCCCTCGTCGACCGACGTTGAGTCGCGCTGCCGTCGCGGTCCTCACGCGTGTCCTGCTCGTCATCTTCACATTCGTTCTTATCGTGGTGCTCGCGCAGATCGCGCTCGTCGCGGCGCGCACGCGCTTCGACCACGCGCCCCTCGGGGACATCCTCCAGCAGGCGTGGGAAGGCACCCAGGACTACTTCTCCAGTCTGTTCCAGGGCTCGCTCGGCGAGGCGACTTCGACGTCGATACTTGGTGGCCGGCGGCGCTCGATGGGCGAGGTCCTGCTCGACGCGTATCCAAAAAGCATGCTGCTCGTCGGCCTCGCGGTGACGCTCGCCGCGGTGCTCGGCGTGGCGGTCGGCGTCGTCGCGGCGGCCACCCATAGTCGACGGCTTCGGGCCCTGCTCGTCGGCAGCACCCTGGCGGTGATCTCGCTGCCGTCGTTCCTCCTCGCGATCTTCCTCATCCTGCTGTCGGCCGAGATGGTGCGCCGCTACAACGTCCGCCTCTGGCCGAGCTTCGGCTTCGGCATCGACGACCACCTCATCCTTCCGACGCTCGTCCTCGCCGCCCGTCCGTTCGCGCAGATCGCGAACTTCGCATTCGTCGCGGTCGACGAGGAGCTCGGGGCCGACTATGTGCGGACCGCACGGTCCAAAGGCCTGCTCGAGCGTGTGGTCATCGGCCGCCACGCCCTGCGCAACGCGCTCGTGCCGATCCTCGGCGCCATCGCCGCCGCGCTCTCGATCGGTCTGTCGACGCTGCCGGTCGTCGAAGTGTTCTTCTCGTGGCCCGGCCTCGGTTTCTCGCTGCTGCAGGCGATCCAGCGATTCGACGCGGCGACCGCGGGCACGCTCCTCGGCGCCCTCGTGGTCACGATCGCGATCGTGCGGTTCGCTCTCGACGCCGCCGCGTCGCGACTCGTGCACGCATCCACCGGGGCCGCGTCCTGATGCGACGCGCGCTCACCTGGCAGCTCATCCTCGGCGCGGGGATCATCGGCGGCTGGCTCGTCCTCGGTGTCGCGGCGCCGCTCCTCACGAACGTCGACCCATTGAAGAGCACGACGCTGATCATCGACGGCCCCCGCTCCGTCCTCGCGCCATACGACCCGGGGACCTACGGCTACCCGCTCGGGTCCGACCGCAACGGCCGCGACGTGTGGACTGGCGTGATGTACGGAGCGCGCGCGACCCTGGTGATCGCGTTCAGCGTGCTTGCGGTGCGGTTCGTCGTCGGGACGGCGCTCGGCGCGATCGCCGGTTGGTTCGCGGGCTCGACGCTCGATCGCGCGGTATCCGCGCTCATCGACGCGTTCGGCGCGTTCCCGACGGTCCTCTTCGCGATGCTCTGGATCTTCGCGTTCGACATCCGCTCCGGCGTCAGCGCGTTCGCGGCGGCGCTCGCGATCACCGGCTGGTGGGGCTTCGGCCGCGCGACGCGGTCCGCCGTGGTCGCGCTCCGCGGGCGGCCGTTCCTCGAGGCCGCGCGCTCGCTCGGCCTCTCCGAGTTCGCGGTGTTCGCGCGTCACGTGCTCCCGAACCTACTCCCGATGCTCGCGGTCGCTGCGGCGCTCGAGGCGAGCGCGATCCTGCTCGTGCTCGGTGAGCTGGGATTCCTGGGCATCGTCGTCGGCGGCGGGCAGAACGTATCCACGGACGTGACCGGCCGTGGCGGCGGCACCGAGTTCATCTTCGCGACGACCGAGTGGGGCGCGATCCTCGCGCAGGGCAAGTTCGAGATCTACCGGGCGGCCTGGATCGCGCTCGTTCCCGCGACGGCGTTCGCGAGCGCCATCCTCGGCTTCAACCTCTTCGGCCACGGCCTGCGGACGTTCTTCGAGCGCGCGCCGGTCGCGCTCGGGAAGCTCCTGTCGCTGCGCACGGCCTTCCTGGTGGTCGCGATCCTCGTCGCGTTCCGGATCGCCGGTCCCTACGTCGGACCCGCCGGCAGCTTCGTCGCCGTCGCGCGCGAGTTCGATTCGGCGCGCGCGCGGGCACACGTCGACTGGCTTTCTGATCCGGCGCGTGCCGGTCGATACACAGGCACAGCCGGATACAACGACTCCGCGCGTTACGTCGCGGACCAGTTCAAGTCCATCGGCCTCGAGCCTCTGGGCAGCGACGGCACCTACTTCCAGAACTGGGGAACGAACGTCGTCAAGCTGATCTCGATGCCGGTGTTGGAGCGCATCGGCGACGATCCGAAGACGTATCGGCCGCGCGCGGACTTCAGCGAGCGCGTCGGCGGTCGCGCCGGCAGCGGCACCGCTGAGGGCAACGTCGTGTATGTCGGTGGTGGGATCCGCACGCAGGAGTACAGCGACTACCGGGGCACGCATCCCGAGGGGAACATCGTGCTGATCGCCGGTCCGACGCAGGGCGACCCCATCGATGCCGCGATCCGGTCCGGCGCGAAGGCGGTCATCTTCGTCGCCCCCGCCGATCGCGCCATCATCCGACCGTCGTACATCGCGTTCTTCGAGAAGGACACGCTCCCGGTCATCACCATCAGCGAAGCCGTTGCCGACGAGCTCATCGCGCCGTCGGGAAAACACATCGCCGATCTGCGCAGGACGCTGGAAGAGCGGCGGCGGCGCTCGGACCAGCGGCCAAGCCTCGTCCGCACCGCGCCCGAGCCACTCTCGTTCGACACGTCGACGCGCGTCCGCGTCCAGGTCTCGCTCGGGCCGCTCGAGCCGATCCGCACGATGAACGTCGTGGGCATGCTGCGCGGCAACGATCCCGAGCGTGCGAAGAGATTCGTGGTCATCGGCGGGCACCTCGACGGCGTCGGCACCGACCCCGATGGAACGATCTACCCGGCAGCGAACGACAACGCGTCGGGGCCGGCGGTGACGATCGAGGTCGCGAGGGTACTCAGCGCGAACAGGGGGCTGCTGATGAACTCCGTGATCTTCGTCGCGTTCGCGGGCGAAGAGGAGGGCCTGCTCGGCTCAGACGCATTCTTGGCGAACGCCGTCACGACGCCCTACCGCGCCGACAACGTCGTCGCCTTCATCGGTCTCGACATGGAAGGATGCTGCGGGAATCTCGCGGCCTCCGACGAGAACTTCGGGCTGCACCAACGCCTGAAGGCGGCGGCGGATCGGCTTGGCTACGACCTCGACTACACGCCGGGCCTCGGCGGCAGCGACCACGTCACGTTCCTGCGCCGGCGCGTGCCCGCGGTGATGATCTCCGGCACGGAGCTCGGCCCGTTCCATACCGTCGGCGACACGCCGGCCACAGTCGATCCCGCGCGGCTACGCGCGTCGGGCGAGGTCGTGCTGCAGTCGGTGCTCGAGATGGCGGCGACCGGATGAAGCCTCTCGTCCTCGCCGCGCTGCGCGGTGGGCGACGTAACCAACACCGCGGCCCGATTGACCGCCCGGGCCGCCGCGGGGGAAGCCATCGTGGATGCCGGGACCCGCACGGCTGCCCCGGGATTCTCTTTCAGTAGCGGCGATCTCGTCACGCTGAAAGGTAAGGCCGCTCCGCTCCAGGTTTTTCGGCTGACGCTCGACACCGAGGTTCTCAGGGACGGCGTCGAGCGCCGATAGCCGCCGGCCTCAGACCGCGATCGCGGCGGCGCGCTCGGAGATCGTCGCGGCGACCGGGGCGCGCAGATCCTCGGCGGGCTCGGTCGCGCTCTCGACATCGGCGAGGGCGTTGTAGATGTTGCGGATTAGGCGGTGCGCCTCCGTCGGTGGCCGGATCACGGCGAGCGTCTTGTCGAGCTGGATCGTGTGCTGGCGTAAATGCTCCTCGATGCGGTGCATGCGGAAGCGGATCGGCATCGGCTCGGACTCCCAGGACCACGAACGAATCTCGAGTTGGGCGTCGGTGACATCCGCAAGTTCGGTCAAGATGCGGCGATGGATCTCGAAGAAGCGGTCGCGGATCGACTCGATGGGTCCACCGGCGGCGTCGTCGGATACGTCGTAGTGCTCCTTGCGGAACGCGAGGAACTTCGCATCGGAAGCGGGGTCGAGCGTCGCCGTCGGCGGATGCTTGAGCGCGAAGCGGATCCGCGCGAGGAATCCGTGCTCGGTGCGGAGCATGTGCTTCAGCGTTTCGCGAAGAGTCCAGTCTCCCTCCGCCGGCGCGCGGTCGAGGTCCTCGGTGTGCACACCGCCCAGCACGCCCGTGAGATCGCGGTACGTCTGGTGGTACTGCGCGAGGATCCGCTCCGCCTGCGACGGCTCGCTCCGACGGAGCGCGGCGAGCCGCACGGCGAGATCGCGCAGCTCGTGATGCGTCAGGAGCAGCGCGAAGCGGAGGCCCTCGTCGTCGTAGTCATGCCATTTCCATTCGCGACCCATGTCCGCGTCCGAAAGATGCGCGGTGGCGCGAACGAGCTCCTCGACCGCCTGCGTGACGCTCTTGCTCACAGCGCGAGGACGGGCACTCCCGCGATCGTCTCCTCGGCGATGTGATCGACCACCTCGTGCAGGTGGCCGGTCGCGGCGAAGGCCTGAAGTTGCCGGTCGGCACTGGTCCCGTCGCGGATGATCGTCTGTAGATACTCGACCTCCCGGCGCGAACCGAGCGCGTCGACCACGTCATCGACGAACTCGAGCAGCTCGACGGCGAGGTCGCGCATCGGCACCTCGGTCTGCTTGCCGAAGTCGATCAGCTTTGCATCCATGCCACCACGCACCGCGCGCCACTTGTTCTCCTGGATGAGGCTCGGCGCGTAGCGCCGGAAGCCCTGGTTACGCGCGCGCAGCACCAGGAGCTTCGCGCAGATGGCCTGAGTGAGCGCGGCGATACAGAGCGTCTCCTCCACGCGCGTCGCGGCGTCGCACACGCGGAACTCGATCGTCGGGAAGGTCGCGTGCGGGCGCAGGTCCCACCAGATCTTCCTCCCGTCGTCGATACATTTGGTCTTGACAAGAAGCTCGACGAAGTTCTCGTACTCGTCGTACGAGGAGAACTCCGGAGGTATCCCCGTGCGCGGGAAGCGCTGCCAGATGATCTGCCGGTAGGACTTGAGACCGGTGATCCGTGTCAGCCAGAACGGGCTCGAGGTCGAGATCGCGAGCAGGTGAGGGAGGAAATAGCGCGCCTCGTTCATGACCTCGATGCGCAGCTCGCGGTCAGGGATCCCGACGTGCACGTGCAGGCCGAAGATGAGCAGCTCGCGGATGACATCCTGCAGCTCCTCCTCGAGGATCTTGTAGCGCTCGGCCTCGGTGACCTGCTGGTCCTGCCAGTGCGAGAAGGGATGCGTGCCGGCCGACGCGATGCGCAGGCCGGCCGGACGCAGAAGCGCGGCGATCGAGCCGCGCAGTGTCACGATCTCGTCACGGGCCTCGCCGATGTCGGCGCAGATCTTCGTTCCGGCCTCGACGACCGACTGCATCATCTCGCGCTTGAGCTGGTCGCCGAAGCGGCCGCCGGCGGCCGCGAGCAGCGTCTCGATATGACTCTTGAGCTGGCCTTGCGCGTCGACGATCTGGAACTCCTCCTCGATGCCGATCGTGAGACGCGGGACGTCCTGGACCTTCACGCCGCACCGTCGACGACATACGTCGGCACGACGCTGCCCGCGCCCGCGGTGACGTTGAGCAGCGCGCTCGACGAGAGACGAGTAAGCACGCCACCGACGCGGCCCCAGAAGAGATAGGGATCGCAGTCGACGCTGAGGTCGAGAAAGTGGACGCGGTCGAGCAGCACCGGGAAGGGCTCTTTCGGGACGTCCACCCTCTCCTGGACCACGAACGACGTCGTCAGTGCGCCGATGAGCGTTTGCTCCCACTCGTGGCGGTCGATGGTCCAGCCGAGCACGACGCCCTTGCCGCCGTACTCGTCGTTCGGCTTGAGGACGAGCCGCTCGCGGTTCCGGATCACGAATTCGGTGAGATCGATCACCCGACTGCCGTAGGTCGTATGACCCTCGCGAACCTTGCGCGTCCAGGGCACGTGCGTCGCGATCGCCCGTCGCTGCGCCGGCGTGTACAGACGCGCGTAACGGTCGTCCGAGAGGAGCGCGAGGCTCATCTTCTTGTGCAGCAGCTTCGCGCGCAGACTGTTCACTACTGTCACGTCGCCCGCGAGGTATGCCCGCAGGAGCGGCCCTGCGACCTCCGGCTTCGCGAGCAGCTCCGACAACAGCACGCGCCGGTAGACGACGTCGATCGGGGTGCCTTTCGCGCGGAGCCGTCCGCCACGGTGCGTGAGGTCCTCCGGCGCGCAGATCAGCGTCTTCACCCCGGATTCGGTGAACGCACGCTGGAACATCTGGAACTCGGTGAGCGTCGGGAGGCCGGTCCAGTCGACGATCGCGATGGTGCCTACCTTCCGTCCATGCGCGCGGCGCATCACCGTGAGCTGCTTGCTCGCCGCGCGAAGGGGCCGCGCTCGATAGCGCTTGCGGAAGGCCCGCATCGCCGGCAGGCGTTCGAAGATACGCACCAGCACGTCGTTGTATGCCATCCCCGCCGGCGATTCCGCGTTGTACTCGACGTAGCGGATCACGCCGTCGGACACGAAGCCGTCGAGCCGCGACGAGGGCGACGCCGCCGCGAAACCGGGGTCAGCGAGCGCGAGGCGATCCTCCTGGGGCGACAGGTCGAGCTCACGGCGCAGCTCTTCCTCGCGCAGAAGCGCGCGTTCGAGCCGCGCGAGCGCGCCGTACAGCGACTCGGATGCCGTCACGTTCGCGGTGTACTGCCGCTTCGTGACCAGGTTCGGCCGGAGCGAAACGCACAGCGGCCGGTCGCCCCACATCGCACCGCCTTCACGCTGACCCTCGGCGAGGATCTCGGCGCATGCCGCCGCCGTCGGCGCGTCCGAGAGGAGCGCGTTGTATGCGACGACGTGCGACGGCTCTTGCGTCACGTCCTGACGTGCTTCCACCAACGGTGCTCGCCGCGCCACGGCGGCTGCGCCGCGCCGGTCGCGTACGCGATGACGAGGTCGCTCATCTTCTCCAGCACCCAGTTGAAGTTGTCCTCCTTGATGGAGAACGAGTCGAAGTCGGGCGCCGGGTTCAGGAAGTCGATCGCGTAGAGCGTCCCATCGCGCACCGCGAACTCGACCGTGTCCATGTCGTAGCCGAGCGCGTCCACCAGCGCGCCTGCGTCGTGCACGGCACGATCGCGCAGCTCGCCGTCGACCGGTCGGCTCACGACGTACCGGTCGGCGAATGGCGCCGTCGGGTCGTAACGGATCGGAAGGATGTTCGTGCGCCCGATGCAAATGCACCGGACGTAGTCCTCCCACTTGATGAACTCCTGCAGGATCATCGTCTTCGGCCGATGTCCCGGACTCAGGCCGCCCGACTGGTCGTACGCCCAGAGCAGATCCTGCTTGGAGTCGACGCGGTACACATCCTTCCACCCGCCGCCCGTGTTCGGCTTGAGGATCGCGGGCAGCCCGACGTACGACAGGATGTCGTCCCAATCGAGCGGGTACTTGAGGTTCCGCAGCGATTGGTCGCTGATGTCCGAGATGTACGACTTGTTCGGCAGGACGACGGTCTTCGGCACTGCGACGCCGAGCATCCGCGCGAGCGTGCACTCGAAGAACTTCTCGTCAGCCTCCCACCAGAACGGATCGTTCACCACGACGGTGCCCATGACCACGGCGCTCTTGAGGTGCGCGCGGTAGTACGGCACCTCGTGACTGATGCGATCGACGATGACTCGGTAGCGCGGGAGCTCGAGCTCGCGCGTGCCGCCGAGCACGGCGAGCTCCGCGCTCACTCCCTGCGCCGCGCCCTTGCGGTTCACCGTCTCGATGAACGGCACCGGGAAAGTGTTCTCGCGCCCGACCAGGAGTCCGACGATCTTGCTCACAGGAACACGTCCACCATCTCTTTCCAATATGGCCAGTCATGCGCCCAGCCATCCCACACGTGAAGGCTCGCCGGCACGCCCTTGTCCTGTAGCGCCGTCGCCATGCGCCGCGATTCCTCGACGTTCGGGTCGTCCCGCCCGGTGGCGATGATGATCTCGGTCGCCCGCAACGGCGCGAGGTAGCGCTCGTCGTTCAGGTTCGGGAGGAAGGTCAGCGGGTTCACGTAATACGCCTCCCCCTCGCGCGAGCCGCCCAGCCAGCGCGCCGCGTCGTACGCGCCGGACAGTCCAATCGCTTTGCGTGCGAGACCGGGGCGGCGCGTCGCGAACGCGAGCGCATGGAACGCGCCGAACGACGCGCCGACCACGATGAGGAAGTCGACCGGATTGTCGGCACGGATCGTCGGCAGGACCTCGTCCACCAGGTAGCGCTCATACGCGAGATGGCGCTGCGCGCGGTCCTGCGGCGCCTTCTTCTTGTCGTAAAACGAGTCCGCGTCGACGCTGTCGACGCACCAGAGCTGCAGCCAACCCGCCTCGATGCGCTCCGCCATGTGGGAGATCATCCCGAAGTCCTCCCACTGGTAGAAGCGGCCCATCGAGGTCGGGAAGACGATCACCGGCGTGCCGCTCTCGCCGAAGACGAGCATCTCCATGTCACGGTCCAGCGCGGGACTGTGCCATTTGCGGTAGTCGCGCTTCACGGACAGCTCCCCCTTCGCCCGTCGGAGGATATCCGGGATGGGCGTTACCGGAACCAGACCTCCTCCAGAACGCGGATCACGTTGCCGCCGATCGCCTTGCTGATGTCCCCATCGGAATAGTCGTGCTTCACCAGCCAACGCACGATGTTCGGGAACGCCTCCGCTGGATTCTCGATGCCGTCGACGTACTCGACCTCCTCGAAGGGCTGCGTGCCGTGCGCGGACTTGATCGAGAGCTGCTTCGCGAAGTAATGGTGGAGTCCCACGTGATCTCCGAAGAGGGTGTCCGGTCCGAACGCGACGTGGTCGATGCCGACGAGATCGGTGCAGTATTCGAAGTGCTCCATGAAGCTCTCGATCGAATGCTTCGGGTGCGCCTTCGTGAGCGTTGTGTGCGGGGCGGCCTCGATGCCGATGACGCCGCCCTTCGCGGCCATGGCCTTGAGTACCTCGTCAGGCTTCATCCGCTTGGTGTTCCAGAGGCCGCGCGCGCCTGCATGCGTGATGAAGATCGGCTTGTCGCTCGCCTCGATGGTATCGAGCGAGGTCTGGTCGCCCGAGTGCGAGATGTCGATCGCGATGCCGAGGTTGTTCATGCGCCGCACGGCCTGGCGTCCGAATTCGGTGAGTCCGCCGTCCTTGGCCTCCTTCAGGCCGCTGCCGAGCGTGTTCGCCTCGCTGTACGCGATGCCCGACGATCGGATACCGAGCCCGTAGAGGATGTCGAGCCGGTCGACCTCGTTCTCGATCGCCGTCGCGGCCTCGAGCGACGCGATGAACGCGATCTGCCCGTTCTCTTTGGCGCGCCGGATGTTGTCGAGCGTCTCGCCGCGCACGATGAAGTCCTGGTGCGCGATGTCCGAGAGACGCATGCCGAGGTCGTAGACGATGTCGTCCCACTTCCAGCCGGCTTTCGATGTGATCGTGGCCGTGCCGTCCATGAGGCAGTCGAAGACCGCGTCGAGCCCCGACCGCGCCATGCCGGCATAGCCGGTCCAGTCACGGCCCTGGCGACGGTATTCGGCGAGGTCGGCGAAATCCGCGGGAACGACGAAGCAATGGTCGTGGAGCGAGACCGCGAGATGCTCGGCGAGCAGGCGCTGGACGCGCTCTTCCTGTGCGACACTGACCTCCACCTTGCGGGAGGGGACCCGGTCGAGCTCTTTCGCCAGCGCGAACTCGCGGTAGTCGCTGCCCGGCTCGAGGTACTGGAAGCTGCGGTAACCGGAGTAGCGCGTGGCCTTGCCGACGTCAGCTGTCTTCATCTTGTCCTCCCCTGCGTATCGACCGCCGATATTAGCGACGGCGACGCGGGTCCAGCGCGTCGCGCAGTCCGTCGCCGAGAAAGTTGAACGCCAGCACCACGGCCGTGATCGCGAGGCCCGGGTACAGGGCGAGCGCGGGCGCGGTGAAGACGTACTGCTGCGCGCGCTGAAGCATGTTGCCCCACGAAGGCAGCGGTGGCTGCACGCCGAAAGCGAGATAGCTCAGCGCCGACTCGGTGAGGATCGCGAACGCGACGCCGAGCGTCGCCGACACCACGAGTGACGGGATCGCCTGCGGGAGGATGTGCCGCAAGAGCAGACGCGGCGGGGGCACGCCGAGGGAGACTGCGGCCACAACGAACTCCGCGGTCTTCCACCGGAGCGTCTCGCCGTAGACGACGCGCGCGACCGGCATCCACGAGAGCGCACCGATCACCAGCACGAGCGTTCCGACGCTCGTGCCAACGACGGTGATGACGACGAGGATGACAAAGAACGCTGGCACCGCAAGCATCCCGTCGGTAAAGCGCATCAGGACCGCATCCAGCCAGCCGCCATTGAAACCCGCGATCGCGCCAACGACGATGCCGATAAGGAGCGAAGCGAGCATCGCCGCGATGCCGACGAGCAGCGTGACGCGGCCGCCATGAAGGAGCCGGCTCAACACATCACGCCCGAGCTCGTCGGTGCCAAGAGGGTGCACGGCGCCGGGGCCCGCGAGGCCCTGCGCGGGGCTGGTGGCCTCGGGCGGGATCGTCCAGAGGAGTGGCCCGACGATCACCAGAAGCGCGATCGCGCCGAGAGTCGCGAGGGCCGCGAATCCGAGGCGCGTCATGCGACCCGCAGCCTCGGATCGATACGCGTGTACGCGAGGTCGACGAGAAGGGTCGTCACGACGGCGATCGTGGCGACGACGACGGTGAGTCCGGTGATGAGCGGGTAGTCGCGCCCCTGCGCCGCGTCCAGCGCGAGGCGACCCATGCCCGGCCAGCTGAAGACCGACTCCGTGACCACCGTGCCGCCAAGGAGACGCGGCACGAGGGCGCCGATCGCGCTTACCACGGGGATGAGAGCGTTCCGCAGGGCATGCCGCGTCACCACGACGCGCGGCGCGAGTCCCTTGGATGCGGCGGTGCGGATGTAGTCCTCGTGGAGCACCTCGAGGGCCGCCGAGCGCATGAAGCGCACGATGGTTGGAAGGGTCGTCGTCGCGAGCGCGATCGTCGGGAGGGCCAGATGCCGCAGCCGCTCGGCGATCGTGTCATCGGCGATCCCGGTCACGCCAGCGGACGGCAAGAGGTGCAGCGAGACGGCGAAGATGAGGATCAGGACGATCCCGAGCCAGAACACCGGCACTGCGAGCCCGACCGCGCTGAACAGGCTCAGGAAGTGATCGAGGGCGCTACCACGGCGCAGCGCCTGGATCAGGCCGACCGGGATGCCGATCCCTATCGAGAGCACGAGCGCTGCACCGGCGAGCGTGAGCGTATTCGGTAGACGCTCGCCGATCCGCTGCGCGACCGGCTCGTCCGTCAGCAGCGATGTGCCGAGGTCGCCGCGCAGGGCGCCAGTCGCCCAGTCCACGTATCGCTGCGTCACCGGCTTGTCGAGACCCATGCGCTTGATCAGGGCCTCGCGCTGTTCGGCGGTGACGTCGAACCGCATGACCGAGGCCGGACCGCCAGGCGCGAGGTTCACGAAGAAGAACGTGAGGGCGCTCGCGAAAACGATCACGAGCGCCCCCAACGCGATGCGCTGGAAAAGGAAGCGAGCTACTTCTTGGCCAACCACCATTCGCCGGCGTAGTGCATGGCGTCGCGGAGCCCGAGCTCCGGAACGCCGTTGAGCGACGTGCTCAGCACATCGATCTCCTGCGGGTACCAGAGGAAGAGGTACGGCAACACTTCGGACGTGTACTGCTGAAGCTGCTTGTAGACGGCCTTCCGGGCTTCAAGATCGCTGGTGCTCTGCCCCTGCACGAGCAGGTCATCGAGCTTGGGGTCCTGGTAACCGGGGATGTTGAAACCCTTCCCGGCGGCGCTGGAGTGGTAGTACGGGAAGACATCCGGGTCGCTCGGGTACGTCCACCAGTTCACGGTGGCCGTGTAGTCGCGACGGACAACGTCCTTCTGGATGTAGGAGTTCCACTCCATCGTGTTCAGGTCGACGATCACGCCGACCTTCTTGAGGTCCTGCTGGATCAGCGCGTTGACGGGCTCGAGAACGCCGCGCTGCCCGACATCCATGGTGAACTGGAAGGGCTTGCCATCCTTCTGGAGGACGCCGTTCGCGCCCGGGGTCCAGCCCGCGGCCTTCAGGAGCTCGGTCGCCTTCGCGGGGTCATACGGGTATTTCGATGCGAGCGACGGGTCGTAGTACGCCGCGAGAGCCGGCGTGATCGGGCTGTTCGCGATCGAACCGTACCCGAGCTCGACCGACTTGATGATCGCGGCGCGATCGATCGCGGTCACGAAGGCCTGGCGGACGCGCACGTCGGTGAAGCGGCTATCGGTCTGATTCAGCGAGAGCCAGTAGTACTGCACGAGTGGACGTGCCACGACGCTCAGGCCCGCCGCGCTCTTCATACGCTCCACCGCGGCCTTGTTGTCCAGGATCATGATCTGCAGATCACCGGAGAGCGCCTGCGCGACCTGGGTGTTCGGATCCGCCACCACGGTGAAGACGAGCTTGTCGAGATACGCCCTCGGCCCGAAGTAATTCTCGTTGCGGACGAGCGAAACGCTTTGACCAGAGGTGTACTTGTCGACCTTGAAGGGACCGGTGCTGACCGGGGTGCCCTTGTTGAACGAGGTCGTCTTCAGGGGCTCGGCCGACAGCACGTGCTTCGGCAGGATGCCTGCGTTGTACGCCAGGAATGACGGGAGGGCCGCGAACTTGCGTGAGAGATCGAAGCGCACCGTGTTGGCGTCGACCACCGTCACGCTCTTGACCGCCGCGTAGCTGGCCCTGTTCTGCGCGCCGAGGTCAGGTTTGAGCACGACGTCGTTGAACGTGAAGGCGACGTCGTCGGCGCTGAACGGCGTGCCGTCGCTCCACTTCACTCCGCTGCGGAGCTTGAACGTCCAGCTGAGGCCGTCAGATGCCGTCGTCCAGCTCTCGGCAAGATCGGGAGCCGGCGCGAGGTCCTTGCCGGGCCTCGTGATCCCGTCGAAGAGGACGCGATTGATGAACAGCGATTCCACGAACGCGTTCGGGCTCCATGGGTTGAGCGTCGGGTCCGCGCCGATCGGGATCGTCACGGTCCCGCCGGACACCGGCCCGGCCTGCGCGGCCGTGGGAGCTACGGATGTTCCGGGTTGCGTCGGGCTCGCGCATGCGGACACTGCGAGCGCCGCGACGAGCATCGCCGCTGTCATGCGGAACGGCAACGAAGACAGACGGATTCTCATAGCACCCTCCCCGCGCCGTTGTTGGCCGGAGTTTAGGCCCACCGCCTACGGCGGGGGCGCGACCGGCAGGCCTTTGCCAGGTGCGAACACGACCGTCACTTCGCCTTTGGGCGCTTTCTCCGCGAAGCGAGCCGCGAGATCCGACGCCGTCCCGCGCACGAGCTCCTCGTGCAGCTTCGTGAGCTCGCGTGCGACGACGACTGGTGCGTTCGGCGCGACGGACGCGAGGTCGGCGAGGAGATCGGCCACGCGGTACGGGCTCTCGTAGAGGACGACGGTGCGGCCCTCCGCGATGAGGCGCTCAAGCAGGCGGCGACGTGGCCCGCTCTTCTTCTCCACGAAGCCCACGAACGTGAACTCGCGCGTGGGCAGGCCCGACGCGACGAGCGCCGCGATTGCCGCCGCGGGTCCCGGTATCGCGACGACCTCGTGGCCGGCGTCGATCGCCGCGCGCACGAGCTGCTCGCCGGGGTCGGAGAGCGCGGGTGTCCCGGCGTCCGATACGAGCGCGACGTCCCAGCCGCGATCGAGCTGCCCGACGAGCACCGCGACCTGTCGCTTGTGGTTGAACTCCGTGTACGCGGTCAGGTGCTTCGCGCGGATGTCGTGCTTGCGCAGCAGGATCTGCGTGTGGCGCGTGTCTTCGCAGGCGACCATGTGCGCCTCCTGGAGGATGCGCAGCGCGCGCTGCGAGACGTCCTCGAGGTTTCCGATCGGCGTCGCGACCAGATAGAGCTTTCCCACCTACCTACGCTGCTCTACCAGCGTCCGATCTTCGGGTGGAAACGTAACCAAAAGATCTCGATCGGCGACATTCATCCATCGTGCGACCGCATCGTTCAGGATCGAGAGGTATGTGCTCTGGTTGCTGTGATCGCCGGCAAGAGGCACGTCGGAGTGCGCCAGCACGACCTGGCCTGGCGGGAGCCAAGAGAGGTCCTTAATGCACTCGCGTAGAGCGTCCCAGTTCATTCCGAAATAGTCCGGAAACCTTAGTCCACGATCGAGCACCGCGAGCAACTCTGCTTTTGTCTTGAGGCCAGCGGGAATTCTGACCTCCAACCGCGTTGGATCGAGTTCTAGTCCCGTTGCGCCAAATCGAATGCCAGCTCTGTCCAAGCGTCGTACCTCAGTTCATGAATAACGGCTACACGCTGTCCGCGGTCGGCCGGAGACTCTGCGCGATAAGGATCGCGGCGATCACGATCGCGCCGCCGGCGATCTGCGGGAGCGCGAGCTGTTCGCCGAGCACGAGGAACGCGGCGATCGCCGCGACGACCGGCTCGATCGTGGCGGTCAGGCCGACGCGCGCCGCTGGGATGAGCTTCACCGCCGCGAGGGTCAGGCCGAAGGGGATGACGGTCGCGACGACGATCACGCCGAGCAGCAGCAGGTAGATGTCGGGTGAGGTCGTGGTCCAGGGCAGCGTCCACAGCGGTCGGAAGACCGCCCACGCGAGAAGCGCGAAGCCGAACCCGTACACGAGGAGCGTGGGCGTCCCGTAGCGCTTCAAGATCCGCTCGGCCAGAGAGAAGTAGAGCGCGAAAATGAACGCGGAGAGGACCGAAAGTGCAACGCCGTCGGTATTGAGCTGGAAGAGCGCAGCGTCGTACGCGCCCGCGGCGAAGAAGCAGCCGACGAGCGCGAGGGCCGCGGCGAGCCACAGCCGGCTCCCGACGGTGCGGCCACGCAGCCGCGCCCAGATGAGCAGCAGGACGGGCGACGTGTACTGGATGACGACCGCGACGCCGACCGGGAGCCGCTGGATCGATTCGTAATACGACCACTGCACCCCGGCGAGTCCGACGACACCGAACAGCGCGAAGAGCGGGAGATCCGCACGACGGACGCGAAACGCTGAAGGACGGATGACCGCGAAGATCGCCGCGTACATGATGAAGCCGAACAAGATGCGCCACTCGGCGAGCAATGACGGCGCGACGCCTGCATTAAATGCTGCTTTGGCGATGATGCCGCCAACACCAAAACAAGACGCCGCCGTGAAGGCCAACGCATAACCGAGAGCGAGCCGCAGAGGCGGAGCTTCGACCGAAGGCGCGGGTCCGGCCGAGGGCCCCCGCGCGCGAGGGGTCCCCGTCCCGACGAGGGACGGGGTTTCGCGCGTAGAGAGGGTTTCGGCCGGACCCGCGCCTGAATGGTCGGAGCTCGGCCGCGGTTCGGTCAGTCCGCTTCCCAATCGCGGGGATAGAGGAAGTCATGGCCGACCGTGCGCAGGCTGACTTTGGCGATGAGCGGCATCACACGCTTGTAGTGGCTTCGACGCACGCGCTCGCGGATGTTGTTGACGAGGGCGGCATCGAAACCAGCGGCGATCAGCTCGGACGGACGCAGGCGGCGATCGACGAGGTGATAGAGGATGAGGTCCGCCTGCGCGTAGGTGAATCCCAGCTCGCCCTCGTCGGTCTGGCCCTCCCAGAGGTCCGCGCTCGGCGCTTTGCGCACGATGACGTCGGGCACCCCGAGGATCACCGACAGCTCGCGCAGCTGCGTCTTGTAGAGATCGCCGACAGGATTGAGGTCGCAGGCCATGTCGCCGTGCCGCGTGCCATAACCGAGTAGCAGCTCGGTCTTGTTGCTCGTCCCCAGCACGAGGCCATCCGGCCAAGCGCGGTCGTATTCGATCGACTTGCGCTCGCGGGCCATCTTGTTGCCGCGCCGCACGCGGTCGACGTCGCCGAGGCGTCCGAGGTACGCGTCGACCTGTGACGTGATGTCGATCTCCTCGAGCACCAGGCCGAAGGTCTTGGCCGCAAGGCGAGCGTGCTCGCGTGACAGGGGATCCGACGTCCGGTACGGCAGGAACAGCGCGGTGACGTTCTTCGGACCGAAGGTCTCCGCCGCGAGCGCGGCGACCGCGGAGCTGTCGACACCGCCGGAGACGGCCACGACCACGCGCCGATGGCCGGACTTCTTTGTCTCCTCGCGGAGGAACGCGACGAGCATCTTGCGCACCAGCGCCTCGTCGATGCGCAGCGGCGACTGATCGCTCGGGTCCGGCCGGATCGCGCCGATACGCTCGGCGACGCTCACGACCGCTCCACCGCGACGTCGGGCCGGCGAACGAGCCCCGTGCGGCGAGCGAGGTGGCTCTCCACGAGGTCGGGCCGCTCGTCGCGGATGAGTGGGTTGCGGTCGCGCTCGCGCGCCACGAGATCGGTGTCGATGTCCGCGATGAGCAGGTGCTCCTCGAACTCCGGTGCGCGGGCGACGACGGTGCCGTCGGGCGCGACGACCTCGGAGCCGCCCCAGAACGCGATGCCGTCCTCATGCCCGACACGGTTCACGAAGATCACGTAGAGCGTCAGGTAGGCAGCGTAGAAGCGGTCCATCAGCCGGCACGACTCGGCGGTGCCGAGGTCACCGCCCTCGGCGACCCCGCGCCCGGGGCTCGACGCCGGCGACAGCACGACCGTCGCGCCGGTCGCCGCATACACGTACGGCACCGAGACGTGCCAGAGGTCCTCGCAGATCGCGATACCGGTAGGTCCGACGGCGCTCTCGAACACCTCGAAACGTTCGCCCGGTCCGAAGTAGCGGCCGTCGTCGAAGATGCCGTACGTCGGGAGATAGACCTTGCGGTGGACGTGCACCAGACGGCCGCCGGACCAGTAGCCCTGCGCGATGTGCAGCCGCGCGTCGGGCGCGCGCTCGACGAAGCCGGCGCACACGTCGATGCGGCGGGACGCGTCGGCGATCGGCTTCAGGCGCTCGTCAACGGCCGCGCAGGCGATATCGCCCGCGAGGTCCTTCAGGTAGTAGCCGGTGAGCGACAGCTCGGGGAACACGACCAGGCGCGCGCGAGCGCTCTGCGCGCGGCCGATCCATTCCTCGTGCATCGCGACGTTCCGTTTGAAGGCGCCGAGTGCCGGCGCGCACTGCGCGATCGCGATGCGGACGGTCAAGCCTCGGCCCGCAGCTGCTCGAGGCGGTCGGCATACTCCTGCGCGAGCGACCAGGCGCGCGCCTCATCCTTGGCCTCGGCGTAGACGTTGAAGAGTGGGCGATCGCCGTCGGGCAGCACGAGCACCCATTCTCCGTCGTTCTGGTGCTTGACGCCGTCGATCTGTCGTGTGTGCTCGGTGCGCGGATCCTGCGCGAGGATGCGCATCACGCGACCCTTTCGGTCCCACTCGCACGGCACCTGGAGCCGCGCGACATTCACCGGAGGCGTTTCGTCCATCACCTCTGACAGCGTCTTGCCGGTCACCGCGAGAAGCTCCAGCAGGCGCACCGTCGCGAACAGACCGTCGTACGACGGATGGAAGCGCGAGAAGATGAAGCCGCCGACCCCGTCGCCGACGACGAGCGGGTGCTCGCGCGCCGCGAGATTCATCTGCGCCTCCGCGGAGGCGCGCACGCGCTGCACATTGCCGCCGACCTTCTCGACAGCGCTCTCGATGGCCGAGGGAGCGTAGACGGGCACCGCTACGACGCCCGGCGTAACGCCTGCCGACAGGGCCACGAACGCGGCCAGGAAGTGCATGTCGTTGATGGTCCGGCCTTTGTCGTCCACGAAGAAGACCTTCTCACCGCCGGCATCGATGATCACGCCGGCCGACGCGCTGAGCGCGGCGACGATGGCGGCAAGCTCCCGCCGCTCGGTCTGGAACTCGTCAAATGAACGCGAGCCAACGTTCTCGGACACGACCCCGTTGATCGCGATGAGCTCGATCCCGAGCGTGTTCAGCAGCGGCGGTAGGAACTGCGCGGCCGTGCCGTGCGAATAGTTCACGACGATCTTGAACTTCCGCTCGGTGATCTCGGCACGATGGGTGATCTCCGCGAGGAAGGCCTCGCTATACGCCTCCCCGACACGCTCGGACTCGTAGATCCGACCGACGTCCGCGTATCCGACGCGGCGGATGTCCTCGCGGAAGAACACCGTCTCCACCTTGCGCTCCTGCGCCTTGTCCATGTCGAGCGCCTGGCGATCGAAGAACTTCACGTCGCAGACGCGAACATCGAACGGCGACACGCGAACGTGCACGCCGCCGCCCGCACCGAGACGGCGCGTGTGGAAGCGTCCGATCGGGAGCGGCGCCTGAAGGAGGTCGGCGACGTGGATGCCCGCCGAGACGATGCCGCCCATGAGCGCGCGCTTCAGCATGCGGCTGGAGCGGTGCTGGTCACGGTTGATCGTGACCGTGGTGCCCTCGGGCAGCGTCGACGCGTACGCCGCGCCGAGACGCGCGCAGAACTCCGGCGTGAGATCGATGTTCACGAGACCGGTGACCCCGAACCGTCCGAAGAGCGCGCGGCGCCCCTGCGAACCCCAGATGAGGCTCGCGCCCACCACCGCGCCGCTCTCGATCTGCTTGTCGGGCCAGATCTTCACCTGGCTGCGGACCCGAGCGTTGTCGTTCACGATGCAGTGGTCGCCGACGACGCTGCCCTCTTCGAGCGTCACGCGCGACTTCAGCGCGCACTGCCGCCCAACGATCGTCCCATGCAGCTCCGCCCGCTCGCCGATGTAGCTGTTGCGCCAGACGATCGAGCGGTCGACGATCGCGCCGACGTCGACGGTGACGTAGTCGCGGAGCACGGTGGGTCCGATGAGCTCGACGTGGGGGCCGACCTTCACGCCGTTCCCGAGGTAGACCGGGCCGGTGATCTTCGCGGACTCGTCGATCTCGACGTCGCCACTGGTGAAGACGCCGGGTAGGAGCTCGCGGCCGAGCGGCGCGGCCATCAGCCGGCCCTGGAGCAGATCCGCGTTCGCGCGCGCGTACTCGGGGATCGAGCCGACGTCGGTCCAGTAACCGGAGGCCACGTAGCCAAAGAGCGGCTCGCCTTCGGCGAGGAGCGCCGGGAACAGATCCTTGCTGAAGTCGAACGCCTCGCCCGGCTTGTAGCGCTCGAGCACGCGCGGCTCGATCACGTAGATGCCGGTGTTGATGGTGTCGGAGAAGACCTCGCCCCACGACGGCTTCTCGAGGAACTTCGAGATGCGCCCATCCTCACCGGTGATCACGACGCCGTACTCGAGCGGGTTCGCGACGTGATAGAGCGTGAGTGTGACCGCGGCCTTGCGCTCGCGGTGGAACGCGATGACCTTCGTTAGATCGATGTCGGTCAGCGCGTCCCCGGAGATCACGATGAAGGTGTCGTCGAGGGCGTCTCCGATCTGACGGACGGAGCCGCCCGTCCCGAGCGGCGACTCTTCGACGCTGTACTTGAGTCGCATGCCGATCGCGCCGCCGTCGCCGAAGCTGTCCTGGATCTGTGACGCGAGGTACTGCAGCGTCACGAACGCGTCATTGATGCCGTGGCGCTGGAGGAGATCGAAGATGTGCCCGAGGCATGGCTTGTTGACGATCGACACCATCGGCTTGGGCCGATTGATCGTCAGGGGGCGCAGGCGGCTCCCCTCGCCGCCGGCCATGACCACGGCCTGCATCAGACCGAGTTTAGTGCGCGCGAGGGAACGACCAGCAGGCGCTCCGCCGGTCGTTCCCTCCGCGTCGCTACCGGGCTAGATCACTTCGCGGCGTCGGCGAACTCGTTGGTGAAGGTCTTTGAGACATCGATCGTCTTGCCTTGGACGTTCTTGTTGTAAGTCTGGAGCACCTTCAGCACGAAGTCCGGTGCACCGGCGGGCATCTTTCCGTCGGGGCTGAACATCGGCATGCTCCCGGTCAGCGCGCTCAGGTACAGGTCCTTGTCGCCCGCGTAGTAGTCGGCGGGAAGCTTGTCCGCGATCTCCTGCGGCGTGTGCGTCGCGATCCACTTGAGCGTCTTCACGTACGCGTTCACGACGCGCTGGACGATCGGCTTGTGGCTCGCGACCCAGTCCGACCGCATGTAGATCGAGATGAACGGGTAGTCGCCACCCATCGCGGCGCGGGTGGTCTCGGGCGTGCGCAGGTCGATGAGCACCTTGGCGTCGCCGGTCTTCAGCAGGCGCGAGATCGTGGGCTCGGTCGTCATGCCGGCCTCGATGGTGCCCTGCTTGATCGCGGCGATGAAGGTGTCGCCCGCACCGACGGCGATCGGCGTGAACTGGTCGGCGGCGATGCCGTTCTTTGCCGCGAGGTACGTGGTGAGCCCGTGCGTGCCCGATCCGATGGAGGTCACGCCGAGCCTACGGCCCTTGAAGTCCGCGGCGGACTTGATCTCGCCGGCCTTCGCCGTCGCGACCATCTCGGCCTCGCCGGGTGCCCGCAGGAGCTGCACGACCTCCGTGAGGTTCTTGCCGAGCCCTTGCACGTCGATCGTGTGGTCATACGAGCCTGAGGCGCCCTCGACCTCGCCCGCGATGAGCGCGGTGGTCGAGTCCTTTCCCGATGGCTCGTCGATCAAGGTCACGGTAAGGTTCTGCTCTTTGAAGTAGCCCAGAACCTCGGTGAGCTTGTTCGGCAGATAGATCTGCTTGTTCAGCCCGCCGACCATGATGGTCAGGCTGAATGGCTCGAGCGTGGCGGCGGCGCTCGCCGTCGCAACGACCGTGGGACTTGGACTTGGTGTGGCGGCGCCGCCACAGGCGGCGATGACGACGGTGGCGATGAGACCGAGGGTTGCGAAGGTTCGACGCATGGGATCCTCCTGTTCTCTTTCTAGATGTGCTGGATCTCGGCGACGGCGTTCGGACGCCACTTGATGAGACGGTTCTCTAGCCAGGTCATCCCGAACTCGGCGGTGACCGCGACAAGGGCGAGGATGAGCATCGCTGCGAACACCCCATTGGGGTTGAACGTGGCCTGCGCGGTGGCGATGACGATCCCGATGCCGTGGATCGCCCCGAGGTACTCACCCACCACGGCGCCGACGAGCGCGAAGCCGAAGCTGGTGTGCAGGCTCGCGAGGATCCACGACAGCGCGGACGGGAAGATGACGTGCGTCGCGAGCTGCCGTTCGCTGGCGCCGAGGATGCGCGCGTTGGCCAGGAGTACTCGGTCAACCTCACGCACGCCCTGGAACGCGTTGAAGAAGACCACGAAGAAGACGAGCACCACGGCGAGCGCCACCTTTGACCAGATGCCGTAGCCGATGGTGATGATGAAGATCGACCCGAGCACCACGCGGGGCATTGCGTTCAGGGCCTTGATGTAGGGAGCGAACACGTCCGCCAGCAGGCGGATACGGCCGAGGGCGGCTCCGAAGACGATGCCGAGGCCGACACCAATGAGGAACCCGAGCGCGGCCTCCTCGAGCGTCGTCGCGACCTGCAACCAGAGAGGTCCCTGCGCCGTGCCGTTCTGGATCCACGTCCAGAGCTGTGAGGCGATGCCTGACGGCCTTCCGTAGAAGAAGGGGTCGAGCGGGCCGGCCTCACCCTGCGACGTACCAAGCTCCCAGAGACCGAGCACCACCACCGCGACGGCGACGCGCAGACCGTTGACGAGCAGCCGGCGTCGCGTTCGCGCCTGCGCCCGCGCGCGATCGCCGCTCGTCGGCTCGGGACCGACGAAGGGGCTACGAGCCGACGCGCTTAGAACGCTCATAGCTCACCAGCACCTCGTCTCTGAGATCGTTCCAGATCTCCTGATAGATCCGGGCGAACTCGGGGTGGAAGCGGATCTCGCTGACGTTGCGCGGGCGCGGCAGGTCCACGTGATAGACGCCCTTGACCGTGCCGGGGCCCGCGGTGATCACGACGACGCGGTCGGCGAGGGAGATCGCTTCCTCGAGGTCGTGCGTGACGAAGACGACCGATGACCGTGTGGCCGACCAGAGCTGCAGCAGCTCGTTCTCCATAAGCGTCCGTGTCTGCACGTCGAGCGCACTGAACGGCTCGTCCATCAGCAGGATGCGGGGCTCGTTGATGAGCGTCTGCGCGAGGGCCGCGCGTTTGCGCATGCCGCCGGACAGCTGATGCGGGTAGTAGCGCTCGAACCCGGCGAGGCCGACGCGGGAGATCCAGTCGCGCGCCAAGCGTTCGGCTTCGCGGCGCTCGACCCCGCGTAGCCGTGGACCGGTCGCGACGTTGTCGAGGACGTTCTTCCACGGGAACACCGCGTCGACCTGGAACACGTAGCCGACGGCCTTGTTGACGCCTTTGACGGGCTCGGCGTCGAGGAGCACCTCGCCCTCGCTTGGCGGCTCGAGCCCTGAGATCAGCGCAAGCGTCGTCGACTTCCCACAGCCGGTCGGACCGACGATCGCGCAGAACTCGCCGACGTTGACGCTGAGATTCAAGTCCCGAAGCGCGGTGTACGCCGTGCCGGCTGGCGTCAGGAAGCGCTTCGTGACGCCGCGGAGCTCGATCGCCGGCGCGCGCTCCTCCGCGAAGCGCCGCGCGAGCACCTGCGGGTCTCCGAAACGCCGCGTGGCCCGACGCTCAGCTTCGTCGACGCCCATGCCGCTGGCCTCGTCCCGCGCCGCGTCTTCGATGAGGTGGTCCTCCGCTTCGAGCAGGATCGCTCGTTTCTCCTGTTTCCCGAAGGGGAGCTCGCGCTCCAGTCTCGCCAGGTAGTCCCGCAGGACCTGAGTGGTCACCGTCATGTCGCCTCACCGATCACGCCCCGGACCCCGCGCGAAAAGCGCTTCCAGTCCGCGCGAGCGTCGTCCAGGCGATCACGGCCGTCGCCGGTGATCTCGTATTCCCGCCGCTGTCGCCCCGCATGAGTGACCCAGCGGCTCTTGATCAGGTTCTCCTGCTCGAGCCGATGGAGGATCGGGTAGACGGTCCCCTGCTGCAGGTCGAATACCCCACCGCTGTCGGCGTTCACGAGGTCGATCACGGCGTAGCCATGCGCCGGCCCGCGCGCCAGCGCGGCCAGCAACAGCATGTCGAGATGCCCCCGGAGGATCTCCCCCTTCAAGCCCACATACCTAGCGCGGCTAGGCTTAACGGCAAACCGGTCCGCTGTCAAACCCAGGCTAACGCGGACTCCCGACGCCGAAGACGCTTTCGAGATCGAGGCGTGAGTACGCCCGGAACGCGACGTGGGTATGCGTGCGCGCGACGCCGGGCACCTGCGCGATGCGCCGGGTCACGATATCCGCAAGCTCCTCGTGCTCGCGCGCGCGGACCATCGCGACGAAGTCGATCTCGCCGGTCACCGAGTACACCTCGGATACGCCCGGGATCGCGGCGAGGTCCTCGCCGATCTTCGGCAGAGCGCCCCGCTCGGCGGTGATGAGCACGACCGCCGTGATCATGGCCTCTTAGAGACTCTTGACGTCGATGTCATGGAGCGCGGACTTCACGAGGTGGGCGGCTTCCTGATACCCCATCGCTTTGCCGCGCTGCAGCGCGGCCTCGTACGACTCATTGATGTCCTGATTCGACCGCTCGTCGTGGCGATGGAACCCTTCCTCGAGCTGGTCGATAGCGAGCTTGATGCGGTCGCGAGCGGCGCTGCTGATCAAGAGGGCCCTCCCGGCGCGTGTTCCGCCTGAGAATAACGCCGCCTAGACGCGACGGGCGGCCGCTACCCGATCTCAAGCTCCCTCGTCGGAACTCCGAGGTCGACCTCAACGCGACCGTCGACAACACGCACCGGATACGCGTTCACCGGGAAGACCGCGGGAAGCGCTCTCACTTCGCCAGTAAGGAGATCGAATCGCGCGCCGTGGCGCGGGCACTCCACCAGACAATCTTCGAGCTCACCCTCGCCCAGGATGCCGCCGTCGTGGGTGCAGACGTTGTCGATCGCGCCCCAGGTGTCGTCCGTACAGTGCCCGACGCAGAGGCTCCTGCCCTCGGCCTCGACGACCGCGACTTCGCCCCGGGGGATGTCGGCGGTGTCAGCGACGCCGACGAAACGGCTCATGCCACCACTGCATCGACCTCAGCGATGCGGCCGATCCGCGGCGCGAGCGCGCTGATCACACGCGCGCGGACCTGAACGTCCGGGATGTCGTTCACGACGCGCTGGAAGAATCCGCGGACCAGCAGCTGCTCGGCGGTCGAACGATCCAGCCCGCGCGACATGATGTAGAAGAGCTCGGTGTCGTCGATCCGCCCGGCGGTAGCACCGTGGCCGCAGCGGACGACGTCGTTGGTGAGGATCTCCAGCACCGGGATCGGATCGGCGCCGGCCTTGTTCGAGAGCAGCATGTTGCGGCACTCCTGGTACGAGCCGGTGCCACTCGAGGTGGGCTCGACGCGGATCACTCCGTAGAAGATCGCGTGTGCCGCTTCATAGAGAGCGGAGAGATAGAGCAGATCGCTCGTCGACGCCTTGCCATCCACGCGCTGGAGTGAATTCACGTCGATGCGCTGGTGGTCACCCGCGGCGACCAGACCGTAGAGCTTCACCTGCGCGCCGCTCGCACGGATGTCGGACTCGACGCCGAGTTTGGTCCGCCTGCTGCCGACGAGTACGTTGAAGTTCGCGAGGAAGCTGTCGCGCTCCGAGATGTTGCGCTGTTGCCCGATCTCCCAGACGTCATCGCTGTAACGCTGGATACCGACGTAACGGACGACGGCGCCGGGTCCGGCGCGGACTTCGACCGACGGCACCGCGAGGCGCCCAGACCCGCCGCCCTCGGATGAGAGCTCCTCGAGCAACGTGACCGACGAGCCCTCTTCGGCAACGACCAGCGTGCGGAAGACGATCGGCGAGGTGCCCGCCGCCCAGCGCTTGTGCACCTCGAGGGGCAGCTCGACGTGAAGACCCGCGGGGACGTACAGGAACGTGCTGCCGTGACCGTAGAGCGCGCCCGCCCAGGCACGGAACGCGGCGTGGCTCGGCATGCCGCGGCCGTCGGGGAGCCACCGGCGCACGAGATCCGGATGGTCGCGCACCGCGGACGTCCAGCGGTCGAACACGAGTCCCTTCCGCGATGCGTCGAGCGGCACGGAGCCGTACTCGCTCGGCGGATGCGCCACGTCGAGCAGCTCGGCGGCGTTCACGCGCGGTAATTCCTTCAGTGGGAAGCGCCGCCACTCCTCTTCCTGACCGGTCGGGAACTCGGCCTCCTCGAAACGCTCCAGCGCTGCGATACGGTCCTCGAGCAGCCAGTCGGGCTCACCACGCCCAATACTGAGCCGCTCGACCGTTGCGCGGTCGAGCGGCAATGACGGCGCGGCGACGGAAGCGAGACTCAGCCGATCGCTCCCTGCATCTGGAGCTGGATGAGGCGGTTCATCTCGATCGCGTAGTCCATCGGCAGCGTCTTCACGATCGGCTCGATGAAGCCGTTCACGACCATCGCGGTGGCGTCGGCTTCCGACAGCCCGCGGCTCATGAGGTAGAACAGCTGCTCCTCGCCGACCTTCGAGACCGACGCCTCGTGGCCGATGGTCACGTCGTCCTCGTCGATCTCCATGTACGGGTAGGTCGAGCTCCGCGCCGTGTCGTCCAGCATGAGCGCGTCGCAGCGCACGGTGCTCTTGGCCCCGTGCGAGCCGGCGTAGATCTTCACCAGGCCGCGGTAGCTCTGGATGCCCGTGCCCTTGCTGATGCCCTTGCTCGTGATGATCGAGGTGGTGTTGGCCGCGGCGTGGATCATCTTCGCGCCCGCATCCTGGTGCTGACCGTCGCCGGCGAATGCCACCGACAGCACCTCGCCGTGCGCCCCCTCGCCGGTGAGGTAGACGCTCGGGTACTTCATCGTGACCTTGCTGCCGAGGTTGGCGTCGATCCAGCTCATGCGGCCGCCCTTCTGCACGACGGCGCGCTTGGTCACGAGGTTGTAGACGTTGTGGCTCCAGTTCTGGATCGTCGTGTACCGGACGTCGGCGCCTTCTTTCACGATGATCTCGACGACGGCGCTGTGAAGGGTGTTCGTCGTGAACACGGGGGCCGTGCACCCTTCGACGTAGTGCACCTTCGAACCGGGCTCGGCGATGATGAGCGTGCGCTCGAACTGGCCCGCGTTCTCACTGTTAATCCGGAAATACGCCTGCAGAGGCATCGTGACCTCAACGCCCGGCGGGACCCACACGAACGATCCACCGGACCACACCGCGGTGTTGAGCGCGGCGAGCTTGTTGTCGTTCGCCGGGATCACCGTGCCGAAGTACTGCTTCACGATGTCCTCGTGCTCCTTCAGCGCGGTGTCGGTGTCCATGAAGATGACGCCGAGCTTCTCGAGGTCCTTGCGGATGTTGTGGTAAACGGATTCAGAATCGTACTGAGCTCCGACGCCCGAGAGGTACTTCTGCTCGGCCTCGGGGATCCCAAGCTTGTCGAATGTGCTCTTCACGTAGGCCGGAACATCGTTCCAGCTCTTCTTCGACTCGTCGGACGCCTTGAGGTAGTAATAGATGTCCTCGAAGTCGATGCCCGAGAGGTCCGCGCCCCAGGTCGGCATCGAGCGCGTGCGGTAGTGCTTCAGAGCCTTCAGTCGGCGCTGGAACATCCAGTCGGGCTCGTGCTTGTAGTCCTGGCTGATCTCACGGACGACGTCCTCCGAGAGACCCTTCTTCTTCACATTGCGGTAGACGGCGTCCTTGTCTTCCCAGCCGAACTTGTAGTTGTCCGGAAGATCCTTGCGAACATCAACAGCCATGGCTATCTCCCCTGTCCGGCCGAGCGCGCCTTCGCCTCGTCCTCGTCTGGCCACGCCGGCAGACCCCACGCCGCGCCCTTCAGCGTCTTGAGGCTGAGGAGGGCGCATTTGATCCGCGCCGGGCTGATCGGGATCCCGAGATTCTCGAGGATGTGATCGCGGTCGATCGCTTTGATCTCGTCGAGCGTCTTGCCCTTGATCTCCTCGGTGAGGATCGACGCCGACGCCTGCGAGATCGCGCAGCCCTTGCCACTGAAGCGTACATCCGCGACACGGTCGTCATCGATGCGCAGCGCCATGCTCAGCTCGTCGCCGCACAGCGGATTCGAGTCGCTGTACGTGTTCGTCGCGCCCTCGAGATGCCCCTGGTTCCGCGGGTTCTTGTAGTGATCGAGGATGTAGTCGCGGTACATGTCGTCCATCGTCTAGACCTTGAACACTTTCTTGGCCTTGTCTATTGCGGCCAAGAGCGCGTCGCACTCGTCGGTCGTGTTGTAGAGGTAGAAAGACGCGCGGGTCGTCGCCGCGACGCCCAGGCGTGTCATGAGGAGCTGGTTGCAGTGGTGGCCCGCACGCACGCACACGCCTTCGCGGTCGAAGATCGTCGCAGCGTCGTGTGGGTGGATGCCCTCGATGTTGAAGGACACCACGCCCACGCGGTCGTCGAGCGTCTTCGGCCCGTAGACCTCGACGCCCGAGATCTCCGAGAGACGCGGCAGCAGGTACGCGACAAGGGACACCTCGTGCTCGTGGATCTTCGCGACGCCGACGGCCTCGAGGTAGTCCACGGCGGCGCCGAGCCCGATCGCGTCGACGTAGGACGACGTGCCGGCCTCGAACTTCCACGGCAGCTCGTTCCACTCCGTCTTCTCGACCGTCACACGGCTGATCATGTCGCCACCGAAGAGGAACGGACGCATTCGCTCGAGAAGCTCGATGCGCCCCCACACTCCGCCCGAGCCGGGCGGCGCGAGCATCTTGTGCCCGCTGAAGACGAGGAAGTCGCAGTCCAGGTCGGTCACGTCGACCGGCGTGTGCGGCACGGCCTGCGCCGCATCGACGAGAACGGTCACGCCGGCGGCGCGCGCCTCGGCGACGATCTCCTTCACCGGGTTGACGGTCCCGAGGCCGTTCGAGGTGTGCGTGATGGCCAGGAGTTTCGCGCCCTTCTTGAGCTCGGCTGAGAGCTGGTCGCGTCGCAGCCGGCCCTCCTCGTCGACGTCGATCATCACGATGTGCGCGCCGACGTCCTTCGCTAGCTGCTGCCAGGGCACGAAATCGGAGTGGTGTTCGAGGACGGTCGAGATGATCCGGTCGCCCGCCTTGATGTTCTCGCGGCCCCAGGTGTAGGCGACGAGGTTCACACCCTCGGTCGCGTTGCGCACGAAGATCAGTTCACGGTCCTCACGCGCGCCGATGAAGCGCGCGACCTTCGCGCGAGCGCCTTCGAACGCGGCGGTGGTCCGCTCGCTGAACTCGTAGACGCCACGGTGGATGTTCGCGTTGTGCTCCTCGAACACCGCGCTCATCGCGTCGATGACCGCCCTCGGCTTCTGGCTCGTCGCAGCGTTGTCCAGGTACACGACGGGCTTGCCATTGACGGTGCGCGAGAGGATCGGGAAGTCGGCCCGGATCTTCGCCACGTCGAGCGGCGAGCGCGGCTTGGAGAGCGGCTTGATCGTGACCGTCACGCTCAGGCCCTCCCCGCGTACAGCTCTTCGCGCACGAAGTCGTAGCCCTTCGCCTCGAGCTCGGCGGCGAGCTCGCGCCCACCGGTGCGCACGACGCGGCCGTCCACCAGAACGTGCACGTAGTCCGGCTGGACGTAGCGGAGGATCCGCTCGTAGTGCGTGATCAGCACGATGCCGACCTCAGGGGCGCGCAGCGTCTCGATGGCGTGCGCGACGACCTTGAGCGCGTCGATGTCCAGACCGGAGTCGGTCTCGTCCATGAGGGCGAGCGATGGGCCGAACATGTGCATCTGCAATGTCTCGAGGCGCTTCTTCTCGCCACCCGAGAAGCCATCGTTCACCGATCGCGTGATGAAGGAGTCATCGATCTCGAGGAGCTTCATCTTCTCGGACAAGAGCTTGCGGAACTGCGGGATCGGCATGTCGTTCTTGCGCGCCTCCGCTGCGGTGCCCGCGGTCGTCCCCGGCTCCGCGCGCCGCGCGTTGATCGCGGTGCGCAGAAAGTTCGCAACGGAGACGCCGGGGATCGCGGCGGGGTACTGGAAGGCGAGGAAGAGTCCGGCGCGTGCCCGCTCGTCCACGGCCATCTTGATCACGTCGCGACCGTCGAAGGTGATCTCGCCGCGTGTGACCTTGTAGCGCGGGTGGCCCATGACCGTGAGCGCGAGCGTGCTCTTGCCCGAGCCGTTCGGCCCCATGATCGCGTGCACTTCGCCGCTGCGGACGACGAGGTCGATCCCCTTCAGGATCTCCTTGCCCTCCACGGTCACATGCAGGTCTTTGATGATGAGATCAGGCAACGGCCACTTTCTCCTTCGCGAGGTCGGCGAGCGTCATGCCATCGAGCGCCTGCGCGATGGTCGATTGCAGCTTCACCCACACGGCTCGCGTTCCGCAGTCCTGCTCGCGGATGCAGTTGAGGATCGGGTCGCCCTCGGCGGTGCAGATCTGCGGCTCGATCGGACCTTCGAGCGCGCGCACGACGTCGCCCGCGGTGATCGCGGATGGATCCCGCGCGAGCGTGTAGCCGCCGCCGGCGCCGCGCTTGCCGTTCACGAGGCCAGCCTTGCGGAGCACCGCGACAAGCTGCTCGAGATACGCCTCGGGCAGGTCCTCGCGCGACGCGACCGCGTGAAGCGAAACGGTGCCCTGCTGCCAGTGGCGCGCGAGGTCGACCATCAGGCGCATGCCGTATTCGCCCCGCGTGGAGACGTGGAAGGCGGTCTGTGGATTTCCGAGCACTGCACTCGGAATTCTAGGCCCTGGAGACGGCTACCGCCAGCCATTTTGGCCCTAGCATCGCCGCCCCAGATGCCGCTTTCGTACACACGCGCCGCCGTCGGCTCGCGAAACCCCGCCAAGATCGAGGCCGTGAGGCGTGCCCTGGCGCGTCTGGCACCTGGCTGCGCGCTCGAAGCCTTGGATGTGCCCAGTGGCATCCCGGATCAGCCGGTAGGCGACCACGCGACCCGTCAGGGCGCGCGCAACCGCGCCCGAGCGGCGCTTGCGGCGACCGGAGCGGATCTGGCCTTCGGCCTCGAGGGCGGAGTCGAGCCCGAGCCGCCGGTCGTTTGGCTGGTGTCCTGGGTGGCGGTGGTCACGCGCGACGGACGGTCCGGGGACGCAAGCGGCTTGCGCATGCCGTTGCCGTCAGCGGTCGCGGGGCGCCTTGCCGCCGGCGACGAGCTCGGCACGATCATCGACGGTCTTTTCGCCGTGACCGCATCCAAACAACAGAGCGGAGCCGTAGGCCTGTTGACGGAAGGCTTCGTGTCGCGCACTGACGCGTTCGCCGACCTCGTCGCGATGGCCTGCGCGCCGCTGCTGCGACCAGATCTCTATTCACCGGGAGGGAGTACCTGATGCGTCTTGCGACCGGCCTGCTCGGTCCCGCGCTGCTGCTCAGCGTCCTCGCGGTCGGCTGCGCGTCAAGTGAGCCTAGCGAACGACTCGCAGACGGCGCGGTTCGCCGGCGGCGGGCATCGCGGCAATGATCGCGGCCGGCTCGCTCGCCTCCGCCGGGCGGACCGCATCCACATCGACGAAGCGGCGCGTGTACAGACGGTGATACAGCCCGCCCAGGGCGAGGAGCTCGCCGTGCGTGCCCTCCTCGACGATCCGGCCGCGGTCGAGCACGAGGATGCGGTCCGCGCGCTCGACCGTCGAGAGGCGGTGCGCGATCACGATCGTGGTGCGTCCACGCATGAGCCGGTCGAGCGCCTGCTGCACGAGATACTCGCTCTCGTTGTCCAGCGATGACGTCGCCTCGTCGAGGAGGAGGATCGGCGCGTCGCGTAGCAGCGCTCGCGCGATCGCGACGCGCTGACGCTGTCCCACCGAGAGGCGCACGCCACGCTCGCCGACGACCGTGGCAAGGCCACTCGGGAGACGCGCGATGAACTCGGTCGCGTTCGCGGCTCGCGCGGCCTCGTCGATGTCGGCATCGGTCGCCTCGAGACGGCCGTAGCGGATGTTCTCCTTGATCGTGTCGGCGAACAGGATGGGCTCCTGCGGCACGACGGCGATCTGCTCGCGGAGCGAGCGGATCGTGACGTCACGCAGGTCGTGGCCGTCGACGACGACCCGTCCGCTCGCCGGGTCGTAGAAGCGGCCGACGAGGTTCACCAGCGTCGTCTTCCCCGCTCCGGAGGGACCGACGAGCGCCGTCGTCTCGCCCGGCTGGAACGTGGTCGTGACACCGTCGAGAACGATCGGCTCGGTGGCCGCCCCGTACCGGAAGCCGACCTCCTCGAACCGGATCTCCCCACGTACCGGCGGCAGCGCGGCGGCGCCCGGCCGGTCTTGGATCTCGGGCGTGGTGTCCAGCAACGCGAAGATGCGGTCCGCGGCGCCGAAGGCCTGCTGCACCTGCGTCCACTGGCTGGCGAGCTGGCCGACCGGCCCCGCGACCATGTTCATGTACAGGAGGAACGCGACGAGCATTCCCGCGGTCATCTCGCCGCGCGCGACCTCGTGGCCGCCGTACCAGAGGACGACGATCGACGACATGAACCCGAGGAACCCGATGATCGGGAACATCGTCGCGCCGATCCGCGCGCGTTCGATCGTCTTGTTGAACGTGAACAGCAGCCTTTCGTGGAAGCGCGCGGCCTCGTATTCCTCACGCGTGAAGGCCTGGACGACGCGCACCTCCGCGATCGCCTCCTGCAGCACGCCGACCGCCTCGCCCTGCGCGTCCTGCGCCTCGCGCGAGATGTCGCGGATCCGCCGGCCCATGCGCTGCCCGAGGATCGCGATGGGCGGCGCCACGACGAGCGTGAGGAGCGCGAGGCGCCAGTTCATGAGGAAGATCACGACGACGCCACCGACGAGCGTGAGGACCTGCCCCAGGACCTGGATGATCGTCTGCGTGATCACGCCGTGCACGAGCGTCGCGTCGCTGGTCACGTGCGACATGAGCTCGCCGGTCTTGCGCCGATTGAAGAACGACAGCGATAGCGACTGCATATGGCGGACGATCGCCATCCGGAGGTCGAAGATCACCTTCTCGCCGGTGTAGGCCATCACGAATTGGCGCAGGCCATCGATGACCGCGCGCACCAGGAGCACCACGACCAGTCCGAGGATCAGGAGATCGAGGAATCCGGCGTCGCGGAGACCGAGGTCGATCACGCGCTGAACGACCTGCGGCCAGATCAGGCCGAGCGCGGTCGAGATGACGAGCAGCGCTGCGGCCAAGACGAGGTTCCACCTGTACGGCCCGACGTAGTGCAGGAGTCGCCGGTACATCGAGAGCGATGGCCGCTTGCCCTCAGCGCGTCCGCCGGGACCCCACATGAAGACGTGCATCCCGCCGGGACCGCCTATACCCATCATCTGTTTCAGCCTAGAGCAGGCGCGACGGCGCGAAGTGTCGCGTTCGTCACTTCCCGAGCCAGACCGGGCTGTACGCCTCGACGCCGATCGGGTGCGGCACGAGGCCACGCACCTTCTTCGTCGCCGCGACCAGCGTGTCGGCATGCACCAGCGGGATCCGCGACACGTCCTGCTGGATGAGCTTCGACGCCTGCTTGTAGAGCTCGGTCCGCTTGCTGGCGTCAGCCTCGTAACGCGCGCGGCGCACCAGCTCGCGCACGACGTCGCCGGCCCAGGCCGCGCCATCGGCGAAGAACGAGTCGGGATCCGCGCTGTCGCCGGCCGCGTCACCGATCCACAGCGGAAGCCGGGCCGCGCGTGCGTCCGCGCGGTACGCGGACGCATCCTCGGTGCGGAGTGTCGCCACGACGCCGATCTTCGCGAGCTCCGCGGCGACGCTTTCGGCGACGCGCTTTGGATCGGGGTATTGCGCGCGCCACGCGGGCGGGTACCAGAGCTCGGTGGCGAAGCCACTCGGAGCGCCCGCGTCGGCGAGCAAGCGCTTCGCCGCCGCAGTGTCGTAGCGGTAGAACTCCACGACGCTGTCGTCGTACCCGAGCATGCCGGGAGCGAGCAGCTGTGACGCGGGCCGCCCCGCGCCGGTGTACAGCGTGGCCGCGAGAAGCGACTTGTCGATCGCCATCGCGACGGCGCGGCGAACGTCGACCTTGTCGAACGGCGCGGCGCCGGTGGTGCCCAGGTACGCCACGCTCGCCGCGGGCCGCGGCAACAGCTGCAGGTTCGGGTCGGCCTTCACCGTCGCGAGGGACGCGACCGTGACATCGCGGAACGCGTCCAGGCCGCCAGAACGCAGCTCCGTGAGGCGCGCGGCCTCGTCTTTGACCACGCGCAACACCACCCGGTCGACGTACGGCAGCGCGACCCCGTCGCGATCCTTCGCCCAGTACGCGCCGTTCCGGTCGAGCGCGACCTGCTGACCCGGCTGCCACGCGCCCGGCCGGAACATGAACGCCCCCGTGCCCGACGCGCCCGATGACGCGGGCGTGGCCCAGCCCGTGGGATCGTCGCGCAACGACTTCGGGCTCACGATCGCGAAGCTCGGCATCGCGAGATCGGCGAGAAGCGGCCCGAACGGCAGTTTCGTCGTGATCACCACAGTCGTGCTGTCCTTCGCCTCGACGCGAGTGATCACCGACGCATCGTCGAAGCCCTCGAGCAGCGCCGCGTACGCCTTGAACCGACCGGCGCCGTCAGCGGCGCGCAGCGGATGCGCCACCTGACGTGCGCGATCGAAGTTGAGCACGACTGCCGCCGCATCGAGGTCGGACCCGTCGTGGAACTTCACGCCGCGCCGCAGCGCGAATGTCCACGATCGCCCATCGGACGACACGGACCAGCTCTCGGCGAGCTTCGGCACGATCTTGAAGCCGCCCGGCTCGTAGTCAACGAGGGTCTCGAAGATCTGCCGCGTCACGGTAAGCGTGTTCGCGTCGTTCGCGTTCCACGGGTCGAGCGTCGTCGCGTCGGCGGTCAGCGCGACACGGAACGTGCCTCCGACGTCCGCGCTGCCCGCTGCGGTCGGTGTCGGCGTCGCGACGCCCGGCAGCGGGGCGGCCTGGCACGCGGTGAGCGCGAGGATGGTCGCGGTGAGCGCGAGGCGCACCAGCATCGGCGCCTCCTAGTTGATCACGTCTCCGCTTTGAGCCGCGGGTCGAGCGCGTCGCGCAGCCCGTCGCCGATCAGGTAGAGACACAGGACGGTGAGGAAGATCATCGCGCCCGGCGAGAGGACCAGCCACCACGCGCGCACGAAATAGCTCGTCGCGTTCGTGAGGAGATTGCCCCACGACGGCGTCGGCGGCAGGATCCCGAGACCGAGATATGACAGCGCTGACTCGGTGAGGATGATCGCCCCGATGTCGATGGCCGCCAGGACGAAGATGAGCGGCAGGATGTTCGGCAGGATGTGCTTGAACATGATGCGACGGTCGCGAGCGCCGATCGTCTTCGCGGCCACGACGAACTCTCGCTCGCGCAGTGCGAACGTTTGACCGCGCACGAACAGCGAGATGCCGGTCCAGAACAGCAGGCCGATGACGACGGTGAGCTGAGCTGGACCCGGCTCCCAGATCGCCGCGAAGATCAGGAGGAGGAAGATCGTCGGGATCGAGTTCAGCGTGGTCACGAACCACGTGAAGAGATCGTCGATGCGACCGCGGAGATACCCCGCGGTGAGTCCGACGGCGATCCCGACCGTCAGGTTCACGATCGCCGCGACGAGACCGACCATCAGCGAAACGCGTCCGCCGTACAGAAGCCGCACGACCTGGCTGCGGCCGATCTCATCCGAGCCGAGCAGGAAAGCGGGCGGGTCCAGCGTCGGCTGCTCATACGTGTGGAGCAGGTCCTGCTTCTCGAACGTGTAGTGGAAGAGGTTCTGCGCCAGAAGGTCGGCGCCAGCGGCCAGCAGCGCGAGGACGATGAGGACACCGAACGCCAGCATCGTGAGGCGGTCGTGCCGCAGCTTGTACCAGGCGTTGGACCACAGGCTTCGCGGCGGCCGGAGCAGCAGGGCCTCGGCAGCCGACGGTGCGCGGATGGCAGCGGTATTGGTCGCCACTAGCCTGTCTTGATCCGCGGATCGACGATGGCGTACGCGATATCGCGCAGCAGATAGCTCACCACCAGTAGCACGCTCACGAACATGGTCGCCGCTTGCACGACCGGATAATCCTTCGCGATGGCCGCCTGGAACGTGAACTGACCGACGCCCGGCCACGAGAAGACCTGCTCGACGACGAGGGCGCCACCGACGAGCGCGGCAAGGATGCCGCCGAGCGCGGTCACGACGGGGATGAGCGCATTGCGGAGCGCGTGCACGAACACGACGGTGCGCTCGTGTAGGCCCTTCGCATGCGCGGTGCGTACGAAATCCTGGCTGAGAACGTCGAGGGTCTCGGTGCGCAGGATCCGCGAGTAGTTCGCGATGCCCGTGAGCGACAGGACGAATGCCGGCAGCAGGATGTGCCGCAGACGGTCGGGGAGGTCCCAGACGTCCTTGCCGACGGTCAGCATCCCCTGGCTCGGTAGCCATCGCAGGGCGACCGCGAACACGATGATGAGGACCAGGCCGAGCCAGAACGCGGGCAGTGCGTGGCCCGCGACGCCGAAGATGCGGATCGCGCCGTCGAGCCAGGTGCCGCGTTTCAGCGCGGCGATCACGCCGAGAGGTACGCCGATCACGAGCTGCAGCGCGAGCGCGACGACCGCGAGCTGCAAGGTGTTGGGCACGCGCGTCAGGAGCAGCTGGAGCGCGTCCTGGTGATAGATGAATGACCGACCGAAGTTGAGCTGCACCATAGCGAGGAGCCAGTCGACGTACTGGAGCGGCAGTGGCTTATCCAGTCCATAGAGGTGACGGAGGCGCTCGATGTCCTCGCCGGTGATGTCCCGCTGACCGAAGGTGAACAACCGGATCGGGTCGCCCGGCGACAACCGCACGATCGCGAACGTGATGATCGAGATGCCGATCAGGGTGGGGATCGCGTAGATCAGACGACGCAGGATGAAGTTGCGCAAGCGCTCCTCCGCGTGGTGGGGCGCCATTGCGGGCGCCCCACCGGCACAGCTACTTCTTGATCCACCACTGGTGGACGTTGTAGATGGTGCTGTACGACGCCGGCGCGAAATTCTGCAGGGTCTTCTGAGCGACGGCCAGCACGTTGTTCGAGTAGCCAAAGTTGTACGGCTGGTTCTCGTTGAGGATCTTGTTGAACGTGTCGTACTGCTTCTTGCGGGCGGCAGTGGAGCAGTCGCCGTTCGTCGGATTGCGGCCTTCCTCGATGGCCTTGTCCATGGCTGGGTCCTTGAAGCCCGTGAACCCGAAACCCTCGACCTTCTTCGCGGGATCGGGGACGTTGCTCGAGTGCCAGATCGAGTACGGGTCGACGTCGCCACCGAGGTTCCAGCCGATGATCGTCGCTTCGAGCGTCTGATCCCCGGTGGTCAGCTTGGTGACGAGGCCCTGGAACGCCTCGGGGCGCGCCTGGGCCTGGATGCCGAGCTGCTTGTACTGGTCCGCGGCGACCTGGGCCAGTGTCTCTCGCTCGTTGTTGCCCGAGTTCGTCGAGATCGTCAGGCTGAATTTCTTCCCGGCAGCGTTGACGAGGATGCCGTCGGGTCCCGGCGTCCAGCCGGCGTCCTTCAGGAGCTGCTGAGCCTTGGCCTTGTCGTACTTGTATTGCTCGAGGGCCGTCGTCGGGTAGGCCCACTGCACGGCGACATGATGAGCCAGGTTCTTGGTGGCCTCACCAAAGACGACCGCCTTGATGACGGCGTCCATGTCGATGCCGTAGGCGAGAGCCTGGCGAACGCGTTTGTCCGCGAGGCCGACCGCAGTCGGGCTGAGCGTGTTCCATCCGATGAACGTGTAGCCGAGACTCTGGTATTTCTGGATCGCCACGGTGTCCACCGTCTGCATGTCGGCCAGGTCCTTCGCTGGGACGCTTCCAAACGTGAGCTCGCCGGTCTTGAGGCCGTTGGTGATCGCGGTGGCGTTGGCGACGACCTTGTAGACGTATTCGTCCACGTTGGGGGCGCCCTGCCAGTAGGTGTCGTTCCTCGAGAGGATGATCTGGTCGCCCTTGCGCCATTCCTTGAACTTGAACGGTCCACTGAAGACGGTCGGCGAAGCGTTCTCCGGCGCGGTGTCGAGGTCTTCCGGCTTCGACGTCGCGGTGAGGTACTTGCCGTATACCTGCGTCGGCAGCGGCTGGATCGTGTTCAGGTCGAGGATCGCGGGGCACGAGACGCGCGTCATCTTCACGGAAAACTTCTTCGGGTTCGCGCTGTCGAGCGTGATGCCCGAGATCGACGACGCCGTCGCCAGACACTTCCCGGTGCCGGCCGGCCCGCAGTACTCGTTGAAGCCCTGGACGTCCTGGTAGTTGGACTTGCGAACGGTCTTCGCCGACTTGCCGACGGCCTGGACGGCCGTGAGGAAGTCTTGACCGGTGACCGGCTTGCCATCCGACCAATTCGCCTTCGCGTTCAACTCGAACGAGTACGTGAGACCGTCGGACGAGACGCTGAACGTCGCCATCCGAGCCTTCGGCTCACCGTTCTTCGGGTCCTGGATGAGTAGGCTGTCGTAAATCAGCGCGATGACGCGCCCCGAAGCCGTGTCGTTCGAGAGCACCGGCTGCATGGTCGCGATGTCGCTGATGGTGCCCTCGATGATCCGGCCGCCCTGCTGGATCTGCGCGGTCGCGGACGCTTCGGGCGTCGAGGATGGCGAGGTGATCGGGCCGGCCGGAGTGCAGGCCGTCGCGACGAGCATCGTCGCCGCCAACACCGCGATCAGGACCCGTACGGTGCGCTGCTTCCTTGTCATGTGTCCCCCTCTTGCTCCTTCTGCTACCCAGCCGTGATCGGGCCAGAGTCTATCCGGGCGGCCCTTTGCGCCACCCGCTGTCTATACGGACGAGGACCGTCCCCCGTTCACTCCTGGGGATCAGGCGGGCAAGAGACAGCGGGGCGCGCCGCGAATGAGAGGACTTCACGGAGGCAGGCAAAAGACAGCGGGCGCGTCGCGAGAGTTGAGCCCGCGGGACGAAGCTCGAGGCGGACAGCGGGATGGAGCGGGCGAGTTTCGAGAGAGCGACGCGCCCGCTGGCTCTAACCGACCGACTACGCCCCGGGGAAGTGGCACGCCGCCCAGTGACGCGGCGCGTGCTCGATGAACTCCGGGTCCACCTCGGAACAGATCGCCTGCGCCTTCCAACACCGCGTGTGGAAGCGGCAGCCCGAGGGCGGGTTCACGGGCGATGGCACGTCACCGGTCAGGATGATGCGTTTGCGCTTCTGCTCGACCTGGGGATCGGGGATCGGCACGGCCGACAGCAGCGCCTGGCTGTACGGGTGGAGCGGGTGCTCGTAAAGGTCGACACGGTCGGCGAGCTCAACGATCTTTCCGAGATACATGACCGCGACGCGGTCGCTGATGTGGCGCACCACCGAGAGGTCGTGCGCGATGAACAGGTAGGTGAGCTTGAAGCGGTCCTGGAGCTCTTCGAGCAGGTTGATGACCTGCGCCTGGATGGACACATCGAGCGCGGAGATCGGCTCGTCGGCGACGATGAAATCGGGCTCGACCGCGAGAGCGCGCGCGACACCGATGCGCTGACGCTGGCCACCCGAGAACTCGTGCGGATAGCGGTTCGTGAAGTACGGGTTGAGACCGACGATCTTGAGAAGCTCCTGCACGCGCTCGGTCTTCGCGCGGCCCTTCGCGAGGTTATGCACCTCGAGCGGCTCGCCGATGATATTGCCCACCGTCATGCGCGGGTTCAGCGACGCGTACGGATCCTGGAAGATCATCTGCATCCGGCGGCGCATGCGGCGCATCTTTTCGCCGGGAAGCGTCGTGAGCTCGGTGCCATCGAACTTCACCGATCCCGACGTCGGCTTGTAGAGCTGGAGGATCGCGCGGCCCGTCGTCGACTTTCCACAGCCGGACTCTCCCACGAGGCCGAGCGTCTCGCCCCGCTCGACGAAGAAGTCGATCCCATCGACGGCGCGCACCGCACCGACCTGGCGCTGGAAGATGATCCCCTGCGTCAGCGGGAAGTGCATCTTGAGCGCCGTCACGGTGAGGAGATTCTTTCCGCTGTCCGCGGTCGCGGTCGAGCGGCTGCGCTGGATGAATTCGTCCGTCGGCGGCGTGATGTTCGTCGTCACAGCCATCTCGTCACTCTCCCGGCGTTTCCGTCGCGGTGACGGACGCGGTCTCCTGCTTGATCGCCTCCAGGACGCGGGTGTCGCCGATCTCGTGCTTCCAGTCCGTGTTGACGAGCCAGCCGCCCTCCTGTGTGCCCCAGCAGCGCGACTCGTGATCGGACTTCGCGTTCGGGATGTGCTTCAGCTCCGGTTCCTTCTCGCTGCAGACGTCGCGGCGGTACTGGCAGCGCGGCTCGAACTTGCAGCCCGGCGGCGGCGCGATGAGGTCCGGAGGGAGACCCTCGATCGGCACGAGCTTGGCCTTGCGCGACTCGTCGAGGCGCGGGATCGAGCGCAGCAGCCCCCAGGTGTACGGATGCTTGGGGTTCGCGAAGAGCTCGACCGTATCGGCCTTCTCGACGATCCGGCCGGCATACATCACGTTGATGCGCTGCGTCATGCCCGCGACGACGCCTAGGTCGTGCGTGATGAGGATGAACGCCGTGCGGAACTCGCGCGCCAGGCTCTTCAGCAGATCGAGGATCTGCGCCTGAATAGTTACGTCCAATGCGGTGGTCGGCTCGTCGGCGAGGATGAGCTTCGGGTTGCACGAGAGCGCCATCGCGATCATCACGCGCTGGCGCATACCGCCTGAGAACTGGTGCGGGTAATCATCGACCCGCTTCTTCGCGCTCGGGATCTGGACGAGCTCGAGCAGCTCGATGGTCCGCTTGCGCGCCTCGCTCTTGTCCATCTTCATATGAAGCTCGAGCGCCTCGGAGATCTGACGGCTGATCGTGAGCACCGGGTTCAGGCTCGTCATCGGGTCCTGGAAGATCATCGCGATGGCGTGGCCACGGATCGCCCGGACATCGTCGTCGTCCATCTTCAGGATGTCCTGGCCGTCGAACATGATCGAACCCGAGACGATCTTGCCCGGCGGTTGCGGGATGAGGCGCATGAGCGACAGCGCGGTCACCGACTTCCCGCAACCGGACTCGCCCACGATGCCAAGCGTCTCGCTGGCGGCGACCTGGAACGTCACGCCGTCGACGGCGCGAACGACGCCATCACGCGTGAAGAACTGTGTGTGGAGGTCTGTGACCTCGAGAAGGTCAGCCAACGTCGGCGGAGTCTATCTCAGGTCTTCATCCGCGGGTCCAGTGCGTCGCGCAGCCCGTCCCCCACGAACGTGAACGC